>Ga0187780_10001571_pt1 | contig 17239 bp, 15 predicted proteins | sample 1015_Q2_SP10_20__FD_132429 | JGI IMG/M metagenome (GOLD analysis project Ga0187780, IMG submission 132429) | Tropical peat soil microbial communities from peatlands in Department of Meta, Colombia - 1015_Q2_SP10_20_MG | ecosystem: Environmental > Terrestrial > Soil > Wetlands > Peat | place...
GACTGCAATCACGTGGAGGTCAGGGGGAAGGAGCCGGAACAGGTCCAGATCAGCAAGGAGGATGAGGAACTTATCAGGAAGATAGCGACCTCCTCCGATGCCTACGAGAGGCTGGTGAGCTCCATCGCCCCTGTGATAATAGGGCACCAGTCAGAGAAGGAGGCAATACTTCTTCTACTCGTGGGAGGGAGCGCAACCGTACTACCTGATGGCACGAAGCTCAGGGGAGACGTTAATGCTCTATTCGTGGGGGACCCGGGGTGCCTAGTTGCTGACGAGAGAGTCGTACTCGGCAATGGTGCCATAGCCAAGATTGGCGAGCTGGGGAGCACTCACCTTGAGCGTCTGCACCTGCAGGTTCTCACCGGCGAGGGCGGTGGGAGGAGGGCGATCGCGAATAGGTTTCACGTTTACCGTCAGCAGCCAATACTCGAGGTGGTGACGGAGAGCGGCAAGAGCATCAGAGGCACCTTCAACCACCCGTTGCTCGTGGTAGGCAAAGATGATGGAAGGCCTGTCAGAAGGTGGGTGCGTCTCGATGAGCTGAAGGTTGGGGACAGGGTAGCCGCCACCACTTTCATTCCGTGCACCATTACTGGTTACAGGCCGACAGGATTCAGAATCTTCCAATCGAGGCTTGGGCCGAGGTTCAAGGGCAAACTGCCGTCGGTCGTTGACGAAGAATTGGCAGGATACCTGGGGTATCTCCTGGGAGACGGTTTCGTGGACCGATACCGCGCCGTGGCTACCATAGCTGAGGATGAGATTGACCTCTTACCATTGCTCGAGGGAATGATAAGCCGAACGTTTGCCGTCAAGCCCAGGCTGACCCACCGCCTCAGAGCCGACAGGAACGTCCGCATGACCGACCTTTATGTCAACAGCGAGTGCATAGCTACCAATCTCGCCTTCCTGCGAACCAGAAGAGTCCCCAGCCTTATTCTGATGTCTGGCAACAAGGTTGTGGCAACTTTCCTTCGCTGGCTCTTCGAGGCTGATGGAACGGTATTTTCGAAAGGGAGGGGTCGAAGAGCAATCGGTCTCAAAGCCAAGGACTTGGAACTTCTCCGTGATGTCCAGATCTTGCTCCTTAGGTGGGGGATTCACTCTAGAATTGTAGGGAACGCGCTTCTGATAAGAAGAGGAGAGGATATCGTCAAGTACGCGAAACACATAGGATTCGTCTCAAGGAAGAAGGTCTCGAAACTCGAAAAGCTCGCACAGGAGGCAGAGTCCTTCGGGAGAGTGCACAAGCAATTGAGCGAGAGGATTGTGGCCATCCACCAAAGGCCTCCAGAAGACGTGTATGACATCGAAGTTCCTGAACGCCACCGTTTCATCGCGAATGGACTGGTTTCCCACAACACGGGCAAGAGCGAGCTGCTCAAGTTCGCCTCTCAGGTCGCTCCACGAGGTCTGTACGCATCTGGACGGGGCACGACGGCTGCTGGGCTTTCGGCGGCCGTCATTAGGGAAAAGAACGTACTCATGTTGGAAGCAGGAGTCGTAGTTCTGGCCGATCTCGGGATCGCGTGTGTCACAGAGGACACGGAAGTGTATACTGGCCAGCAGCTGGTCAAGATAGAAAAGATATGGGACAACGCCATTGGCCCGATCTTCCGCACACGGACGGGGCGAGAAGCGAAGAGACTGCTGCTTCCAGTCAATGTCTACGACAGGAAGTTGAAGGCTGACCTTGCAGGCACTGCATACACGATTATGAGGAAGAGGCACGTTGGGGAGGTGGTTAAGCTTACATTCAGTTCGGGGCTGACTTTGAAAGTCACACCTGAACACCTGTTGAAGAGACCGACGGATGTAAAGAATCTCTGGATACGTGCGGACCAAGTTAGGGTTGGAGACGAACTGAAAGCACCAGTAAGAGTCTTCGGACCTGTGGCCCATCTGGACTTGACCGATGAAGAGGCTTATGGGATAGGGTGCACGTATGGTGATGGCTGGCTCGGACCTTCTGGCATAACAATCTCGCAATCGAAGACAAACGGGGACATTGTCAACGCAATTGTAGAACGAATGCCTGCTGTCTTTTCTGTTTACAACAAGGGGGAGAGAGTCAGGCAGCTGGGAAAGTACATGCTTGTTTCGCGCATGATGCAATTGTACACCACGGACAGAGACTTCGTAAGAAAGTCCCAACTGCTCCTTCGAAGTCCTTCAATTGACAATGTGTTGACGCTCAAGGAGCAAGCGCTCTGGGCCTTCTTCGCGGGTGTCTTCGACACCGACGGAGATGTGAACCACTCAAATGGGAGAGTTATTTCGATGAGGCTTTACCCCACCAAGGACGAACACGAACTCGGGGTGCTGTTGTACGCCCTGAGACGGCTTGGAATCTACGCGAGAATCTATGGGAAGCACAGCTCAATCCCGGTTATTCAAATAAGCGGTAAAGACATTTCCAGATTCGCGATCGGAATCGGGCCTTTTAGTGTGAAACTGAGGCGGGAGCCCAAGGAGATTGTGATAAGTCACAAGGGCCAACGAAGTATCGAACGAGGGCGGGAGAGAGTTGCTGCCATAGAGAGAATCCCATACCATGGGTTTGTCTATGATTTGAGTATCGGAAAGTATCACAACTTCGAAGCTGGACTGGTGTACGTCCATAATTGCATCGACGAGTTCGAGAAGATGAAACCCGAGGACAGGACGGCGCTGCACGAGATGATGGAACAGCAGACGGTGACCGTCGCAAAGGGAGGGATTTACGCGACTCTGAATGCGCGGACCGCCATACTGGCCGCCTGTAACCCGGTCCTTGGCAGGTACAACCCATTCCAGAACATCACGGAAAACATAGGGACGCTTCCTCTGCCTCTCCTATCGCGTTTCGATCTCATCTTTGTTTTCAGGGACCAGCCAACGCCCGCCGAAGACGAGAGGCTCGCCAGCCACATACTCGCGGTTCATTCGAAGAGGACTTACGCCACACCCCCTCCAATAGAATTCAGCCTCCTGAAGAAATACCTGACATACGCGAAGCGTCAGTCCCCTGACCTGACAAAGGAGGCGATGGAGAGGCTGAAAGATTTCTACCTTCAGCTCAGGAGAACAGGAGGAGCGGAGGATTCCATCCCCCCGACTCCGAGGACGCTGGAGGCCCTCATCAGGCTCTCAACGGCGAGGGCGAAAGTGCTGCTCAGGGACTCCGTCGCCGAAGAGGACGCACTCGCCGCCATAGCCCTCATGAACAGGATGGTGGAGGATGTCCTTACCGACGCGACTACGAAGAAGACAGACTTCGGAATCCAGTTCGGAAAGCCCGCCGGAGAATCCAAGAACATGAGGGCTGCCCTGGAGATTCTGAAGAATCTGGAGGGAGCCGACAAGAAGCCTGTCGAACGAAGGCAGTTCAAAGAGGAGCTGGTCAAAGCGAAGTTCTCCGATGAGGATGCTGAGAAGATGATTAGGACGATGTTCAGGGAAGGGATGGTTTACGAGTCGAAACCGGGATTTCTCAGGCGCCTCGGCGGCTAGGCTAAGGGGGGCCGCCGGTTGAGGCTAGAAGAAGCCAGCGTGCCTGAGGAGCTTGTCCAGTTCTTCAGGGCGAAGGGAATTTCAGAGCTCTACCCCCCGCAGGAGCAGGCCATCAGAGCGGGCCTCCTCGACGGGAAGAGCCTCGTGGTGGCCTCCCCGACTGCAAGCGGAAAAACCTTGCTCGCGCTCCTGGCGGCATACAGGAAGGTCAAGGAACAGAGGAGGAAGGTGGTGTACCTGGCGCCCCTTAGGGCCCTGGCGTCAGAGAAGTACGCCGAGTTCTCTGAGATGACACGCTTCGGCATATACACCAACATTTCCACGGGCGACTACGATTCTAGCGGTGAGTCGCTCGGGAGGGCGGACGTGATAGTGCTGACAAACGAGAGGTTCGACTCTGTCATGAGGCACAGGGTCTCCTGGCTGAATTCGGTGGGATTGTTTATCGCAGACGAAGTGCACCTCGCCGGGAACGACAGCAGAGGTCCCACACTCGAGATGATACTCACAAAGGCGCTCCATCTCGGGCTGGACGCCCAGTTGCTTGCTCTTTCCGCCACCATCAGCAATGTGCGGACCCTTGCAGAATGGCTGCACGCGATACCCGTAGAGCTCGACTGGCGCCCGGTGCCTCTTCGGGAGGGGGTCTACGACTACAACAGGATCCTCTTCACCGACGGCGAAGAGCGCCAGGTCCCCCGTTCCACGTACGGCGCTCCCATCGACGTGGCGATGGGAACGGTGAAGGAAGGAGGTCAGGCATTGGTATTCGCGAACACGCGACGGAGGGCAGTGAGCCTGGCGACCAAGGCGGCCGAGCTGACCCAAAGGCAGCTGAGCCCCGAAGAGAAGAAGGCCGCATCGGAGGCTTCGAGGCGCATCCTGACTTCGGGGGAGGAGACGAGCCTCAGCAGGCTGCTGGCCGAGGTGGTGGCGAAGGGGTCAGCCTTCCATCACGCGGGGCTCGAGGCAGAGCACAGAAGGATCGTCGAGGATTACTACAGGGCCAGGGCCCTGAAGCTTCTCGCTGCGACCCCAACATTGGCAGCCGGAATTAACCTCCCCGCAAGGAGGGTCGTAATAGCGGACATGACGAGATACGATGCCGAGCATGGGGGGAACGCCGAAATCTCGGTTCTCGAGTACAGGCAGATGGCTGGGAGGGCTGGGCGCCCACAGTACGATGACCACGGAGAGACGGTGATAATTCCTCCCCAGTCTGCGCCTTCGGCAGACTTCCTCGAGCACTACACGAAGGAGCCCCCCGAGCCCATCCAGTCGCGGCTCTCCGACGAGTCAGCAATGCGGTCCCACACCCTTGCCACCGTGGCGACTGGCAGCGGAACATCGAAGGCGGACCTGGACAGCCTGTTCGGGAAGACGCTTCTCGCAATGCAGGTGGGGGCCAAGGAGACAGGGAGGCTCACGGAGAAGGCTCTCGGATACCTCCTCGGGGAGAGACTGCTCGAGTCGCACGGGAACCTGTTCTACGCAACCGAATTCGGGAGGAGGGTCTCGATGCTGTACATCGACCCGGTGACAGGGGTCATGTTCAGGGACAGCGTGAGGCACGCTGAGCCGGGGAGGAAGTACACAGCCGGGATGCTGCACCTGATTGCTGCGTCTCCTGACTTCGAGCCCAAGTTCCCGCTCAGAAGCAAGGACTACGACCAGGCGATGGCGTTCCTGGAGGAGCATTCGCCCGAGATGCTCGAAAGGCACACATCAAGGACCTTCGCTGATTACGACAGAGTCCTCCAGGACATGAGAAGCGTGATGGCGCTCCACGGCTGGATAGACGAGTGGAGGGAGGAGCAACTTCTTTCGAGGCTGGGCGTGGAGCCCGGGGACATGCACCGTGCAGTGGACAACGCCGACTGGCTGCTGCATTCCCTCGGTGAGCTGGCAAAGCTGTTCAAGATGCCAGAGATGGTAAGGCAGGCGGAGACGCTGAGGATGAGGGTGGCGAGCGGCGTGAGCGAGGAGCTGGTCGAGCTCACCACGCTTCAGGGCGTGGGGCGGGTTAGGGCGAGAGCCCTCTATACGGCCGGCTTCAGGACACTCGAGGACATCGAGGAGGCGCCGGCAGACAGGCTGGCACTAGTCGACAAAGTGGGGGCCGCCGTCGCTAAGAAGATCAAGGAACAGGTGTCGAAGCACTGAGCCCCTCCACAGGGGACTTCGAGGCGGCCGCAGCAGAGGTCGCAAGGCTCATTGAGCGTTCCGTTGCTGAAGCCGTGGAAGGACAGGAGAAGGTTGCGATCGCTTTCTCGGGGGGCCTCGATAGCTCCGTCATCGCCAGGAGCGCAACGAACCACACAGACGTAGTCGCCTGCACGGCCTATGCCAGACACTCACGGGACATCACCAGGGCACGAGAGGCGGCCGAAGCAATGGGACTCCCCCTGGTCGCACATGAGTTAACAAAGGACGATGTGGTCGCCGCGCTGTCAGCCCTGGATCTCCCCTTTGAGCCTTCTCTGATGGACAGTAGCCTCTGGTGCCTTTACAAAGCAGTCTCGAGAACGGCACAGAGGTCGGGAGCGAAGGTCATGCTGCTGGGGCAGCTCGCTGACGAGCTGTTCGGAGGATACGCGAAGTACGCCGACGCCATGAAGCTGCTGGGCGAGAAAGCGGCGGAATCGATGATGAGCACTGACCTGATGGAGTATGCGTCCAGGGGAAGGGTTCGCGACGTGGCGGCCTGCCGAGGACTTGTGGAGCCCAGGCTCCCCTTCGAGAGCAGGGAGCTGGTCGAGTTCGTCGTCTCGCTGCCGATCACTTTCAAGATTCGTGACGGAGAAAGGAAGGCGGTGCTCAGGAAGGCTGCTTTGATCCTAGGAGTGCCGGAGAAGGTGGCGAGCGCCCCCAAGAAGGCCGCCCAGTACAGCTCGGGTGTCCAAAAGCTCGTGACCAGTTCACGCTTTTAACGCCCCCGGCGGACGGCTGACCATGATTCCTTCACCGCAGCCCAAGGGGAAGCTCGTGGGTTTCAAGCCGCTCCAAGAGAGGTTCAGCTACTACGCCCTGGACGACGGAACTGTCCTCGGCATCAAGCCGGCCGTTGTGAAGGTGTACAGGCTACAGAACCCCGACAACAGCCCTGCGTTCTCGCCCGACGGGACGCCGGCCTATTTCTATCAGACCCAGAACATAACCCAGGTTCTCACCCCGGGCGAGTACAAGTCCTTCAAGGGCGACGACATCTCTGAATGAGCGAAGAGACCTACATCTCTTCTGAAGACTCGGCGCTCCTGAGGAGTGCGCTCCAGGGGCTTTCAGGGGGGAGCTGCCTGGAGATGGGTGCGGGGAACTGCGGCAACCTCATGGAGCTGAGAAGGGGGTTCGAGCTGGTGGTCGGGACCGACCTGTTCAGGCCGGCGACCTCCGACTGGAGGGGGGAGGGGATCGAATTTGTGCTCACGGACGCGGCGTCCTGCCTAAGGCCCGATACATTCGACCTGGTAGCGTTCAACCCCCCATATCTTGCCGCGGAAGTCTCCGACGACCGGGCAGTGGAGGGGGGAGAGGGACTCGAGGTCCCGAAGGCGTTTCTGCGCGATGCTCTTCGAACCGTGAAACGGACGGGGAAGATCGTTTTCCTCCTCAACGACGAAGCAGACGCAGGTGAGTTCGAAGAGATGTGCACCGAAAAGTCGTTCGTGTTGACGCGCTTGGCTGCCCGTAGGGTGTTCTTCGAGGAGCTCGCGGTCTATTCGGCGGCAGCCTCGGGATAGCGCCTCCGCTGGCCGATTTGTCGAAGCGCTTGGACGGGCTAGGGCAAGTCAACTGCGAGGCGTCTGCACCAGGTGCCGGCCTCGCCCGCGTAGTTGGTCTCCTGGCTCACCTTCACGGGCTTCCCCAGGCGTGCGCTCAGGGCACCCTGGAAGAACCCCTCGTGGAAGGCGCATTCGAACATCTCCCCCGTTCCATCGAGCTGGCCGCACACGGTACAGTTCGAGATCTGAATGACCATCGGGTTGCGGCTTTCGACCGCGAGAGTGCCAATCTTGTAAGCCTGCCAGACCCTGGCGAATTCGTCGAGCATCTGGTCGAGGGAGAGGTTGGCCGCCCTGGCAGCTGCCTTTCTCCCAACCTGTTCCCCGAATTCGTGCATTACCTGCTTTGAGTCGAGCCCCAGGTACTTTAGGAGTGGGACAATGCCGGGTGCGAAGTAATCGGTCATCGCCGGGAATTCGCGCCAAAAGGACTCATCCCGGTCCACCGCCTCTGTCGCCTTCGAGACCACGTACGGATAGAAGGGGCGGCAGTTGGTTAAGCGTCCCCCCTAAGTCGTTAGGGGAGACGACGGTTCGAATGCGATTTCCAAGTCTGAGAATCGTCTTCCCGCGTTATATACACGACACTTACCCTAACCTGTTCAGAGATGCTCCGACAGATAGCGTTACAGGTGAGGACGGAGAACAGGTTGCAGGACACAGCCAGGCTGCATGGGGCCAAGCTGAATATCGTCGACTGCAAGTCCTTCAACAAGACTGGAATGTCCCTGCTGATGGAGCTAAGGGGGACCGAACAGGATGTCCGTTCCGCCACTACTGCCATCAGGCATCTCGACGGAGTAAGGCAGGTCATCGAGGGAGAGGGGCCGGGAGACGCCATTCCGCTTCTGGTTGTGCTTGACAGGCCTGCCATATGCCGCGCGTCCAACGACGTAGCGATCGTCTGCCTCGACTGTCCGCTCAACTCCGAGGTTCAGCCAGCTTCCTGGAGGTTCATTGCACGGAAGACCAGTGACTTCAGGCAGGTGTTGACCAGGCTCTCGAGGGAGGGCATCGAGACTCGGATTGAGGACGTCGCCCCACTCGAGCGAAAAGCGACTCTGACGGGGAGGCAGAAGGAGATAATGGCCACGGCCGTAGCCCAGGGGTACTTCGAGTTCCCCAGGAAGATCAGCCTCACGGGGCTGAGCGAACTCGTCGGAGTTAAGCCATCGACCCTGAGCGAGATACTTCGGAGCGCCGAGCGTAGGATAATGGCAAACGCACTCGGTGTCCCGTTCCAGGAAGAGTAGGCCACACTGTTCTAGGCAGGCCCGGAGGGGTCCAGACCTTTAATGGGTTCGAATCCGGGCCGGGGCAATCTTGCCTACAGGCATGGTCTCCATCCCCGACCTGTCGTCCTGGTCGTTCAGCTTGCCAGTCAATTATCCTAAACTGCACCGTCAGTTGGCACTTGAATCGGCACTGAGTTTCTCGACCCAGACCTGGAGTCCCTCGACCCTAGTAACCCGCACCTTCGATCCCAGGGCGATAGGGCTCTCGCTCTTCGCAGACCAGAGCTCCGAGCGGATTCTCACGATCCCCTTCGCGTGCTTGCCGACCTCCACGACAATCTCCCCGGGCTCGCCGGTCAGGTCCCACTTTGCAGTGAATGGGCGTATTTCCTCTGTGATCTTTGCGAAGAACATAGCAATCCCCCCAATAAGAATGATGGCCCCTACGATTTGAATGCCAGTTCGGCCGGCCGCAATCCCGTCGACGAACAGAGCCAGGCCAACTACAATGAACCCCGCAACCATTTCGATACCCCCTGGTCCCCACCTCCGCCGGTCAAACGCAGGGACGTTTTCTGACATGGAAAGAGGATGTGACCCGAGGTGTTTGATATGGGTTCGCCTTTGAAACGACGAGAAATCAGTCCCAACATCATCGAGGAAAGGGGGTCTTATTGCGCCCCAAAGTCTTCCAAGAACAAGAGTTATAGTGAGAAGCCGCAGACACTTGTTGCGGGCGAAGTGGAATAATGAGCCTTCTTGGGCCGCTTGCCCTGCAAATTACGACTGGCGACATTATCGACTACGTCATCTACGCCATAGTGGCGATTATAGCAATAGCAATAGTCTTCGCCACCATCAAGGTGGTTCGAGAGTACGAAAGGCTCGTCGTCTTCAGGCTCGGGAGGCTGATAGGAGCAGGGGGACCGGGGATCGTATTCATCATCCCGATCGTAAACCGTTTCGTGAAGATAGACCTCAGGGAGCGGTACCTGGAGGTCCCTCACCAGACCTGCATCACAAAGGACAACGCGCCGGTCGACATAGACTTCCTGATCTACAACAAAGTCACCGATGCCTCCCAGAGCGTCGTTCAAGTTCAGAACTTCGAGGGCGCGTCGGTAGGCATCGCGACCACCACCCTCAGGGCGGTGGTGGGGGACATCCCCCTGGACGAGCTCCTAGCCAAGAGGGAGCAGATCAATCAAGTCCTCAGGACGAAGCTGGACGAGGTCACCCAGAGATGGGGAATCAAGGTGACCAACGTCGAGATCAGAGAGATTACGCCACCGAAGGACGTACAGGAAGCGATGGTCCGCCAGATGTCTGCGGAGAGGACGAGGAGGGCGACGGTCACCGAGGCCGATGGCAAGAGGGAAGCCTCGATCCTTGTCGCTGAGGGAGAGAAGAAATCCAACATCCTCAGGGCAGAAGGCGACAAGCAGGCCGCAGTCCTAAGGGCGGAAGGGTACGCAGGCGCCCTCAACCAAATCTTCGCCGCAGCCAAGGGGATTGACTCGAAAACAATGACCCTCCAGTACCTAGATACCCTCAAGGCCCTTGGCGCGTCCCCGTCCACCAAGTACATCTTCCCCATGGAGTTTACCTCGATTTTCGCAAATTCCGCGAAGGCGTACATCGACAAATCGAAAGACGAAGTAGAAGCTGGCAAGTAGGCGCTCCGACTTCAGGGCCAGAACTGAGGACCCCAGCAAGGGCCTTTTGGACACGTCAGCAGCGCCTCCAGGACGGAAGCGTTGTCAGCACTCAAGATTCTTGACTCGAAGACAATGTTTGGAATAGCCGGAATCGGGCCCCTCTTGCCCTACAGAGTTCATACCGAGCTTATTTTTTCGCGGGCCCGGAGGGATTACGACCCAATTAGGTTCTAACCTGAAACACTTTCTGGTTCAGCTATCGGTCTAGCGGAATCCGAACAAAGCCATCGTAGCGTCTTGGGAGGGGAACGCTACGCTTGGTGAGCCGCAAACGACAAAGCTACTTGGGTCTCGGTCGCCAGTTCCCGGAAATCCTTGATTCGTGAACATCTGGGCTGAGCTGGTCGCCTGACTGACCGCGATGATGTAATGGTTTTGAGGGCTTAGATACACAGGCGAGCTGAAGGTGAAGTTATACCAGTAGTCTCCCGAATTCTGGAAGTTGTAGGGACCGGTTATGGTCACAGAGTCTGCGACTTCAACAAGGCCAGTCAGCGTCCCATTCGGGGCAATGGAGCTGAACTCTAAGACAGAGGCATTCGTCGGACGGCTCGACATGTAGAACGCCACCTTCGTGATGTACGACCCTTCGAGGTACGAGGAGCTTGATGTGTCGTTGCTCAATTTCTCGCCGCACCAACGTGGACCGCCGTCAGTCCCCACAGAGACAATCTGAGAGTACAAGAGTTTCGGCGGGAGGAGGCTTGAAATCTGGCTCTCAATATTACCTAATTCAACCTCAATTGACTGAATCTGGGACGACACCGTTGCCTGAAAGGCGGCATCAGCGTTTCGGGTCGAGTTGAAATCAGACGAAAGGAGGGACAGTTGGACCTGCAAGTTTTGGACGGTGGCTTTCAGTCCAAGCAGAGTCGAGAGCTGGCTTGAGAGAAGGTTCAGTCTTTCTGAGGTATTTACATTAGCTGCCTCCAACCTAGCGGAGACATTTGTGATTGCCATCTGCAATGCTGTATTCTGGGCACTGGCCTTCGATTCCAAATCAGCGAGGCTCGATTGGAGCGCTTGATCCTTTGCTTTGAGTGACGAGATACTATTTGATGTCTGGAATACGAAGTATCCAAGGGCCGAAGCCAATATTACGACAACCAACAGAAGGGACACCACTATCCTCCTCTGACCCATTACCAATTATTCATCACTTCGAATTGAGGGAGCCCTCCGTGCATCCTTTGACACCCCCCATCTTAACGGTGTTCCTCAGGAAACTGAAAGTCCGATCGTCATAAGGATGGCGGAGGGGAGGGAGCTTGTTGTCATCTAAGGGCGAACTGGCCGCCTGGACCGGCGAATCAAAGACCAACCAAATGCCCAGAACTATGCTCCGTTCGGGAATCAGAGTCTATACTGAACTATTTCAAACCGGGCCCGGAGGGATTCGAACCCACGGTTTCTGAGGCACTCCTCTTCAGCTCCGAAGGCTGACGCCTTAATCCGTGCTAGGGTCCAGGTCTTGTCCTGTGGCTCTTGCTATCCGTGCTAGGCTACGGGCCCGAGGCCATCCAACCAGTTTGGGTAGTTAATGGTTTACCCGTGGAAACCTAGACCCGGCCGCCCGGACCCGCACGGTTTGCCGTGCAAATCCAAACATTGCTAGGCACTACCGAAGTTTGTCCTTGGTTCGATTCTTCTTAGGACCCTAAGTGTGGTAAGGGTTATCCAATTGCTCGCCCATCCAACCTCCCCAAGCGCGAACGGTTTCGTTCTTTATCGTCTTGCAAGAACCATACTATATCGGCGTGTGCCTTTGGTGTTCCCTGTCAATGTACATGATAACCAGGGACACAAGCCATAGAATCAACGCAAGGGCCCCGACGTATGGGAGCCTAGCGCTGAACATGATTAGAGATGGTTCCAGTGTAATGGCCAAGAGGCTCACGAACAGGAAACCATCAGCCCTCCGCAGGTAGCCTGCAGCATTGGGGCGTCCCTTCAGAAGTGCCTCTGTGTATACGTAGTACGCCATAGCGGCAAATACGAAAAGGAATAGCGTCAATATGATGAGACAGAGAGTTCCCTGGAACAGAGTCGGATCTACCTGTGCCGAAGCAGTAAGGTCGAAGCCGAAGAAAAGGTAGAAGGTCATTATGGCCACGTTCGTCCCAGCGAGACCTGCCGCTAGGCTTCGATTAGAGTCGGCGTACCTGAGTTCGATCTGCTTCTGAACCTCGTCCGACGTTTCCACCCTGTCATTGGACCTGAGATTGGATACATAATCCTATGCGACGGTGTCTTAACTAACGGAGTTCATTCCGAGTCTATTGAAAGATGGGGTCGCCTGGATCCGCATGGGGGCGTCGAAGCTACTGTCAAACGTCTGGGTGCCCCGACTTCGAGGATTCGGGCTGGTGTGGTACGAAGGGGAAGAACCCGTCAGACATGGTTCCCGGGGGACATCGGTCTGAGACCGGAAAATCGGGCTAAGTGACCTTGCGCCGTGCTAGGCTACGGGCTCGATATGGCTGCGGCAGGGCTGGCTAATTAAGCGATGAGACGCGCTATGTTCTCACTGAGAGGCGGCTTGACCAACCCCCCGTCGGTAATCACGGCGGTTACCAGCTCAGGGGGCGTCATGTCGAATGCGGGGTTCGCGACAGGGATTCCCCTGGGCGCGACTCTTCTCCCCCTGATCTCCACTACTTCCTCCGCCCCCCTCTCCTCAATGGTCACCCTGTCGTGGGTTCGGTCGAGGTCGAAGGTGGAGCGTGGCGCTGCCGGGTAGAAGGGTAGGCCGTGTCGATTGGCCAGGACCGCTTCCTGGTATGTCCCTATCTTGTTGAATACATAGCCATCCCTGGTGATTCTGTCTGCTCCCACAATAACGCAGTCGACCCGCCCCAAACTCATCATGTGCCCCACCGCCGTGTCGGAAATGAGGGTGCACGCGATTCCGTCGCGGACGAGCTCGAAGGCGGTCAGCCTCGCCCCCTGGAGGGCGGGCCGGGTCTCGGGCACAAGCACTTTGACGAGCTTCCCCTGCTCAACCGCTGCTCTCACCACTCCTAGCGCAGTCCCGTATCCCACCGTCGCGAGGGCCCCTGCGTTGCACTGGGTAAGGATTGTATCACCGTTCTTGATTAGGTCCGCACCATTCCTTCCGAGCCTTCTGTTCACTTCGACGTCCTCCTCTTCCATCGCCTTCACCTCGGCCGAAACGGCATCCTTCGCCCCCCGGACCGTCGACGCCGACGCCGCCACCCTCATTACCCTGTCAATCCCCCAGAACAGGTTCACGGCGGTAGGTCTCGTCCCGCGGAGAAGGGCGGCGCTGGTCTCCATCTCCTTCATGAAGTCAGGGAGGATGGTGGCCCTTGAGCGGACCGCCGCCAGCGCCAGACCCATGGCCGCAGCGACTCCGATCGCTGGGGCGCCCCGGACCACCATAGACCTGATGGCGTCGGCGACCTGCTCAGGGTGAGTGTAACGGACATAGGTCAGCTTGATGGGGAGAGCGGTCTGGTCTATCATCCTAACGGCGCCGCCTTCCCAGGTGACTGTCCGGATCGAGAAGAAGTTGTCCAAGGGACAGAGAGAGCGTCGAGGCTCTCTAAATGATTTGCGCAGGCGAGGGAGCACCTTCAACTTCAAATAGACTCGGCGAAGCGTGCGGAAACGAGACTCGTGCAGGAACCCCCGGGCGCAGAGGAGCAAATGCAGCCGTTCGGGGCTGTGCTCGAGGATGAGACAGCTAGAGTCGCGGACCGTGACCGCTTCGGGGAATTAGAGGAGTCCGGCTACGGGACGAGGGAAGGTCAGGACCTAATTCTGAGAGACTACGAGGCTCTGTACCTCGTCTACAGCAAGAAGATGCGCCTCGAGGACGCGCACGGGAAGGTGATAGGATTCGAGAAGCTGGCGGAACTCGCCCAGAAGAAAGCGGGGGACTCGTGGACCAAGTTCGTGATCTACCGGGACCTGAGGAGCAGGGGGTACATAGTGAGGGAAGGGTTCGGTTTCGGTACGGACCTCAGAGTCTACGAGCGAGGGGACTACCCGAAGAAGCCGGCAAAGTACGTCGTCTTCGCACTGGACGAAGGAATAGAGAAGGGGATGGCAGACCTGCAGAAGTCGGTGAAGGAGATGGCCAAGATGGGGAAGGAGGCGATAATCGCGGTTATCGAGAGGAGAGGGGAAGTAATCTACTACAAGGTCAGCAGGGCAAGGTTCTGACGGGCCATGAACCCAAGGGGGCTGCTCGACCTCATCAGGCCCGTGAACAGCGTCATGATAGGGTTCGCAGTGATAGTGGGAGCCTTCGTCTCCAAGCCTTCGTCAATACCCTGGCTACAGCTTGCTCTGGGTTTCTTCACAGGCTTCTTCATCTGCGCCTACTCGATGTCAGTGAATGATATCTACGACCTGGAGGTGGACAGGGTCAACAGGCCCGACAGACCCATCCCCAGCGGGAGGATTTCGGTGCGGCAGGCTTCGACGCTCTCACTTGTAATGCTGGCCGCGGGCGTGGCCTGCGCCTTCCTCTCATTCATTCCTCTCGCTGTATTCATCGCACTAGCATACGCCTTCCTTGCCTGGCTGTACAACGCGAGAGCGAAGAGGACAGGCCTCCTCGGTAACCTCATAGTGGCGTCGTCCCTGGCGATCCCCTTCATCTACGGCGGGGCGGTGTCGGGGGGGTCGATCAGTGGCTCCCTTCTGCTCATGATGGCCTTGACGGCTTTCTTCTCGGGGGTGGGGAGGGAGGTGGTGAAATCAATGGCAGACGTAGAAGGGGACGCGAAGAGAGAGGTGAGCTCCGTAGCGAGGATGCGGGGGCTTGGGTTCGCCTCGGGGGTTGGGGCTCTCTTCTTCTTGCTCGCCGTCCTGGCAAGCTGGGTCCCCCTGGTCACCGGCCTTGCGAATCAGGTGTACACCTTCGGCGTGATCGTGCCTGATGTCATTTTCGTTTACCTGGCGGTCGCCATAGTCGCTCGCCATGACCCACAGAGCGCCTACAGGGTGAAACGCATCGCCCTCGCGGGGATGACAGTCGGGCTCCTGGTGTTCATTGGGGGGGCGGTCTAGTTGTGGAGCGAGAAGTATAGGCCAGCGAGCCTCGAGGAAATGGTTGGGAACAGGGAGGGGAGGGCGAAGTTCCAGCTTTGGCTCAAGAAGTGGAAGCCTGGGTCAAGAGCGGCCCTTCTCGTAGGACCCCCAGGGACGGGCAAGACGACTACGGTCCACCTGGTGGCCAGGGAGACGGGGCTACAGCTTGTCGAGCTCAACGCAAGCGATTCGCGGACAAAGGAGAAGCTAATCAAAAAAGTGGGTGAGGCGATAGCGAGCACAAGCCTGTTCGGAGGGACGAGCCTGATCTTCCTTGACGAGGTGGACGGCCTCGCAGGGAGGGCAGACTACGGTGCGGTGGACTTCATCAAAGACGCTGTAAGGAACAGCAAAAGCCCGGTAGTGATGGCGGCCAACAATCCCGAGTCTGATGAGGTCAAGAAACTGGGGAGCGTTGCAAGCAAGATAGTGTTCGAAAGACCAGAGCCTTCCGAGGTTGTGAGCAGGCTGGAGAAAATCTCTCAGAGGGAGAAGGTCTCGGTAAGCAAGGACCAGATAGCGAAGGTGGCCGAGGCAGCGAACGGAGATCTAAGGGCGGCCATCAATTTCCTCCAGTCAGGAATACCGACGAGGAAGGACGAAGAGATGACCGCGTCAGAGTCGGTGAATGCATTCTTCGACGCGCCGGACGAGAGCACTGCCCTCCGCGCCCTGAGAGCGTACCCGGGGCAACCGCGAGACAAGATCAGAGACATATTCACCGCGGTGGTGAGGTCCCGGGTCCACGAAGAGAGGAAGGCCGGTGCCCTGGACGCGCTCTCGAGGGTTGACCTGGTGATGGGGAGGATAATGAAGGGCAAGGACTGGAGGCTCCTTAGGTACGTGGACCCGCTGCTCGCCAACGGGCTCTGGAAGGCACTAGGAGATGGCGGACCGCGGTTCACGCTGGACGCTGTTTCCTGGCCACTGCAGCTGAGGATCTGGAACGACTCTAGGAAGCTGAAGGACATCGCCAGATTGGCAGGGAAGAGGGTTGGAATCAGCCAGAGGAGCTTCCTAGTGGAGGACATGCCCTACCTTCTCTTGCTCTGCGCAGACAGAGGGTTCAGAGAGGAGCTAGTGAAGAGCCTCGGCCTAGAGGAGAACTACGCCCTCTTCCTAGCGAAGGAAAGCGGAAGAGCTACCAGGCGCTAGTTATAGTCCCGCCTGTGGAAGTCTTCTGCCTCCTTCCAGTCTGAGTAGAATCTCATGAGCGCCCCTGTCAGTGGGCTGGCCTGGTCGACTCTGAAGATCCTTATCCTGTTGAACCGCTTCTCGGTCAGTATCCCTAACTTGGTTAGGAACTCAAGGTGACGGGCGGCGGCGCTGTGGGACAGGCCCGACCTCCGCGTAATTTCTGATATGTTGAGTTCCCCTGTTTCGAGCATTATGGTGAGCACCTTGGTCCTCCCGTAGGAAGACATCAGCCTCTCAAGCTCTAACGTCGGCCACCATTCCTCTCTCGAGTTCCCCCATCAGCTCCTTTGCGGAGACGAGGGACAACCCGATCATGGTGGTCCTCCCCCTCACCCCCTTGCCCGAGAGCTGGGTCTCTATGATTCCCTTTCTAGAGAGCTCGTTGACGTCGCTCCACACCTGGGTGTGCTTGTAGGCGGCGACGTTCATGCTCTCGCAAAGGGCCCTGTAGCTCTCCTCCACTTCGCCTATGGTGACGTAGGTCGAGTCTCCCTTCTTCAGGAGCCTGGAGATGGCCATGAGCAACAGCTTCTGGTGCATCGTCAGATACGCCAGCTCCTCCTTCCTCAGCTGAGGAGGGAGCGAAGCCTTGGCAGCCCTGAGGTGCTCGGGGAGCACCCTTGGGGATTCTGCGTCGTCCGCCAGCTTCCCCGCCCTGTAGACGAGGTCCAGGGCGTAGCGCGCGTCCCCGAACTGCCCGGCTACGTCGGCGGCGAACTGTATGGCGTCGTCGTCCAGGCACCCGTCGTTGAAC
>Ga0187780_10001572_pt1 | contig 17238 bp, 15 predicted proteins | sample 1015_Q2_SP10_20__FD_132429 | JGI IMG/M metagenome (GOLD analysis project Ga0187780, IMG submission 132429) | Tropical peat soil microbial communities from peatlands in Department of Meta, Colombia - 1015_Q2_SP10_20_MG | ecosystem: Environmental > Terrestrial > Soil > Wetlands > Peat | place...
GGCGAGAGTACGCGGACTTCAGGAGGAAGGCTTTCGACATCCTCGACGACTTTGAGCTGAGAAACATCGCCTCTACGAGGCCATTTCCCCGAGTCCGGGAGGTCCTTGTCGGCCTGAAGGAAAAGGGGGTCAGGCTCGCGGTGGTTACGAACAGCGGGCAGAAGGCGGCCGCAAGGTCTCTCGCCATTTCTGGGCTCCATGGCCTCTTTGAGTTCGTGCTCACTCGAAACGACACCGAGACCATGAAACCTAGATCCGAGGGGCTCCTCCAGGCCGTCTCCATGCTCTCCCTCCCCAAAGACGACGTGTACTATGTCGGTGACACACCATTTGACGTCATGGCCGCGAAGGGAGCCGGAGTGAAGAGCGTTTCAGTAGCGACGGGGAGCTATGCCCCTGACCGACTTGCCGCAGCAGGGCCCGACTTCATCATATCTTCGATTTCTGAGCTCGGAACCGTCCTGGGAATCCAACCATATCGATAACTAGAGCAAGTCGAGTTCCACTCTGCCTCCGAAACAGATTGCTCGGTCATCGCTAGCAGAGGGCGACAGAACCCATAAAGACCGCTCTGGGCGGCCGTTGCCTGTTCTCTGATGGTCCCCCAGGAATCCAACCCTCCGTTTTACATCGTCGGCCTCCCAGATGAGCCCGTAGAGGCCGGCGAGGCGAAGATGAAGTTCGAGAAGCTCTCTGAGGAATTGTGCAAGGTCTACCCTCTTATTGAGGAGATCCGGGCGGTGGTGAAGTCGAAGAAACCAGGGAAGACCCACGCGAGATACGAGGTTTCGGTGGAGGTGTACACTCCGAAGGAGAGGCACGCATTTTCTGAGACGGGATATGACATTGCTGAGGTGTTCGATTCGATGGGCCCAAAGATGAAGCGGCTCCTCTCCTCGAGGCAGTCAAAGGTGACCTCGACTGGAGGGGTGAGCCCGAGGAAGCGATTGGGGTACAGCTAGCCCGCCGACCGTACGAGCTTCCTGTTCTCCTCTTTCAGCTCATCGACCTGGGCCTTCAGCTCCGTGATTGCTGCCGTTTGCTCAGTTTGCCTTGACAGCTCGTAGAACACCTCCAGCGCCTCTCTCCTGACGCTTCCATTCCTGTCCTTCTTCACGAGTTCAACCAAGACGTCGATGAACCTGCCGTCGGCTAGTTCGCGCAGAAGGCCAGAAACCAGGTACAGTCTCACCCTGTACTCCTTGTCCCGCAGCATGATGTCCTTCAGGAGGGGGACCTCGTCGTCTGCAATCCGTCCACGGGCTTTGATTGCCTTCAGTGCTCCCACCCTCACCCGCGTGGGTTTCCCGTAGGCAAGGCTACTGTCCACGATTTGCTTGATCTCCTCGTCCTTCAGCTTGCCCATGGACTCCAGGCATGCCTCGGCCAGAGTCTCGTTGGGTGAATGGACCCCCATCGCCTTCTTGAGATATGGCAGGGCCCCCTCCGGCCAAGACTTACCCAGCGACAGCGCCGCTTCGCATCTGACGTAGGGGCTCTCGTCCGTCTCCAGGAACCCCGCCAGGATCTTCCTCCCTCTTTCGTCCTTGAAGTTCCCTAGCGCCTTCGCCAGGGCTCGCCTTACCCGTCTGTCCGCGGGGACTCCAATTTCTAACAGTGCAGATAGCGCCGCGTCGCTACCGATCTCCCCCAGCGCACGGAGGGCGCACGCCCTCACGTCCCAGAATTGCTCTTTCTTTGCCGCCGACATAAGTGATGGGATAGCTCGGTCTGACGCCGTCTTTCCAAGGGCAGTGGCGGCCTCCGACCTGCTCCATGCGTCTTGGCTCTGTGATAGCTGGTTCTCAAGGAGGTCGAACGTCTTCTCGAACTTCAGCTTCTTCATCAGCCACCTTTCAGGGTCAAACTCCACCACGGAGGGTTTGGCGTCTAGGTAGAACACAAGCGACTGTTCGGCGGAGCCCAACATGATCCTGAACTTCTTTCTGATCCCCCCTACGTAAAACACAACGTCGCAGGGGAGTTTGAAGATTGGTGTACCGTCTGCAGTATCCTGCGCCTGTCTTACGCGCAGAGTGGCTGTCCTGGCTGCATCGTCCCAAGAGTACTCAACTTGAAACTCCGGGTAGCCTGGCTTCAGGAATGACTGTTCGAAGAACTCCTCCAACTGGAGCCCGCTCACAGCCTCCATCGCCTTGCGCATGTCGTCTGTATCCCCGCACGCTTTCGCGTGTCTCTTCAGGAACTCGGCCGTCCCGCGAAAGAAGGCGGCGTCACCCATGATGTACCTGAGCTCGTGGAGCATGGATGCTCCCTTGCGGTAGGTGGTGTGGTCGAAGACGTCATGGGGCCACACGTACTCCCTGTCAACAATGGCCCGTCTGTATTGGGTCTCATCCTCTTCGAAGTACTCCACCTCCCTGGCACGCATCTCCCACCGCATCTGGTCGGCCCCACGACTCCTCTCTGTGTAGAGCGACTCCAGGTAGGTCGCCCAAGCTTCGTTGACCCACGCGTGGCACCAGTCGGAGCACGTGACCCAGTCTCCATACCACTGGTGGGCCGCCTCGTGGGCCACTAGACTCACGGCGGACGAGAATGGGTTTGAGTACATCGGCTGATAGTCCTCCTCCGTGCCCGCCTCCGGGTAATAGTTCATTGAGAGAGTTGTGGCGTTTAGGTTCTCCTCCCCACCCGCGATGAAGTCCTGGACCGTCGTCTGGTCGTACTTCTCGTACGGGTACTTCGTCCCGGTGAGTTCCTCGAGCACTTCGATGATTCGCGGTGTCTCCCCGAAGTACCTCAGGACATCGGCGCGCTTCGATTCTGGGAAATTGTAGTGAAGCTTGATTCCGTGGACTTCTTGGGTGATTCGTCCGAACCTGCCAGCTACGAACGATGTCAGATAACTCGAGTGGGGGGTGTCCTCCCTCCAGTGAAAGACTGTCCTGTCACCTTCATCTTTCTCCGAGAGGAGTCTCCCGTTGGAGATCACCCTGAAGCCCTTGGGCACCCGGATCACCACTTCGCTAGGCGATTTGTCCGACGGGTGATCGTGGCAGGGGTACCAGAAGCGAGCGGATTCGGGCTCGCTGTGGGTCCAGGCCTGAACCTCCTTCTCCGGGCGCTCCGCGTCAGGTGCCGTAAAGTACAACCCCTCCTTCGGTGTGGCCGAGTATTCCACCCTGATGGATCTGGCCCCTGTCTTTTCAGGGAGTGGGACGATTAGAACGGCGTTGTCGTATTCGAACTCCACTTTCCCTCCGTCGACGGAGCACGACCTGACGTCGAGCTCGCGTGCGTCGATGTGCACCTTCCCGAGCCCCTGCCGGATGGGCTCGATGTCCAGAGTGCACGAACCAGAGATGCTCTTCTTCTGGAAATCCACGGAGAGGTCTATCCTCCTGTGCAGGGTCCTGAACTCTCTAGGCGGGGCGTAATGGGGCTTCGATTCAGGCAAGTGGAACGACTTGTGGCTACCTGTCACCATGGTACCTTCGGGATTGTGAACGCTTCAAAAGAGTTTCGAGGCCAGCATAATTTGAAATAACGAAGGGGGGTCGGCGCCCCCGATGATATCCGCCGCGAGAGTGATTCAGGTGCTGATAATTTTCTCCGCCGTCCTAGGAGTGTTCTTCCTCTGGCAAGCTCAACCCCTTCTTCCGGCGGACGTCTTTGATATCCTGACGTTCGGATGGCTGCTCTTCGTGGCTGACAGTATTCTAACATTCGTGCGCCCCAGAATCTCGTACTACATTGGCCTGGTCCTAGCCATCATAGCACTGAGCGAGACGTTGACTCAGCCGGAACACTACGCGCTGGTTAGGAACGGCAACGTTCCGGCGACAATAATCCTCGTCCTGGGCTCCGTGGCCCAAGCGCTGCTGATTGGTTTCGTTCTCTGGTACATCATATCAGAACACAGGAAGGATCCATGGGCATGGCCCGGTACAGAGTCTCCAGCCTGACGGCAGGGCGGTTTCAAGTTTCGGAATACAGACGGATGGCCCGCCGCCGCCCTGACAGTCCAGCTCTACCAAAGCCCCCTGGCATGGCTCCGCACGCCGCGCCCGCTTAGGGATCCGCAAAACTCTAGATGTATCCCCAGCTGAGAAGCACGTCGCAGTCACGAGTCCAGCGTTGGCCTATGTCGCTTCGGTAGAACATGTTCGGGATCATGATGTTCCGTACGTTCTGATACGCCTTCTCTATCGCGTCCGTCATTGTCGCGCCTGAACCGGTTACGACGAGAGCGTACCCTGAGTTCCCCGCGATATGCCAGTCCCCTTCCTCTAGCTTAACTTCACCAATGTGTATGCCATCTAGGTTTTGGCGCCTGAAGAGGATCGTTGCACCTTCTGAATACTTCTTGAAAGCTTTCTCGTCCTCGAAAGGCCAAGGCGGAATCGCGACCACGACCCCTATCTGGTATCCTTTCTTCGACTTGAGCTGGGTCTCGTTCCCATGGGCAATGTCAAACATGAACTGGCCCCACTCGCTGGTGATCCCTTCCATCTGGATGCTTATTGTCGGAAATCCAAATCTCGCAGTGAATTCCAGCGGCCATATTCCCTTCGCGTTGGCAATGCAGTTGATGTCAATGTATCCCACGTACTTGCTCGGAACCAACTTGTCCTTCATCTTCAACAGGGTTCTGTCGAAGACAGGGTTGCTCTTGGTCCAGTAAACGGCTGTTCCCATCTCGCCGGTGCTAGGACCTAGCTCGTTTGGAAAGAGCCGCTTGTGCTCAAAATTGACGCATATGGGCATCACGAAGTCTTTTCCGTTAAAGAAGGCTCCCACCGCTATCTCGACTCCATCAGCGAACTTCTGCATCAGGAACTCTTTGATTTTCTTGGACCAGTTCGCCTTGTAGTGCTCGAGGACCTGTATGATGTCTTTCCCATCTCCTTCCTGTCCGATGAAGAGCAGCTCCTTTTCGTTCTGGGCCTTGCCGCTCGGTTTCAGGACGTACCTGTCCGGATTCTTCTTGACGAACTCGATGGCCTCGTCAAACGAGGTGAAGTTCCAGCTTGGCAGAACGTCCACCCCGACCGAGTTGAGTTCCGATTGGCCGAATTCTCTGTCGAGCTCGAGCTTGTCGGTGTAGATGCTCCCTCCTACTACGAACTTGCCCTCGTTTCTGAGCTGTTCTGCCTTCGCACCAAATCCAATATCGTCGAAGATTATCACGTCAGCCCAGTCCTTCAGTGTGTCCCACTCGTCCACCTTCTCGAAGAACCCAAGTCCGACGTCCTTTTCCCCCTGGCCATGACAGTACATCTTGACGTCGTGTCCTTCCTTCTTCAGTTGCCACGCAAGGTCTGCGGAAAGGCTTTCGTCGGTGACGAATAGAAATTTCATCCGGTATCGATTGAAAATTGTGCTCGTTAATATCTGTTGGCAGGGTTAGTCTATCGGATTGATCAAATGCAGGTCTGTGTCTTGCAGATTCGAGAGACCTTCGATTGTCAGGTCGCTTTTGACGAGGTCAGGTTGTCAACGGACTGTGCGAATCTTTCCTTCGTGGCGCGGACATCTTCGTCTGAGTGAGCCAGCGACAGGCAGTATCTATTCTCCGGCTTCAGATAAACCCCATTCGTAATCTGTTCCAGGTCGAGGAACCTCCTGAGCCTCAGGTCTGAACCCTTAACATCCCTGTAGCTTCTAACGGGCTTCGACGTGAGGTAGAAGTTGAACATCCCGCCTTCCCCTAGCATCTGATGGGGAATGTCCCTTTCAGTCAGTGTGGCCGATAATCCGCTTCTCAGGCTCTCCGTCCTCTTGCGTATGAGGTCAAACGCCCCAGGAACCATCAACGCATCAACGGTTGCCCTCCCGACACCTACGGAGAGAGGATTCCCGTTGAAAGTCCCGGAGTGAAAGACCCGCATCCCTGCTTTTCTGCGCGGGTCAAGGCGTGCGAGAATGTCTGCGTCGCCAACCACTGCGCCGATGGGGAGGCCCCCTCCTATGATCTTGCCAAGGCACGCGATGTCCGGTACAATCGAGTAGAACTCGGTCGCGCCACCGATCCTGACCCGGAACCCTGTCTTCACTTCGTCGAAGATCAGAGGGATTTTCAGGTCCCTTGTCAGCTTCCTCAGGCCGTCCATGAAATGCCGCTCGCCGGGTATCACTCCCTCCTCGAAGGGCTCCATTATGACGCAAGCTAAGCGCTCGGCGCTCCGTGTCAGAATCCTTTCTGTGGCCTCCCAGTCGTTGAACGGCAATACGACCGAGTCAGAGAGCAGACTACTATCGACATCGGCGCTGTCGGCGATAGGGACGGGAGAGTCGGATTCCCCAGCCTCCTCTACCTCTGGCGAGTAGCTGAACAGGAGTCGGTCAACGGCGCCGTGGTAGTGACCTTCGAACTTCGCGACCCTTCTCTTTCCTGTGTGTGCCCTTGCCAGCCGAACTGCGAGCGCTGTGGCTTCAAGTCCGGAGTTCGTGAACCTTACGCTACCGCCAGGGTGATAGATGTCCCTCAGCGTCTTCCCGTAGGCCATCTCACCCTCTGTCGGCGTCCCGAAGACCGTGGTTCCGAGCGAACCCATGACGGCATCGATCGAATCTCGGACCGTCTTGGCTCCGTGGCCTAGAACCAGGGCACCGTAGCTCATGAGGTAGTCCACGTATTCGTTGCCGTCCACGTCCCAGATGCGGGAGCCTTGCGCTCGCTTCATGAAAATGGGGTAAGGGTCAAAGAACTTGATGCCCGCGCTCACCCCGCCGGGCGTCACGCCCTTCGCCCTCCGGAACATACGGGCGGATCCGAGGGTGCGTGACTCGAACCGTTGTATGATCTTCCTCTCGTCGATTCGTAGGGCCTGCACGGAGCACGCGATGGCGCTCGAATCTTTAACAGTATTCCGTGGTCTCCCGAGTCGCAGAAACACTACTAAAAGACATTACGATCATTAGACGACTCTGAAGCACCCAACACCCAACCACCCAGATCGACCTCTGATGACGCCGAGACCGTCCCAACCGTCTGCATACAAATACGATCCGATCATACTTGTGATGCTCGGAGCTGTGGGTGGGTGGTCAGTTGCGACTGTAGTGCGTTTCAGCTCAAAGGACAAGACAGCTGTTCGCCTGGATGCCTTGGGATTCACTCGGCGGTTCTGTCTCGATATTGAGAACAGGTTCGCATATATACCACCTGACCCTAGCAAAAAATCGTGAAGGCCGGCGTTATTACGGTCGCGTCAATGCTTGTTCTCCTAGCAGCGGGAATCGGAATTGGATGGGGCTTCCAAAGTACTATTGCCCCGGCCTCGGGCGGGACGGTCACGGTGACGAGCCAAATCCAAGGCGCGTATCCGCTTACGCTAGTCATAACGACGCAGAACACCTACAATTCGACTGTAGGCGCCCAACCTGCCTACTATGTGCTTACGTCAGAGGGACTTCAGTCCAGCGCGAACATCCCGCTTCCTGCTAACACCATGATCAAGCTCACCATAGTCTGTTATGATGACGGCAGTGCGCCCCTAATCGTCAGCCAATACGCGAACGTCCAAGGGACCGTCAACGGGACGATAACCTACACAAACAATGCAGATGTCAATTCGTCGCAAGGGCCTAACGGGATTGTGCTGAACGGAGGCGAGACTGTGACCAACGTTTCCTCCGACCTGATAGCCCACACGTTTACGATTCCCACCCTGAAAGTCAACATCCCAGTCCCGGCAAATTCCACAGTGGTGGCCTACTTCAAGACAGGTGCAGCAGGAACCTACGCCTGGTACTGCGAGACCGGTTGCGGGGCGGGCCCGTCAGGGATCCTTGGTGCCATGGACACACCAGGGTGGATGACAGGTAAAGTGACACTCTCCTAAGTCCACGCTCCTCATTCACCACATGGCATCCGAAGCGATTGCCAGATAGCTAAAGAGGCCCGTGATCATGCTGTCAAACCGACGTACAGCAGGATAAGAAGCGCCACACACCCTGCTATAAGCGGAAGCCGCTTCACATCCTCGTCCCATTTCGACACCCTGAAGATGTAGGAGACCATTGCGAAAACCACGAGGTCAATCGAGAGATAGATGGCGAAGGTCGTTTGGCTCCGAGAGCTCACCGGATTCAGAGTCCACATGTATATCACTGAGAGAAGGCCGAACAATAGAAGGAGCACGATGATTCGGTACGTCAGCCAATCGTTTAGCTTCATTTTTGAATCCAGCCTATCTCGAACATCTTGACCCTTCTCTTGATTCTTCCGCGGCCTAGGTCGAGCCTGTAAAGCAAATAGCACGTCCCCAATATCGCCAACGCGAGGGCGCCTAGGGAGGAAGCAAGAGCGACTAGCTCCAGCTCGCTGACGCCGAACGTCGCCATTATTACTACCGAATTGATCAGGCCTCCTATGGAAAATGCCCCTAGGCCGAGCACCGCCACAAAGATTACCGATGCCCAGGCAGACGCTGAATGGATCCGACTCGCCTCGGTCCGAGGCGACTGAGGCAACGCAACCTGTGCTTGGCCCTTAGGGTGTCTGGCGAGCAGCTTGTAGGCGTTGAACGAGACTATGCTGACCGCAAGCGCAGTCCCTCCCAACACCAGGAGGGCCTGAGCGTTAGGTATCACCTGCCCAGGCGTCTTCTCCCCCCAGATGGTCAGAGCGATTACCTCGGCGATGAAAATCAGCCCAATGGTCATGTACCATGGCCTCCTTGCAATCCGCCTGGTCTGGCCTCTGTCTATGAAGGGCAGAATGGTGAGCACTACGAAGACCAGGGCCACGGAAGTGAGGGCTACTGAAAGGCCGGCCTGTTCGAAGGCTGAGATCTTGATTATCTGGTAAATCCAGAGAAAGTACCAGTCGGGCTGGGGGACCGACTGCCCTGCGGCAGCAGGAGAATAAGCAGCCGGCAAGTTCAGTGGGAAGAGGACCGAAATCAACAGCATGGCGGCGCCGAAGAGCGCGGCCAACTCCAGGAGATAGAAAGACACGTCCGGGAAAATCGGGAGCAACCTTCCACTCTTCTTCGGGTCGGGCGTTCCGCCCGTGACCGGCTCCGAAACGCCGTGAGTCTCTAGCATGTACATCTTGACCGCCAACAGGACTAATAGGACCGCTGGTAGCACCACGACGTGCAGGTCGAAGAAACGGAGCAGCTGACCGGCGTCGCCCCCGCTCCCCACCACCAGGAAGTTGATGAACGAAGCGATGGGCTTCGGCAGCGCCCCTATCATCGCCGTCCCGACCTTCGTCGCCGAGTAGGAGACGACAGTCCAGGGAAGCAGGTAACCGGTGAAGCCGAAGCCTAGTGTTACGAACCCCATCACCATTCCGGTGACCCACATTATCTCTCTTGGCTTCTTGTGGACCGACACGAAGAACCCTCTCATCATGTGCATGAAGGCGAGCATTATCATCGCATAGGCGGTGTAAAGATGGACTGTCTCCAAGAATTGCCCGTAATTTACGTTCTGGAAGATATAGAGCGTGGAAGCGTAGGCGGTGGATGGGGTCGGCACGTAGTAGAGGAGCATTATCGAGCCGCTGATCCCCTGTATCACGAAGGCGACCACTGCCAAGGCGCCAAGCCAGTAGAACGGATTGATAGAATAGCGCGGCGCGGGCCTCAGGAGCTCGTGGGAAAGCCCGAGCCTGTTGTCAAACCACACCACAAGCCGTTCGGCCCGGCCAGTCTTCTTGTCAGCATCGTCTTCTGACGCACTCATGCCGTCAGCTCACGAGGGTTCCGCCGGTGAGGTCGGCTGACACGTCGTTTGATCCGGTGTCGTAGCCGAAGATGGTGGGAGGGGTCATGCCTGTAGCGTAGATGTTGCCCGAGCTGTCCACCTTCAGAATGACCTGAGGTATGGGCCTGGGTGCGGGTCCTCCCAGCACTTTGCCTCCGTTTGCGAGGTCGTATGAACTCCCGTGGCAGCAACAATAAGCCTCGGGGCCTGCCGCTACATAGGACCTATCGCAGGCGGGGGAGCCGCCGGATGGGACGTAACCAACCGAGCAGCCCAGGTGCTGGCAGGTCTGGCTGAAAGCCACAATGTCCCCGTCTGGGCCAACGCCCCCCTCGGCTTTGGTCCCGAGCTTCATGAGGATGTTCGGAGTGTCAGTCAGTGGATAATAGAAGTAGATTGGATTGTTCACGACGAGGTCGTTCAGGTTTGCGATCATTATCACGGGAAACCCGGGAGTGGAAGGCGAGACCTCTTCTTGGCTTGTCGAAACAGTCTCTGACGTCGTGGAAGTCGCGGTTGTAAGCGACTCGGCGGGGGCGAACAGGGACTGGCTTATCGCCCCAACTCCAAGGATTAGAAGACCTACCGCGGAGGCCAGGCCGACCCTCAGGAAGTTCCTCCGGGAATCGCCGCCTTTCTCGGGTTTGCCTTTTTCCGGCTCCTGTTTTTTAGTGCCGTCCTCCCCTGAGGACGGCATTACCTAGCCGACGCCTCTCTGATCGGCCTCACGACCATACCTACGATGAGGCCGACAATAAGCGTGCCGACGGCGGTAATCAGAGCCAGGGAGAACGTCAGACCTCCATTTGAGCTGGCTGCAGCAGTTGTGTTCGAGCTCGCGCCACTTGTAATGGTGCTGACGACGGTCTGCGTGACTGTCGAAGCCGTGGCAGTTACTGTGGAGGTGGATTGGGAGGACGATATCCCGACCTGAGTAACTGTGCCGTTGTATGCCAGCTTCACGGTGGACCCGATTATGTTTCCACCAACCATTGTGTTTGTGCCCAGAACTATCTGGACCGCGATGGCCTCGTTTTGGAATACGTTGCCTATTATACTCGTCCCATCGACAGGGACGTTCCCTTCGCCTCCCACGATGACTCCTTCGAGGGTCGGGAGGTAACCGTTCGCGCTTATCACGTTGTAGAGGATGGAATTGTTCTTCACGACGTCACCTGGCGCGTTGCTGTGCACTATTACTCCCCCCTCGCCGTTGTTCAGTATGTTGTTGTAGATCACGGTGTTATTAATCGCGATTGTGTTCGGAGTGTCCGCTGCTATGATGACCCCGTTCTGGTTGTCTACGACTGTATTCCCGCTGATGATGTTGTTGGAAGTCCCCTCGTTGGGGTTGTATGAGGAGATTACAATTGCGCAATGGTTGGGGTGGTTGTTCTCGACGAGGTTTCCGCTGATGAGGTTCGCATTCCCTGGGTTGGGGGTGCCTGCAGGGATACCTGATGTTGGTGCTGCCGTGGCGTTCCATGACGCATCCGTTGCGCCATCGTCTGTTACGCCTATCCCTCCGTATCCGTTGCCGACTACTGTGTTCCCCGCGACCGTAGACTCAGAGGTCCCTGTAAGCTGGATTCCTTTCACTTCGCCAAGCCCAGCTATGACGTTGAACGCGTTGTTGCTGACGAAGTTGTTGTCAACCACCACGTTGGAGCTGTCTTGGACGAGTATCCCTTCGTTGTTGGCGCCAGTTACGGTGAATCCCTCGACGACCGTTCCTGATGCGCTTGCCCCTAGAACAGCGATGCCGACCGGCTGCCCCGCCGCATCGATCGTGGTGCTTGAAGGCTGCAGAGTCTGGGACATTAGCGTAAGCTGCTTCGTTATCAGAACCATCTCCTTGTAGGTTCCAGGTTCGACTATTACAGTCTGACCGGACACAGCGGTAGACACCGCGTGTGATATCGTCGCGAATGGAGTACTGAGCGATCCCTTTCCGGTGGTGTCGCTTCCTGCAGCAGAGACATAGATGGGCGGGGGTGGACTGGCCGCGTGGGCTACGGGGGGGAATGAGAAACCGAAGGCGACTGACAGGGTGAGCATTGCCACCAGACCCAGAGCCAGCCAGACCGAACGAGCCGCGCTACGTTCGCTGAATGGTTTGTTATCCGCGGAAACAGGATGCACGCGGTCTACTCAGGTACCAAGATATAAAGCGGAATCCCCTAAAGGATTAGGCCTGGTCGGGGGACCTGACCCGGCCAATGAGGCGAAGCGAATCCGTGGAGCTAGTGAACGGGTTAGGATAGCCAACAGGTTAACACACGACCTTTGGAAAGCTGCGCTAATCACAAGCCCCATCACAGGTGACACGCCTGAGAAGGTCTCGATGGTGGGTCTCGCAAGGAAGGGGAAACGGGCGCAAAAAAGCTATGGCCATTGTCCTCGGCTCGAAAGCTAATCATGAACCGGGAAGGACAATAGGAACCTGACAATGTCAATCTAATTGCAGCTTGGGGTCTAGCCAACGAGAGCGGTACTCCGAGTTACGAGTTTCTCTTAAGTATCCCGACGTGGTACAAAATGGCGGCGTGAGGGCTTCGCTCCTATTCGTTTTCCTTTCCGCGGTCGGTGTGGCAGAAGCCTTCTACCACGCGTGGCTGGAGAACGCATTCACCACGAACTATTCCCTGGTAACCTTCACTCCTTATTCCTCCCTCGATGGGATCCCCTACTGGGTTTTCGGCATCGTCTGGTATCCGCTCCTTCTTGTCGTCGGACTTTGGGCTACCCGGCTGGGTCGGACCAACTTGAGAAGTTGGCTGTTGATTCTGCTCTCTGTCGGAAACATCACGACAATCTACTTCTGGTACTTAGATTCAGCGATAGTGCACTCCTACGACGCCCTCTACGTCGGACTCTACGTCACGAACTACGCGCTGACAGGTCTGGTGGTCGCGGAGAATTGGTCGAGCGTCGCGATGAAGGACTTTACTGTGGGCACGGTCATCGGATTGGTCGTTGGGGTAATCTTCGGCCCGTTCGGAATGGCGGGCATCGGAGTTCTGGGGGGCTTCCTCGGAGCTCTCAGTGGCTACACGTCGACGAAGTAGTAATAAGGAACCACGGACCCGACTTATTCGCGGCATCAAATTGGCTGGTTCGATGAACCGATGATGAGACTCTCCGTTGCCCTTTGGGCCATGGACCCCGCTTACGAAGTCGGCTACCGACACGTCCGTCGTCTACCTCAGTATGAACCTCGTTGCGGTCGTCATCCTCTCCTACGCCAATAGGTCGTTTAAGATGTCCGAGAGCCGAGCAGCGCCTGGATGGCTGTTGGATTTCTAACACTGGTCGTTCTGCTGGTCCGGAACCCGGCCCTCTTATGATCAGACTCGGCCTGGGGGCATGGCTGTTCTTGCCTCCTTCCCCCTGAGCACAGAAAGGAGGACGGCAACGCCGAGGAGCGCAATTGACGCCATCAGGGCCGAGTGGAGCCCATCCACGAAGGCAGCAGACAGCGCCCCGCTGATTCCACTCGTGCCGAGGAATATTTGGAACGCGAGCTCCCTCGGTATGGACAAAGAAGCGATTAAGAGGGCGACGGCGAAGCTGCTGACCATGCCGATGTTCGAGAAGGTCCTGAGTAAGCCCGAGGCGATTCCGTAGGCGCCCCGAGGCGCGCTTGCCATGACGGCGCTGTTGTTGGCTGGGAAGAAGCAGCTAGAACCGGCGCCCGTCATGATTGACGCTATGATCACGACGTAGAGCGGCGAATCCAGCGCGAGGGTGGAATAGGTCAGCATTCCGGTAACCTGGACCAGAAGTCCCAAGGTGGCCACCACGCGGGCCCCTAGCTTGTCCGAGAGCCTTCCTGCAAACGGGGCGACGAGTCCACCTAGGACGTACCCCGGGATTAGAAGCAGTGAGGCGTTCCAGGGGGAAAGGCCTCGTGGCCCCTGCAGGTACATTATCACGAGGAAGAGCACCGCGAAACTCGCCAAAGACTGGAAGAAGGAGGCTAGCATAGATGCCGTGAGGACCCTCTTCCGGAGCAGAGACAGGTTCAGGAGCGGGCTTGAGTAGTAGCGTTCCCAGACAACGAATCCGACCAGCAGCAGGGTCCCAGTGACGAGGCTCGGGAAATACGAGGAGGACCATCCCGAGCCGGTGACATCGGTCAGGAAGACCAACCAAAGGTAGAGTCCTGTCCCGAGAAGGAGCATCCCCAAGAGGTCGAAGGTGCTCTTCACCCTTGGAGCGCGGTCTCGGAGCCTGACGTAGCCTACCGTCGTTGCCACGATACCAATTGGCAGGTTGATGAAGAAGATGTATCGCCAATTCAGGAAGGTGACGAAAGCGCCTCCTACCAGGATGCCAAGGATAGCACCCGCTGACCAGCCGAACCCTGTGTATCCGAATGCCCGCCCCCTCATGTTCTCTGGAAAGGTGTCTGCGATGATAGCCCCGCTGTTCGAGGAAATCAGCGCACCTCCCACTCCCTGAATGACCCTGAAGTCCACAATCTGCGGCCCAGTGGAGGACAGGCCACAAAGGAGGGAACCAAAAGTGAAGATGGCGAACCCGAGGTTGTACATCCGAACCCTCCCAAGCATGTCCCCCAACTTCCCCACCTGCGTCCCAAGGATCGTGATTACGAGAAGGTAGGCCATTATCACCCAGATCATGCTTAGGATGTCCGTGTGCAGGTCTCCCATCATCACTGGGAGACCAAGGACGACCGCCGTAGTGTCCACCGCGCTCATCAGGACTCCAGTCATGACTATGGCAAGGGTGACGAATTGGTATCTCCTATCTGGATAAGCAGAGTCCCCCAGTTCTGGTTGCGCCATCTGACTCGCCCTAGCCCTGCGGTTTTTCCTCTCCTCGCCGACGACTAGTAAGCGTTCCCCCGAAACTGCATCGGAAGCCGTATACTCGCAGGGGTAGTCGTAGCTGCCATGGCCAGACGGAGATTCGCGCTCGATGCAAGGATTGACACGGACAGCCCCGGCCTGGTGCGCCGTGCCCTCCGAGACCTGCTCGGGAAGGGTGCACTTGAACCTGGATCGAAGCCGGGCGAGTTCGTTGTGAGGCGAAAAATGGATGGGGAGAGTGCCAAAGACCTGAACCGGGAGCTCTTGTCTGCTCTCCGAAGGGCTGAAAAGAAGACAAGGCTGCGAGCACAATGGACCGCAGATGACGGTACGGTCTACAAGTTCTTCGATTACGTCCTGAAGAAGGAAATGAAACCTTAGGGGCCCCGTTAAGCGCAGAGGAACGCGCGAGCCACCTGAGCCGTGTTCAACAGTGGCGCATCGGAAGAAATGAAGCCCGCTCTAGTCTGCGTTGTCGGGATAGTTCCCATCTTCATCCTTGATGCGGTGTTCATGAAGAAGGGTCGCGTTCGACTCCGTATCCCCGCTTTGAGGTTGGCCCAACTGTCGCAGCAAATCAAGCACTGGAGAATCCTGCCTCGGACCATAGAGTCCCATATCAACGTACTTCTCAATCGGTTCGTATATGGCGACAGCCCCTCGCCCGAATATTCTTGTTAGCTCCTTAACAAAGTACTCTGGTTCTCTCAAGGCATCCGTGCTGAGATTCCGAAGCATTACATCGGTGGCACCGCCGAACTTACCGGTGAGGGCCTCCCTTGCAAGTGCTTCAAAATCAATTCCTGCCTTCCTCAGAGGCATCATCTTGAGGACAAAGACTTTCTCGTAATCATTCAACGCCTTTCCCCTTCACTGTCCAAGACCGATGCCGCATTACGAACTGAAAGACATTCATCGACGGCCCGAAACCTTCCATGCTCATGCTAGAACTCCTTCCTATGCACGTAGAATGCCAGGGCGAACGTAAGGTAGCCCAGAAGGAAGATGAGGTCGTCGACGCTCCCATTGTAGTAGCTGCCAAGGGCGACCTGGTAGAGGAAGAACTCGTCTCCAATCACGTAGAGGGCCGACGCTATGCCAAAGAGCACCCACCACTTCGCGATCGTTCCTCCGGCGAAAATGGCCAACGAGAGTACAGTCAGAGATAGCAGGACCAGGTCAAGAACCGGGTAGGCCATGTCAGTGAGGAAGACAGAAACCGGGAGCTTTTGTGCAAGCTCAATCGGCACCACGAACGCGAGAGCGAGACCGACCGCGATTCCGATGAAGACGAGCGCGAATCCCAGCCGTCGCCTGGACAGTGCCTCGTGAAATGTGTCGACATAACCTAGGAGCCCCGCGATGATTGGAAGGTAGCCTCCCATGTAGAAGACGTCTGCAAGTGACGGGTACGGAACTGCCACCTTTAGCACGAAGTAGTAGAAGGCCCAAGAGCCCTCCGCGAGGGCCCACAACCCCATTCCAACCGTAAAAAGAAACCAGACAGCTTCGAAGTTCAGGCGCAAACTGAAACCGTATCGCCTCATGCAGAGGAACGAAGACAGGAATGCCGTCGTGGCGCATGCCGTGGGGAAGACGTTGGAGAGGGGCCCGATGTAGGTCGGGTATGATGACTGGAATGCGAAAACCAGCGTCACCCCTATCATGCCTAGCAGCCATGCTCGGAACCCCTGTAGCGAAGGCAAACTCTCGGCGTGCTTCCCTGAGGGCTTCGCGGATTTCATGTTCGTTACTTATTTTGCAACGAACGGCGGGCGATAAAGGCCATTATGGATTCTAGCTCCATCGCACCTGGTCGGTGCCAGCATGCGTCGGGGTACGAGTCGGCTCTGAAGATACAACCTTAAGCGATGCGCGTATCCTAGCAGGGGGATTTGTCCATCAAGATCCTGGTCAATCCGCCGGATAAGTTACGATTGAAGGACACAATCAGGGCCGACATTGCATGGCAACTTTTCCTTCCCGGCGCAATTGGTGACGTTCCTACAGGGTGGAGCAAGGAAGCCGAATTCTTCAAGCGTTGGCTTTGGAACGAGCTTTCGAAGCGGGCCGGCTTTTTGCGTTTCAAGGATACCCCGAGCATCACGATTGTAACTCCTAGACTCACTGCCGCCGCTCGCGAGTTCATCATCCGGACATGCTCGTTCTGGTCTAGCGAAGTCGTCGCTATGACCAAGTACGACAGGGCGGCCAGGCGTGGAAAGAATGCCTGGATTCCGCCCGTGGTGAACATCTCGCCTCTTCCAGGGAGAGGCCCAATGCTCGAAAAGCTGATTGAACGACAGGCCTTTGGGGTCCATTCTCTGCTTTCACCAATACTTGGCTCTGGAAGGGCCAACATCCGAGTCTACGTCATCGCAAGTGGGAAGACCTCTACTCGCTACCATAGTCACACGGCAAAGGAAGAGTTGTACCTTGTGTTGAACGGAACAGGCACTGCGAGGATTGCTGGGCATGCGGTACCTCTCAGGGAGGGGGACTTGATTTCCAAGCCTACGGGACCGGACCTACCCACCCAGTTGTTGGCGAATCGTGGGGACGAACTCAAGGTCCTAGACATTGAGGTATGGCCCGACGCAGAGAAGAACTCCAAGGACCTAATGTCCTTCCCTGACCACCATGAGCTAGACCTGGTCGGCGAAGGGTGGGGTGGCATGATCCCGTCGGATTCATTGATGCCAGAAGACGACATGCTACA
>Ga0187780_10001573_pt1 | contig 17237 bp, 14 predicted proteins | sample 1015_Q2_SP10_20__FD_132429 | JGI IMG/M metagenome (GOLD analysis project Ga0187780, IMG submission 132429) | Tropical peat soil microbial communities from peatlands in Department of Meta, Colombia - 1015_Q2_SP10_20_MG | ecosystem: Environmental > Terrestrial > Soil > Wetlands > Peat | place...
ATTGATCGGCAAGCCGAGATAATCGCCGATTTCGGGACCCGGGATGCGCTCGGGTTCGTCTTCGTGGAAGACGTTCGCCCACTCGCCGGATGGATCGATTTGGGCTCGTGCGGGAGGGCTCAGTAGACATGTCCCGACGAGCGATAGAAAGAAGGCACCAACAATCGTCGCTCGGACTCCGGACACGGTAATCTCTTCCCCCAGGGCAGAAAAAACGCTGAGGATAGCGCCAAATTCGGTGTTACGGAAGAAACGTGAATCGCACGTCGATAAGGACCTGAGCTCATCCTCCAACGCGGAAACTGGGCGGATTCTAGTGAATTGCGCCCGGCGGATCAAGAAGTTCCACAAGTATGACTCACTCTCGTGGACCACAGCAGAGGTTAATATTTTTCTCGGACTAAGGATGCTTGGCGGGCATCGTTAAGACATCCTGTGGCTTGCAATCCCTGGCTACTTCGGACTCGGCCGTTTCTGAAGTATGAGAACGCCTGTCGGAAACAAAGCCGTTTGACGACCGCCGCAAGCACACACTCGACACACGAAGCATGGAATCGTGAGCGTCACGGTTACTATAGACGGAACGGGCGGGTTGCTCGGAAACCCGCCGAAAACGGCTACCAGACGATGCAAGTCAAGTACCGCGCTGACCATGTAGGAAGTCTGCTGCGACCGGCCGATCTGCTGGCGGCGCGAGCGGGTGGAACCAATGCGGGGCGCCTCAGATCGATGGAGGATCAGTACATTTTAGAGGCACTGGCGAAGCAAAAGGAGTTGGGATTTCAGATATTCAGCGACGGAGAACTGCGGCGCCGCAATTTCATGAGTGAGCTGACGGATGCCGTCGATGGATTCGATATGCAAGATTCAATAGCGCGCGATTGGGACGCGGCGCAGGAAAAACCAAAAGTTGCATCGGTGACGGGAATCGTGAACAGGAAGCTCAAGCGAATGCACCCGCTGACCGAGCGTGAGCTGCCGTTCCTGAAGCTACACAGCCCCGGCGATATCAAGATCCTATTGCCAAGCCCGACGCAGTTTCCGGCAATCGCGTTCAAGCGGGGCGTGACGGACAAGGTTTACAAAGATCATTCGGTGCTGCTGTGGGACATCGTCGACATCATGAAGCAGGACACGGCGCAACTAGCGGCCGAGGGCGTGAAGTACATTCAGATCGACGCGCCCCGCTACAGCTATTACCTCGACCCGAAATGGCGCGAGTGGATCAAGCGTGAGATGAACCAAGATCCGGAAGAGGCTCTCGACGAAGCGATCGCGGCCGACAACGCCTGCTTCGACGCGGCGCGCCGAGAGGGCGTGACAGTCGCAATTCATCTCTGCCGCGGAAACAACCGCAGCCACTGGTACGCGGAAGGCGGCTACGATGCGATTGCGGAGAAGCTCTTCAATGCGCTGCGAGTCGACCGATTCCTGCTCGAATACGACGACGAGAGGGCAGGAACGTTCGAGCCACTCCGGTACGTTCCGAAGGACAAAATCGTTGTGCTCGGACTGATCACCACGAAGAAGGCTCAGCTCGAAAAATCCCATGAAGTGGTGCGGCGCATCAGGGAAGCAGCGAAGTATTTCCCACTTGAGAACATGGCAGTCAGTCCTCAATGTGGCTTTGCCTCGACCGCTGAGGGTAATCTGCTAACCGAAGATGAGCAGTGGGCGAAGCTAAAGCTCGTGGTCGACACGGCTCGCCGCGTCTGGCACTGATCTTATCGCACGAACAACTCAGGCTCGCTCCAAACTTCGCACAGGGGCCGCTCTCAGGTACTCGAGAGAGATTCTGGCTATCGAGGTCGCTTGCGATCTCGCATCGATGACTGTCTCCGTGCTTCCTTGGCATGCACGGCCGACTTGCCCAAAGCTTTCTTCGTGCGTCCGTTCGACCTACGATGACAGTTCAAATTTCTGTGTCTCTCGCCGCGCTATCCTCGGACAGGAGAAAAATCCGGTGACAACTGGTAGTAGGCGTGCTCGTAAAACGGGCGGAGGTGTTGAGGGTGCGCCTTGAGGTTCCGTTTTCGAGCAGGTTCCGGCCACGGACAATTTTCCGTACGCGTACTTGCTTGCTATGTTAGCGCGATTTGCGGGCGGCGACCCAAACCCGTCGCGTCAAATGAGAGATCGCGTTTAGTAGATGAAGCTCCAAGAGTGCTTGCGATTGAGCAAACGTAATGCACCTGATCTTGGGTACAAATGCGGCTAATTCGTGGCCGGTGGGTTCGAAAGTATCTTGCGAATTTCCTCGGCGCGAGCGTAATTCGGACTGATCTGAAGAGTGTCCTCGAACTCCCTTCTCGCCATCGCGAAATTGTTGGCCTTTTCGTAAGCCATGCCGAGATGATAGTGAAATGTGGGATTCTGCGGATTCGCGTTCACAGCTTCCTGTAGCGTGCTAACTGCGGAGCTGTAAGCCCCTTGATAGTAGTAGGCCCATCCAAGTGTATCGGCTGCGTTGGGTAGCTCAGGCAGACCTCTACGTGCTGTTTGAGCGAGAGAAAGCGCGACGTTTACGTTCCCGCCGTGCTCGAGCATCAAATAGGCAAGGTTATTCGCAGCTAGTGGATAATCCGGTTGTACGTCTAGTGCTTTCTGGTATTGATCCTCGGCCTGCTGCCAATCGCCTCGCTTCTCGAACAATCCTCCCAGCGAGATGTATAAGCGGACGTCTTTCGGATTTGCCTGGATGCCGCGCTGATAATTTGCCATGGCTTGTTCGATCGAACCGTGAGAAGCCTCTACACTTGTGAGAAGCATGAAGGCTGCCACATTATTCTTGTTCAGCTCGGTTGCTTTCTCAAACGCTTGCTCTGCCTTATCTACGTCGTTATTGCGGAGTTCGACTTGACCAAGAAGAGTGTAGATCGCACTACTTTGCGGCGCACGTCCAAGTTGCATCTGCACGCGCTGCAACGCTTGCGCAAGTTGTTTATGTTCGAGATCAACGTTCACAATTCCCGCCAAGGCATCCGATGACGAAGAATCGAGTGAGAGGGCTTGGGAATAGAAGTTCGCGGCATCGTCAAACCGCTTTTGAGAAAAACGCAGGTCGCCCATGCGAACGTACGGCACTGAATCTTTCGGAGCGACCTCCATCGCCTTTTTCAGATCTGTCTCCGCCCCCGTTTGATCGCCCTTGAGCAGGAGGGCCCGTGAATGGAAGACAAAGCCTTCCGAAGAGCGCGGTTCGAGCTGAATCAATTTCATGCTTATGGCGATGAGGGAATCTCCATCTCCCCTGCGTAGGGCTAGCGCAGCTAGGGCGCGCTGCGGTTCGACCATAGAGGGACGCAATCGCGCCGCTTGCTGCCACTCCGACTGCGCCTGACCGAGGTTCGCGTTCGCCGCATACGCAACGCCAAGTTGATAATGAACAGCGGGATTATCAGGCGCATTCTTGACGGCCGTCTCGAGAACCGCAACTGCATCGTTTGTTTTGCTCTGTCGCATCAAGATCTCGCCGCGAGATATCAATGCGTCGGGATCGGAAGGCGAGTCCTTGAGAACAGCGTCTGTAAGGCCTGCAGCTTCATCGACATGATTTTGGAGCAGGAGAACGTCGATATATATCTTCGTGACTACGAGATCCTTGGGATGGCGCGCGTGAAGCGAGGCAAATTCCGAGGATGCTTTATCGAGCTCATTTTGACTCAACAGATATTCGCCAAGCATTCGGTAACCTGCCGAGTTGTCCGTAATCGCGGTGCTGGCATCCCGATACACCTGCTCTGCCATGTCCTTTTGACCTTCGGTCATATAGAGCCGAGCGAGCGCGGCGCGCGGCGCAGGATCTTGTGGCGCGGCGGTGATTGCGGCTTGGAACTGCTTCTGCGCGTCGGCCCAACGGTGCTGCCGCGTGTAAAACATGCCAAAGCCGATCAGGGTAGAGACTGAATTTGGATCGAGTGAGACTGCCTTCTGGTAATTCTGCTCAGCGGCGAGCAGGTCTTTGTCTCGTTCCTTCAACTCGGCCATCAGCACATAGGAGGCAGAACGTTTCGGTTCCATCTCGATCGCCGCGTTCGCATCGCTAATTGCTTGAGGGAGATTACCGCCCGACGCGTCGGAGGCCACGAGCAACGTCTGGGCTTCCACGTTTTGGGGATCGCCCTTCAGAATTGTTTGGGCACGGTCGTGCGCTTCGGCGTTGTGATGGCCTGCAAGAAGAAGATCTCCCAGCGCCAGTTGTGCTTTCCAATTCGCCGGGTCCGCTTCGACCGCCCTCAGAAGTTCTTGGTACGCGTGCGAGAAATCGAAGAACTTCAGGAGACATTGCGCGAGGCCGAAGTGCCCCTCGCTGGATTTCGAATCCATCTGAATGACATTCTCGTACTCAAGCATTGCTTCACGATACTTTCCGCGGTCGAAGTAGGAGTGCGCACGCGAAAGGTGTCTATTCTCGCGCGCTTCGTGGCTAAAGGCGCAGCCTGCCGACGAACACAGAAGCAGCACCAGACTAATTCGGGGCCATGTCTTGTACGTGCGAAGCATTCCTCTCCTCACAATTGTTTAGCCAATTCCGGCGCAAGCAGCATGCCAGGGCGATCCAGATCCCGCGTGCTGTGAAATGTCACGGTTTTCGTCGCGCCGAAATCTTGGCAAGCGATTGATAACAGAGGGCCTAGGAGCCCAGAGATCCGGTTCGGAACTCCAGGGCGCCTAGTGTGGCACTCACTCCGGCAGACCGAATAGGAATAGATTGTGGAAGAATTCTTCCACTTTTAGGGCGCGTCTCCACCAAGCCTAACGGAAGTTCACGCCTCGGAATCAAGCTAAATCCAGCGGCGATGAAGACCTGAGGAGACCTGTATATTTTCGGGCCTTGAAGAGGGCTGGTCCAATATTTTGCCACTTCGTGGAAGGTCGCTGGGCTATAGCTCACGCCTTTCCCCTTTCCCCAGATTGGGCGTCTATTCTATAGGTTATTGATTTCTATGAATTTAGTTGAAAAGCGAGCTGAATAGCGCCGAGCCTGCTCGCTGGCAACCGCATTGCAAACTTCGGACGTGGGCCCTTGGGTCGAGCCGGTCCAGGACCTCTCTAGGACTAGCGCTGCGGGACAAAAGATTCTCTATCAATGGCTAACCAAGTCAGTGAATTAGTACTCCAGCAGGACGACGCGACATGGGTCGCTGGCACGAGTCCTGCCATCCACACCATCGAAGGCGTCATCGCGGAGATTGCCCGGACGAACCTTCCCGTCCTGCTTGTCGGAGAGAGCGGCACTGGCAAGGAGATGTTCGCGAATCGAATTCACCGTCTGTCGCAAAACTGCGACAAGCCCCTCGCACGGATCGCCTGCGCCTTGATGAATCCGGAGGCACTTCATGGGGAACTGGGAATCGATCCTAGTGTCAAGAACGATGGAAAGCCCCGCGACGGTATGACTGTGCTTTTCGACGAAATCAGCGATTTGGATGCCGCGTGCCAGCGCAGTCTGCTTGGCGTGCTGCCCGACGGAGATGCTGCCGGACGCCAGGGAGTGCTCAAGGCCAGAGTGATTTCAACGACGAGCCGAAACCTTGATCAAGAAGTGCGTGTCGGGCGATTTCGGAGCGAACTGTATTACAGAATCAACGGTGTTTGCATCCGCCTGCCCGCGCTGCGCGATCGCAAGGAAGATATCCCAGCGTTCACCGAATCCTTTCTCACAAAGCATGCGGCCCAATTTGGGCGCGAGCGACCTTCGTTGAGTTCTCGAACCTTGAGCACATTCATGCATCATCCCTGGCCCGGGAATATTCGCGAGCTTGAAAATGTGATCAAGAAAATCGTGGCGCTCGGCGACGAGCAGCTCGCGATGGCCGACCTCGACGCAAAGGGCTCAGCGTCCGAGCAGACAAGGCCGCCCGCCAATGGAAACTGCTCGCTCAAGGCGGCAGCGAGAGCCGCGTCGCGCGAAGCCGAACGAGAGCTGATCATGAAGGCGCTGACCAGGACCCGCTGGAATCGCAAGCGAGCCGCACAGGAGTTGCAGATCAGTTACAAGTCGCTGCTCTACAAGTTGAAACAAATCGGATTTGAGGAAACAGAAGCGAACTAGCGGGATTGGAGCGATTGATGTTGAAACAGTTTCACCGAATGGCCGTGCTCGCACTTGGGATCAGCGTAATTCCAGCGTTGGCACAAAAGAGCGAATATCAACCGAGCCCATCGAATGCGGCGTCGGAAGCAAAAGATTCTGGACAGAAACCAGCTCCGCAAGATCCGAATTACGTAATTGGCTCACAGGACGTGCTCGACATCAGCGTTTGGAAAGAAGCTGAGTTAACGCGCACAGTTCCGGTGCGGCCCGATGGGAAGATTTCGCTGCCGCTGCTGAACGATGTGCAGGCGGCCGGGCTCACTCCAACGCAACTGGCGGAGGCGATAACAACAAGCTTGAAGAAATTTGTGACTGACCCGCAAGTGACCGTGATCGTGGCGCAAATCAATAGCCAACGTGTGTACATCATGGGCGAAGTGGCCCGCGCAGGCGCTTATCCGCTGATACCGGGCATGACCATGCTCCAGGGGCTGTCCAGCGCGGGCGGGTTCACGCAATTCGCGAATTTGAAGAAGATCTATATGTTCCGTACAGAAAACGGAAAGCAAGTCAAATATCCGTTCAACTACAAAGAAGTGATCTCAGGAAAGCGGCCTGAACAGAACGTGGTGCTCAAGGCCGGCGATACGATCGTGGTGCCGTAATGATGCGCGCGTTACCATACGTTGTTTGGGTTGGCTTATGCGCGATCGCGCTGGCCGCACCGCTCGCTCGCGCTCAGAAGGAGCAACAACCCCAACAGCCGAGTCAACAGCAACCCTCGGATCAATCTTCGGGGCCGATCCCCGCTTACCGTTCACCGCTCGCATCGGTCGCCGACAACGGCGACGATGCAGATAGCGATTCGCAGCAGCTGGCACCAGATACGCGAGCATTGTCAGGGGCGCAGTATCTCTCGCTCGGAATTCCCACAACGCGCAGCTATTGGCAGCCGCATTTCGACGTTTTTGCGACGGCCGATTCCAACGCACTTGAGACGGCGAACAGCGCCGGCTGGGGCGCATGGACGTCCGTATCGGGAGGGGTCGACGTCCATCGGACCTCCGGAAGCAATGACATGACGCTGAGCTACACGTCCGGCGGGATGTTTGCGAACTATCCAGGGATGAGCAACAGCATCGTGCAAGAAATGAGTTTCGCAGACAAGTTTGCGTTCCACCGTTCGTCGCTTTCTTTTCTTGACAGCCTCAACTATTTGCCGGAATCGTCACTGGGATTCGGGGGCCTCGGCGGGAGTGTGCCGCCTGCGGGCAGTTCCTCGGGATTGGGCCCGGCTTTCTCAGCGGCGCAATCGCTTCTGACGGGGTACGGCCAAAATCTAGGGAACTCGTTTGCGACCGAATTGGACACGTTTTTGACCGCGCGCACTTCGCTCACTTTCGTGGGTGGATATTCTCTGCTGCACTACTTCGACAGTGACCTGCTCGACTACAACGATTTCAGTTTCCGCGGCGGCTACAACTACCAGATGACTCGGAAGGACATGGTTGCTTTGCTCTACACGTTTAGCGGAATCAGTTACAGCAATTTCAACCAGTCCATCGACAGCCACACGGTGCAGGCTTCTTACGCGAGGCGCGTGACCGGACGACTCGCTTTCCAGGTGGCCGCAGGCCCGCAAGTGGTTATTTCTCGCATGCCGATTTCTGGCAGCGGTGGGTCTGCGATCAGCGGCTCGGGGACTGGGATGAACACCACACAGGTCTTTTGGTCACTGAACACGGCGGTCCAATGGCAGCCGAATCGAATCTTGCTAGGTCTCACGTACAATCACGGCGTAGGCGGCGGATCTGGAGTGCTCGCCGGCTCGCTCAGTGATGTCGTGACGGGCTCCGTGACACGCCAAGTTTCGCGGACATTTTCGAACGGCCTCACAGCCGGCTACTCGCGGAATCAAGGCGTAGCCATCATCAGCACTACGCCATCAACTCAGACTTATGACTATTGGTTCGCGGGCGCCAGCCTTACTCACCCGATGGGACGCACGCTGGGCCTGACGTTTTCGTACCAGTTGCAGTATCAGACTTCGAATTCCACGTTCTGCATTGGGCCGACCTGCGGGACGAACGTGATACGTCACTTGATTTCGGTGGGAGTGGGATGGCACGAGCGGCCGCTCTTGTTTTAATTGGTGAGTGGTAACGAGGGGCGACGGGAGACTAGATGCAAACGGAAGCAACAACCCAGCGTGAACTAACACCCGCGGACTATATCGCAATGGTTCGGCGCCATTGGGTTCTTATTCTGGTGTTGACGCTGATTGGCCCGGCGCTCGCTTATGGCGTCTCTAGGTTCCTTCCGAGCCGGTACAAGTCACAGACGCTGGTTTTGGTCGAACCGCAGAGCATCTCACCTGATATCGTCCCCCGAGTCGATGTGGTTAGCGTCAGCCAGCGGCTGGCCGGCATGAAGTCACAGATCCTGAGCCGCTCGCGGTTGGAGCCCGTCATTCGGCAGTTTGGATTGTACTCGGAGGACATCAATCGAAAGTCGATGGACGAATTAGTCGGCCGGCTGCAACGGGTGATTGATGTGACTCCGGTCCAGCCGATGACTGAGACCGGCAGCCGAGAGTTGCCGGGATTCTATGTCAGCGTGACACTCGATAACCCACGAACTGCGCAAGGAGTGTGCACGGCCATCACCTCGATGTTTATCGAAGAAAATCTTGGAATTCAGGAGCAGCATTCGGAGCAGACAACGGAGTTCCTGTCTCAGCAACTTGCCGAAGCGAAGGCCGATCTCGATGCACAGGATGCCAAGCTGGCAGCATTCAAGAGCCGCTACATCGGCTCTTTGCCGGATGACGAGCAAACTAATTTGAACCTCCTGACCGGTCTGACCTCGCAACTCGATGCGGCGACACAGGGCCTCGCGCGCGCGCAGCAGGATAAGAGCTTCGCCGAATCCATGTTGACGCAGCAGATTGCCGCTTGGCAGGCCTCCCAGGGCGGCCACAATCCTGAAACTCTCGAACAGCAGCTCGTAGCGTTACAGGCGCAGCTCGCTAACCTCAAGGCCAGCTATACCGACGACTACCCGGATGTGATCAAAGCCAAGGCCGACGTTGCCGCCATGCAAGAGAAAATCGCAGAGAGCGAAAATGTCAAGAGCGCAACAGACCAGGCCTCGGCCCAGAAGCCAACCGTCGAGCCAGCGCAAATCACGCAGTGGCGAGCTCAAGTCCATACGGCCGACCAGCTGATTGCAGAGAAGACTAAGGAGCAGGAGCAAATCAAGCAGCAGATCAAGCTTTATCAGAGTCGCGTTCAAGCGAGTCCCATGGTCGAGCAGCAATACAAAGAACTTACGCGCGGCTATCAAACGGCGCTGGCTTCATACGACGACCTCTTGAAAAAGCGAGACGCTTCCGCCATGTCTCAGAGTTTGAACCAACAACAACAGGGAGACCAATTTCGTGTACTCGATCCCGCCAACTTACCGGATAAGCCTTCCTTTCCAAATCGCCAGCTGTTTGCACTGGGCGGGCTGGCTGGCGGACTGGCGGCAGGGCTTGGTATCACGTTCCTTCTAGAGATGCAGGACAAGTCTTTGCGGACCGAGAGAGATGTCGAATTTGCGCTACGGCTGCCAGTGCTTGCCATGGTGCCGGCAATCGAACCGGTCACGAGCAAGAAGCTGAACAAGACGACAGTCAAGACGATGACGGACTCCAACCTTGGATTGAATGCGGGGGCCTAAGGAGACTATGTATCAGAGATTCTTTCGGCTTCGAGAGAGCCCCTTTAACGTCAATCCGGACCCTCGCTACCTCTTCATGACGAGGCACATTCAGGAAGCACTGGCCGGGTTGACCTACGGAATCCAGAATCGGAAGGGATTCATCCTGCTGACGGGCGAAGTCGGCACGGGCAAGACGACTTTGCTCAACCGGCTGCTTGACTGGCTGCGCGGACAGCGAGTCGCGACCGCGTATATCTTTAACTCCCAGCTTGAGGTGAATCACCTCTTCGATTACATGATGGCGGATTTCGAGATTCCCTGCGAATCGCGTGAGAAGAGCCAGGTGCTGCTGCGGCTCAACCAGTGGCTACTGGAGCGGTATCGCGCGGGAGAAACAGCCGCCCTGATTGTCGACGAGGCGCAGAATCTCTCGCCGGAGGTTCTCGAAGAGATTCGGCTCCTGACGAACCTGGAGACTTCTACGGAGAAGCTTCTGCAAATTGTCTTGGCCGGGCAGCCGGAACTGGAAGAAAAGCTCAAACTGCCGCAATTACGCCAGCTTCGCCAGCGAATCACGCTGCGATGCCGCACGGCACCTCTCTCTCAGGACGAAACCTTCGGCTATATTGCGGAACGCCTGCGCATTGCTGGGGCGAACGGCGAGCCGCTCTTCTCGAAAGAAGCCATCCAAACCGTGCACGTATATTCACGCGGCATTCCCCGCATTGTGAATCTACTTTGCGAGCATTCGATGATCAACGCGTATGTGGACGGCCTGCGACCCGTGCCGGCTCATCTGGTGGAGCAGGTGGCGCGGGAGTTCCAGCTTGATGAGATCGCGCCCATTGCGTCTTCAGGCTTGCTGCCAGCTGCGCAGAAGTCCGCGAATACGCAAGCCCTGCTCGATAACCTGGACGAGCTGCTTGGGCGGCTGCGCCAGTTGAGCCCGGAACCGTCGCGCGAAAGGAAGCCATGAGCCGCATTCATGAAGCTCTGAAGAAAGCCGAACAGGAGCGAGTTGCAGGCCAGGCAACAGAGGGGATCGTGCCGCCGCAGGAAGGGGCGCCGCTTATTCCTGATTGGAAGCCGAGCGGGCCCGCAGCTGCGGCTCCGCCGGATCCCGAGCATGGGCCGGGCAATGGGCGGACGGCGGACTATTTGAGGTATGACGATCTTTGCGCGCGCTGTGCGCACACGGAGTGGCATCTGGATCCCAACGTCAACGTTTTCTTCGACGCGGCGCTGAGTTCGCATGGCGCGGAGCAGTTCCGAACGCTTCGGTCGCGCCTGTATCAGCTTCGTGGCGATCAGCCGCTCCGTACACTGTTGGTCACAAGTTCGGTGCCGGGCGAAGGGAAAACGTTTATCGCCGCCAACCTGGCGCAAGCCATCGTTCGACAGCCGGATCGCCGGGCGCTCATTATTGATGCCGACCTCCGTTGCGCGCGAGTGCACACGGTGTTGGGCGCGCCCATCGCTCCGGGTCTGACTGATTATTTGCGCGGCGAGGCGGATGAAATGGCTGTGATTCAACACGGCCACGAAGCGAACCTCTGCTTCATCGCCGGCGGAAACGAAGTGACCAACCCAAGCGAGCTGCTTTCCAACGGACGCCTGAAAGCGATGCTGGATCGCGTTACGCCGGTTTTCGATTGGGTGATATTGGATTCGCCGCCGTGCCTTCCCGTTGCGGATGCCACAATTCTGGCCGGTTTATGCGACGGAGTGCTGATTGTAGTGCGAGCGGGAGCGACGCCTAGCCCGACGGTTCAGCGAGCCTGTCAAGAGATGCAAGGGAGGAACGTCGTCGGAGTTGTGCTCAACGCCGTGCAAGAGGCTCACTTGTACGGTTCCTACTACTACCAACAATATAGCTACGGGGGTGGAGGGGCCAAGGTGCTGGGAAAATGAAAGGAAACCAGGTCTTGCATCACCTTTGCAGAACGCATCGCGAGACAGATTCTTTTCGAGTTTCATTAAGCGTCTACATCGCGTGTAGCGATATCCGTGCGAGTCATTCCGAAAAGAAAGACAAAAGCGCCCTACGCGAATGCGGTGACGGTCGGTTGGCAGCCGGGGCGACTAGTCCCGGTTCGTACATTACCGATTCACACGTGGTTAACAGTTTTGCCGGACTAGCTGTGGACCATGGCATGAGTCCCTTTATGGACGCCCTCGATCAAGGCGAATGCTGGGGACAAGTCACGCAGTCCGACGTATTCAAACCACGCCTGAGCAAGGAGACAGAATGATCACGGGCTCGCAACGGTTCTCATGGTTTGCCTTGCAAGTTCGCACTCGGCACGAGCCGGGTGTAGCCGGCTTTCTGGAGTCAAAAGGGTACGAAATTTTCCTACCCCTCTGTACATGCAGGAAGCGTTGGTCAGACCGGGTCAAGAATGTGGAAATCCCCCTATTCCCGGGATATCTGTTCTGCCGGTTTGACCCTCGGGAACGACTGCCAATTCTCAAGACGCCGGGCGTCGTTCAGGTCGTCGGATACAACCGCGTGCCGGTACCCGTGGAGGAATCGGAGATCCAAGCGATCCAGACCCTGATGAAATCAGGACTCCCCAACCAGCCGTGGCCCTTTCTTTCAGTCGGGGATCAAGTTCGGATCGAGGCGGGCCCGCTGCGGGGATGCGAGGGGCTGCTCGTGGAATTCAAAGGAAGCCACCGTTTGGTGCTCTCTGTAACGCTGCTTCATCGATCAGTTGCGGTCGAAATCGAATCGGCGTGCGTTAAATCACTGTGCTCGTCGTCGGCAGCACGCTCGGAGAAGGCCGAGCCTCGGCTTCGTTCCTTTGGTTTGGCGGTGTAGCGCCGCTTGGAAGGGTTTTGCCGTGGCCTCGCTCGGTGTCAGGCGTTCCAGCGACACCTCTCTCGGCGGCAAGTGACGGGTCGAAATGAACAAGACGACCAACGGAATTTGGGGCGCGCTTGCGCGGCGCGGGGAAGCCCCTCGCAATGAATGTGCTCGGATCGCTCGGGAAAAGAACATACTTTGATCATGCCCGACACTCTGTGTCAAGAACCCGCCACCGAAGCGGAATCGTGGAAAAGCGCAAAACGCCTTTACCTGCTGAATCCGCTCAAGGACCCGCGGTGGGACGGGTTATTGGCGAGATCACCTGCCGCATCCCTCTTCCATTCGACAGCGTGGCTTGAGGCGCTGCGCAGAACCTACGGTTACGAATGCACCGCATACACGACGTCTGCCCCAGGGAAACCCCTCGAGAATGGTCTCCCGTTTTGCCGGGTCGATAGCTGGTTGACAGGAAGGCGCTTGGTGTCGTTGCCATTCTCGGATCACTGCGCGCTGTTAGCAGGAAATAATGAATACCTACATGATCTTATCGGTGCTTTGCAGGAGGAATCCCGCAAGAAGCGATGGCGCTATATTGAGATGCGCCCTCTTGAATCGTTGGAAGCGGCTGATCGGTTCTGCCATCCGATTGCAACTTACACACTTCATCGGCTTGATCTTCGGCCTGATCTTGACACTGTTTTTGGCAGGTTTCATAAGGACTCAATTCAAAGAAAAATCCGGCGGGCGGAGCGCGAAGGTCTTACCTATGCAGAAGGCGCGACGGAATCAATCTTCGATGCCTTCTATCGATTGCTCGTCATCACGCGACGCCGTCATAGGGTGCCACCACAACCTCGAGAATGGTTTAGGAATCTAGCGGATTGCTTCGGCGACGACCTTAAGATTCGCATCGCATGTAAGAGCGGTCACCCAGTGGCCGGCATGCTCACGATTCGCTATAAAGAAGCGCTCGTCTATAAGTACGGCGGTTCCGATGCCCGATTCAATAACCTGGGGGGCATGCACCTGCTTTATTGGCGTTCGATCGAGGATGCCAAGAAATCTGGGTTGCGAGTGTTCGATCTCGGGCGCTCCGACGCCGACCAGACCGGTTTAATCACCTTCAAGAGCCGCTGGGGTGCTGCACAGTCGAAACTGACGTACTGGAGACTTACGCCCTCGGGGAACGCCCAGCATATCTTCGATCCCGCTGTGCGCACTTGGCGAACGCGAGTTGCGAAACAGGTATTCTCGTACGCGCCGGCCAGGGTTCTTTCCGCTTTAGGCACGGTTCTGTACAAACACATTGGATGAACTCCGATTGGTCTCAACCCATGTTGAGGAATCAAGATTGAGCGAAGAAGCGACGAAGAGCGCGGCGGCCAAGATGACGGCAAGACATGCGCTTTTCGCGGCGTTCATTGTTGCTTCCGGGATCATCACTTGGAAGGTCTGGGTTGCGCTCGCTCTGTATGCGTTTCATGACGATTCTTACTCGCATATTTTGCTGATCCCCCTGATAAGCTTCTTCGTTATATATGCCGCGCGAGACATCGTGTTTGTCGAGACCCAAACGTCAATCGGACTCGGGGCAACCTTAGTCGTGCTAGGACTTTCCGCATTTTGGCTCGCCAGCCGCCACTCATACGTGGGAGAGGACAGGCCGCACCTGTTCCAAGCATCGCTCTCGATTGTTGTGATGTGGACCGGGGGATTCCTCCTCTGTTACGGCAGCCGAGCGGCCCGTGCTGCTCTCTTCCCTCTTATGTTTCTCATGCTCATGGTGCCTTTGCCCGATGCCATCCTGGCACGGGTGATCCATCTGCTACAGGAAGGTTCCACTGAAATTGCATTCCTCATATTTAAGGCAGCCGGTGTCCCAGTTTTTCGACAAGGATTTGTGCTATCACTGCCGACTGTCACCATTGAGGTGGCGAGCGAATGCAGCAGCATCCGCTCAAGTATCGCCCTGTTAATCACTTGCATCGTCGCGGCACATTTCTTGCTTCGCACAACATGGAGGGCATGGCTGTTCGCGGCGCTGGTCATTCCTCTCTCTGTAATCAAGAACGGAATTCGAATTGCCACGCTGACCCTGCTGAGCATCTATGTCGATCCTCGCTTCCTGACGGGAAGTCTTCACCGCGACGGCGGGTTCGTGTTCTTTTTCTTGGCGCTGGCGATGCTTTGGCCCGTGCTCCTCCTGCTGCAAAAGTCTGAACGACGCGGGCAGAATGCGCCGTGCGACTCGTCCAACCACGTGGCAACCAGCTGCGTAAATGGCTAAGCCTGCCTTCTGTATTCGAGCGGCTTACGGTTCCTGCGGATCCTCAGAACCCACCCTCTTCTCGATTTGACCGGCTGGGGCCTCCTAGCGGGAATCTACTTCTAAGTTGTTCTCTGTGAATAGGTTGGATCACTCTCGGTAAAGTTGTTTTGTCGCGATCAGGAATGAGATTTCACAATTCGGGTACATGTTTTCATAGCATCGGTGTCTCGGCAGAGCCTTTCAAAATGTGGCAGATCCTGCCGGCTGCGCACTTTCTCTATGCAGCTTGTTATCAGCAGCTTCACACAAGCTTCGATTGCAAGTTTCGCCTGAGCACTGAAACTTCATTGGTCGACGGATTGCACGTGCATATGTGCGCGGCCTTAGTAATGGGGCTGCAACGGCGGTAGCTTGGTCGAAAGATAGGCATGGCAATGATTGTCCAAGTGGCGACCGCGCGCGTTCAGCGCACTTAGCCGCGCAAGACCTTTTTCCCGCCTAGTGGCTAATTGGTTCTGCAGACGTTTGGCGGGCGAGCCGCATCAGGCAGATCGATACGGATCCGGGTTACCGAAATTATCTTATGGCGACGAATCTGAATCCCTCGAGCCTAGAAGTAAAGTCCATTCCGGCAGGCAACGGTCGGCCAAAGCCTTTGATAGCGCGTCCGTTGGTGAACCCTTCTGACATGATGCGAAACATCCTGCCAGAGGAGCTTTTTCTTGGGATGCTGTGCTTGGACAGGAAGCGCGCCGAACGTTCGGGCAGGAAGATTCTTCTGGTCCTTCTTGACGCGGAGGACGCGGTCAAGAGCGGCCGCAAACAAGAGATTTTGAAAGATCTCGTCAGAGCCGCCAACGCGGCGCGTAGAGAGACGGATCCTGCGGGTTGGTACAAGCAGAACTCCGTGTTGGGTATCATTTTCACAGAATTTTGGGCACCGGACGATCGGGCGACCATCAGCAAGGTAACCGACAAGGTTCGAGAAGCCTTGGTTATGCACGTGACGCCGACGGATCTCCGGCGAGTGCATCTAACGATGCACGTTTTCGGCGACGATTCGGACGATCAGAAGCACGGTGGCTCCGCAAATCCCACCTTTTATCCGGACCTGTTCCACCAGCAGGATCGGAAGAAGATCTCGCGCCTGCTCAAGAGGACCATGGACGTCGCCGGCAGCTTGACGGCGCTGGTATTCCTTTCGCCCCTGTTTCTATTGATAGCCGCACTCGTAAAACTGAGCTCAAAGGGTCCCGTCCTGTTCAAGCAGGAGCGCCTGGGTCAGTTTGGCGAGAAGTTTATGTGCCTGAAGTTCCGCTCCATGCAAGACAACAACAATCTCAAGATTCATCAGGAGTTCATCAAGCGGGTCATTAGGGGCACCTACGATGGGCATACCCATGATGGCAACAGCCCGGTCTACAAGATGATAAACGATCCGCGAGTTACGCGCATCGGTCGCATTCTTCGTCGAACGAGCTTGGATGAATTGCCACAGTTCTTAAATGTGCTTAGAGGTGAAATGTCACTGGTGGGCCCACGACCGCCGCTGGCATACGAATACGAAGAATACGATATCTGGCATCGCCGCCGCGTCTTGGAAACGAAGCCAGGAATCACTGGCCTATGGCAGGTAAGAGGTCGAAGCCGAGTGCGCTTCGATGACATGGTTCGCCTCGATCTTCAATACGTGCGCGAATGGTCTCTGTGGCTTGACATTCGAATCCTGGCAAGCACCCCTCGTGCGGTTCTTCTCGGTGATGGTGCTTACTAACCAATTCCAGTAATCCTTTTCGCCCTCCAAATCAACAAGAAGTGTTCGGCGCAGGCGAATTCATCCCTATATCTATGAACGCACCGACCGCCGTCGCATGAATTTGACTACCGCCGTGGCGTTGTTGCGAGAGAGCCTTCTTACTCACTGAGAATATTTACTGTTCGTTAGATCCCAACTCTCCGCACGCTCGATCCTGCCTGAGTCTCAGGAAAGGGCCAGTGGCACCGGTCCGAGTTCCATGCAGCGAGCCGTTGGTCTTCCTACAGAGGTTGAACAATGAGTGCAGCAGTAAAGACAAAGGCGAAAGTTGAGAGAATCGCGGCGGATCCCGGAGCCGCGAAAGTTGATCCGACCGGCGGGTCGCTGCACGTCGCACCTAATTCGTCTTTGCCGGGCGGAGGAGCGAAAAAGATATGGATCGACATCGATAACTCTCCGCACGTTCCATTTTTTCTCCCGATCATTGAAGAGCTGCGGAAGAAGGGTTTTGAGGTCGATCTGACCGCCCGCGACATGTATCAAGTTCGCGAGCTGTTGCAGTTCTTTCGGCTGCCGTGCAAGGTAATCGGCGGCCATTACGGCAAGGCGAAAGGTCTCAAAATCCTGGGAACTTGTCTGCGCGTCGCTCAGCTAATGCCCA
>Ga0187780_10001575_pt1 | contig 17221 bp, 15 predicted proteins | sample 1015_Q2_SP10_20__FD_132429 | JGI IMG/M metagenome (GOLD analysis project Ga0187780, IMG submission 132429) | Tropical peat soil microbial communities from peatlands in Department of Meta, Colombia - 1015_Q2_SP10_20_MG | ecosystem: Environmental > Terrestrial > Soil > Wetlands > Peat | place...
CGATTACAGTAGCGAGCCCCATGTCGTGCATGGCGATCGAAGTCGGGATGCCACCCCTGCTCCTGTCATCCTTTTCCTCCTTGGAGAACGCTCTCCATTCGGGCCCCACCTCTTCGATCTTCTCTTTTACCACGAACCCGCACGCTCCGCAGAAGAGCTCCCCGCCGGCAGAGTCCACAATCATCGGCCCCTTACCGCATCTGGGGCATTTGTCCATGGCCTTCTGCAGGCGCATCAATCGTGTGAAGTCTTTGTCTCCAAACATAACAATCACTAACGAAATACTTACAAGCAACTCTCTCCCTACCCAATATATATGTCTTGTGGCCGATTTGTAGATATTCTATATCTCTATGAACGTCTTGCAGGCTGGCTTGAAATGATTACAAAGAGAGCACAGATCGGAGTGCTGGCACATAGAATCTTGTTCTTCAGCCTAGAGGGGATCCAAACTTGATGAAGGCCAACGCAGGACCAGCGGCTGTCGTCCTCAGGCCAATCCTAGATACGTACATGGACTCCGCAGTGGCCGTAATCGGATGCAACTCCCGAGGCATCGGCAGGTATTCATGCGAGCTCGATGTCGTTGTCGTTGCAGGCGAGCGGCGCACCCCGACCTCTCTTAGAATAGGAGATGTCTTCATAGACATCAGGTTCGCGTCAGAAAAGGAAGTTCTGAAGCCCACGAACCCCGAGCACGCCATGTCCATGGCTACCGCCAAGCCTGTCAGGGACACCTCTTTGATTCTATCCACCAGCTCGGCTGCTAACTTTGCCGTCATCGCGGAGTCGGCCAGGAAGGCCAGCGGGATACGCTTGGCCTCTGCTCTGAAGATTCTGGGCCGGGCGGAGTCGGCGTTGGCGAAGAGCACTCTCATCGACGCTGACTTCTGGCTTCTTGCTGCGTCCTACGAGTTTGCGTACGCGTTGCTCCTGTCCAAGGAGGTCATCCCCTCCCCCAGCCACCTGCTGGCGCAGCTCCGGGAGAACTCGAAAGGGAATCCGAGAGGGTTCGAAGGCATGTCCATGGGGGCAGGGCTCGAGTCGGCCGGGCGCGCGGGGTGCGGAGCCAGGCTAGATGGCGTGACGGTCCTCCACGACGTGCTGCGGGAGGGATCGAAGGAGGCGACGGCCGAGTCAGAATGGCCGAAAGCCCGCACGGAGATCGTGGCCGCTAAGGCGGGGGAGCTTGTGACCAGGGTTGAGCTAGCAGAATGCTACTCCTTCCTCGGTCAGGAGGTGGTAGACGGGATGATAGCTCTGTTGAGGCTGCATCCAAAACGGACGTTGGCGTCGCTGACCGAGGGAAAGGATAGGCTTCTGGGGGAGAGGCTCGTCCGCCAGCTGGGCCTTTCGAGGAGCGAGAAGGTGGCGAGGTCAGGACTGGACGCCCTCAGGCAGCAGGTCTCGCTTCTTGCACGGAAGAGTTGACCGGGAGCGGCTCGACAACTTCGCTTAAAGGCTTATACATAATCTACAATCGCCTAACTAGAGTGGAAGACAGCAGCAACGACGCCCTGGCCAAGATTGCTGGCAACGTAGTGGCCGCTCCAGACGCCGGCAAGGCGCTGAGGGCATGGAGGGAGAAGCTTTCGATAAAGCAGGTGACACTCGCGGGAGCCTTGGGCATCTCCGCATCTGTGCTCAGCGACTACGAGAGCGGGAGGAGGCCTTCCCCAGGGGTGCAGTTCGTCCGGAGGTACATAGAGGCCCTGGTCAGGCTCGACGAGGGGAAGGGGAGATTCGTCTCGCGGCTCCTGTCAAGCGAAAAGGACGAGGCGATCCTCTCGATAGGGGAGTTTACCTCTCCCGTGGGGGCCCAGAAGATACTCGACGCGCTCGCTGCCACCGTGCTTGTCGGGGACCCCGAGGCGGTGAAACTCTATGGGTACACTGTCGTGGACAGCATCAAGACCATTTACGCCCTGTCAGGATACGATTTCTACAGAATTTTCGGCGCGACCACTGAGCGTGCCCTCGTCTTCACAAAGGTCGGGATGGGGAGGAGCCCCCTTGTGGCCATAAGGGTCTCCCAGTTGAAGCCGAGAGTAGTCGTCATACACGGGCCGAGGGAGGTCGACCCTCTTGCTGTCGACCTCGCCCGCAGGGAGGGCCTTGTTCTCGCGCTGTCCGCGGCCTCCACAGAGCAGGCGATTATCGAGTCCCTCGCAGGCGTGCGCCCTTAGGTCGTCTTAGTGTCGCCATCCTCTCGCAGGGACAGGATGGCCCTGGATGCTTCCGCCTCGCCGTTGAACAGCCTAGGAGACTGTCTCCTGCCGAACAGTCCTCGCACTAGTTCAGGGAGCCTCGAAACGTCCTCCCCTGTGTATCCGAGTGCAGCGGCGTTCCTCTCTTGCTCGGCATGGCGTCGGATCGGTATGACTATGATGGGGGTCCCGGCGGCGGCAGCCTCGTCGATTGTGCTCTTGCCGGCGGTGGAGACAACCAGGTCCGCAGCGGCGACCAGATTCTGGTTGTCCGGTACGACCCCAAGGTCGTAGACTGAGTCTCCATCGATTCTCGGGCCCCGGTTGCCCGTGACGACAAAGCTTACCCCTGACAACCCTGCGATTGGGATTGCGTCTTTCACCTGGATCGCGAGCTCCCTCCCCAGCCCGCTCCCGCTGGTGGAGAAGAGTATCATCCCCCCTGCAGGGATGGAATACGAAGCCTTTGTCTCCAAAGGGGACTTCGTGACACCCCTCACGATTGGCCCCACGAACCTTCTGTTCCCCCCGCTCTCCCCAGTTTCAGGCACGATTAGGAGGTCAACGGACTCCTGCAGCTCTTTGTACCACCTATCCACCCTTGCCTCTATCTTGCGCGACACCCAGGTCCGGGCGAACCCGAGGGCCAGCTCGTCGGCGACGAACACTCGCCTCAGCCCTCGCTCCCCGGCTGCAATTACTCCCGAGAACTCCTCATCGCAGACCACCAAGTCGGGAGAAAAGGCGTCCAATAGCCGGCGAGTGCGTGGGACAGTTCTCTTGTTTGCAATCCAAGACCTGATGTACCAGAGGGCTACCCTGCTCATCTCCCCGTCTGAGACGTGAGGCACTGGGTCCTCCACAATGTCATCCACCTCGAAGCCCCTGTCCCTGATGAACTCGGCAGCCGTGCCGCCTGAGAAGAACCTGACAGTGGCCCCGCTGCGTTCAAGCTCCTGCGAGAGGACGAGGGAGCGAGTCGCGTGCCCCAGCCCGATGGGGCTGACGCCATAGAGAATCCTCGGCACGAAGCCTGAGGGCCGGAGGTGCGTATTTATCTCCATGAAGCGGGCGGCGCCCCCGCCGTTGGTAGGGAAGAGAAGGGGGATGGGCGCCCGGTGATCCTCGCCGCAGTGGTTGTGGAGTTCTTCGTGGTGGTGGCGTTCGCCCTCGCAGCGGTGCTGCTGAACACGATCGACGCCCGGGGATTCCTGGCGAGCACGACCGTGGGATTCGCCGTCATGTACGGCGGAGGGTTCTCCTGGTTCGTCATCGTAGCCGTATTCTTCAGCCTCGGAGTGGTCTTCACGCTTTACAAGTACGGCTACAAGCGGCGCCTTGGAAGTGCTCAGGGGAAAGGGGGGGCCCGCAACTGGCCCCACATCCTCGCGAACGGAGGCCTTGCGTCGCTCGCCGCCATATGGAACCTCGCGAGCCCAGGCGTAGTTCCGGCCGTCGTCTTCCTGGGGGCTGTGTCCACCTCCGCTGCCGACACGGTCGCGACAGAACTCGGTCTCCTCAGCCACAGCCAGCCCATGTTGATCACTCACCCGTCTCGAGAAGTCACGCCGGGGACATCGGGGGGCGTCACCGCGCTTGGGTTCATGGGGTCTGCCTTCGCCTCCCTGGTGATCGGGATGATGGCGCTGGCCCTGGGAATACTGCCTGACCCCTATCTCATCCTCCCCGTCTCTTTAGTCGGCGGGGTGTTCGGGGCAGCCTTTGACAGCCTTGTTGGAGCGACTGTGCAACGCAAGGGGTACTGCGTCGTGTGCCTGAAGCCAACCGAGGCCCTCAGGCACTGCGGGGAGAAGACGAAGGCCACCCAGGGCAAGTGGTACATCGAGAACAACATCGTGAACGTCGTGTCTACGTTTGCGGGCGCTGCCGCTGCCTACGTTACGCTTCTGGCGTTGGCCCCTCTAATCTAGGGAACCTGGTGATTGAACCTAGCCTGCCCGAAAGTTCGGACACGCCCACACGCTCCTGCTGCCTGGAGTCCCTGTCCCGGAGGGTTACGGTATTGTCCTTCAGCGTGTCGTAGTCCACGGTAAGGCACACCGGCACACCCGATTCATCGGCCCGGGCGTACCTCCTCCCGATAGAACCAGACTCGTCATAGAAAACGTCGAAGGCCTCGCGCAGGTCGGACACAATCGATCTGGCTGCCTCCTGAAGCCCGTCCTTGTTCACAAGTGGGAACACGCAGGCCTGGATGGGCGCAAGGTAGGGCTTCAGCGCCAAGCTCCTCCTCTCACCTTCACCCTTCATGGAGAGCTCCATTACAACATAGGTGCTTCTGTCGACACCAAGCGACAACTCGAACACGTGCGGCAGGACCTTCTCCCCGCCGTCTTCGACCGTAAAGTCCGTCCCGCTCGCCTTTGAGTGGCCCCCGAGATCGTAGTCCCCTCTGTAGTTGCATGCTACCAGCTCGAGCCACCCTGTACCAATCTTGACCTCCAGGTCGTAGGCTGCCTTCGAATAGAAGGCCCTGTCCTCGTCCGAAAGCACCCTCAGCCGCTGGGAGCTTCTTTCCACTCCAGCCGTTTCGTAGAACCTCGTGATCAGGGCGAGGTAGTGGCCGATTAGCATGTTGGGAATGACGGCGGCGGCGAGGGCATCGCCCACGCTCATCTTGATATCCTTCCCGTCTTGCATCGTGAAGGAGAGGACCTCCTTTCTCGCCCACTCGAATGTCGAGGCCTCAGTCTTGCTGGGGTTGAAGAAGACCTCTACCTCGGCTTGGTTGAGCTCCCTCAGCCTAAGCAGCCCTTGCCTTGGGGCTATCTCGTTCCTGAAACTTCTCCCCACCTGGGCCATTCCTACGGGGAGCTTCGCCCTCTGTGTCTTGTACAAGAGAGGGAAATCCACGAAGATGCTCTGGCAGGTCTCGGGACGCAGGTACGCCTCTTCACCCGCAGGCCCGATTCCCACCCTGAACATCATGTTGAACCGGGTGGTGCCCGAAAGGTTCGACCCACACCTGGAGCACTTCATGCCCGCCTTTGCCATGAGCGAGTCATAGTCGGCGTCGCTCAGCTTCTCTGGGATGGCCTTCCCTGTCTTCTCTTCGAGTAGCTTGTCAGGCCTGTATACGGACCCGCACTTGGAGCACCTCACGAAGGGATCGGTGAAGCTGGAAAGGTGGCCGGACGCCTCGAAGACAGCCCTGGGCAGAATCTGGGCACCGTCTATCTCTATCATCCCGTCCCGCTTTACAATCATTCTCCGCCAGAGCTCGATGATCCGAGCCTTCAAAGCCACTCCCAGGGGGCCGTAGTCGAGGAAGCCTGCCGGCGCATTTGGGTAACTGGGAGCCGTCTTGAAGAAGAACCCACGTTGCTGCGCGATTCGCACCACTTCCTCGGAGGACATCCTCGCGAAGGCTGCCAAGGAGAGGATATATGCTATGCTCGTGCCTTCAAGGCGACCTAGGGAAGGAGGACTGCGACCGGCCTAGGGAACTCCGGTCGAGCGAAGTATATCTCTGGTTTCCTGGGCGATCACGTAGCGCCATACGACCACCAGCACGAAGAAGGCCCACATGACAAAGAAGATGTCGAACTGCAAGACTGTCGATGGCAGGGAGTAGACGAGCGACATTATCCCGTCCATGGAGAACATCGCGAGGGACAACGCGAACGTCAAGGCCACCAGCTTGAGTATGTACACCCTCGAATACGCCTTCCCGTAAACGAGACCATAGAAGATGAAGAACTGCACGATTCCCACAAGCGCCACCAGAACCCCGATGGGGACCAGCGCCAAAGCCAGGTAACGCGCCAATGCAGGAATAGGGCCCTGATACGCGTAGTTCGCGTACTGATACGTGCTCTCGCTCGATCCCTGGATCAAGTCGATCACCCCGCTCGTGATAGACAGTATGATGATGAAGCTGAGGTATTTCGACCTTCCTTCCTTGACGTACAATTTCTTTGCTGGTGTTTCAGACCCTAGCCTGAAGCCGCAATAGGGACATCTCACATAGCCCGGTTCCAGCTCTCTCTTGCAGGAAGGGCAAAAGGGTTTCAGCGGAGTCTCACAGAATGGGCAGAAGCTGAAGTCTTCTTTGACCTCATTCCCGCAGTTGGGGCAGGTGGTCAAGGCACTACCTACCGTTCCGCACTTCAGCATAGTAGCTAGGTAGCATCAGCGAGAGGGTAAGCCCGGACATCATGATTCGTGAATGGATTTCGAATTAACGGGTTATGGATTCTGGAACCAGTGTCTTGGTCTATCTATATGTGTCCGATCATGACCAAGTCTGCCTGGGCGCCGTTTCGGGAATCAGGGCGAGCAACACCTAGGCCCGCATTTCGCCTGGCCATGCTACCTCGTTCCGAGCCCGGTAACGAGTGCTAGAGAGTCATCAACGAATGGGAACCGATGATTGCTCGATGGAGCCAACCTGTATTCTTAGCGGGACCAGGAGAACAGAACCGGTCTACTTCAGTTCGACCAGTAGTGCTCGACCCGGTGTGGTGAACTCCACCGAGTGGGATTCGCCATCTCTCCAATCGAGTTCGCCGGCCTTCATCTTGCGGCGTTCCGATTTTCCTCTCTCTGGCGTTGAAACGTATTCGAAGCGGGTGAGGGCATACGCGAAATACAACGGGTGCCTGTGCAGTTCGACCTTCGATCCTTTCTCGACTGCCAGCTCTATTACGCGGACCCTGTCGTTTTCGAAGAGGATTCTCGTAAGCTCGGGGGCGGCCTTTGTGACGCGCTTTGGCACAAAAACCCTTGTTGCGAGTCCGATTTAAGCCAATCGAACAGAAAGGATTGTACAGGCCACCGGGGAAAGACACAGCGAGGCTTAGGTTCGTGGATCAGTTGGTTACGATGAATTTGTAACCGTAGATAATCTGGCCGGAATCTCCGTCGACCATCGCCCTTCTGATGGTCGCTCGCACCTTGGCACCAGTCCTCACCGTATCGTCTGGCGAATCGACGATCTGCGAGAGGATCCTCGCCCCGTTGTCGAGCTTCACCACTGCAAGATAGAGTGGGGCCTGGGCCTCGAATCCGGGCAGGGGCTCGTGAAGCACCGTATAAGTCATGATCTTCCCGGTCTTGGGCATCTCCTTGTCCTTGATATTCTCCGAGCCACACCCCTTGCACCTGTAGACCGGAGGGAAGAACTCCTCCCCGCAGTCTGCGCACCTGCTCCCTATCAGGCGGTAGTACCTGTCTCTTATCCGCCAGTATTGGATTGACATCTATGATGCCCTCCCGAAGATGTGCACCGCAGCGGTGGTGTCCACGCCCCCCACGTTCTGGGTGACCGCATACTCCGCCCCTTCCACCTGGTTCTCACCCGCCTGGTTGGTAAGCTGGAGATAGGCCTCTGCTATCTGGTAGACGCCGGTGGCGCCGACGGGGTGCCCCCTCGCCTTCAGCCCCCCGAAGGTGTTGATGGGGAGCTCGGAACCCCTTCCATACTTTCCCGCCTTCGCGTCCTTCGAAGCATGTCCCCGCTTCGAGTAACCCATCGCCTCCAATGAAAGGGCCCCGACGACTGAAAACGCGTCGTGCAGCTCTGCCAGGCTGATCTTGGAAGGTGCGAGCCCCGCCTCCTCCAACGCCCCTTTGAAGGCCAGCCGCGTAGACTTGAAGTCGAGCATGTCCTCCCTCTCGTAGATACTGAAGTCGTTGGTCGCTATCCTCCCCCCCATGACCTCGGCCATCTTCCTCTTGGTACCTGAGGCGGCGTTGTCGTTCACCAGCAGCACGGCTGCCGCCCCGTCTCCCACCGGGGCGCAGTCGAAGAGTCTCAGAGGATCTGAGATCATGGCCGATCTGCTCACTACTTCGGGTGTAATCGCCTTCCTGAACTGCGCGTGGGCGGCGGTGACCGCGTTCGAATGGTCGATGACCGGGATGGAGCTTAGCTCGTCCCTGGAGACGTCCATCTGCTCCATGTAGTATCTCGCTAGAAGGCCGTTGAGGGCGGCGAACGTGGCCCCCACGAACTGCGTGTATTCCGCCGATTCGGCCATGGCGAGAGCCTGAGAAACGTCTTCGGGTTCGAGGTCCCTCATCTTCTCCACCCCGACTACCAGGGCAGAATCGACGGCGCCGGACTTCACGAGGTTATACCCCACATTGAACGCCGAGCCTCCCGAAGAGCAGGCAGACTCGACTTTGAACGCCGACGTCCCTGTCAGCCCGAGACCGTCAGCCAGCATCGCCCCAAGGTGCTCCTGATGGGCCCCCACAGCGCTGAACATGTTCCCGACAATTATCTGGTCTGGTTTCTTCCTTGCGAACCCCTTGAGGGCCCCCCTGGAGGCTTCGACAGCCAGATCCAATATGGAGGACTCCCAGTGATCTGCGATCGTGGTCATGCCGACCGAATTGATGTACACCTTGCCCCTGGACATGCGATCGCCTACTTCTCCAGCTTGTCCCTGAACTTCGAGTAGGTCGAGTAGTCGATCTTGGTGCTCCTCTCTATCATCGACTTCACCGTAGGGTTCATGCCCCTTGTCCTGGTGATCCCGTCGAGCACGTCTATGCAGAACGCGTCGGATCCAGCGCCTGAGCCAAAGCTCGCCAGGAGTATCTTGTCCCCCGGCTTTGCTTCGTCGAGCACAGCCGCGAGGCCGATGGGAGAGCTCCCGGCATAAGTGTTCCCGATCATAGGGTTGAGGAGCCCCGTCTTGATCTGGTCCATGGTGAAGCCGAGCCGCGTGGCAACTTCAACCGGGAACCGGGGGTTAGGTTGGTGGAAAACGGCGTACTTGAAGTCAGACGGCTTGTGCCCCGTTTCCTTGAAGAGGATATTCACTGAACTTTCGATATGGTGGAAGTATGCCGGCTCCCCCGTGAACCTCGAGAGATGCCTGGGGTACCGCTCGTGTGCCCTTCGCCAGAAGTCGCCTGTGTCGGACACGTAGGATGTGCTGCAGTCGATCATAGCTATGGCGTCCTTCGACCTCTTCCCCATGACATAGGCGGCACCGCCGCTTGCCGCGGTATACTCGAGGTCGTCGCCAGGTCTCCCCTGGGCTGTGTCCATGCCTATGGCGAGCCCCGCGTTGATCATGCCCGACCCGACGAGCCCCGTTATGACCTGCATCGCCTCTGTCCCTGCCTTGCAGGCGAACTCCAGATCAGCCGCCAAGGTGTTGTGCTGGCCCAGCGCCTGGGCCACAATCGTGCTGGTGGGTTTCACCGCGTACGGTTTGGATTCGGTACCCACGAAAACAGCCCCGAGGGACTCCACCTTTGCCATGTTCATTGCCTGCCTGGCCGCTTCTATTGCCATGGTCACGGTGTCCTCGTCGGCGGCAGCGACCGCCTTCTCCAAGTTCGGTCCTGACCCGCCCCCCTTCCAGACCCTGGCAATCTCCGCCGTAGGGAGCCTGTAGAACGGAATGTACGCCCCATAACCTAGTATGGCCACGCGTTCTTTGCTCTGCATGAGATGCATCAGGAATCACGCTGGCCGACTCGACCGTGTAATTAAATCATTGGCCGAAATTAGGCAATCGACGAAGGCGGCTTAGGTGCGACTCAGACAGCTTTGATCTGCTTGACGACGGCAGGCCGCGCCTTCTTGAAGACCCTGTACCCGCATATGCATTTTACCTCGGGGAGCTTCGCAAGCTCTTCCTGGGTGGTCCTGGTCCCGCACCTGACGCATTCGTAGACCGCCCCGGCAAAAACTTTGGCAGGCTGCGCTGGCTGCGGTTCCTTTGGCACTTCACTCAATTCAGAGGGCCGCCGAGTTTCCTCGTATTTCTATCTTGCCCCCTCGGGTTCTGTTAAGTTGGCGGGACATAGCCAATCTGCGAGACGACGCATACGGTGACTTCACTCGGAGAGGCAGTAGTCTTGGATGACGTGGCGACCGCCCATGTGTCGGCCTTTGTCGCCTAACGGACATCTCCAGCGGGCCAGGCACAACAGGCGTTTCGAACGAAAGCTCAGAGGACCCACCCGATCGTAGGTCAGTTCCTCAGAGGGCCATCCGCAGGACGGCCACAAAGAACTTCCCAACGTCCGCGAGCCCCAGTTTCGACTTCCCTGCCGCCCTCTCCGTGAAGGTGAAGGGCACCTCGACAATTCTCCACTCGTCTTTGAGGAGATGTAGCGTGGCCACCTGGAACTCGAAACCTTTGGCTGGGAGCTCGGCGTGAGCCACGGTCTCGGCTGCCGCCCTCGAGAATGCCCTATACCCCGATGTCGCGTCCTTGACCTTCAGGCCAAGCATGGACCGCGCGTACGCATTCGCAGCTCTGCTGACAATCCGGCGCAGGCGGCCCCAGCCTGAGATCCCGCCACCATGAATGTACCTGGACGCAATTGAGACTGCTGCACCATCGGCGATGGCTTTCACGAGCCCCGGGAGCGCAGACGCAGGATGCTGGAGATCGGCATCCATCTCCACCAATACGTCTGGCCTTTTCGAACCTATTGCCGCCTTGAATCCATCCTGGTACGCGGACCCAATCCCCATCTTCCTCTCCCTCTGGAGGAGCTCGATCCAAGGCCTCGATTCCGAAAGGCGCTTGACCTCCTCCGAGGTCCCATCGGGGCTCCCGTCGTCCACAATCAGAAGGGATAGGTCAGGGACTCCCGCCCGCTCGAGAGATTCGACAAGCGGGGCGACATTCTCCTTCTCGTTGTAGGTTGGCACCACCACGCAGACGCTCGCGGGGGGCGGCAAAACGCGTCCTCCTATGCCAGGGACTGGACAGCTATCATGAACTGGTCGGCGACCCTTTCAATGTCGGTTTCGGTGACGGCGGGGTGCACCGGGAGTGAAATCACGTGCCGCGCTGCATCTTCCGTCTGTCTAAGAGATATCCTTCCGTAGCCGAGCTTCACGTACAGGGGAGCCCTGTGAACGGGTATCTTCCAGTACACTGCAGCCCCGACGCCCGACGCGTTGAGTGCCTTCAGGACCTGGTCTCTCTTCCTCTTCAGATGGAGAGTGTAGAGGTAGTAGACATGCGTCCTGTCCTCCGCGTTCTGGGTAAACTCGACTCCCGGGGCTGAGACCACCCGTTCGGTGAGGTACCTCGCGTTTCTCGCCCTTGTTCGGAGGAAACCCGGAAGCTTGTCCATCTGCACCGAAGCTATGGCGGCACTGATTTCCGGGAGCCTGTAGTTGAAACCAAGGATCCGAGTGTCATAGCCGTGGACCATGCCATGGTTCCTTACCAACCTGAGCCTCTCGGCCAGTTCGTCGTCGTCGGTTGATATCGCGCCCCCCTCTCCTGATGTCACTACCTTCGTGGCATACATGCTGAAGCATCCCGCATCCGATAGCTTTCCGGTCTGTGTCCCTTTGTAGGTGGCGCCGAGCGATTCGGCGGCGTCCTCGACAATGGCGACCCCTCTTGGAGAGGCGATGTCTTTGATTTCGTCCATGTCGGCCGGGTAGCCATAGACATGGACAGGGATTACCGCCCTCGTCTTCCGGGTCAGCGCTTTTCTGAAGGAGGTCGGGTCGATGTTGTAGTCTTTCTTGACATCCGCAAAAACTGGCTTCGCGCCGCATGCGAGCACAACATTCGCGGTAGCAACAAAAGTCAGAGACGGCACGATCACCTCGTCCCCTGGCTTGATCCCAATGGCCATCAGGGCAGTGTGAAGAGCCGCGGTTCCCGAGCTCACCGCGATGACGTGCTTGGTACCGACGAGGCTTCTCACCTTGCCTTCGAACTCCTGCACACGCCTTCCTCCCTCCAGTGAAGCGTCAACAAGCCTGCCTGTTGAAAGGACCTGCCGGACAGCCTCCTGCTCTTCTTCCCCCAGCAAGGGTTTGTTGATGGGTATGAAGGACATGGAACCTGATTGGCCGCCTCCCAAGGGGGTTTATTTGAGCGCTCCCCCGGCCTCCGCCCTTACTCAGGGTTCTGTTGAGGCCCTATTCAGCGGGAGCTTTCGCGATGCTCGGTCTAGAACTGACAGCGTAGAAAAGGAAAACGTGCCCAACGGCGAAGAAGGCGAAGCCTACGACTGAGACCGCTGCCAGGGTGGAGAAGGCGCCTCCCAGGAAAGAGAGCCATGCGTACACCTGATATGCCGACAGGAGGAACCCCATGACTGCCGTTGCAACGGCCCAGGCCCAGGTCAATCTCCCCGAAGGCCATTCCCTAAGCATGACGCCGGCCGCGATGCACGCCAGCACGGGCCAGAGTATCAGAGAGGAGACGGCAAACACCGCGATAGCGAGCCATATCACTCCCGCAGCGATGAAAGCATAGGGGGCGTTGGCCACCAAGGTGTCCAGAAGCTTCGGCATCTCAGGGGCCGACCTTTGAAGCCGATATAAATCGTCCGACTCGCTCACCCGGAACCTAGGTAGGCTTATTTGCCGAACGCCCTGCCGTGGCTCGACCCTAACTTGGCGGTTCAGTCCTCGGTCCAGGCCAGAAAACTCTCGGACAAACTCGCCGAGCTCACGAAGCCTGCGTCAGAAATCGGAGAGTCCATCCTCGCGTCCGCAACATACGACGGGGACAAGAGGCATGCACTCCTAAAGTTCTACGACCAGAAGGCTGGGAAGTTCTGGATCTGGGAGGACAATACAGGCCATCGGCCCTACTGCTATACCCGTCAGCCCATGGAAGAGCTGAGTCAGCTCAAGGCGAGGAAGGACGTCGTAGAAATCGTCGATGAAGAGAGGCTCGACCTTCTCAACGACACCAAGGCCGTATTGAGGAAAATCGTGACAACCGATCCCCTCGCCATCGGAGGCGGGAACAATAGCATAAGGGACACGATCAAGGCATGGGAGGCGGACATCAAGTATTACGAGAACTTCGCATACGACCGTCGGCTTCGGATGGGGACGTACTATAGGGTCTCGAAGGGGGAGGTCATCCAAGTCAGGCACCCCATGCCCGAGGGCGTCTCGCGATCGCTGGAAGAGATACTGGTACGAAACCCTCCAGAATTCACGCCTTACCTCAAGGAATGGGCGGAGCTCTTGGGTGAGCCCCTGGCAGACTTCAAGAGGATTGCGATGGACATCGAGGTCGACAACGAGGCGGGTAGACTTCCAGACTCAGAAAATCCGAATCAAGAAGTGATCGCAGTTTCTTTCTTCAACGAGAACGAGAAGATCGTGTACCTTCTGAGGGGGAGCAGGGAGGAAACAGGGCTTGACAGAGTCCCTTTCACCTACAAGGTGTTCGAGAGGGAAGACGAACTTCTCAGAGAAGTGTTCTCGAAGGTGATGGACTACCCTGTGATAGTGACCTTCAACGGCGACGATTTCGACCTGCGCTATCTCCAGCACAGGGCAGAAAAGCTTGGGATCGGGGAGGATGAGGACCCTATCCAGCTCGAAAGGGTTGCGGCGTCGGTCAAGCATGGAATCCACATCGACCTATACCAGTTCTTCAGGAACAGGTCGATACAGGTGTACGCCTTCGGGAACAAGTACTCCGAGCACACTTTGGGCGGCATATCCGAGTCCCTGCTCAACAAGTCGAAGATCGCCTTCGAAGGAGAGATAGGCGACCTGCCGCTCTCCAAATTGGCCGAGTACTGCCTCAACGACTCCCAACTGACGTATGAACTGACGAGCATGCATGATTCACTCGTGATGAAACTGCTGGTGATGATTTCAAGAATCGGAAAAATGCCGATGAATGATGTCTCACGGCTGGGTATCTCGAACTGGATACGAAGCATGCTGTTCTATGAGCACAGGAAGATGGGGGCGCTGATCCCTAGGCAGGATGAGCTCGCAGAGAAGGGAGGCGCTTCGTCGAAGTCTATCATCAAGGGGAAGAAGTACAAGGGGGGGTTGGTAATCGATCCCACCCCCGGCGTGTACTTTGACGTCTCCGTGCTGGACTTCGCCAGTCTATACCCTTCACTCATGAAGGTCCACAATCTCTCCTATGAGACGGTCAACTGTCCGCACCCTGAGTGTCGCTCGAACAGGATACCAGACACAGACTCCTGGGAATGCACGAAAAGGAAAGGGATTACGAGTCTGGCCATCGGCTCGCTTCGGGATCTGAGGGTCGGCCATTACAAGCACCTGGCAAGAGACCCCACACTGTCAAAGCAGGACAGAGAGCTTTACAGCGTCGTGTCGCAGAGCCTCAAGGTCTACCTCAACGGCGCCTACGGTTCCTTCGGGTTCGAGTCATTCGCCTTTTACTGCCTCCCCGTAGCCGAGGCGACGGCCGCCCTCGGCCGGGACGCCATAACCAGAACGATTGCGCGGTGCCGAGACCTTGGCATCAAAGTGCTATACTCCGACACAGACAGCGTGTACCTGCAGAACCCTTCGAAGGATCAGATCTCAACAGTGACGCGTTGGGCCGACTCCGACCTGGGGGTTGAGCTGGACCTAGACAAGGTGTACAGGTATGTCGCCTTTAGCAGCAGGAAGAAGAACTACTTCGGGGTCTTCCCCGACGGCACCGTCGATATCAAGGGTTTGACGGGCAAGAAGTCGCAGACGCCCGAGTATCTCAAGAAGATATTCTATGACACCCTTGAGATACTGAGCTCTGTAAAGACTCCCCAGGACTTCGAGAGAGCCAGGGCGGACACGAAGAGCCTTCTTACCAGGATGATCACAGATGTCAAGGGGAAGAAGGTCCCCGTACAGGACCTCGCTTTTACGGTGATGATGGGAAAGCCCACGGACAAGTACAACGGCACAACCCCTCAGCATGTGAGGGCTGCATTGCAGCTCGAGGAGAAGGGAAAGGAAATCAAGGCAGGAGAGATCATAGCATACGTCAAGACGAAGAGCCCCCCATATGTGAAGCCGGCGGAACTGGCGAAGCCCGACGAAATAGATGCGGACAAGTACATCGAGTACGCCCATTCAATGTTCGACCAACTGCTTGACGCGCTCGACTTCAGCTTCGATGAAATCATGGGCGCCACGACCCTCGACCTGTTCTGGACGGGCTAGACCTTACAGGACCTCTCAGATTCTGGGTAGTGGAGCCATGAGGTTGAAATCGCACATGGACCAGAGGTCACTACCTAAGTCGAAGTAAAGATCCTAAGAATGCGTTCGAGAAGCGGCGCCATAGACTTATGACAGATTCAATGTCAGGCGCTGTACATGAGACCCCTTCTTGTGGTGGTGGGTGCCTTTGTTCTCGTGCTCGGCCTGACCTTAATGCTCCTCGGACCAACCCTGACAACTACATCCTTCTATAAAGAAGAAGCGAAACTCTTCAGCACCCAAGAAAATGGCGCCACCAATGCGACAGCAGCCCTCACTCAAATGTACAACGACGAGGTTAACACGGCGAACCAGTCCGAGATCATCGTCTTGGTGGGTGCGTTCCTCGCCCCATCTGGGGGAGCAGTTCTGGCCTTCGGTCTTGCAACCACCAGTCGCAAAGAAACAGGAGGCCCTACTGAACCCTCCGGTATCCCAAGCACGGAGGTCCAGAATCGGAGCCCACAAAACGAAACCGCCAACCTCCCCGCACAGTTGAGGCGCTGAGGAAGTCTATCTTTGGTTGCAGGGACGGACCTGTCCTCGCCGAGTTGAAATCGCTGTGAAATGCGGCACTGTATTCGCCCCTGGAGGTCACTCCAGTTTCTTTTCCAGCCTTGCCGTGGCCGAGTAGTTGATAATCGGTCCCGCAGACAGGTTACTGTTCCCTATCACTGCAATATGCCCCTCAGTCGTCCTTAGCCAGGTCGTTCTCAGGGATAGACGTATCACCTCCCCCTTCAAGCCGCCGGGACCACCGTACCTAATCTCATCCCCGACGTGGACTGTCCCGTCGCGGAGCATTAGCAGGCCGGAGATGATGTTCGACAGGGTGGTCTGCAGGGCCAAAGACGCGGCAAGGCCTGCAACGCCCGAGATCGTCAAGGCGGTGAAATAGGAGGACAGCCCCGACACCGTCGAGACCACACCCAATGCGGCAAGCAAAACAATCACCCCCATCAGGTCCCTGATGGAGGAGTCAGTCTGCTTGGAAGCCCCAGCACGACGTGCAACGCGAATGATGAACCTGCTCAGCAGCGATCCGACGATGACGATAGCGCCCAGGGACACCGCGAGCTCGGCCACGGTTGACACCAAGGAACCGCCCCCGCTCGTCCCAGTTGTGGTTGAGTTCGTGCTGGCTATCTGAAGGAGCAAGACGTGAAGCCAGGGCATTTGCCTCTCAGGACTGAAAGAGGTCAGGAAAAACGTTTGCCGCCGCAGGAACCCGAGGAGAGTAATTTGAAAAGCCCTGCCAACGGGGCCCAAATGTTGCGCACCCGGATTGTGAGGCTCGGCATGGTTCAGATGTCCATGTCAGACGATCGCCAGGAGAATATCGAAAGGGCGATTTCCATGGTAAGGAGCGCCGCAAGGAAGGGGGCGAAGGTCGTCTGTCTCCCAGAGCTGTTCGCTTCGCGCTATTTCCCGACCTCTAGGGCGTCCCGCATATCCCCAGAACCAATCCCCGGTCCAACGAGTCGCGCGCTTTCAAAAGCGGCGAGGGAGAACGGTGTGACTCTGGTGGGCGGATCAATCTTCGAAAAGGCGGGCGGTCGGAGATACAACACCTGCCCAGTCTTCGATGAAAACGGGAAGACGATTTCCGCCTACAGGAAGATCCACATCCCTCAGGACGAGCACTACTTCGAACAGGACTACTTCGACCCCGGGGGCGAGTACGCCGTGGCCAAGACCTCATGGGGAAAGCTGGGGACCCTGATTTGCTTCGACCAATGGTACCCCGAGGCAGCCCGAATCGAGACTCTAATGGGAGCTGAGCTATTGTTCTATCCCACCGCCATCGGCTGGGTGAAGGGCATCGAACCCGTGGAGGGGGACTGGAAGAAGGCATGGGAGGCCGTCCAGGTGGGGCACGCCATATCCAACTCAGCAGTCGTCTGCGCAGTGAACAGAGTGGGGACCGAAGGGGACATGACTTTCTGGGGCGGCTCCTTCGTGAGCGACCAGTTTGGCAAAATCCTCCTCAGGGCGGGGGACGAGCCAGGGGTCTACACAGTGGACTGCGACCTCAACCTCGGCAAGATGGTCGAGGAAGGCTGGGGATTCA
>Ga0187780_10001577_pt1 | contig 17220 bp, 13 predicted proteins | sample 1015_Q2_SP10_20__FD_132429 | JGI IMG/M metagenome (GOLD analysis project Ga0187780, IMG submission 132429) | Tropical peat soil microbial communities from peatlands in Department of Meta, Colombia - 1015_Q2_SP10_20_MG | ecosystem: Environmental > Terrestrial > Soil > Wetlands > Peat | place...
AGCTTTTCAAGCCTTTCATCTATCACCGGCTCGAAGCGGCGGGCCACTGCACCACGATCAAGCAGGCCAAGGAGCTGGTCGAGGCGCAGGAAGCAACCGTGTGGGACATTCTCGAGGACGTGATCCGCGAGCATCCGGTACTGCTCAACCGCGCCCCCACGCTCCACCGCCTCGGCATTCAGGCGTTTGAGCCGACGCTTGTGGAAGGTAAGGCCATCCGGATTCACCCCCTGGTTTGCACGGCGTTCAACGCCGACTTCGACGGCGACCAGATGGCCGTGCACATTCCGCTTTCGCCGGAAGCGCAGGTGGAAGCGTCGGTGCTAATGCTCAGCTCGCACAACATTCTGTCGCCCGCCAACGGCTACCCGTTGGCCGTGCCCACCCAGGATATGGTGCTGGGCATCTATTACATGACGAAGGCGAAGCCGAAGGCCAAGGGCGAGGGCCGCGCCTTCGGCACCATCGAAGAAGTGATCATGGCGCTCGAAGCGGGTGAGGTGGAATTGCTCACGCCCATTCGCTTGCGTTACACGGGCGAAGTGATCGATCTCACCAACGCCTATGACGACCAGGACGTTTCACACACCGAGCCCGTGCATTTGAGCAAGCAGTTCCTGCAGACCACGGTTGGCCGCGTGATCTTTAACGACCATCTGCCGTCCGACATGCCCTTTGTCAACGGCTTGCTGAAGAAGAAGGGGATCCAGGCACTCGTACAATACGGCTATCTGCGCTTCGGTTTGGAGAAAACCGTGCAGATGCTGGACCGTTTGAAAGAGCTCGGCTTCCTTTATGCGACCAAGGCCGGGGTCTCGATCGGCATCAGCGACATGGTCATCCCGAGCGTCAAATTCAAGCTGGTGGACACGGCCGAACACGAGGTCGTGAAGGTGCAGCAACAGTATCTGGACGGCGCCATCACCAACGGCGAACGGTACAACAAGGTGATTGCCATCTGGAGTGATGTTACCGAGAAGGTCGCCGACGAAATGTTTAAGGCGCTCGAGGAACAAGACAAGCAGGGTGTGATCAACCCCATCTACGTAATGGCTGACTCCGGCGCGCGCGGGTCGAAGCAGCAGATCCGCCAGCTCTCCGGCATGCGCGGATTGATGGCCAAGCCGTCCGGTGAAGTGATCGAGACCCCGATCACGTCGAATTTCCGGGAAGGCTTGACGGTGCTGCAATACTTCATCTCGACGCACGGCGCCCGCAAGGGTCTGGCCGATACGGCGCTCAAGACCGCCGATTCGGGCTACCTGACACGCCGGTTGGTGGACGTGGCACAGGACGTGATCATCAACGAGTTTGACTGCGGCACCGGCGACGGCATCTACGTCGAGCCGATTCTGGAAGCCGGCGTCGAGGTCGAGCCTTTGCGCGACCGCGTGGTGGGCCGCGTTTCGCTCGAGAAGATCAAGGACTACGAAGGCAACGTGATCGTCGAGATCAACCAGGAAATCACCGAAGAGCTCGCCAATGCGATACAAGCCGCCGGCATCGAGCGGGTGAAGATCCGCTCTGTGTTGACGTGTGAGTCTCGCCGTGGCGTGTGTGCGCGCTGCTACGGCCGCAATCTGGCCACGGGCCGCTTTGTGGAGATGGGCGAAGCTGTCGGTGTGATCGCCGCACAATCGATCGGCGAGCCGGGCACACAGCTCACGATGCGGACCTTCCACATCGGCGGCACCGCCACTCGGGTTACCGAACAGTCGAAAGTGGAGGCGCGCAGCAACGGGTTTGTCAAGTTCATTGACCTCAAGGCGGTCGAGGGCCGGGGCAAAACGCTGATCGCTATGAACCGCTCCGGTTTGATCGCTGTGGTGGACGAGAAGAGCCGCGAGAAGGAACGCCACCACGTGGTGTACGGCGCGCGGCTTCGGGTCGAGGACGGGCAGCCTGTCACGCTGGGGCAGACCATGTGCGAGTGGGACCCCTATACCTTCTCGATTCTCACCGAGTCGGGCGGCACGGTGGAGTTCAAGGACCTGCAGCCGGGGTTGACCATCGAAGAGCAGGTGGATGAAGTCACGGGTCTTTCGCAGCTGGTCGTCACGCTGCCACCCGGCGACGAGAAGCACCAGCCGACCATCCAAATTCGGGATTCGGCCGGCCGCGTCCGCAAGAAGTACTTGATGCCTTCGCGTGCCCACTTGATGGTGGCCGATGGCGACGACGTCCAACCAGGCGACGTTTTGGCCAAAATTCCTCGCGAGACCACCAAGACCAAGGACATCACCGGCGGTCTACCGCGCGTTGTCGAACTGTTCGAAACGCGCAAGCCACGCGACCCTGCGGTGATCAGCGAAATCGACGGCATTGTGAAGTACGGCGAAATCGCTAAGGGACTGCGGAAGATCTATGTCGAGAGCGAGGACGGGAGGACCGTCAAGGAATACTCGATTCCCCGTGGCGTCCACATCAACGTGCAGGAAGGCGAACACGTGCGGGCCGGCGAGCCCCTGATCGATGGACCCCTAAACCCGCACGACCTGCTCGCTGTCCTCGGAGAGAAGTACACGCAGGCCTACCTGGTGAATTCAATCCAGGAGGTGTACCGCCTGCAGGGTGTCAACATCAATGACAAGCACATCGAGACGATTGTCCGTCAGATGATGCGCTGGGTGAAGGTCGAGGATGTCGGGGATACGTCGTTCCTGCTCGAAGAGCAGATCGACAAGTTCCGCTTCCGCGAAGAGAATGATCGCGTCATTCGAGACGGCGGAAGGCCCGCGACAGGTCGACCGTTGCTCCTTGGCATCACCAAAGCGTCGCTGTCGACCGACTCTTTCATCTCGGCGGCGAGCTTCCAGGAGACCACCCGAGTTCTCACCGAGGCTGCCATTTCCGGGAAGGTCGACTATCTCCGTGGCCTGAAGGAGAACGTGATCATGGGTCGGCTGATCCCGGCCGGCACCGGGCTTGAGCGCTACCGCAACATCCAGCTTTTGACCGAAATTCCCAAGGAGGAGCCGCAGGCCATCGAGCCTGAGCTTACGCCGGAGGAAGCGGCTGCGCTGGACTTCCTGCGCAAGGATACCGACGCGGTCGCCGAAAGCTAGAGTTCACACAGAGCATGGGGCGGAGATGCACCTCTCCGCCCGCGGCTCTCGATCGCTGTCTAAATCTTCTCCAAAAAGCCAACTTTTGAACCCCTTCGCCTAGTAAGCAGTTTGACATCAGCGGCGGCGCTTGGGCGCCTGACGCACCGCGCGAACGTGTACACTTTGATCGTTAACCGCCACTGGGGGACCTTCCCTGGGACGAATCGGGCGGACAGAGCCATGTCCACTTCCTCGCCAGAACACCCGGAGCAACCAGGCACGCCGTCCGTATCGTCAACGCAGTTTGAGAAGCTGGTCGGGTTGATCGCTCGCTCCCAGCACAGCTACCGCGCGCTGATCGACAGTTTGGACCAGGCCTTGTTCACGCTTTCACCAACCGGTGAAGTACAAGTCGCGAACCTTCGTTTGGCCGAAATCCTGGGTGTTTCTTTTTCCGATCTGATTGGCCACGGTTTAAGTGAGTTTGTCGAATCGCCGAGTTGGGCCGATGCCGAACGCGCCCTGCCTGCGTTTTTGGAGAAAGGCTCCTGGTCGGGCACCATCGCCGTCAAGCTCAAACGAGAGAAGCAACTTCGCTATTTCCTCTGTTGGTTTCACGCCGTCTCGGAAAAGGGGCAGGTGGCGTCTGTCACGGGATGGGCGCGGGATGTCACCGAGCACGCCGAGATCGAAAGGCGCTTGCACGAGGAGCAGGAGTTACGCCGCCGGCTCGTCGCAAATTTCCCCGATCTGATCCTCGTTCTCGACCGTCAGGGACGATTCACCTTTCTCAGCGAACAGGTGAAGCAGATTCTAGGCCGCAACCCGGAAGAATACCTCGGCGCGGAGATCGGTGCGCGCGCCATCCCGGAAGACCGGGCCAGGCTCGAAGCGATGGTCAAAAGCATTCTGAACGGCGAAACGAACCGCGCGCAACTCGAATTCACGGCGCCACGGCTGGACGGAGGCTGCCGCACGCTCTTAGCCACAGCGAGTCCTCTCTTCGATGAGAAGGGGAAAATAACCGGAGTCGTTAGTTCAGCGCGCGACATTACCGAGGCTCGCAAAATCGAAAAACAGCTCCACCAACAGCAGGAGTTCGCACGCCGGCTCATTGAATGTTTTCCTCACCTGATCATCGTCTGTGACCGCGAAGGTCGATGCACCTTCGTAAGCGAGCGCGTCAAAGATATTTTGGGATTGCCTGTAGAGGAATACATCGGGAAGGACATCGGCCAGCGAACCGATCTGGAAAGCCGTGCGAAGATTGCCGACATGTTTCAAAACATGATTTCCGGGCGCAAGCGCCAGGAACAGATCGAGATTCGGGCTCAACACGTCGATGGGACCTGGCGGTCGTTTCAAGTCAACGCCAGCCCGCTTTATGACCAAAATGGCGAAATCATCGGCGTGGTTTCCTCCGGCCAGGACGTGACGGAATCGAAGCGCATCGAACAGCAGCTCGTTCAAAAAGAAAAACTTGCCGCCATGGGCCAGATGATGGTTGGCGCGGCACACGAACTCAATAATCCGCTGACGGCCATTTTAGGCGTCGCCGATCTGCTCAAAGAGCGTGCCACCGACGACGCCAGTCGCCGCCAGGTCGATCTTGTGCTCAAGCAAGCCCGTCGCGCAGCGACGATCGTGCAGAACCTACTCGCCTTCTCCCGCCCGATCGCGCTCGGCCGGGCGAAACTGAATCTCGGCGACATTGTCAGGGAAGTCGTCCAGAACGAGCAGGCGGCACTCGATCAAAAAAGGATTCGCGTGACGGTCCAAGCGCCCGACCACCTGCCTCTGGTCGAGGGTGATCGCAAGCTTCTCAAGGAAGTGTTCGTGAACATTATCGTAAACGCAGAGCAGGCCATATCTGCCGCGCGTGACCACGGTAGTCTCGCAATCAACCTTTCCGTCGCCGACCCCTACGTTCGAGTCTCATTCACCGACGACGGCGTGGGTATTCCGCCAGAGAGTGTTCGCAAGATTTTCGACCCGTTCTTCACGACCAAGCGTCCCGGAGGGAGCAGCGGGCTTGGCCTCACCATCTGTTTGGCGGTCGTTAAGGAGCACGGAGGACGTATCGAAGCGGAATCCGACTTCGGTTCCGGCGCCACGTTTCACGTTCTTCTGCCCATTCGATCCGATGCGCCCTCGCCAACCGACTCATCAGAGCCCTCTTCTACGGCCAAGACAGCCCCTGCGGGCGCTGACGCTCTCAGCGGGCACAGGGTGGTTCTGATCGACGACGAAGAGAGCATCCGCGAGATCGTGCAGGAAGGACTTTTGGCACGAGGTATGAGGGTCGAAGCATTTGGGAGCTCGGAGGCTGCTCTTACTTACCTAGAGACCCACCCATGCGACATCGTGGTTTGTGACTTCAATCTTCCCGGCATGAACGGAGAGCAGCTGTTTGAACTTCTGCGCGTCCAGCGGTCCGACAGGATGCCTCGGTTCGTTTTCATGACCGGTGAGCTGTTTGACCCCATGGCAGCCGAGCGCCACCGTCGCGCGGGCGCCGCCATTGTGCAAAAACCCTTCCACGTCGCCGCGTTGGCGGATCTGCTGGTTGACCTTTCCAGATCGCAGCCCGCGCAGGTGGGCGAGTTCACTTGAACCGTCTACTTGGCTCCGGTCTTTGGGTTCGTGTCCACGCCGAAATCCCAGACGTAAAGGCTCGTACCTTCCTCATCGAGCGTTTGGGCGATCGCGTACTCACCCGGCGCGAGCGCTTGGCTGATCGTGAAGCGATAGACGTCCTGGGCCACCGGCCACTTCTGGATCGGAAGGGCATCCCGCATCTCCTGCTTCTCTCCGAAGAGCGCATCCACATGTTCGATTAGTCGGTTATCCCCGTGAGGCTTTACGCGGATCAGTTCCAGGTTCGGTTCGCGGGAATCGGCCGTGCGCAGGTAGAACTCGGGTTGGCCGTTGTGCAGACGGAATTTGGCGCGAGCTCCCGCGATCGTGACGTTCTGTCGGGAGGGAATGATGGGTATGGGCACCATGACCTGCTCGAGCAGCCTTTCCTTCGAGATCTTGGTAGTCGTCTCGGCCTGCGGCACCGTCTGAACAGATGTTCCATCAAAAACAAACAGGTTCACACCGGGCGGCAGAAACACGCCTGGGGCCACCTCTAGGCTCGCGTCGACGTCGAGCGGAGCAATCGTGCGGGCCGCTTCCTGTGTGCGCACCTTCTGGACGATCTCCCCATCGCGTTGCTTCTCTTCTGCCTCGAGCTTCTTGGTTGCGTCCCAGTCGATGAGATCGGTCGGCATCATTTCCCACGAGCCGCTGTCAAGGCTGTAGTAGCGAACCCGATCGCCCTGTATCTGGTACTCCCGCACGAGTTGGAAACTGCCGTCCTTGAGCACTAGTTTTTGGCCCCGCGGAAGACCCGGTTTGGTCGGTGCTTCGGGGGCGACCGATGGTTCTGAGGACTTCCCATGGCTGGGCGCTGCCGCGGGCGAAGTACCCGTTTGCTGCGCGCAGAAAGGCGGTGCCCCCAATAGTGCCAGCGCTACAAGCGGGGTCCAAAGGTAGAGGCTGCGACCCGACCGGCCCTCGAGCCCTCGGCCGCGGGGCTGCTGGAGGTCGATCGCGTCTCGCTCTTTTGAAAGGTTCGAACGCATGGTGCGGAGAACTGCTTCGAACCTCAGCATACGCCGGTGCGAGCGGTGCTACAACCAGCTCGCTGAAAGCGGATTGGTGAACCCGAGGACGGCGGTCGCTGTGAGGTGCCCTACTGCGGTAGGGAAGCTAGTGGTCGCAGCGGGGGTGGAGGACGGCCATGATCATCAGGTCTGAAATCGTAAAGAGCCATTTCCGAACGGCCGAGTCGGCTGCCACGGCCATCGAACCTAGATGCTTTGTCTCGACCAAACCACGAAGGTGCTCGGCACAGATTCCAGTCAAATGGACCGCTTCTTCCTCGGTGAAGAACTTCTGGCTGGACCTAATTCGCACCATGTTGTAGCCTCTCGGTTCTTCAGATGCTGACCTCAGACTAAGCGCTGCCCTGTGCTCGAGCAATAGTCGTTCCGTACCAGCCACACAGGACCATCTGGACTGATCCTTCCTCGGTCGGCGCTTCGCCAGGAATTCGCCCTATGGGCGCACCTTCCACACCGTTGCCTGTGCAGCAGAAACTCTAGGATTCGAATGTTTCTATGACTTCACGGATGTGTTGAGGGTGTCGTAAAAAGAAGGGATGAACAATGAAGGGATGCTCACGTTGACAAGCCCGAGGCGGCTTGGTAGGCGCGAACGATTTGGAAAAGGGCTCCTTCCCGGAAATGGGGCGCCAGAATCTGCATCCCCACCGGAAGTCCCGCCTTAGTGCTGCCGCAGGGAACAGAGATGCCGGGAACACCCGCAAGCGATCCGGTGACTGTATAGATGTCCGCGAGATACATCTCCAGCGGGTCTGCAACCTTTTCGCCCAGGCGGAACGCGGGAGTGGGCGCTGTGGGCGTGACGATCGCATCCACTTTTTGGAACGCGTCGGTAAAATCCTTCGTGATCAGCGATCGGACCCTTTGCGCTCGGAGGTAGTACGCATCATAGTACCCTGCCGACAGCACGTAGGTGCCGAGCATGATGCGGCGTTTGACCTCAGGTCCAAAGCCGCCTTCGCGGGTATTGCGATACATCTCGGTGAGCGTCGAGCCAGGGACGCGCAGGCCGTACCGCACGCCGTCGTACCGAGCCAGGTTCGAACTGGCCTCGGCAGTCGCAAGAATGTAGTAGGTTGCGATGGCATAGTCGGTGTGCGGCATTTCGAGAGGAATCCTGCGGCAACCCAGGCGCTCAAGCGACGCGATGCCCGCGTAGACTTACTCCCTGACTTCGCGGTCGAGGCCCGGACCGAAATAGTCCTCGGGCACGCCGATCCGCAGGCCTTGGACCGGCTTTTCCGTCTCCTCCGCGTAATTCGGCACTGGGACGGCAGCCGAAGTGGAGTCATTGCCGTCGTGGCCGGCAATGACGGCGAGCACAGTGGCGGCGTCGCTGCCGTTCGTCGCAAACACCCCGATCTTATCCAGGGAGGACGCGAAGGCGACCAACCCGTAGCGCGAGACCCGACCGTAGGTGGGCATCAGTCCGGTGACGCCACAGAAGGAGGCAGGTTGGCGGACCGAGCCTCCTGTGTCGGTTCCCAAAGCTGCCACCGCCAGGCCTGCCGCGACGGCAGCTGCCGATCCTCCACTCGAGCCCCCCGGAACACGATCTGGCGCCGACGGATTGCGCACCGGCCCGAAGGCCGAGTTTTCGTTCGAACCGCCCATGGCAAACTCGTCGCAGTTCGTCTTGCCGAGAAGGACGACTCCCGCCCTGTCCAGCCGCTCGACGGCGGTGGCATCGTAGGGAGGAATGTAATTCTCTAGCATCTTCGAGGCACAGGTGGTGCGTAGGCCACGGGTGCTGATCACGTCTTTGATCGCGATCGGTACCCCTGCCAGAGGCGGTAGAACCTCAGCCCTCGCGATGGCCGCGTCGATTCGATCGGCTTGAGCATAGGCGCGCTCGGTTGCGAGCGTTAGATAGGCATTCAACTCAGGGTTATGGCGCTCAATTCGGGAGAGAAACTCCTGAGCGAGCTCGCGTGCAGAAATCTGTTTGGTTTGAAGCGCCGAGCGAATGTTCCGGACAGTCCACGAAGTATGTGGCGTCATCGGTCAATGACTCGGGGAACGCGAAAAAAAGGAGCTTGAGCGCCGGGAGCCTGGGCAAGTATCGTTTCACCAGTGTTGCAGGGGAGCAAGATGTCTTCGCGAAGCTCAGGATGGCTTTCTTCCACCCCCGACTGAGCCGTAGCGTGCAAGACCTGCGCCATGGGCTCGACCTTTGTCGTGTCTAGCTTCCGGAGTTTGTCGACGTAGGTAAGAATCGCGTCGAGCTGCTCGCGATACGTGTCGATTTCGGTTGGTGAGAGGCCAAGATGTGCCAGCTCAGCTACTTTTACAACGTCCTCGCGGCTAATCTTCATCAAATTATCTTAGTGGAATCGAACTCGAATGCAAGCGGTTGGAGCCAGGGGGTGCCGCGCTACGTCCGACGGCGAATGAAAGGAGTGTGCTCGTTGTCGGCCTCACGCAGCGGCCGATTCACAGGGGGCGCGACGAATTTCACTTCGCGTACGAGACGAGCGCCCCAGACACGATTGATGCGATCGCAGAGCTCCCTCTGCATCCTTTGAAGCTCCTGTTGCCACACTACGCCTTCCGCAGTCAGTTCGAGACAGCCCGCAGCGCACCTGACGGGCCGGGCGTGCCTCGCTAACGACTCGCCTACGATCGAGGGCCAAGCGCTCGACAGCCACGCCAGTGCGGCTTCCGGACGCTTCAGGCGTCGCAGCGCTCCGGCTAAGATTTCACCTGCACGCTCCATCGGGACGGGGCATTCTAGCACGCTGTGGCGGCAAACGAGGATGCGGAAGGAATTCCTGCCATCCGGGGATTGTTGCACGAGCCATTTAGGCGTGCGAAAATTGGCTGCTTACCAGAACTTCCCAGTCGAGGTTTTTCAAACGGCGATATCGTCTAAGGGTTAGGACGTGGCCCTCTCAAGGCCAAAATCCGGGTTCGAATCCCGGTATCGCTACCAACTCCTCCCATTTGCCGCGCCTCCCCGATAGGTCACGATGCGCGAGAGGGGACTGGCCTTGGTGTGGCTGCGCCGGATGGTGCAGATTCGAGTTATGATCGAATCGCGAATTTCGCAGGAGGCCGGCAATGGCGCACTCGATCCCCGAGAAGTTTCTCGACCTGTTTCAGAAAAAGGCGTTCGCGAATCTGGGAACGATCATGAACGATGGCAGTCCGCAAGTCACACCTGTTTGGGTAGATTATGACGGAAAATACGTGCGCTTCAATTCGGCGCTGGGCCGTGTGAAAGACAGGAACGTGCGCCGGGATCCGCGTGTATCGCTCTCCATCCTCGATCCGGAAAATCCCTATCGTTATTTGGCGATTCGCGGGCGGGTGGTGGAAATCACTCAAAACGGCGCCGATGAACACATCAACAGCTTGTCGCAGAAATACCTGGGGCAGGCCGTGTATCCCTACCGAGCACCGGGAGAGGTTCGCGTGCTGTACAGGATCGAGCCGGAGAGAGTGAGCTCGATGGGATAATCCGAGTTCGACCGTGGGCGTTCATCGGGGAGACGGGAGTCCAGATCGGGGGTATTTTTTCGGTGTTCCCTCAATCGTCTACGGCAGATCCAAGCTCCCGTACGATCGCGGATACGTCACGATTCCCCACGGTGTTTGAAATCCAGTAAGAGTGCGAATCGGACGGTACGTCGCTGCGTCGATCACGTCGATGCTATTCGAGCGGCCGCATGCCACCAAAATCTTTGAGTCGTCCTGCGTGAAGGTAAAGTGCCAGCAGCGCTGTCCGACCGGAGCCTCTCCAAGCAGCTGCAGTGAATCCGCTGCGAAGAACTGAATCTTTTGCGCCCGAGCAGCGGCAACAACGATCCGGCGTCCCTGCCGATCAAACGAGACGCCGTCAGGCATCGCACCCGTCGTGACAAAACGAGTCACATTGAAATTTTGATCCAGCAAGAGCAGCGTGGCTGATGCTTCCATCGTTACAGCATATGTGTTCCCTTGTGGAGATAGCTTCACGCCCCTAGGTCTGGATCCATAGGGTGACAGGTCTATTTCGCGAGCGCGCTGCCCTGTCGCGATTCGGAAGACACTGAGACTGTCTTGTGCTTCATTGGCGACAATGAGGGCTCTGCCGTCCGGTGAGAATTCAATGCCTTCCGTCTCGCTTCCCGCTGTGAAGGTTCGTCCCCGCGACCAATTCCTTGTGCTCAAAGTCACGATCTGCGAACCAGCTGCGTCTTGTTCGCCTCCTGCTGTATGACTGGCGGATAAAGGCGCCGAAACAGTTTCGCACGAAACGAAAAGCAACTTTCCATTCGGATGAATCTTGACGAATTCTGGATTGCCACCGACGCGAATCCGCTGGACTAAGCGAAGATCTCGGGCGTCGAAAACAGTGACGTCCGAAGTGCCCTTGTTGGCTGTCACTAGGTATCTTCCGTCGTGGACCAGACCAATCCCCCGGGGTTGGACATCGTTAGGCTCGGCCGCTTTGACAACCTGCAGCGAGTTCAAATCAATGACGCTGATCCTGCCCCCTTCCTCGCTCACGTAAACAACGTTTGTCGGAACCTGTTGCGACGACGCCGGCGAAGCCACGAAGAGAACCACAGACGCTGCGAGAACAAACAGCGAGCCCGCTTTACGTACGTCCATCCGAGTTCCTTTCAGGTTCAGCACGGAGATTCCATGAGTGTCATTCCGGTGGATCTCTGAAGGGCTGGTCAACGGGGGCCACGCGGTGCCTCCTTTCCAGCCCTGACCTTCTAGATCGGCGGACCCGTGCGGGTCCGTCGGCAAGCGAATGAGGCGCGGCAGCAGCGCGCCGAAGGCCATAAGGGGGGCGGCGCGCTGCCCTCGCGCCCATGTTGCGCTGCGCGCCGGGCCTGGACGTATCCGCTCCATCGCACGGAGCGCTGCGCTACGAGTCAGCAGTGGACGTCGTCGAGCATGGTGCGGGGCCGGTTGCCGGGCAGTGACGGTAATCACAGCGCGGGGTGACGGCTGTCACAGGCCAGTCAAAACGCCGACTCGGACGAACGCCCCGTCAATGGGGGCCATCGGAGACTGTCTCGTTTTATTGGTATTTTCCTACCGTGATAATGGTCACGATGATTTGTGACTTCGATCACTGTGCGTTTGCTGCCCTCAAATCTAGCCTCCACTGCAGCGTAGCCATAAAAACGAGCGGAAGAGCGATCAGCGCGTGACGACGAAACAGAAACTGCCGGCTGAGTCTCAGAGAACGGCTCGCATCAGGATCGTCCTGAACGGCGAGGAAGTTGATGTATCTTTTGCGCCGTACAAAACTTTGCTGGAGGTGCTACGAGAAGATCTAAATCACATGGGAACGAAACACGGATGCGAACTGGGTGAGTGCGGTGCGTGCTCCGTCCTCCTGGACGGTGAGCCGGTTCTTTCTTGCCTTGTGCTGGCGCTTGAATGCGATGGAAGAGATGTGGTCACCATCGAAGGGCTCGCGTCGGATGGGGAACTCCATCCCCTACAGGAGGCCTTCGCGAAACTCGGTGGCTCCCAGTGCGGCTATTGTACGCCCGGCATGATCATCACCGCCAAAGCGCTGCTGGACCGTGTGCCGCATCCGAGCCACGACCAGATTCGCGAAGCACTTTCTGGGAATCTGTGCCGATGCACCGGCTACCTGCAGATCTTTGACTCGGTCGAAGCCGCCATTACGGAAATCAGCGAGCACAAACGGAAGCTAAAATAGGCCGCGGGATTGGTGCCGCTTTGAAGGGAGAGGGAAACGTGGCAATTAACCGGGATCTGCCAAAGCGGCTATCAAGAACTTCTAAGCCCGCTGGCGACGACCTGCGTGTGATTGGCTCAGCGCGCCAGCGAGTTGACGTACGGGGCAAGGTCATGGGCCAGACCGTGTACGCCGACGACATCTCGTTGCCGCGGATGGCTCATTGCAAGATTCTGCGCTCGCCGCATCCACACGCCCGCATCCGGAACATTGACTTCTCGCGTGCTTTGGCGCGTCCCGGCGTCTACCTAGTGCTGACTGGAAAGGATCTGCCGATCGAGTACGGGATTCTCCCTGTGAGCCAGGATGAGACGGCGCTGTGCGTCGATCGGGTGCGCCACGTGGGAGACCCCGTCGCCGCGGTGATCGCACGAGAGGAGCTGATCGCCTTTGAGGCGCTAGATTTGATCGACGTCGATTACGAGATCCTGCCGACGATCTCCGATCCGGAAGAAGCTCTAGCGACATCGGAGCCGCGGATTCACGACTACGGAGAAGAAGGCAACATCCACAAGCGAGTGTCGTTTGAATTCGGTGAGGTGGGCAGCGGATTTGCCGAAGCGGATGAAATCCTGGAGGACCTCTTCTTCTATGAGGGCAGCACGCACCTCGCTATGGAGCAGCACGCTTCGGTGGCGATGAAGGATCGCGAGGGCAAGCTAACTTTGTGGACAAGCACGCAGGTACCGCATTATTTGCATCGCTCGCTGGCCAAGGTGCTCGGTTTGCCCACCGGGCACATTCGCGTGGTAGCCACTCCGAACGGAGGCGGATTTGGAGGAAAGAGTGATCCTCTGAATCACGAGATTATCGCCTCCAAAGCGGCGTTAATGCTAGGCCGGCCAGTAAAAATCAGCCTGACACGCGAAGAGGTGTTCTATTGTCACCGTGGCCGACACCCCGTGCTGATGAAGTTTAAGACGGGAGTCAAAAAGGACGGGACCATCACAGCCCTCGATCTCCAGACGCTGATCGATGGCGGCGGGTATGGATCATTCGGGGTGGCCAGCACATTCTATACGGGCGCGCTCCAGACCACGACCTATCATGTACCGAGGTACAAATTCCGGGCCTGCCGAACCTTCACAAACAAACCTCCGTGCGGACCCAAACGCGGCCACGGGACTCCGCAGCCCCGCTTCGGCCAAGAAGTCCAGATGGACAAGATTGCAGAGAGGCTGAACATCGACCCAGCTGAGCTCCGTCTGCGGATCGCCGTACAGCCCAACGAATTGACCGCAAACTTCCTTCAGCTCGGAACCGTGGGACTGGATCAGTGCATCCGTCGCGTCGTAGAGATGTCGGGCTGGAAAGATAAGTTTCGCAAACTTCCGGAGGGCCGGGGCGTCGGTCTCGCTTGCTCCTGCTACCTGACTGGGGCAGGCCTCGCCATCTACTGGAACAAAATGCCGCACTCGGGAATACAACTGAAACTGGACAGGGGAGGCGGAGTGACGGTTCAGGCGGGCACCACGGAAATCGGCCAGGGTTCGGACGATGTTCTGGCGGCGATTGTGGCCGAAATCCTGGGTCTTCAGACGACGGATATCCGCGTGTACTCGGGCGATACCGATCTGGGACCGGTCGATCTGGGATCGTACTCAAGTCGTGTGACCCTGATGGCCGGCAACGCAGCCCTTCAAGCCGCCGAAAGGGCCAAGGCCATGCTGGCCGAGGCGGTGGCCGAGAAGCTTCAGGTGCCCATGGAGCGCCTGCGCTTTGCCGACAGCGCGGTGTTCGACACAGCGGCGCCGGAGAAGCGGGTTACCTTTCCAGAGGCCGTTTGCTTCGGCGAGGCTCGATTTGGCACGATCGGCACGGTGGGATCCTACTGGCCGCCTAAAATGCCCGCGGCGCAGTACAAAGGAGGTGGCGTCGGGACTTCTCCGACGTATACGTATTCGGCTGCCGTCGCAGAAGTCGAGGTGAACCCGGCGACCGGTTGGGTGCGGGTAGCTAAGATCTGGAATACGCATGACCTGGGACGCGCACTGAATCCAACCCTTGCGCTGGGACAGGTCGAGGGCAGCATCTATATGGGGCTCGGAGAGGCCTTGATGGAGGAGCAGGCATTCCGGCGGCTTCCGAAAAAGCTTTCGCATGCACTCGTGCACAGGACGCCTTCGATGCTGGACTACAAGAGCCCGACCTCCCTCGACATGCCTGAAATCTTCACAGAGTTTGTCGAGGGACCCGACCCACGCGGGCCCTTTGGGGCCAAGGAGGTGGGGCAAGGTCCGCTTCTTCCCATCATGCCTGCGGTGGCTAACGCTGTCTATGACGCAGTGGGCGTGCGCATCGATGAAGTGCCCATCACACCGGAAAAAATCCTGAAGGCACTGGCCGAGAAGAGGGCCGGACGCTTGCCGCGCTCTGGCCCGACTCACTTTCCGGACGTTTCTTGGCCGGAGGCGCTGCGTGTGCCACCACCGTGGGAAGGAGGGGACGGGCACGCAATCAACGAGCCTTCGCGGCCAGCCAAACCTCATCCGGAGAAAGAGAAGGTACTCACCCGATGATGCGTCTGCCGTTATTCGATTTTCGCGCGCCGCGGACGGTGGATGAAGCCGCACGCATTTTGGACGGCGAAGGCGCGAAGGCAACTTTGCTTGCCGGCGGCACCGACCTGCTCCCTAACATGAAGCGAAGGCAGCAGGTTCCGCAGACCCTCATCAGCTTGCGGAATGTCAAAGGGCTCGACTCCGTGCGGGTCGATGGCACTTCCTTGCGGCTCGGGTCGTGCCTCACACTAACTGGGATTGCCAGAGATGGTCGATTTCGCAACGGATGTTCTGCGCTGTGGCAGGCGGCTTCGCTAGTTGCCACCCCGCTGATTCGCAACCTGGCCACGCTGGGGGGCAACGTCTGCCTCGACACTCGCTGCCTCTATTACGACCAAAGTTACGAATGGAGGAAGGCCATTCATTTCTGCTTGAAGAAGGACGGCGAGACCTGCTGGGTCGCTTCGGGGAGCGACCGCTGCATGGCAGTGTCCTCCACGGACACGGCGCCGGCGCTGATTGCGCTGGGAGCCAAAGTGCAGCTGCAGTCGCGTTCCGAAGAACGAGAGGTTGCGCTGCTCGACCTGTACAACAACGACGGCACGAACTACCTCACGCGCAGGCCCAACGAGATCGTGACCGAGATATCCCTCGGCTCGCTAGAAGGATGGACGAGCACCTACTGGAAGTTGCGGCGGCGCAGCTCGTTCGATTTTCCGGTCGTGTCAGTGGCAGCGGCGGCGCGGATGACGAATGGAGTCGTCGAGGACGCACGCATCGTCCTGGGTGCGGTCGCCTCGCGCCCGATCGTAGCGGATGAAGCGGCGAAGTCCTTGCTGGGTCGGGGTCTCGATCAAGAGGGTATCGCCAAAGCCGCCTCACTGGCGAGCCGCCTTGCCAAGCCCCTTTCGAACACCGATTTCGACATGAGCTGGCGCAAGAAGGTCACCTCAGAATTCGTAACCTACGCGCTGCGGGAGCTGCGCGGCGACGACATGCGCGCCGAGCGGCGGCAGCTGTCCGGACACGACGAGTACGCCTTCTCATGAATTAGCTCGGCGTTTTGAGCTCCAATCCCGTAATGCGAATACCGCTATGCTGGACGCGATAGCGACGGTTCACCGAGAGTAACAGGGCTGTTATGCTCTCGACAATACTGGCCAGTTCCAAAGGGCCTGCGTCAATCGGGCGCAAGCCGGGGATCAACTTCACCAGGGGAAACAGAATCTGTTTGGCAGCCTCATCATCTCCGCATACGAGAATGTCGCAGTCGGGTGTTGCTGTCAGGTCCTGCAAAACACCAGCCGAGACATTGTGAAAGGCTGCTAGCACCGGTGTTGTGGCCGGCACCAGCTCGCGCGTTTGCGCTGCGGCGGACCCCTGCCAAAGCCTCAACATTCGCGTCGGTTTCCCGCCCAGGGCTGCAGCCAAGGGAACCGTGGCGTCTACCAAGATAGCGCCTTTTAGGGAACCTCGAATGCTCTTCAGGATGTCGACTTGGGCCGAGATCGGAACGGCCAACACCAGTACCGAAGCCTCCGCGGCAGCCTGTGCGTTCTCGAGCCCGCGGATCGAAAAACGCGCCGACTCAGTTGGCGCGTGTGCGTTCAGGGTTGCCTGGATGCGCAGCGCCGTTTCGCTCGCCTTGCCTTGGTCACGAGAGCCGACAATGACCTCTACCCCTGCCCGTGCCCACCGCAGGGCCAAGCCGAATCCCAGGTCACCACTTCCACCAACGACGGCAATCTTGCCCATATTTCCTCCCCGTAGTTTTCGCTGTGGCGCGGAATCTCTTGGTGCCGTCCGGGGCAGGTGCTAGTCTATCGAGCGTCGAATCCCCCGATGGTGTCGAATCCCGCAGCCTACACAACACCGTCGCCTCCTCCGGTACACATCATTCCGCTGACGGGACTGCCGGAGGTTGCGCCTGGCGACAATCTCGCACGGCTCCTTATTGAAGCGACCCAACGGCAAAAGCTCGTTCTTCGGCAAGGGGACATCTTCGTGGTGGCACAGAAGATCGTGTCCAAGGCCGAAGGAAGAATCGTGCACCTTGACTCCATCAAGCCCTCTGAGCGGGCCGAGCGGTGGGCTGCGGAATACCAGAAGGAGCCTCGTGTGACGGAAATCGTATTGAGGGAAGCGAGCAGCATCGTGCGAATGGAGCGCGGCGTGATCATCGCGAAGACGCACCATGGCTTTGTCTGTGCCAATGCCGGTGTAGATGTCTCGAACGTTCCGGTGGGAACGGCGTCGTTGTTGCCAGAGAATCCGGATCGTTCCGCGCGAAT
>Ga0187780_10001579_pt1 | contig 17210 bp, 11 predicted proteins | sample 1015_Q2_SP10_20__FD_132429 | JGI IMG/M metagenome (GOLD analysis project Ga0187780, IMG submission 132429) | Tropical peat soil microbial communities from peatlands in Department of Meta, Colombia - 1015_Q2_SP10_20_MG | ecosystem: Environmental > Terrestrial > Soil > Wetlands > Peat | place...
AATTGGTGAAAACAGAGGGAAAATCTTTCCGGTAGAAGCAAGTGCAAGTCCTAGTGTAGATGACATTCCAGAATAAGTACAAATATAAGCAAATGCCAACACACTACAAATTGTTAAGATCGGTGAAACTAATTCTTTCACTGTTTTTATTGCTGTTTCTTTAATTAATTTCCAATTGCAACGGAATATGATTAATGTAAAAATAATCGCAAGTACAATTGCTGTCGTTGTAGATGAGAATAAATCAAGTTTAAACACCGCAGCATATGGAACACTTTTCGGTACTACAGGTGTATGTCTGATTACTAGGTTATTTAGACCTGGAATCGGAATAAGAAAAACCAGTTTCTCAAGTGGACCACCTGATGCAAATAAGTTTTTTATGAAAGAAAGATTAAATAATGTTACGAACGCAGTTAGTAAAATAAATGGTGTCCATGCATAGACAATTTTACCAACTGAATATGTTTCTTTTACTGATGTTGAATTTTCTTTTGAGTCACTTACTTGATAGATTTCTTTTGGTTTCCATTTTCTTAAAAATAATATAAGTGCAAATAAACTAACAACAGAAGCTAAAATATCTGCTAATTCGGCTCCTAAGAAATACAGTACTACAAATTGGGTAAGGGCAAATGAACCACCACTTACTAATATAGCAGGAAAAGTTTGTCTTATACCTTTTATGCCATCAATAATGAAGATCAGTACAAATGCTACAACGAGACTCATTAATGGTAATACTAAAGCTGCGTCTCTTCCAACAGTCAAAGGACTCAAATTGGTTAGAATAGCAGGAGCAGTTACTGGGATCCCCATTGCACCGAACCCACCACCTGCAATATTAGCAATCAAACAAAGACCTGCGGCATATAATGGACGAAAGCCAAGACCAACAAGGATTGCTGCAGTGATCGCTACTGGAACTCCAAATCCTGCAGCGCCTTCTAAAAATGCTCCAAATGAGAAGGCTACAAGTAATACTTGAATCCTCTGATCATCTGTTACAGATGAAATACTATTTTTGATTATCGTAAACTGTCCGGTATGCACAGTTATTTCATATAAAAATATAGCTGCTAATACAATAGATACTACGGGCCATAAACCGGCAAGAACGCCATATCCAGCTGAGGCTACTACCATCGTAACTGGCATTTTATAAACAAAGAGTGCAACAATTCCAGCTACTAAAACACTTAAGCCACCTGCGACGTATCCTTTTAATTTAAATACAACTAACAAAACAAGGAAAAAGATGATTGGTATTGCAGCTACAATGGCTGACAACCAAATGTTATTAAACGGTAAATATACTTGTTCCCACAGACTCATGCTGTTCAACTCCTAGTTCCGATAAGTTCTTTTCTTAGTTATTTGTTAATATAAACGTAACTTTGAACGATTATAAAATTTTTTCACAATTAGTTCTAAAAAGGTTTAGGTTCTACTAGTAGGTTTCTTTTTAGTCCTTGTTACGTTGACAAGACAAGTATAACACCTATTTGTGAAATATTTCACATTATTTGTGGCTAATATGTGAAACGTTTCACATATAACTAAAACTAACGCTACTCTTCTATTTTAAGAGCATCTGTAAAAATATTTTATATAGAATCTTACTTTCATTGTAGAAATTAAAATGTGATAAACTATAATTAGATGAATTTTCAAAAAATTAGTTAACATTCACGCGTGTTATGAATTAACAAATCAAATTGGAAAGTAGGATCTTGATGTTAAGAAGCGAACTGATATCAGAATTAGCAAATAGAATTTTAGATTTAAAAATATTGCACCCCATTAGAGTTGGAGTTAGCGGAATAACTGCATCTGGAAAGACAACTCTCGCAAACGAGCTAGCGAAAGAACTTCAGGAGCGAGAAAAACACGTAGTTAGAACGAGCATTGATCAGTTTCATAACCCAAGAGTTATTCGTTACAGACAAGGAAAGGAATCAGCGATCGGGTATTATGAAGATGCTCATGATTACAATACCTTTAAGGAAAAACTTTTAATTCCTTTAGGTCCAGGTGGAAATCGTCAATATCAACCAATTTCTTTAGATTTAGAAAAGGATGAATATGTCAATACAGAAGCCAAACTAGCAAATAAAGCGACAATTTTTATCATTGATGGAACATTTTTATTCAAAGAGGAGTTACGTGACCTATTCGATTATAAAATTTTTGTAGACACTGACTTTGAGTTGGCTAGAAAAAGAGGGTCTAAAAGAGAAGAACAGGCTTTTGGAAGCTATGAAAAAGCTGAAGAAATCTTCCTAAAAAGGTATCACGCTGCTTCGAAACTCTATTTAGAACAACATGAACCAAAACTTCATGCAGATGTGGTCATTGATAATAACGATATCGAACATCCATTTTTTGTTAACTTACCAAACAATTCAGGTGGAATTAAATTGAAAATAACTACAGAACGTTTAATTCTTACAGCATTTAACCTTGAAAATTATAAAAAAATAACTGAAACGTACTCAGGTAAACATATCATCAATTACATTGAAAAGCTTAAAAACGATCCAGAATTACTTGGTTGGGGCGTCTGGTATGCAACTTTAGCTGAGAACACCCAGATTATAGGAGATTTAGGATTTAAGGGTAAGCCAGGTGAAAAAGGAATCGTAGAAGTAGGATATGGTATAATTCCCGAAATGCAAAACAAAGGGATCGCTACAGAAGCAGTTAATGCGATTGTGAATTGGGGATTCTCTTCACCTTCTGTACAAAAGGTAGTTGCAGAGTGCCTTGAAGACAACATCCCTTCCATTAAAGTTTTAGAAAAAATAGGGATGAAGAAAACGGACACTTTGAATGGAATGATTTACTGGGAAAAGAAAAGATAAGTAATGCGACCTATAAAAAACCATTGCTTTTTTATAGGTCGCTAAAATAAACATTTTATAATTCAATAATAATCGGAAGAATCATCGGTTTTCTCTTTGTTTTAGAAAATAAATACTGTCCTACCGATTTTTTTATATTTTGTTTCATGACGCTCCATTGGTGTCTATTTTCTTCTTGTAAATCCTTAACTGTTGTAACAACAAGGCGATTAACTTCTTTGATAAGATTATCAGAATCACGAGTATACACAAACCCACGAGAAATGGTATCAGGTCCAGAGATTATTTTTCTTTCTGACTTACTTAGGGTAATAACAATCACAAGCATGCCATCTTCAGCAAGCTGTTTGCGATCCCTTAGCACAATATTTCCAACATCACCCACACCCATTCCATCTACATAAATATTACCTGATGGAATTTTACGAGTTTGGCTTGCAACAGAGTCTTTTACATCAACAACATCACCATTACTAACAATGAACGTATTGTTTTTATCGATTCCTACAGATTCTGCTAATGAACGATGATGGTGTAGCATTCTTAATTCACCATGAATTGGTATTAAATATTTTGGTTTCATTAAAGTAAGCATCAGTTTCAATTCTTCTTGGTAAGCGTGGCCGGAAACATGCATCCCTGTAGAGCTTCCTGTACCGTAGATAACTTTAGCTCCTAGCTGATATAAATTATCGATGATTTTTGTTACATTCCGCTCATTCCCTGGAATAGGGCTTGCTGCAAAGATAACGGTGTCTTCGGGAAGAATGTCCACTCCTCTATAATTTGAACTTGCTAGCCTAGCCAGCACAGCCAAAGGCTCACCTTGACTTCCCGTACAAAGAATTGTTACTTTTTCAGGTGAAAAGCTATTGATTTCTAGTGCATCAATCAGCATTCCCTCGGGAACTGTAAGATAACCTTGTTCCATTGCCACTGATACGACATTCACCATACTTCGTCCTAACAGAGCAAGCTTTCGACCTGTCTTTAGTGAAGCATCAACTATTTGCTGTACACGATGGACATTAGAAGCGAATGTTGAAATAATGATTTTTCGATTCGCTTTCTTAAATGCTTCTTCAATATGTTCTCCTACCATTCGTTCAGATGGGGTTGATCCAGGACGTTCTGCATTTGTACTTTCTGATAATAAAACTAAAACACCGTTTGTACCAATTTCGGCCATTCGATGAATATCAGGATATTGATTATTAACCGGCGTCAAATCAAATTTGAAGTCTCCTGTATGAACAACTGTACCTTCGGGCGTTTGAAAGACAATGCCTAAACAATCAGGGATACTATGATTTGTTTTGAAAAAAGTGACTCTTATTTCTCCAAAGTGAAGATCTGATTCTGAGTTAATCATCTCTAATTGCGAGTCACCTAATAATCCGTGTTCTTTCAATTTAATTTCGATTAAACCAAGCGTTAAGCGTGTCGCATAGATTGGTACATTTAATTGTTTTAAGAGATAAGGAATCCCACCTATATGATCTTCATGACCATGTGTAACGAGTAATCCTCGAATTTTATCCTTATTTTCTAGTAAGTATGTAATATCAGGTATAATCAAATCTATCCCTAATAAACTTTCATCAGGGAACTTGGAACCACAATCGATTAAGATGATATCGTTAGCATATTGAATAGCATACATATTTTTTCCAATTTCATTCACGCCACCCAAGGCGAAAATCGAAATTACATTTTCTATTGAGTTCAAGTAATTCCACCTACTTTTTAGTATGTTCTAGTAATACTTTTTCCCATATTTTTCTTAGTATGTACCTTTGAAATTATTACAATACAAGTAAATGAATTTGGACTGAAACATTTCCAAATTCTTCTTATAAACATTATTTGGCATCACTAAAAAGGTCAGCCAAAAATTGACTAACCTTTGAAATACAATGTCTCTATTTCATCATAATTACAAATCCTAAAAACTTAAAAAAATGTATATTTCATACTGTAAAAATAGATGATATGAACAAAATACAATTATTGAAACTTCAATCAAACATAACATGTTAAAGAAAGTGGAGATTGAAACATGAAAATTTTTACTATTTTTATCTCACTATTCCTTTTTAGTACCCTAATGGATCTATTTATGTATAAATTAATGGGCGAAAAAATGAATTTTATCAATTACACTAGTGAATTTAAAACAATGACGATAGCAGAATATATCATTATCTTTGCACTATTTTTACTTTTGATGATAAAACCAATTGGCTACTTATGGAAAAAACGTAAAACGCAGAATTGACACTTAGCAATATGTTCCTTTGTATTTAATTAGGTATTAATGTAGACTGATCTTTACTTAATTTCTTACGGATTAGTTCAGCAAATAGTAATATGATTGGAATCAAGAACGAAAAAACGATAAAAATCGTTTTCAGTGCTACATCTCCTAAAATAAGGTGCTGTATAAAGTTACTAGCTATAGACATTGAAGACAAAAGGATGATAATTCCAATTGGTACAACAAGATTCTGATGTTTCTTCATTTTAAATAAGTCTGTAGCCCCGATAACTGCAGCATAGAAAAAAATTGCCGTTTTAAAGAAACCACCTGTTATTAGAGCTAAAACAACAATAATATCGACGCGCTGAAGAAATTCAGCGATGCTTACTTTACTAATTGTAGTTAATAGAGGGAATGTTGATCTACTTGCGATGTCTGAACCTAATACTGAGACTTCTAATGCAGAAATTAAGCATAAAGTTATTCCACTTATTACAATCGCTACGATCCCTGTCTTTATTCCATTTTTAGGTTTATTTAAATTAGATAGAATCATCGTAAAGCAAATTGCTTCCCCAAATGGAAACATGAGCATTTTCGGATAAGCAGTCGTTAAAATCGGTTTCCACCCTTTCCCTAGAAGTGGTTGTAAATTATTCATTTCAATATTTCCTGAAAATAATATGAGAAGGCATCCAATTCCAAGCAAAAGAAACATGATAACGACATAAATTTCACCCGTTCTTGCTAATACTTCTAATCCTTTATATAAAACATACATAATCGTTAATATCATTAAGGCATTTAAAGCAAATATAGGTGTGACATCGTACATTGCCGTTTGCAAAAATTCTCCACTGTCACGTAAATCTCTAGCAGCTCCATAAATAAAAAATACAATATAAGCAAAACTGATTAAAGAGCCTACATATTTTCCAAAAACCTTTTTAGAGTAGCTAGTTAGTGTAAGTCCTGGAAATAAACACGAAAGATAACTATAAAGGAGAAATAGTCCAACTCCACCTACTAAACCAAGTAAAATTGTCAGCCAAGAACCTTGTTTAGCAGACAAACCTAATGGAACTACTATTGCGGTACCTAACTCAAATAAAACAAGTAACGAAAAAAGCTGCTTTCCATTAATGTAAATTTTCTCCAAGTTAATCCTCCTAAAATCTTTCCATTTTATCATTGGATTATAATATTCCTAACTATCTACTTTATTTTTTTAACGTTTTAACTTTGATAACCTTTTATTTCTTACATAATTTAAAATGTCATCAGCTATCCAAAGCGTAAACAATATGACTAAGGTTATGACCTCTGCCCCATACTTAACTTTAAAAGGACTTATTATACTTTCAAATGATCGTGAAAGAGTTAAGCCGAGTACACCATCAATCAAAAGAATACATAATATACATAATAAATAAAGAAACAGAAATATAGCCCATATTTTCAAATACAATCTCCCTCTCATTATTCCTTTCACCATAATCTGACTAAACGGTATTTAATCGCTTTCGAAACCAAACAACAATAACGAGTAATAAAGGGATTCCTGTTTGTAAAGGAAGATGAATGTATAGTGGGACAACTTTCATTCCTTCATTAAAATGTTCTGTTAAGTTATTTGCAACCTGAAGGGATAAAAGCAAGATAATAATCGAAAAAGGTAATACCAATTTTTCCTTTTTCTCAACTTTAAATAAATCAGCAGCTGCCATGACTGCTGTGTAAAAAAGAATAGAAACTTTAAAAAAACCACCGATGATCAATGTTATGATCGAAATAAAGTCTACATTCTGTATGAAATTTGCAATATTAATCTTACCTACAGTCATCAGTAATGGAAAAGTAGAACGACTAGTGATATTCAATCCAACAGCTGCAAGGTTAAGAAATGTTGTAAAGATTAGGATCGCAGCACTTAATGACATTGCACGATAACTTACCTTTAGTACACTCTCTTTGTTATTTAGGTAAGGAAAAAGCATTGTAAATGCAACCATTTCTCCGAACGGAAAAGTAAATGTAACAGGAAAAGCTGCTTTAAATACAGGCTTCCATCCCTTTTCAAGAATTGGTAGTACATTCTTTATATCAACTATTCCTGAAAAAAAGACAAGTAAAATCCCAGTTAAACCAGTCATGATAATTACTATAAATAAATTCTCACCTGTTCGTGCTAAAACCTCAAACCCTTTATGAAGAACATATGAAATTGTAACAATCAATAAACAATTAATAACAATTAGAGGTGTAAGATCATAACCAGAAATATATAATAATTCCCCAAAATCTCTTAATACACGAGCGGCGAGATAAATAAAATATATTGTGTAAATTAAGCCGATGATCCACCCAACATATTTCCCCATAATTTTTTGTAAATAACCTGTTAGAGGTAGATTCGGATATTGCCGAAAAATATATCCATAGACCCAAAGGAGTGCCATCCCTCCAATCCACCCTAAAAGGATAGCTAACCATGCATCTTTTCCTGCACTTACCCCTAATCCAACAACAAGGGAACTACCTAGCTCGAACAATACGATTATGGCAAATAGTTGTTTGCTAGATATTTTCACTTTTTCCACGACTGTTCCCCCCTTGATTAATCTTGCAATTTGGGCACTTCTTTTATATAAGGTTTCATAATCATTCCCGGTCTTCGAATATAAGCCTCAACCTTAACTTTAACCTCAGCTTTAGAAAAATCAGCATTCCAATTTTTTTTCATTTTTTCCCAAGCTTTAGGATCTTCTCGATTAATAACTTCTCCAAAACCAAAAATATCAACTTTCTTTTTCTGAGCAAAATTAATAGCTGACATTACTTCTTTTTTCGTCTCTATAGCCAAGGATTTTTCTAACTTTTTGATTTCTTCAGATTTACTTAAATCGGCAGGACAATTCATCTCTGCGACATTTCCTTCTTCTTTAATATCAACATGAAAAATCGTTTTTTTTCGATGAACCTCAGCTTTTATACTTGATTTTGACTCAGTAAGTTCGATTGCTACTCCGCCCTTTTTTTTCTTACAATCCATCCGAACAATCGTACTATTCATCTTATTTTTTACCCACATGAATCCTTTTGCTTTTCCATTATCTAGCCATCCAACCAATTTTCCACCTCTAAAAGTCGCAATACCACTGATTTCTAACATCGCAGGTACATCGGTACTTTCAAGATTGGATTTTTTTTGCCCTTCCTTTGGATCACCGTCAATTCGAACTCCACTAATAACTGGACTTGAACCTAAACTTACTATTCCATTAATTACATCATCAACTTCGACCTTAATATTTTCCGACCAAACTTTTTCAGTAGCCTCTAATTTCTTTACAGTTACATACCCCGAAATATTATCTAACGGAGTAACCATATTTATAATAGACTTTGCATCAGTCCCTCTGGCAATTAGAACATTTGAGGTCAACCTAGCTTCATGGGATCTCTCAAATAAATCAAACAACTCAAGAATACCCTCTTCTTTTGCTAACTCTTCATTGATCACCATTAGTCTAATATGAGCAAAAAACAATTGTCTTGATAACTTTTTAGACACCTTTCGAATCGCTTCAAAAATGGTCGTTCCTGTTTCACTTACTGTAAATGCAGGTGTTGCCTTTCCTCCACTACTTGCAACACCTGTAGCATTTTCACTTGGATTAATAATTTGAAATGTGACTAGATATTCATTTTCTTTCGTCCCCTTGTCAACTGCGAATGCAGAAACAATCGCTAAATCAGAAAGCTCCCTACGATTCCAGCAACCTGTCAAAACAAAGAGTAATACCGTGAAGATAACAATACATCTTCTAACTTTCAAACTTATTCCTCCCTTTTCGATTCCCCTCCATTCTGCTTGGGCGAAGGCTGGAGATTACCGTTTTCCCGTATTGTATTGTTTTGATTAATTAAGCGAGGTCTTTTGAACATAGACCACAGCGGAAAACGAAGCATTCCATCTTTTTGATCCGATGGGATTAATGGAGATAAAGGTGCTAAATACGGAATACCAAATGACCGTAAGCTATTTAAATGTGCAATAATAATGATTAACCCTAGCGTAATACCATAAAACCCAAAAGTTGCCGCTAAAATCATTAAGACAAAACGAAGCAACCTTGCAGAAATAGCTAGATTATAAGCAGGTGTCGTAAAGCTAGCGATTCCTGTAATCGCAACAATAATGACCATGATGGATGAAACAATTCCTGCTTGTACAGCAGCCTGCCCTAATACAAGTGCCCCTACAATTGATACAGCTTGACCAACGGCTCGTGGCATTCGAATTCCAGCCTCACGCATCAGTTCAAATGCAACCTCCATTATTAGTGCCTCGACAAAAGCAGGAAAAGGAACCCCTTCACGAGAAGCTGCTATACTAATTAAAAGCGTTGTAGGAATCATTTCTTGATGAAACGTAATAGCTGCAATATAGACTGAAGGACCTACTAAAGAGATTAAAAAACTAATATAGCGCAGTAACCTTAAAAAAATCGCGATGTGAAACCGATAGTAATAATCATCTGGAGATTGAAAAAACTGAACAAAGAGAGTAGGAACAACTAATGCGAATGGCGAACCGTTTACAAGTATTGCTATTCTCCCTTCCATTAAGTTTGCCGCTACACTATCAGGTCTTTCTGTATTATATACTGTAGGAAATGGTGATGATGGCTGATCCTCAATAAATTCTTCAATCTGACCTGAATCTAAAATCATATCGATCTTAATCCGATTTAATCTTTCTTTTACCTCTTGAATAAGACCATCGGTGACGATTCCTTTCATGTACATAATTCCGACAGTTGTTTGAGTTTCTTCCCCAATTCTCATTGTCTCTAGCCATAGATTAGGACTTGAAATCCGTCTACGAACTAAAGAAATATTTGTAGCAATTGATTCCGTAAAGCAATCTTTAGGTCCTCTTACTACAGTTTGGGTTGTAGGCTCAGCAATACTTCTTTGTTCCCCACCTTTTGTGCTACCAGTGATTGCATGAGCAAAACCATCGATTAAAAGAGCAGTATCTCCAGTAAGAATAGACAGCAGGATTTCATCCCATTCTCTAATAACTTTGACCTCTTGAGAGGCCCGTGCGTTTTTCTTAATTATGTCAAAAACATTATTTTCATCATTTGATTGTCCCTTTTCCATTGTTAACGCTTGTTTAATAAAGTTATTTACGACATCTATATCAACTAAACTGTCAGAATAAACTGCTATCACTCTTAATTCATTTATTTGAAATTCACGAACCGTCATATCAGGACTATTCCCAATATCTTGTTTGATACGCTTCAAGTTTTTGTTAATATCTGCAGAAACGAAAGGACGATCACCAAAAGGCAACTCTTTTTCAGTTTCCTTTTTATCTTTCTCAAAACTGTATCGTCCCCATCGTCGAGTCATTTTTCCACCTCATTCTAAATTTTATTCATGACAATTATTTGTAATTAAAGTAAGAATTATTCACGATAGGAAGATTAACCCAATTACACAAAAAAATAGAAGCAAGATAAAGTATCCATGCTTCTATTAGTTCTCCTATTATATTTAGGAAATAGGTTTCTAAATAACCTTTTCATTCCAATCACGTACTATTTCTTTCACATTCGAAACAGGCAATCCTTCTTGTAAAAGCTGTTTCATGATCTTCATATATGGATCAATATGCTTGAAATACTTTTTATAGGATGCACATAAATAATTTAATCCAGGTTCATGTTGTTCTGATACTAGAAATCTATTTTTGGGGCATTCTCCATGACATGCAAAGCGAACCTCACAGCTTCTGCAAACAGATGGAAGAGAATCTCTTTTTTTCTTACCAAAGGCAAGCTGTGTGGAAGAATTTACGAGATTTAATAAGCCCTCTTTAATATTCCCTAATTGAAATCTAGGATAGACAAAATGATCACAGGAATATAAATCGCCGTTATGTTCCATTACTACCGCTCTTCCACATTCTTCCGAAAAAATACAGATTGGTGAAGGCATTCCTATCCAAGAAGCTAATGCCCATTCAAAATTCATGATAAAAATTGAACCAACATCATTACGAACCCATTCATTAAAAATATGAATAAGAAACTCGCCATACATTTCTTGTTCTACAGACCAAGGAGTTACATCATGATGAGCGTCTTCTAATACGATCGAAGGAGGTGTTGAATTTCGTAAAGAAAGATCTTTCGCTTCTTCATTCACTTTTCTTTCTACAATTGGAATAAATTGAATATATTGGATATTTTGCTGTTTAAAAAATTGATAGATTTCAAGAGGTCGATAAGAAGAATATCTAGAAACACACGTAAGGATGTTATATTCTACTTGATGTTTTTTTAATAGGGAAAGTGCCTTCATAACCAATTCGAATGTAGGTTTTCCTCCACGGTCAATTCTATATTGATCATGAATATGCTCAGGCCCATCTAAACTTAGCCCTACTAAAAAATGATGTTCTGAAAAGAATTCACACCACTTATCTGTTAATAAGGTGCCATTCGTTTGAATCGTGTTCGTAATTTGTTTCCCATTTGCATACTTTTTTTGGAAAGACACAGCCTTTCGAAAGAAATCCAACCCAATTAATGTTGGCTCTCCTCCTTGCCATGAAAAGACAATTTCCTCAGTGTCTTGGGAATCGATATACTGCTTAATATATGACTCTAATATATCATCAGACATCCGAAAGGTATGATTTTTTGGAAAATACGCTTCCTTTTTAGTGTAATAGCAATAGTCACAATCTAGATTACAAATTGGACCAGTTGGCTTAACAAGGATATGGAAACTATTGTGTTTACCCATTCTTCACCTCATCTTCAGAATCTTTTTATAGATTTCGAATCGTACCATTTATATTAATAGAGATAGGATCCTTATTTATCCTATTAAAAAGCTGTAAAAGGTCATTATCATCATGCACCTCAATGACAACCTTTTCTATTTGACCACTAAAAGGAAATTCAGAGACTGGATAGTTCGTGCTTACAGGTGTTAATCGATCTCGGCCAATATCTAATCCCTCAACAGAAATAAAAAATGGGAAGGTTTTCTCCATATATACTGTGCCCACCTGTTGTTGATTAATCGAGAGAATTCCTGTTCCTTGAAGAATCAGTTTCCGAATAAAATCAAATTGAATGATAGAATGCCCAACAGGTACTGGGGTAGAAGATTGAATGGTGTAAATTGTATTTACATAATAATACTCATAAAATAAGTAGTTATTTTTAATATAGATAGTGTAACCACTTGAATGTCCACCATGTGCAATTAATACACCCTCATCTGTTCGATCAGTTCGAAAAATTGGAATAGTAATCAAATAAGAAGAAAGTGTTAGATTAGGCGCAGCTGGTGTTGGCAAATGTGCCATATCTGGATAAAAAGTAAATGATGTTCGCCCTTCCTGCAACCCTTCATACCCTTTGCGAAAGGGATTGTCATTTAAAGGTAAAACACCGTACTTAACAGCCTCCTCCCACCATAGCCCTTGAAGCTCCTTTACTTTCAACGGATACACATTTGCTAGATTATGTTTCTGTGAAAAATCTTCATTTACATTGTATAGCTCCCAGCTATCTTCATCAAAAGGTACACCTTGCTCATGATAAGTGACTGCAACCCATCCATCTTGCCAAATAGCCCGGTGCCCTAACATTTCAAAATACTGTACTTTTCGTTTTGACATGGCATATGGTTCTGTAAATGTATCCTTCATACTAACACCGTGAAGAGGCATTTGCTTTACACCTTCATATACTTCAGGAGCTTCAATATTTAAGAGGTCAAGAATCGTAGGAGTAATATCAATCGCATGATAAAATTGAGAACGAACGGAACCAGGGTCACGTATATTCTGAGGGCAATGGATAATAAGTGGAACATGTGTCCCACCATAAAAGGTATCTTGCTTATAAAACTTAAATGGTGTATTGCACACTTGTGCCCATCCCTTAGGATAATTAGAGCTTGTTGTTGGTCCTCCTATTTCATCAATCTTTTCAAACATGGAATCAACATTCTCTTCTATCCCATTAAAATAAGCAGTATCATTAACGGAACCGTTCCAGCCACCTTCTTGACTTCCTCCATTATCAGACAGTAAAACGATAATCGTATTTTCGAGCATGTTTTTTGATTGCAGAAATTCTAGTAGCTTACCAACTTGTTGATCGGTGTGAGTTAAATAACCAGCATATGTTTGTTGAAATTTAATAAATAATTCTTTTTCTTTCGTTGAGAGCTCATCCCACCCCTTAATCCCTGGATTATGACCAACAAGTTCTGTGTTAGGCGGGATGACCCCCAATTCCTTTTGCCTTTGAAAACGCTCTTCCCTAATCTGATCCCACCCTTTATCGTAAACACCAGCATATTTATCGATAAATTCTTTCGGTACCTGATGCGGTTCATGTTGTGCCCCAAAAGCTAAGTATAGAAAAAATGCTCGGTCAGGTGTAATAGAAATGTGATCGTTCAAAAATTCAATTGATTTATCAATTAAATCCTCAGATAGATGATAATGAGATTGATATGGTTTACAGGCACGATGATTATCACAAACTAAATCTGGAGCAAACTGATCGGTCATTCCTAATAAAAAACCATAGTACCTTTGAAAACCTTTTGAAAGAGGCCAATTTTCAAATGGCCCGTTAGATGATGTTTCATGACCGGGAACAAGATGCCATTTTCCTACCATATAAGTAGCAATACCATGTAGCTTTAACATCTCAGCTAATGTAGCCGCTGAATCAGAAATTCTTCCGCGTTTATTCGGAAATTCAGGTCCCCAATCAATTTCTGTTACGATTCCCACTCCTATCGAATGGCAATTGCGACCCGTTAAAAGACAAGCACGCGTAGGAGAACATAAAGGAGTAACAGTAAAATTATTGTACCTAAGACCTTTTCTTGCTAATGAATCGATATGAGGAGTTTCAATCTCTGAGCCATAGCACCCTAAAGCAGAATATCCTACATCATCTAGGACGATATAAATAACATTAAGAACAGATTCTTCACTAGAATTTTCAAGTCCATTTCTGTTCTCCATCAGCATCTATCCTTTCATACAGATTTTAAAAAATGAATAATGTCTATTAAGAAATTTATTAAAGTCACGGTTTTATAATGAGTAAACTGTTTAAATTTTGTTACTAAAAAAATACCAAACAAAAAGAGGAAACCTCAAATTACTGAGACTTCCTCTTTCATTATTACATCGTTATTTAATCCACACTCACAAGTTGTTTATATCTACTAGAAGGTTTTTTGTTTTTTTCCTCGTACATTTTATTGTCAGCTTCAACGAACAATTCTTCCATTTTTTCAAGTGACGAGTGATTATAAGCATACCCTGTTGAGATTTTAATTTTAAATACGTCACAATGATGATTGTTGAAAATTTCTATTTCATTTTTTACTTTTTCCAAAAACGATTCAATTTGAGAAGGATTTGTATTTACTAGTAATATAGCAAATTCATCTCCTCCAATTCTAGCAACTACCACATCATCATTTGAGAAGCTTTTTAACAGTTTAGCTGTTGCTTTAATTAATTTATCTCCCATCTTATGTCCATAGTGATCGTTCATATACTTTAGTTCGTCTAAATCACATATGACAATCGCAATTGAAACATCTTCGTACTTGTTGTACAGTTTAATTTTTGTTTCAAAATATTCTCTATTAAAAAGTTCCGTTAATGAATCATGCGAAGCTTTATACTCTAATTTTTGTTGTAATAGTACTTTGTTATCAATATTTCGAATGATTCCTTGTAAAGCAACCATTTCACCATATTTAAAAATAGGAGTAGCATATTCTTCAAACCATATATAGTTCCCTTTAGCATTTTTCCTTCTCATAATTAATGGTTTACTATAATCTATCTCTCCTGCTAATTTCTTTTCTAAGAGGTAATAATCGTCCGGATGAACTCTTTCAAAAAGATTGTAAGGATTTTCCATACTTTTTTCAATTAAATTTCGACCCAATATCGTTTCAATAGAAGGACTTAAATATCTAAACTTTAATGTCGGTTTCAATTTACAATAATAAATGATATCTCTCGAATTTCCTACTAACTCTACTATTGTGCGTAAATGGATAACCTTTTGAATCCCCTGTACCCATAATTTCCGAAAAATTTTATAACAAATAATACATACGATCGTTATCCCTAAAATAAGAATTAGGCCTCTCATTAATACTATTTTCCCTTCTTCACCCTTAGAAAATACAGGAGTTTTTACCTTAATATTTCAAAAAATACAAATCTTATGTAGTTATTATATAGTACTTCATTTTATTTTTCTTAATTCTATTTACCTATATTAGGATATTTTTTAGTTAATAAAGAATTAAAATGAATTCATGACTTAGTAATTCCTTTTAAATAAAGATAAATAAATGTTAATCTGAATTCTTATTCATTACTTTCTAAAACGCTAAAAATAGAAGGGAAAATAGATATAAAATCTGCTCCACATGAAGGATTTCATATGAATATTTATATTCCACTATGAACGAAAGATTTACATCCTCTAAATCTCATTTGTAATCATTATAGTAGGGTTACATTTCCTTAACCACGCAAAAAAATGGTGAACGTCCGCAATTGATTACTCTTTTAGTTTAAAGATTTTGTAAAAAACAACATTCTTTAATTTTTTCTATGAATATCACGAATTCTCCTAAAGGATTATGTTGTTTTTTGTTGAATATCGTATTTATATTACAATTGCCCTATTAAATTTATACTACTAAATGAAATAAAATAGATTAATAGAAATACTATTTACATTTATTATTACTTTATATTCATAAACCTAGAAATTGATTGTGAGTAAGGAGAGCTAATAGTGGGGTTTTTTTAAAAATTTAGTTACCTTTGGTGTTTCAGGAAGAATAGACAATAAAGTAGAAGAGTTTGAGGATCTAAAATATGAATACGAATCTTTATACCTCAAGATGGAGAGTACAAAGGAATCTATTAAAAAACCCTTGAACAATTGGTAGAAGTATAAGTTAAATCTATGAAATCTCTGAACAAAATCAGTAAAATTATTCTGTTAATTTCATCTCTTTTTACACTCATATAAAGACAAAGAAGGAGAGTAAAGTATGGGGGTACCTACACTTTTATTAAATGCATTCATTATTATCATTTGTATCCTTAGCTATCAAGTTTTTTGGTTAGAAAGGGAAGGAAAAGCGCTACGAAATGACATTTTTATTTCAATACTTGCATCAACTGCTATTGTTCTATGTATGACTTTTCCTTTCCATTATCAATCTGGATATATTTATGATTTACGCCTTATTCCAATTATTATGGCGCTATTATACGGGGGACTAAGAAGTATTGTGATTATTACCATCATCTATATTTCTTACCGATTTTACTTAGGCGGAAATGGATTTATTCCATCTCTTATTGTTTACACAATGACTGTTTCAATCACTATGTTATTTAAATATTTTAAAGATTATTTCAAAAGGGGAAAAATGTTATTCAGTGCACTCATTATTTTAATGTGTACATGTGCTTATTCTACCTTCGCTTTAGTAAATCAATTTAAAATAAATGGCAGTATCTCTCCTGCTTTTATACATTTTATTATTAATTATATTGTGACGATTACCATAACGGGGTTAATCTCTTTCTATTTAATTGAAGGAATGATTGAGAAGTATAAAATGAAAGAGAAAATTCAGCGGGAAGAAAAATTTTATGCGATTAGTGAATTAGCTGCTGCTTTTGCGCATGAGATTCGAAACCCACTAACTGCAGTATATGGATTTATGCAGCTATTTCAAAGAAACGAAATCTCTGAAATAAATAAGGATGAATATATACAAGTTATGTTGTCAGAGATAGAAAGAACGCAACTTATTATTGATGATTATTTATCCTTAGCAAAGACAAAAGATGTTCTACAAGACAAATTAGATATTAGCTTACTAGTCAACCAGATAATTAATATTATTTCACCTTTAGCTACATTACATAATATTGAAGTGAAAAGTAGTATAAATAACTCACTTTTTATACA
>Ga0187780_10001580_pt1 | contig 17185 bp, 16 predicted proteins | sample 1015_Q2_SP10_20__FD_132429 | JGI IMG/M metagenome (GOLD analysis project Ga0187780, IMG submission 132429) | Tropical peat soil microbial communities from peatlands in Department of Meta, Colombia - 1015_Q2_SP10_20_MG | ecosystem: Environmental > Terrestrial > Soil > Wetlands > Peat | place...
CGAGGGCATAATCGCGACGGGGGGCGGTCGTATTCTCGGCGTGCGCTTCGGTATTCTGCCCGAGGTGTTTCCAGTGATCGCGAGCCAGGTCCTGTATTTCTTCGAGTCCAATACCCGATCGGCCACCATCATCGGTATTGTCGGCGCCGGCGGCATCGGCTTGCACCTCGCCGAGGCGATCCGGACGCTTGAGCTCAAGCAGGCCTCGTTTATCATCGTCTTGATCCTGATCACTGTCGCCGCCCTTGATCTCGTTTCCGGCCAGCTGCGCTTTGCCCTCATCGGCAAAAGGGGGCGTATCGCTACGTGACCCAGCGTTATGCGCTCTACTATGCGCCGAGGCCTGAAGAAGGGCTGGCGATAGCGGCCAGTCACTGGCTGGGAGTCAACTCCGAAGCCGGCACCGCCCGCGAGCAACCGGTCGTTTCGGGATTCCTTCGGGAGCGGCTGGCTGAGCTGACTGCCGAGCCGCGCCGCTACGGCTTTCATGGCACACTGAAGGCACCAATCACGCTGATCGACGGGGCATCAGAACGCGACTTCGTCGACGCGGTAGGCCGTTTTGCCGCCGGACTGCAACCGCTCACAGTCCCGTCCATGGTGCTTGCCGAAATCGGCAACTTTCTCGCCCTCGTCCCGTCTGGCCGGTGCGCCGAGATCCGGGATCTTGCCGACCGTTGCATGATGGAGTTCGACGAGTATCGGCGGCCCGCGGACGATGCCGAACTGGCGCGTCGCCGAGCATCAGGTCTTTCACCGCGCCAGGACGAGCTGCTGATGCGCTGGGGATATCCCTACGTTCTGGAACAGTGGCGCTTTCATCTCACACTGAGCGGCCGGGTGTCCGACGAGGCCGAACGGAGTGCTCTCATGGCCATTCTGCGCCGGCACTTCGCCGGATTTATCGACCGGCCTTTGCAGGTGCGCGATCTTTGTGTCTTTCGCCAGGCCGCTCCCGATCGTCCGTTCACCGTGCTGGCGCGATTCAGGCTCGGTGGCGGGCGTCGCGTGAGCACACAAGTCTGGCGAGCAAGCTGATGAAGGCCTCGGCGGCATCACTCAGCTCCCCGTCATTGACGATCGTCATCAGTCGCGGATCATTGACCGGATAGGCTTCACTTCGGTCCAGACGCGCCGCGACGGCCCCGGAATCCTCGCGTGACCGCGCGGCAAGTCGCTCTGCAAGCCGCTCGGGCGGTGCAGTTATCAGGACGGGATGGGTGTCTCGATCGATCCCTCCCATTGCCAGGAAATGCTGGCGCGAACCGCTTACCACGACGCCCAAGCCGGCTTCACGCCAGGCTCGAACCTCGCAGCCAATACCGTATTCGTTGCCATGAGCGCGCCAGTGGAAGGCGAAAAGATTGTTGGAGCGGCGCAGCGCAAACTCCGCGTGGCTGAGCGCAATGTGGTTCTCACCGGCCGCTTCGGCAGCCCTTGTGATGTAGCGATGCGCGAAGACGACCGGCGTCGTGGGTGCAAGCCGTTCGCGCGCCAGGTTGAGAACAGAATCCTTTCCGGCTCCGGACGGGCCCATGACATAGACGAGCGGTCCCGGCCGCTCAGACAATTCGCTCACCCTCGCGCCAGACCGAACGCACAAGGGGAGCCCCGTCGATCACACGCACCCGAACCAAATCGGCGCGGAGATCCAGCGCGATCTCGCCGCGATCGTTCATGCCCACGGCGCGCGCCGGATTGAACGACGCAAATCGCACGGCTTGGGACAGGGATATGCCCGCGCCGCACTGCGGCAGCTTGAACACGCCTTCGATCAGGCTTGAGGGGACGTAATCGGACGAAAGGATGTCGGCATGACCCGAACGCACCAGATCAATCGCCGCGATGTTTCCCGAATGAGATCCGCCCAGAACCAAATTCGGCGCACCAACCAGAATCGCCAGCCCTGCGCCGCGCGAGGCCTCGGCCGCCTCCCGGGTGGTGGGGAACTCCGCGATAGTCATGCCGTCCTGCACGGCCTCGCGCACGTGCGCGGCTGTGGCGTCGTCATGGCTGGCGAGCGGAAGGGCGCGAGCCCGCGCCCGCGAAACAATTTCGCTGCGGTGCCTGGCCGCGTTCTTCTCGTGCAGAGCCTGCGTTTCGCGGCGAAAGACCTCGAATTGCTCATCCGTCATGTTGTGCTTCTTGGTGTAGTAGAGCTTGAGCTTGTCCGGGTCGAGAAACTGCCGCTGGCCCGGAGTGTGGTCGTTGATCGAAAGCAAGCCAACCATCGGCAAGTCGATCCAGCGGTCGACGGCCTCCACTGCGTCGTCGGCTACAATCTCGCATCGCAGATGAAGGTGATGGTCTGCCCTTGCAAGGCGACGCTCGACGACAGTGCAAATCGCTTCGACCATGCGCTCGCGATTGCGCACCCGGTCGGTTTCACCGTGCACGTCGCCCAGTGCAAGTGAATCGAATACCGTCGTGATGCCGGCAGCCGCGACTTGCGTATCGTGCGCCATCACCGCCGGCACGCCTGGCCATTTGACGCCGGGACGCGGCGCAAAGTGCTTCTCGAGATTGTCGGTATGCAACTCCACCAGCCCGGGTAGGAGATAATCGCCCTCGAGGTCGACTGCGCCCGGCTGATGTGAGCGCGCATGGTCGACTCCGATGATGCGGCCACTCCCTGTGACGACGGTGCCGTCGAACTCTGAAGCGAGGGTTACGACCCTGGCATTGGTGAAGATCGTTTCGGTACTCATGCCTACGCTCCGAGAAGGGCGACGTCGTGCTGCCGGGTGGCGAGTGCGTCGCGTACGGCGGCATCGTGAAAAACGCCTACAATCGCTGCGCCGGCATTGCGGCGCTCGCGGATCAGGTCGACGACGTGGTTGCGGTTCTCCGCATCGAGCGAAGCGGTCGGCTCGTCGAGCAGCAGCACCGGATAGTCGGCGATCAACGAGCGGGCGATGTTGACGCGCTGCTGCTCGCCGCCCGAGAAGGTGGCCGGCGGAAGCGACCAAAGGCGATCGGGGATGCCGAGCACGCCGAGCAGGAACTGGGCGCGCCGCCGCGCCTCGTCCAGTGATGCGCCGAGCTGAAGCATCGGTTCGGCCACGACGTCGACGGCGGCGACCCGTGGAATCACCCTCAGGAACTGACTGACAAATCCCATCGTGCGCCGGCGCACTTCCAGTACCATCCGCGGCTCGGCACCGACTAGCTCGACCCAGGCGTCACGATGGCGGACTCGGATCGATCCAGACTGGGGGCGGTAGTTGCCGTAAAGCAGGCGCAGGAGGGTACTCTTGCCTGCTCCGGATGGACCGACAAGTACTAGACATTCGCCCGGCGCCACCTCGAGCTCGATCTCGTTCAAAACCTGTAGCGCAAGGTCGCCTTGCGCATGCATCACGAACGACTTGCTGAGGCCAGAAACGCGCAGGACGGGGTGGAGGGCGTTCATTGCGACCAGCTCACACGGGTAGGATCGAAGCTACGAGCATCTGAGTGTAGGCGTGCTGCGGATCGTCCAGTACCTGATCGGTAAGGCCGTGCTCGACGACTGCGCCGCCCTGCATGACCATCAGCCGGTGAGTGAGCAGCCTCGCCACGCCGAGGTCATGCGTCACCAGCACGGCCGACAGATGCATGCGGTCCACCAAACCGCGCAGCAGATCGAGAATTCGCGCCTGCACAGAGACGTCGAGGCCGCCAGTCGGCTCATCCATGAAGACGAGCCGGGGATTGCTGACTAGGTTGCGCGCGATTTGCAGGCGCTGGCGCATGCCGCCCGAATAGGTCAGCGGCTGATCGTCGAGCCTGTCGAGATCGATTTCGACCCGGGACAGCCAATCAGAGGCGGTTCGCCGGATGGCGCCATAGTTGCGCGCGCCGACCGCCATCAGCCGTTCGCCGATATTTCCACCCGCGCTCACTGCCATGCGCAGCCCGTCGCGCGCATCCTGGTTTACGAAGCCCCACTCGGTGCGGGCCAGCCGCCGCCGCCGCGCTTCGGAGAGCGAGTGCACGTCAACCGCGCCCATGGAGGCAGTTCCGTAGGTGACGGAGCCTTCGTCAGGCAGCAGCCGGCCGGCCAGGCAATTGAGGAGCGTCGTCTTGCCGGAGCCCGACTCGCCTACGATGCCCAGCACCTCGCCAGGCCAAAGATCGAAGTTCACGCCGCGGCAGGCCACGCGGCTTCCGAAGTGTTTGGTGACCGACCGCGCCGAGAGGATCGGCAGGGCCGTCATGACTCACCTTTCTGCCGGGTTTGCTGCCGCTCCTGGCAATAGTCCGTGTCGGAGCAGATGAACAGGCGCTTGCCATTATCATCGACTATCATTTCGTCGAGGAAGCTTTGCTTGGAGCCGCACAGCGCGCAGCATTCGCTCCACGCCTCGATTTCGAAAGGATGGTCGTCGAAATCGAGGCTCTTCACCGGCGTGTGAGGCGGAACCGCGTAGATGCGCTTCTCGCGGCCAGCACCATAGAGCTGCAGCGCAGGATTACGGTCGAGTTTCGGATTGTCGAACTTCGGAATCGGTGACGGACTCATCATGTAGCGTCCGTTCACCAGCACCGGATAGTTGTAGGCCTTGGAGATACGGCCGTACCTCGCGATGTTTTCATAAAGGCTCACCTGCATGACGCCGTACTCGGACAGCGCGTGCAGGGTGCGGGTCTCCGTCTCGCGTGGCTCGAGCATGCGCAGCGGCTCCGGGATCGGCACCTGCAACACCAGAATCTGGCCTTCCTTCAGAGGCGTCTCCGGCACGCGATGGCGCGTTTGAATGACGGTGGCTACCTCGGTGCGCGTCGTGGTGGCGACGCCCGCCACCTTGGCGAAAAAGCGACGGATCGACACCGCGTTGGTCGTGTCATCAGCGCCCTGGTCGATGACCTTTAGTATGTCGTCGCGGCCGATGATGGCGGCCGTCACCTGGATGCCGCCCGTGCCCCAGCCGTAGGGCAAGGGCATCTCACGGCCGCCAAACGGCACTTGGTATCCCGGCACCGCTACCGCCTTCAGGATCGCGCGGCGGATCATCCGTTTGGTTTGCTCGTCGAGATAGGCGTAGTTGTAGGTGCCTGAGTCTTGCGATGAAGCGTCTTGCAAGCCGGGCATGGACTACTCCGCTGCCCTGTCGAGTGCGGCCCGACGATTGCGCTCGTCGACCTCGGCGCGGAGCGTGCGCAGCACGACCAGTTCGGATTGGAAGTCGACGTAGTGCGGCAACTTGAGATGCTGCACGAAGCCCGACGCCTCGACGTTGTCGGAATGCGATAGCACAAACTCCTCGTCTTGGGCTGGCGACGACACGGCTTCGGAGAGTTCCCCGGCTCGCAGTGCGCGATCGACCAGCGCCACCGCCATCGCCTTGCGCTCGGCATGGCCAAAGGCAAGACCGTAGCCGCGCGTGAATTGCGGCGGCACGTTGTGCGAGCCGGCGAACTGATTGACCATGTCACATTCGGTGACGTCGATCTCGGCGATCTCGATTTCGAAGTCCAATTCCTCCGGCACGAAGGCGATCGGCACGTGGCCGTAGCGGATTTCGCCGACGAAGGGATGGTTGTTGCCGTAGCCGCGCTGGGTCGAATAGCCGAGCGCCAGCAGGAAGCCTTCGTCGCCGCGCGCCAGGTTCTGCAGCCGCGCCGGGCGGCTGGCCGGGAGAGTAAGCGGCGCGCGGGTGATGTCCTCGGCGCGATCATCCGACTGGGCGGGCGGCGGCTCGAGCAGGCTCTCACGCTCCAGGATATCGCCCACCCGCGGCATCACTTGGGCGGCGTCGACCGGCGCGGCGGGTGCATCCGGCCGCTCGCCCGCGGCAGCAAGCGAGAAGTCGAGCAGGCGGTGGGTGTAGTCGTATGTCGGGCCCAGTACCTGACCGCCAGGTACATCCTTGAACGTCGACGAAATGCGCCGTTCGACCACCATGCGCGTTGAGTCGAGCGGCCGCGAATCGCCGAAACGCGGCAAAGTGGTGCGGTAGGCGCGCAGCAGAAAGATCGCTTCGATCAGATCGCCGCGCGCCTGCTTGATGGCAAGTGCTGCGAGCGCACGGTCGTAGCAGGATCCTTCGGTCATCACCCGGTCGACCGCCAACGACAGCTGCTGATCAATCTGCTCCAAACTGAGTTCGGCAACATCGCGAGAACCACGCCTCTTGTCGGCCAGCAGTTCCAGCGAATTGGCAATCGCGGTTTCTCCGCCCTTTACCGCCACATACATGATCAAGCCTCCACGGCGATGCTGCGAGGCAAAGCCAGCAATTCGGATCCGGCGGCGAACATCACATCAACGCCGCAGGGAAAGAGCGCGTGGTTATCCGCCCAATCGCGCCAGAATGGGTCAGGCAGACCGGCAATGGCCGCCGATGCCGCACCGTCGATGCCGGGTCCCTTGAGCCTGCGCACCGGGCCGCTGGTCAGGCTGGGTACCTGAACAATGAGAGTCGCCGACCGGTCCGGATAAGGATCGGTGCCGACGGAGAATCCGCCCAGCAGGGGTTCGGTGGCCGATGTCAGCAAGGCGAACGCCGCGCTGCTTCTTTCTTCGACCACCGGGGCGCCGCTATGGAAGCGCACGAAATCGCGGGCGTCGGGAGTATCCAGACCGGGCGCCAGCCACAACGGCGTCTCGCGATCGACCAGCGTAAGTAGGAAGGCGACCGTCGCCACGCACAGCGCGCCGGGAGGAGTAACCGCCACTGGCACGCGGGCGACACGGCCGGGATGGGAAAACGCGTCCAGAACGGCCCGGAATACGCATTGCGAGTCGTGCGGCGCGTCGGGGAACCCCGCCGCCAGCGTGCTCATGAACCGGCTTCCCGCGCGACGGTGAAAAAATCGACCTTGGTGGCTGCCGCGCGAGACCTGATCCGCAGATGGCGCGACTCGGCTTCCTTGGTGAGCGGAACGATGACCCTGTCTTCGATCGGCTGCCGCCACTCATCGCGTTGACCGAGTGCATCGAGTGCGGCGGCAATCTCTGCCTGGCGCGGTTTGCGCCCGCCGACATAGCCAATCCCCATTTCACCGCTTTCCAGCCGAACCGCCGCCCGGGTGACAGTCATCTCCCCCATGGCGAAGGTAGCACCGCTTCCGGAAATGCGTCCCTTCACCATGACCAAGCCGACTTCCGGACGACGCACTAGAGTGTAGGTAGGCACTGGACCGAGCTCGGCCCATAGCACCTCCAGGCGTTTCGCCGGAGCTTTCGCCAATAGCGATAGCCATCGCCGGCGCCGACCCTGTCCATTGGTGTCCTGGGGCGTCGCTGATGTCATGAATGCGCTCGTTCTCGAGAGGGACGCACAATCGAAAGAATAGGTTACTGATGCAAGGGAAATTTATGAACGTTTCGTGAAGCGCCCGCTCCAGCGATGGGTAACATCCAGGGCGCGAGCCGATTTGCGCCTTGTTTCAAGCACGTAGCTCACGTGATAGGCGAATAAACATGTCCATCATGTTGGCCGTGATCGCCATCCTTGTCGAAGCGCTGGGCGGATATCCCGATGTCCTATACCGCGCGATTGGGCATCCCGTGAGTTGGATCGGCCGGATCATCTCGTGGTGCGACGAGGCGTGGAATTCGCCGCAAAGCACATTCGAAGCTCGCCGCGCCTGGGGCGTCGCAACCCTCGGCTTGCTCCTGGCGGTGAGCCTCTTGGCGGGTTTTGCCATCGAACGCCTGCTGCCCCTTGTGGTGTGCGGCGTCCTTGCCAGCTCCCTTCTGGCGCAACGCAGCCTTCACCGGCATGTCGCCGCCGTTGCCGACTCTCTGGAAACAGGCGGCCTCGATACTGGCCGCAGGGCGGTTTCGGAAATCGTCGGACGCGACTCCGAGCGGCTCGACGGGGCGGGAGTCGGGAGAGCGGCCATTGAAAGCCTTGCCGAGAATTTCTCCGATGGCGTGGTGGCACCGCTGTTTTGGATGGTAGTGGCAGGTCTGCCGGGCGCGATCGCCTACAAGGCGATCAACACCGCCGATAGCATGATCGGACACAGATCCGAGAAGCATCTTGCCTTCGGCTGGGCTGCAGCCCGCACCGACGATCTCGTGAATCTTCCGGCGTCGAGGCTGTCGGCGTTGTGGCTCGTACTGGCCGCGACAATCACGCCAGGCTGCTCGGCCGAGCGTGCCTGGAGCACGGCATGGCGCGACTCGCGACGCCATCGCTCGCCCAATGCTGGATGGCCTGAAGCGGCGATGGCAGGTGCGCTTGGACTAAAGCTCGCGGGGGCGAGGGTCTATGACGGCGAATTGGTCGACGATTCCTGGATGGGTGACGGCCGCGACGCGGTCACGCCACAAGACATCCGCGCCGCGCTGAGGCTGTATCGCACGGCCTGCGGCATTCAGATCGCAGCGCTGGCAATCATCGTCGCGCTCACTTTGCCGTCTTGAGGCGCGGCGGCCGCGCAAGCGCCAGCAGCGCCCGGCAATCGACATGGCGTTCGATATGGTCGGCAAGAAGATCAAGGGCGCGCTCGAGCTCTGGCTCGTATGCCGATCCGGAAGCCGTGGCGCCGACGCGCTCCAGCCAATAGCGGCGCTGGCGATCGTCGGACATCAATCCGTGGATGTAGCATCCGGCAACGCGATCGCTGACAGCTCCCTGATCGTGTCCGTCAAGCGCCAGTAGCGGTATTGTGGCGCCCGTCGTGCGACCCACATGCATTTCGTAGCCCTTGAACGCTACACCGTCCGTTTGGCCCGCGACCTCTACCAGCACCTTTTTGCCTTTGAGCACGGTGTTCACTGGCAAAAGTCCAAGTCCATCGACGCTCGACGGAGGTCCTTCGATACCGTGCGGATCGGCGACCGTGCGGCCAAGCATTTGATAGCCGCCGCAAATGCCAAGCACGTGGCCGCCGCGCCTGACATGCGCCTGCAGATCGACGTCCCAGCCAACCCGGCGCAGGGCGGCAAGGTCGGCGATCGTCGCCTTCGAGCCCGGAAGAATGACCATCGCGGCGTCGCCTGGAATCGGTTCGCCGGGCCGTACAAAAATGAGGTCGACATTCGGCTCGAGCTTCAAGGGATCGAATTCGTCGAAATTGGCGATGCGCGGGTAGGCGAGCACGACGATCTTGGTCTTGCCAGTGTTGCTGCCCTGTCTCGGCAGGCCAAGCACGTCTTCCGCCGGCAGTCGCTCGGCTTGATCGAAAAACGGCACCAAGCCGAGCGATTTCCAGCCGGTATGCCGCTCGATCGTCTTGAGACCTACGTCGAAGAGAGTGGGATCGCCGCGGAAGCGATTGACAATGAATCCCGCGATCAATGCCGCATCGGCAGGGTCGATCACCGCCTTGGTGCCGACTAGGCTTGCGATCACGCCGCCGCGGTCGATGTCGCCGATGAGCACGACAGGAATATCCACTGCACGGGCAAAGCCCATGTTGGCGATGTCGGCGGCACGCAAATTCACTTCAGAGGCGGAGCCCGCTCCCTCGACCAGCACAAGATCCGCTTCGGCAATGAGCCTGGCGAAGCTGTCGAGAACGGTGGCGAGCAACTTGGGTTTCAGCGCCTGATACTCGCGCGCCCGGGCCGAGCCGATCACCTTGCCCCGCACGACGATCTGGGATCCGGTATCGCTCTGAGGCTTCAGCAGCACGGGATTCATATGCACGCTCGGCGCCACTCTGGCGGCACGCGCCTGCAGCGCCTGGGCGCGGCCGATCTCGCCGCCTTCCGGGGTGACGGCAGCGTTGTTCGACATGTTTTGCGGCTTGAAGGGACGTACCTTGAGGTCGAGCCGCGAAAATGCCCGGGCGAGACCGGCCACGATCAACGACTTGCCGACATCGGATCCCGTGCCCTGGATCATCAAGGCCCTCGCGTGCAGAGGGCCGCTCATCAGAACTCGATTCCTTCCTGCGCCTTCACGCCGGCTGAGAAGTGGTGCTTCACAACATTCATTTCCGTTACCAGATCGGCCGCCTCGATCATCTCCGGCCTGGCGTTGCGACCGGTAACGACAATATGTTGATCTGGCCGCCGCGACCGAAGTGCTCCAACCACCTTGGCGATGTCGAGATGCTCGTAGCGCAGCGCGATGTTGAGCTCGTCGAGCACAATCAGGCGGATCTTGGGATCGGCCATTAGCCGCTGGGCCGCCGCCCACGCGCGCTCGGCTGCCGCTACGTCGCGCGCGTGGTCCTGCGTTTCCCAGGTGAAGCCCTCGCCCAGCGTGTGCCATTCGACCTGGTCGCTGAGGCGATTCATGGCGGCACGCTCGCCCGACTGCCAGGCGCCCTTGCCGAATTGCACCACGCCGCAGCGGAAGCCGCGGCCGAGCGCCCTCAGCATCAGGCCGAACGCCGCGGTCGACTTGCCCTTGCCCTTGCCGGTATGGACGATCAGCAGGCCTTTCTCGATGGTCTTTCTCGCCACTTCGGCATCCTGGATGGCCTTGCGGTTGGCCATCTTGGCTTTGTGCCGGGCCGCCTCGTTGTTCGTCGTGGTCATCTGTCCAGAATGGTCGGCAAAGCCCTTGTCAGCAAGGCGCGCGGGTCCTATCAAACAGATGACGGCGCCCCGTACGGGGCTGAAAAGGGAACGCGGTTAAATTCCGCGGCTGCCCCCGCAACTGTAGTCGGCGAGCTCACGGCCACTAGCCACTGGAATTTTCGAAAGGGAAACCGGGAAGGCGGCCGCAAGCGAGGACCCGAGAGCCAGGAGACCTGCCGTCGCGTGGTCGAACCATTGGCGCGGGGAGTCGCCTTGTGATGGATTGCATAGAGATTCTTTTTGTTCTTGTTCGCGTCACTTTTCGCCGCGACGCGAAATGAGGCCCGATCTCGTCAAAGTGCCATGCACGATCGTCACCGGTTTTCTGGGTGCCGGGAAAACCACGCTCGTGCGCCACGTATTGGAGAACGCCGAGGGGCGCCGATTGGCGGTCATCGTCAACGAGTTCGGCGATGTCGGTATCGACGGCGAGATCCTGAAAAGCTGCGGCATCGAGAGCTGCAGTGAGGACAGCATTGTTGAGCTGGCCAACGGCTGCATCTGCTGCACCGTGGCCGACGATTTCGTGCCAGCGCTTAGAAGCCTGCTCGAACGCGCCAATCCACCCGAGCACATCGTCGTCGAGACGTCGGGGCTTGCGCTGCCCAAGCCGCTGGTCAGCGCTTTCAATTGGCCCGAGATCGCGTCGCGTGTCACGGTTGACGGTGTGGTTGCCGTGATCGACGGCGCCGCGGTCGCGGCCGGCCGGTTTGCCGACGATCCGGAGGCTGTCGCACGACAGCGGGCCGAGGATTCTTCCCTCGAACACGATAACCCGCTGGAAGAAGTCTTCGAGGACCAGCTGCTTTGCGCCGATCTCGTGGTGCTGAACAAGGCTGATTTGATGTCGGCCAATGAGCGTCGCGAGGTCTTGGGCCAGATCAACCGAACTCTGCCGCGCGCGGTGAAGGTCGTGGAGGTGCAGAACGGCAGGGTGCCGACGTCGGTGATGCTGGGTCTTGGCGCCGCCGCCGAAACTGACCTGCCTGGACGGCCATCGCGTCACGACACCGAGGGCGAGCACGATCACGACGATTTCGCGACCTTCGTCGTCGACTTGCCGGTGCTCACCTCGCCACAGGAGCTTATCGAGCGAATTCGCCGCGCCGCCGAAGTGCACGACATATTGCGCACCAAGGGTTTTGCCGAAGTGAGGGGCAAGCCGCTTCGGCTCCTGGTGCAGGGGGTCGGCGGTCGCATCCAACATCAGTTCGACCGCCCATGGAAAGCAGGCGAGCAACGGCAGGGTCGGCTGGTGGTGATCGGCGAGAAAGGCCTTGATCAGGCCGCAATCCGCTCGCTCATCCTGGGCTAGGCCGCCATGCACGTGCTCGCGACACAAATGGCGGGTCTCGACGAAGCTGAACAGGCGGTCGATCTCAAACAGTCACCGGCGGAGATTGTCGTGCTGTCGTTTTCCGACAGCGACCTGTCGGCTCTGGCCGCGGCGTGGCAGCGCGACGCCGTTTTGCTGCCCAGTCTACGCCTGGCCAGCCTCAAGAAGCTCCGCCATCCGATGTCGGTTGATCTCTATGTCGACAAGGTCATCGCCAACGCAAGGGCGGTGATCGTGCGCTGCTTGGGCGGGCTCGACTACTGGCGATATGGACTTGAGCGCATCGCTGACTTGGCGCGCGACAATAACGTGCTGTTCGCAGCTCTGCCGGGCGATGATCGCGCCGATCCGAGACTTGCCTCGATGTCGACGGCGTCGCGCACTCAGCTTGCCGAGCTCGACTGCTATTTCCGTGACGGCGGGCCCGACAATCTCAACAACGCCCTGCGCTTCCTTGCCGGGTTGCCGTGCCGGCCGCCGGAACCGGTCGGGCCAATCGCCGTACTGGGCAGGACTGACGGACGTCGTCCAGTTGGCTTGGTAGTGTTCTACCGCGCCAACCTTGTTGCGGGCGACATGGCGCCGATCGAGGCGTTGATGGCGGCGCTGGAGCGTCACGGCCTCGCGGCGATGGCCGTCGCGGTGAGCAGCCTCAAGGACCTCGCCATCGAAAGGCCATTCAGCGAGCTGATTCGCGCCGCCCGGCCCGCCATCGTGCTCAACATGACCGCTTTCTCGGCGATGCGCCCGGACGATACCACGATACTCGACCAGGCCGATGTGCCTGTATTGCAGGTCGTGCTGTCGGGCAGTTCGCGCGAGGCGTGGGCGCAGTCGACGCGGGGCCTGGCGGCTGCCGACCTCGCCATGAATGTCGCACTGCCCGAACTCGACGGGCGCCTGCTGACAAGGGCGATTTCCTTCAAGGAGGAGGCGCCCCTCGACCCGCGGCTGGAATTCGCGCTAGTCCGACACGCGCCGGACCTCGACCGGACCGAATATGTCGCCCGGCTTGCCGCCAATTGGGTCAAGCTCGGCTGCACGCCGCGCGGCGAACGCAGGCTCGCGTTGGTGCTGTCAAACTATCCCGCGCGCGGCGGCCGCGCGGGCTACGCCGTCGGCCTCGACACGACCGAAAGTGCGCTCGAAATCCTGCGCCTGCTGCGTGCCGAGGGGTATGACGTGGGCGGCAAAACTTGGCAGGCGTCAGACATCGCGCCGCTGCTGTCGGGCGACTTAGACATTCTCCGGTGTGGCAAGGTCACGGTGCTGCTGCAACCCGATCGCGGCTCCGGATACCACGACACTTCAGCGCCGCCATGTGCCGACTATGTCGAGGCCTACCGCCGCCTGCGCGAAGAAGAGGGGATCGACGCGCTCATTCATTTGGGCGCGCACGGCACACTGGAATGGTTGCCCGGCAAGGCGCTTGCGCTGTCAGGGGAATGCTGGCCCGAGCGTGTGCTTGGGCCGCTGCCCGTCATCTACCCGTTCATCGTCAACAACCCGGGCGAGGCCATGCAGGCCAAGCGCCGGTTAGCCGCCGTCACCATCGGCCATCTCACGCCGCCGCTCAGCGCCGCGGGCCTGCACGGCCCGCTCGCCGAGCTCGAAGGCTTGATCGAAGAGTACGTCACAGCTGATGGTCTGCACCCCGAGCGTCTCCGATTCCTCGAAAGCGAGATCGTCGAGCGGGCGTGGAGCTCGGGCCTTGCGAATGAATGCGGCCTCGTGCGCGGCGAAAGCGGCCGGACTGCCGTCGCCAAGCTCGACACGCATCTTTGCGACATCAAGGAGCTCTCCATCCGCGGCGGTCTGCACGTCTTTGGCCGAGCGCCGGATGAGGCCACCCTGCAGGCGCTGGCCTCGGCGATTGGCGTCGAAGCCGCCGTGCGCGAATGCGCTATCCGTGAGCGCGACGGCCTGATCGCCGCGCTCGACGGACGCCGCGTAGCTCCGGGTCCGGCCGGCGCGCCGACGCGGGGCCGGCCCGATGTGCTTCCAACAGGCCGCAACCTCACCTCGGTCGACCCGCGCGCTATACCCACGAGGACGGCATCCGCGATCGGCGTGCGCGCCGCCGATGAAGTGGTGCGGCGCTACCAGCAGGATCATGGCGAGTATCCACGCGCGCTAGTGATCGATCTCTGGGCTTCGGCCTCGTTGCGCACGGGCGGTGATGACCTGGCGCAAGCCTTCGCCTATCTCGGCGTGCGGCCAGTGTGGGACAAGAATTCCAACCGCGTGACCGGCATAGAAGTGCTTCCGCTGGCTGCGCTCGACCGACCCCGCATCGACGTTACGTTGCGCATCTCCGGCCTGTTCCGAGACGTCTTCGAAAGTCAGATCGTGCTGTTCGATCTCGCCGTGCGCAAAGTGGCGATGCTCGACGAGGACGAGTCGGACAATCCGCTGGCCGGTGCCGCCCTGCGCGGCGAGGACCTGGCGCGCGTCTTCGGCGGCGCGCCGGGCAGCTACGGCGCTCGGGCCGGTGATCTTGCCCTCGATGGCTCGTGGCAGAACCGCGCCGATCTCGGCGAGGCATATCTTGCCGGCGCCAGCCATTCCTATGGCGGCAATGTGGAGCCTTCGCGCGAGTCCGGCAGGTCGTTTCGCGGCCGCGTGGCGGGCGCCGATCTCCTTGTTCATCCCCAGGACGACCGCGAACGCGACGTGCTGGACGGCGACGGCGTCGCTGATTTTGCCGGTGGTTTCGCCGCCGCGGCGGCCTTGCTCGGCAACAAGCCCGAGCTCTACCATCTCGACACCAGCCAACCCGAGGCGCCCAAGGCGCGGCGCCTCGCCGAGGAGATTGCGAGGATCGTGCGCGGCCGGCTCACCAATCCGCGATGGCTGGCCGGCATGCTGGCGCATGGCCATCGAGGAGTGGCCGAAATCGCCCAAACTGTCGACGCGCTCTACGCCTTCGCCGCCACGACCGACTTCGTCAGCGGGCATCTGTTCGACGCAACCCACGCCGCGTTGATCCTCGATGAGTCCGTCTTCCTTGGCATGAAGGGTGTCAATCCAGTCGCTGCGCAGGCAATCATCGATCGTCTACACGACGCCTTGACGCGCGGTCTTTGGAAGACGCGGCGCAATTCGGTCATCGTGCCGTGAACGTCATGGTCAAGGGCTGGTGTCCGGGCGCGCTGCGGCCGATGCCGAGCGGCGACGGATTGCTCGTGCGTGTGCGACCTTGGTGCAGCGCCTTCAGCCTCGAACAGGCGGCGGGTCTCGCCGACGTGGCGGATCAATTGGGTAATGGCCACATGGACCTGACGCGCCGCGCCAATCTGCAAATCCGCGGCCTGCGGGAAGAATCCTTGCCGGAGCTTCACAAGAGGCTCGACCGCCTAGGGCTGCTGGATGCCGATCCGGCAGCCGAAGCCGCACGCAATGTCATGGTCGGTCCGTTAGCCGACTCACAGACCCGTTCGCTTGCAGCATTGCTGTCGCAGTCCATCGCCACCGAGCATCGGCTTGCGGTGCTGCCTCCCAAGTTCGGCTGGCTCGTCGACGACGCGGGCGCGCCCACGATCGTCGATCAGCGTGCCGACGTGGCCCTGTGCCTGACAGGCGACGGCGTCGCGCTGCGCCGCGGCGAGCGATGGCTTGGCTTGACGAGCCTCGGCGAGGCGATTGCTGCGTCATTCGCCCTTGCGCTTGGAGAAAAGCCAGCTTTTGCGCCGTTGAAGAGTGTGCCGGTTGCGGGGTTGCGTCCGCAGGGTGTGACGCCGCCATTCGGTCGGCTCGAAGCGTCCCAGTTGTTCGCCTTGGCCGAACTTGCGGCAAGAGCCGGCGCCGCTGAGATTCGCCTGTCGCCATGGCGCACGCTCTATACTGATGTACCGGCACGCGATGCAGGCAAATTGGGCTTCATTGTCGATGACGACGATCCACGTTTGCGCATCGAAGCCTGTCCCGGCGCCCCAGCCTGCTCATCGAGCACCGTGGACACGCGTGCGGTCGCACTCGGGCTCGTGGCGCGCGGCTTTGAAGGCACGATTCATGTTTCGGGCTGCGCTAAGGGCTGCGCGCGCTCCGCGCCGGCCGACCTTGTGCTCGTGGGAATTCATGGTCGGTTCGGCGCCATCCGCAATGGCACGGCGCGAGACCCTGTCGAGGCCAGTTTGGCGCCGGAGGACCTGGTGTGAGCGCGCGGACCTACATTCGCGACGGAGCGGAAATTTACCGCCGCTCCTTCGCCATCATCCGGGCCGAGGCGGACCTCGCGCGCTTCTCGCCCCTCGAGGAACGCGTGGTGGTGCGCATCGTCCACGCGTGCGGTATGCCTGAAATCGCGCGCGACATCGTGATGTCCAAAACGTTCGCTGACGCCGCAAAGTTGGCGCTGAAAGCCGGCGCTCCGATCCTTTGCGATTCGAAGATGGTGGCCAACGGCATTACGCGCGCGCGTCTGCCCGCCGATAACGACGTGGTCTGTACATTGGATGATGGTTCGGTCCCGGCACTTGCGCGCCAGATCGGCAATACGCGTACCGCTGCCGCCCTAGAATTGTGGCGCGGCCGCCTCGGCGGAGCTCTGGTCGCGATCGGGAATGCACCGACCGCACTTTTCCGGCTGCTCGAGCTGCTCGACGAAGGAGTCGGGCCGCCGTCAGCGGTGATCGGCCTCCCCGTCGGTTTCGTCGGTGCGGCGGAATCCAAGGAAGCGCTGGTATCGGATGCACGAGTGCCGTTCCTGATCGTTAGCGGCCGCAAGGGTGGCAGCGCCATGGCGGTGGCCGCGGTCAATGCTCTCGCGAGCGAGGCCGAATGACGACGCTCGACGATCTCGCTGGCGTCGCTCGCCCCGCCACGCTCTATGGAATCGGCGTCGGACCGGGCGACGCGCGCTACCTTACCTTGCGCGCGGCAGGTCTCGTGCGCGCGGTCGACGTCGTGGCGTTCTTTGCCAAGAAAGATTTTCCCGGAAATGCGCGCCGCATCGTCGCGCCGCTGATGGCGTCGGATCGGCACGAGCTTCGCTTCGAGTATCCTGTAACTGGCGAGGTGCCCGCCGACAGCGCCGAATACCGGCATCGGATCAGTGCGTTCTATCGAAGGACCGCCAGGACGTTGGCCGGCCTGTTGCGCGGCGGCAAGTCCGTTGGGTTACTGGCGGAGGGCGATCCCTTCTTTTACGGCTCCTTCATGCACATGTGGCGAAGACTCGCCGGCGATTTTCCAGTCGAGGTGGTGCCCGGCGTCACTGGCATGTCGGGATGCTGGACGCGGGCCAAGACACCGATCACTTGGGGCGACGACGTGCTGGCCGTCTTGCCCGGCACTTTGAGCGAAAGCCAGATTGTCGAGCGGCTTCGCCTTACCGACGCCGCGGTGATCATGAAAGTCGGCCGCAACCTCGGCAAAGTGCG
>Ga0187780_10001583_pt1 | contig 17178 bp, 15 predicted proteins | sample 1015_Q2_SP10_20__FD_132429 | JGI IMG/M metagenome (GOLD analysis project Ga0187780, IMG submission 132429) | Tropical peat soil microbial communities from peatlands in Department of Meta, Colombia - 1015_Q2_SP10_20_MG | ecosystem: Environmental > Terrestrial > Soil > Wetlands > Peat | place...
TGCGTGCCGAAACGCGCGACCACCGGCGCATGGCCACCGACCACGGAATAGACCCAACCGGTCGAACCGCATCCCGATGAGAGCGCAACGACGATTTCGCTGAAAACGTCCCAGCCCATCTCGAAGCCGCCATAGCGCCGAGGCTTCACCACATCGAAGAGCCCGGCTTGCCGCAGTCGCGCGATCGTCGCCTCGGCGACGCGGCGATCGGCCTCGCATTGCGCTGCTCCGCCACGCAGAAAAGGGATGAGATCTTGCGCGCGGGCGATGAACTCCGCAGCCCTTGGCTCGCTTCCGCGAGACCGCCCTCCAGAAACGACCGCCATCGCCACCCGGTGCTCCCATGGTATGAAGCATACCTGTGGAATGATTCATACCAAGAAAAGGCTTGTGTCGCAATTGCCGCTCGGCTATCCACGCGACATGAGCGTCAAGCAAAGGACGCGCGCGCTCGCCGCTGCGCGCGCCGGCGTATCGCCGCCGCGCTGGAACGAACTGGCCGCCGCCGCCCGGCCGGAGCTCGAAGGGTTGCGCTTCGGCGAGCGCGAGCCAGCATTGAAGCGGGTGGCCGCGACCTATAGCGTCAACCCGCAGACGTTGCGGCGCGCGCTGGCCGCATTGCGCTTCATCGACTCGCTCGAAAGCCAGCGCTTCCTGAAGAAGCTCGACCTGCGCGCTGCACCGATGGCCGCGATCGAGCATATTGCGCGATGGCACAGCTATGACCGCTCAGCGGCACTGCGCGCGGCGCGGTTGCTCGCCGAAGGACAGCACACGGTCGCATCGCTGGGCGCGGCGGAGGCGGCGGCACGCGCCGCATCCCGGACCAGCGGCATCGGCCGCTCGCTGATCCATCGCTGCCGCGCGCGGGTGGGCCCGGTACTGCAGGCACAGCTCAAGAGCCACGAGATGGATCAGCGTGCGGTACGCCGAGGCGACGAGCCTTCGGTCGATTTCCGCTTCCGTCCCGCGGATGGCGAGCGCTGGACGATCGGCGTGATCATCATGGGCCCCTATCGCGATCGCAGCCGCTACGAGCTGCAACTCGGCGACTGGCTCGTTCGCGCGCTTGGCCTCAGCGCGATTTATGAGCGCGTGATCTTGGTCGTCCCGACCGCCGCCATCAAAAAGCGCTGTATCAGCTGGCTCGAAACCAATGGTATTCGGCCGACGGTCTTCGAGCTTCAGGTTATCACGCCGGTGCCGTGACAAAATGAGCGCCGGCTCACTTCGCCTCCACGCTGCGACTCACGAGGGCGTCTTCACGCTCGCGGCCGAGGCCGGCCGCTGCACCATCGAAAGCGAAAGCTTTCGCGGCGCGATCGTCGATTGTATCCACCCGCGGCGCGAGCAACCCAACATCGTCTTCGCCGGGGTGACACATGACGGGCTTTACCGCAGCGATGATGGCGGCAAGCGCTGGCAGAAGCAGCTCGATGGCGATCTCCGGGCCATCACCGTCGATCCCAGTGACGATCGCGTGATCTACGCCGGGACTGAACCGGTGCACCTCTATCGCAGCGAGGATGGCGGCGATTCCTGGGAAGAAATCAACTCGCTGCAATCCCTGCCAGAAGAGACGCGCAAGAGATGTGGCATTCCGGCACGCGATGGACAGGAATTTGCGCATGCAAAATTCCGTCACGGGCCGCAGGAATGGACCTTCCCCTTGCCGCCGCACCAAGGCCATATCACCGAGATTTTTGTCCGTCCCGACAATCCGCGCGAGATCTGGCTCTCGATCGAGCATGGTGGCATCGCGGTGAGCCGCGACCGCGGCGCAACTTGGGAAGACGCGAGCCTGGGCATCGATTATCTCGACATCCATCGTCTGCTGCGTCTGCCGCTTGCCGCAAACCGCTATGTTGTCTCCAGCGCGCGCGGCCTCTATGCGAGCGATGATCCGCGGACAGGCTGGACACGGGCCGAGAACGGCGTCGCGCGCGACTATTTCCACGAAATGATGGTTTTGCCGGTGAGGAACGGTGCCACACCGTCGCTCCTAGTCTGCACCGCAGATGGCTCGCCGGTTCGCTGGCCTGCGACCAAGGGGGACGGGGTCTGGCACAAGGACGTGCCAGGCGCGCGTGCCGCGCTTTATCGCAGCGACGACGGTGCGCGCTCATGGCGGCGCATCGGCGCCGGACAAGGCCTCCCCGAAGAGATGGGACCAATGATCTGGTCGTTGCGGTCGCATCCGCATCAGCCCCGTGGGCTCTTCGCCGGCACGGGCGAAGTCGCTCGCGGCTACGCATTCGGTACCGCGGGGCGCGGGGGGATCCTTTTCTCCGAAGACGAAGGCGAGCATTGGCGCGGCCTGATCGAGAATCTCCCGGCGCTAAGGCAGTTGGCGGTCGTGCCGGGCTGATCGAACGGCGACTTCGCAGCTAAGCGAAGCGAATGACAGGGGAATGCCCGATGAGGAGACGTGGTTTTGCGCTCTGTATCTCGGTCGCCTTGCTTGTGGCTATGTTTCCCGCGCATTCCGAGACGCGCATTGCCGTCAGTTATTTTCCCGGCACCAGCACTGGGCCAATCTTTGCCGGTATCGATCGGGGCTTTTTCGCGAAGCAAGGCCTCGCCATTAACGCCGATCCGACCAACGGCTCCGTCGCGCAGATCACGGCGATCCTCGACGATCGCTATCAGATCGGCTTTGGCGGACTCGACGACGTCATCGCCTACGATGTCGGCCAGGGTGAGGTGCCCATCACGCAGAAGGCCGATCTCTTCGCCTTCATGGGCACGGATAGCGGCTCGCTGCATCTCGTCACCGCGCCCGACGTCGCAAGCGTCGAGGGGCTGAAAGGTCGAACGCTCGCCGTGGACGCGAAAACCACGGGGTTCGCCTTCGTGCTCTATAGCATCGCCGCGAGGCATGGACTGAAGGCCGACGATTACGACGTGCTATCGGTCGGCGGCTCGCAAAAACGCTTTGAGGCACTGTCGCAAGGTCGTGCACAAGCGGCTGTGATGTTCAAGCCGGTTGCAGATCAGCTCGCCGCCAAAGGTTTCCACGATCTGATGTCGATCAGTGACATCTTTCCGCATTATCAGGCAACGGTCGTGCTCGCGCGCCGGGGCTGGGCGGCGTCCCATCGTGATGCCCTGATCGGCTTCATACACGGCTATCTCAACGCGGTGCGCTGGTTCCTCGCCCCTGCCAATAGGCAGGCGGCGATCGCGCTGCTGGAAAAATACACGCCGGGAACTTCGTCGCAGGCGGCGGCTGGCGTCTACGCCGCGAGCGTCGCCGTCGCGGGCGCGGCAACCGCGATCGGTCGCATCGATCCCGCCGGCGTCGCAACCGCCGTGGCGCTACGCCAGTCTTATGGCGAGCCGAAAAAGAGGCTCGGCGATCCGCGCCGCTTTTACGATCTGAGCTATTACCGCGCTGCAACGGCGGGCTTGCATGACGTGCCCTGAATCGACCCGGCGCGCCGCGTTGGCCGGCGTTGCCGCTACTGCGGTGGGTGCCGCTCTTCGCATTCCGCCCGCCCGCACCGAAGAAGAAGGCAATCCTCGACGCATCGACGTGCATCATCATATCTGGCCGTCCGATTACGTCGCGCGCGAGCACGAGCGCGTCCTCGCCGTCACCTCGAATCTCGCCTCGCTGCAATGGACGCCGCAGCGTTCGATCGACGAAATGGACAAGGCCGGCATCGATACTGCGATCGTCTCGATCTCGACGCCAGGCATCTGGTTCGGCGATGTCGAGGAAGGCCGTGGCCTCGCTCGGCTATGCAATGATTACGCCGCCGGCATGGTGCGCGATCACGGCGCGCGTTTCGGCTTTTTCGGCGCGCTGCCCTTGCCCGATCTCGACGGCAGCCTCAAAGAGATCGGGTACACGCTCGATACGCTGAAAGCGGACGGCGTCTGCCTGCTAAGCTCTTACGGCGACAAATGGCCGGGCGACCCCGCTTTCGATTCCGTCTTTCAAGAGCTCAACCGCCGCCGGGCTGTCGTGTACGTTCACCCGACCGCGCCGAATTGTTGCGTGAACCTCGCGACGGGCGTGCCCGTCTCCGCCGTCGAGCTCTTCACCGATACGGTGCGTGCGATCACCAGCCTCCTCGCGAGGGGCACCTTCGCGCGCTATCCCGACATTCGGTTCATCTTCTCGCATGCCGGCGGCACGATCGCGCTGCTGGCCGACCGGCTCCAGACCTTCCGCAACTCCACGCCGAATCTCGCGCAAGGCACGCCGGACGGCGTGTTGCCGATCCTCGCGCGCCTGCATTACGACATTGCCAGCGTGGTCAATCCGCGCAACATCGCCGCGCTGCTCGCCATGGCGCCGGTTTCGCAGGTTCTCTTCGGGACCGATTATCCTTTCGTGCCGGTCCCCGCGACTGCCAATGCGCTCGATAAATACGGGTTTGCGCCGGCTGAGCTGCTGGCGATCAATCGCGACAACGCGGCACGTCTGTTTCCGCGCCTCGCGCGTTAGCGCAAACGGGACAGGAGGGCGGCGACACTGCTTTGAGACGATTGCCGATTCTCGCCTTCATGCCCGAGAAAAAATGTCGAGATCGGCCCGTCGCAGATGCGATTGTAACGTCAATCCACCGCCTTGCGCGGGATTAAGTCCGCGCGACGCCAACGATGCGAGACGCAAAAACCGCGAGGGATTTTTGCCACATGCGGATCCACCTTCCGGAGATCCTGCGCGGCTCCCGTCCTTATTCAGCTGATGCCGATCATTCCGGCTTCGTAAGTGTCCCGGGGCGGGTGATCGAGCATCCCGCCGGTGAGCTCGGTGACGCGTGCAACGCCGCGTTGCGCGCACCATCTCTCCAGGCCCTCGATGATCCCGATCATCGCCGTGGGGTGGCGGAAATTAATGAACCCAACCTCGACCGCCGAGGCCCCCGCGAGCATGTACTCGACCACATCCTCGGCCCGCATGATGCCGCCGCATCCGATTATCGGAATCGTCACGCATTTGGAGCACTGATGCACCATGCGCATCACGATCGGCTTGACCCCGGGGCCGGAGATGCCGCCATAGCCGTTGCCGATGGCCGAGCGAAAAGTCTTGAGATCGATCTTGAGCCCCAAAATCGTGTTGGAGACCGTGATTGCGTTGGCGCCGGCCTTTTCCGCTGCCTCCGCCACTGCCGTGATCTCGCCGGCGTTGGGCGAGAGCTTCGCCCACAGCGGCTTCTCCGTCGCCGCGCGGCAGAGTCGCACCACCTGGTAAGTCGTCTCCTCATTGAGCGCGAAATTGCCGCCGCCGGGCTGGCGCGTCGGGCAGGAGATGTTGAGCTCGATCGCATCGACCCCCGGCACGCTCACATCACGCGCCATCGCGGCGAAATCGTCGATCTTCTCCGAGGTGATGCTACAGACGAGCGGCACCTTGAACTGCCGATATTCCGCGAGCTGCGTCTCGAGGAAGTAGTGGAGCCCCTTGGTCGGCAGGCCGATCGAGTTGATCATGCCGGCATCGACCTCGGCTACGCGCGGCGGCGGGTTGCCCGCGCGATAGTTGCGCGACACCGTCTTCGACACGAGACCGCCCAACCGGTTCAAATCGATTACATTCGCGAATTCCGCCGAGAAAGTCCCCGAGGCCGGAAGGATCGGGTTGGGCAGCGTCAAAGCCCCAACCTTCACCGACAGATCAACCATCTGGACCCTCCCGGTCTCGAACCGTGCCCGCTGAATATGAGAATTATCTGAGATTTGATACATCTCGCAAGTCCCGGGGCCCGCTGACGGTGAAATGAGGCGGCCGACGCGCCGTGCTCACTTGGATCGTCCCGCTCCGCGCGCTTGGCCTTCCGTCAAAATTGGGGCAAGTTCCCCTGAGCGAAGGACCACGTCACGACCCAAGACGAGAGGGGCTAGTCATGGCGCATTACGGCCGCCCGTTTCGGGCCGATCAAGTCGGGAGCTATGTGCGTCCCGATGCGCTGATGAAGGCGCGCGAGCAAGCGGCAAGGGGCACGATAACCAAGCAAGACTTGCGCGCGCTCGAGGATACTTGCATCCGCGACATCGTGGCGTTGCAGGAAGGTATCGGCCTGAAATGCGTCACCGACGGCGAGTTTCGGCGCGGGTCGTGGAATAAGGACTTTCTTGCCGGGTTCGACAACATCGTCGAAAGACCCGGAAACCTCAAGGTTTTTCACCGGAACCCCGATGGATCTCCGGCCGTGCAGATTTCTGGTTGGGCCGTCACGGGCAAGATCCGGCATTCGCAGTCGATCCAGGTCGATGATTTCAAGTTCTTGAAAGGCGTGGCGCATGTGACGCCCAAGACGTGCATGCCCTCGCCGACGCTCCTGCATTTCCGCGGTGGCAGACAGGCCATTGATCGAGCCGCTTATCCGGATATCGATCAGTTTTTCGCCGACGCGGCCGCAACCTATCGCGAGGAAATCGACGCGCTTTATGCTGCCGGGGCTCGCTACGTTCAGCTCGACGACACGAACTTCGCTTACTTGTGCGATCCCGACTTCCGCGAGGCAGCGAAAGCAATGGGCGAAGACCCCCCAAAGCTGGTCGATACTTACATTGCCCTCGTCAACGGCGCGATCCGGCAGCGGCCAAAAGACCTGCTCGTCGCGATTCACCTCTGCCGCGGCAACCTCTCCACGGCGGGAGCGGCGACTGGCGGATACGAGGTGATCGGCCCGACTCTCTTTCCGGGCCTTGATGTCGACGCCTATTTCCTCGAATACGACGACGAACGCGCCGGCGGATTCAACCCGCTAAAAGATGTCCCAAAAGACAAGTTCGTCGTGCTGGGCCTGATCACCACCAAGCGCTCCGATCTCGAATCGAAGGACGCTTTGAAGCGGCGTATCGAGGCCGCGGCAAAAGTGGTGCCTTTGGAGCGGCTCTGCCTCAGCCCACAATGCGGTTTCGCATCCGCGGCCTCGACCCAGGGACGCATGACGGTCGCCGACGAGATGGCGAAGCTTCGCCTCCTCGTTGAAACCGCCGCCGAAGTTTGGGGCGAGGCTTGATCGCAGGCGTTTCGTTCCCGGGACCGCCCGGCGGCGCCTTTGGTCCCAGGCTGAATTTGCCCTTTAGGAGAGCGATTGATGAGGGTTGGGACATTCGTTTTTCCCGGCGTCGACAATCCGAAGCGGGATGGCGCGGTGATTCAGGAAGCCCTCGAGGAAGCCGAGCTTGCCGAGGCCCTGGGCATGGACGCGGTTTGGCTCGCCGAGCACCACTTCGACGGCATGTGCGCCTATGTCGACCCGATCGTATTTGCCGCGGCGCTGGCGGAAAGGACTCACTGCGTGAAGCTCGGTTTCGCGGTGGTCCAGGCGTCGCTTCACCATCCGCTGCGGCTCGCGGAGCAGCTCTCGCTCCTCGATCATCTGACGAAAGGACGGCTGATCGCGGGCCTCGGCAAGGGCAGCATGTTCAACGCCTACGAATACGAAGCCTTCGAGATCCAGGCGGAACAAGCGGCGGAGCGATTCGACGAGATCGAGGAAATCATCCTTGCCTGTTGGCGCAGCGAAAAGGTGATCCATCGGGGCAAATACTGGAACTTCGAGGTGCCGATGCTCCGGCCTCGGCCCTTCTCCAGGCCTCATCCACCGCTCTTGCGTGCGACCGGCAGCAAAGGATCAGTGATCAAGCACGCAGCGAGCGGACGACCCTACCTGCTCGCGGGGCCCGAACAGGCTGTTTTCGGATCAACCGAGTTGATCCGGACAACGATGCAGGCAGCCGGCCGGCGCGAAGACGACATCGCGTCGATCCTCGGTCAATCCTGGGTCTGGCAACACGTCGTGGTTGCGCCGACCGACCGGGAGGCCCACGAGATCGGCATCAAGGCAGTCCGCGACTACATCGCGTATCGTGACCAACTGGGTCTCAAATCGACCCTCGCCGACCTCATGCGCGCAGCGATCGCCAAGGGAGGCCCGCCCGGCGGTTACGTCTTCGGCTCACCGGCCACGGTCACCGAGAGACTACGCGCCTTCGCACGCGCCGGCCTCGGTGGCCTTATAATTCGGTTCGACATCGGACCGATCCCCGCCTCGGTTTCGAGGGCCAGTCTCAAATTGTTCATGAGCGACGTGGCGCCGGCGTTGCGCGGGGCTACGCTGAGCGCAGTGGGCTGAAAATCCTGATTACGATGAAAGACATCTCAGGACGCGTTGCCGTGGTCACTGGTGCGAGTTCCGGTATCGGTGCCGCCATTTCCCGCGCCTTGGCCGGAGCCGGGGTCAGGACCGTTCTGGCGGCACGCTCTGTCGACAAGCTCGAGGAGGTCGCGCGCGCGATCGAGGACAAAGGCGGAACGGCGCTCATCTGCCGAACGGATGTGACGTCCGAGCCGCAGGTGATCGCTCTCTTCGAGCGGACGATGGCCGCGTTTGGCCGGGTCGACCTCCTAATCAACAACGCTGGGCTTGCCGATCACATTCCCACGGCCGAGCTCACTCTCGCCGACTGGCAACGCTCCATCGATACCATGCTCACGGGTCCATTTCTCTGCGGGCGCGAAGCGATGCGCATCATGATGAAGCAGAAGCGCGGCAGAATCATCAATATCGGCAGCGTGTCGGCGCGCCGGCCGCGGCCAAATACGATCGGTTATGCCGCGGCCAAGTTTGGATTGCACGGCATCACCCAATCGATGGCGCTGGACGGGCGCGAGCACGGCATCACCGTCTCCATCATCGATCCCGGCGTGACGGAGAGCCACTTGGCTGACAGCCCGTTCCGGCCTGCGCGCCCGCCCACGCAGATGATGAAGGCCGAGGAAATCGCCGAGATCGCGTTGCTGATCGCGCGGCTGCCGGACGAGACGAATTTGATGGAAGCATTCGTTCTGCCTATCGGCATGCCCTATCTGGGCCGCGGCTAGGCGATCGTCTCGCGCGATCCTCGACAAACAGGCGCTGGCTGCCAATTTGCGCGGCTCCGGCATGGTCTCTTCAAGGCGAAGGCGCTTGCCCATGCGCCCGGGCCGGCGCATCATTCTTGTTCGGCGGTTGTTGCCTCTGCGCCGTAGGCGGACCAGATCATCAATCGACGGGAGGAGGTCATGGAGGGAACCCACGCGCTTCAGCAGACCGTGTCGCCGGCAAAACTTGCGCATATGGTGCTGCTCACGCGCGACCTGCCACGCATCCGCGACTGGTATGCGACGGTGTTGCAGGCCACGGTCACGATCGAGGACCCGATGCTCTGTTTCATCTCCTACGATGAAGAGCATCACCGCATCGCCTTTGTGGGCATGCCCGACCTGCCGCCGCGCGCCGCAGGACCGCAAGTCGGACTGCATCATATCGCTTTCACTTATCGGAGCCTCGACGACCTGCTCCGCACTTATGAACGCCTGAAGCGGCTGGGGATCGAGCCGTACTGGCCGATCCATCACGGCGTGACGATCTCAATGTATTACCGCGACCCCGACGGCAACAGCGTCGAGCTCCAGGTCGATGCCTTCGGCTCGATGGAGGAGGCCAAGGCCTATATGCGCTCCGACAGCTTCCGCAACAATCCGATTGGCGTCGTGTACGATCCCGAGGAGCTGATGCGCCGCCACCGCGCCGGCGAGCCGTTCGAGAGCTTATGCCGGCGGCCGCCGCTGCCGCCCGGCAAGAGGCCCGCCGACATGCTCCGCATCTAATAATCGAGGAGGAAACGATGACAGACCGTGCGATGAGCGATCGGATCGAAACGATCCGCAACGTGCCGAGCCTCGAGGCGCTTTATGGCGAGACGGGCAAGATCAGCACGACGCCGGGCTGGCTGCGGCGCGACGAGACAGCGCCCGCGGGCAAACAGCAATCGGATTATGTGCCGGCGCATTGGCGCTACGATTTGTGCCAGGCGATGCTCGACGCCGCCGGCCGGCTGATCGACGTGTCGCTGGCCGAGCGGCGCAATCTCGTGATGTGCAACCCCATTCCCGGCAAGGGCGTCATGACGACCAAGTCGCTGGTCGCCGCCTATCAGATGATCCTCCCCGGCGAGAAGGCGCCCTCGCATCGCCACACCGCGCATGCGCTCCGCGTCATCATCGATGCGCACGGCGCTTATTCGACCGTCGACGGCGAGAAGACGCCGATGGAAACGGGCGACGTCGTGCTGACGCCGGGCTGGTGCTGGCACGAGCACGGGCATGACGGCGACGAGCCGGCCTATTGGTTCGACGGGCTCGATGTGCCGCTGGTGCGCGGACTCGAGAACATGTTCTACGAGGACAATCCCGTCCGCTTCGATCCGAACCCGAAAGCGGTGACGACGTCGCCATACCGATTCCCGCGCGCGGAGATCGCGCGCCGGCTCGACAAGGCGATCGCCGACAACGAAGGCTTCCACGGCCCGCGCATCGCGCTCGAGGCGCCGACCATGCCGACGATGCTACTGACGATGGAGCGGCTCGCCTCGGGCGCCAAGACGCGGCGACAGCGCTCGACGACCAACCACGTTTTTTGCGTGGTTGAGGGCAGCGGCGAGACAGCCGCCGGCCAAGAACGCTTCGAATGGCAGCGCGGCGACATCTTCGCGATCCCGACCTGGACCAAGTTCGAGCACCGGGCGAGTCGCGACGCGCAGCTCTTCTGCATGTCGGACGAACCGCTGATGAAATTCGCGCGCTATTACAAATTCGAAGCGGATTAGCATGCGGCGCGCCGGCGCTTGGACGCCCCGGCGGCGCAAGCGGCTGCGATGATCAAGCCCTGGATCTTCGAGCTGTTCGGATCACCGGTGCGCGGCGGCGATGCGACGCCTGCGGAAACGGCGGACCACTATCGCTGGCACCTCGACCTCTGGCGCCGCGCCGAAGCGCTAGGTTTCGAAGGCATCTTCTTCAGCGAGCATCACTTCGGACTGGGCTTCAGCCCCTCGCCCAACCTGTTGATTGCGCATATTGCAGCGGTGACGAAGACGTTGCGCCTCGGCGTGATGGGCGTCGTGCTGCCGTATTACCAGCCCTGGCGGGTGGTCGAGGAGATCGGCATGCTCGACCATTTGACCGGCGGCCGACTCGAGATCGGCACTGCGAGCGGCATCCCGCAAGAAATGGCACGCATCAATTTGAGCGTCGAGGAGGCGAATGAGCGAAACGCGGAGATCGTCGAGATCCTCGACAAGGCGCTGCTCAATCCCGTGATCACGCATCGCGGCAAGTACTGGAATATCGACGAACTGAGGATCGCACCGCGTCCTTTGCAAAACCCACCGCCGCGCTGGACCACGGTCGTGAGCATCGAATCCGCCCGGAAGGCGGCCCGCCGCGGCTCGAAACTCTGCACCGGGTTCCATGCGATCGATCGGATCGAGACGATCTTCGATGCCTATCGCGAGGAGGCTCGGAAGCACGGCCATCCCGCCGGCCCCGACGACCTCGCGATCCGGCGCAATGTCATCGTGGCCGCCGACGAGACCGAAGCGGTCGAAACCGCGCGGACGGCCACGCGTCTTTACAAGGAGGCGCTGACGCACGACCCGCGCTTTTCTGAATCCCCGGTGCCGGACGCGCCGGGTCCGACGCACGGCTTCTCGGTCGGCGCGGACGAGTTCATCGCCGGCACGGGGCCGCAAGTCGCGGATCAGATCATCGCGCAGTGCCGGCGCGTCGGCTGCGGCCATTTCCTCTCCACCATGAGTCGCAATCCCGGCCGCGATAACCGGATGGCAGCTTTCGAGCTCTATGGGCGCGAGGTGATTCCGCGCTTGCGGCGCGCCGAGGTCGCATCATGACCAGCACCCCCGCAAGCGCGGCTCGGGAGGCCGCTTCGATGCCGCTCTACTCGATGCCCTTCAATTTCAACAAATGGATCGAAGAGCACCGGACTCTGCTGCGACCGCCGGTCGGCAACGCGCAGATCTGGGCCGACACGGATTTCATCGTTACCGTCGTCGGCGGACCGAACCAGCGCACCGACTATCATGACGACCCGCTCGAGGAATTCTTCTACCAGCTTTCGGGCGACATCGTGCTGCGGATCATCGAGGCGGGGAAGCCGCGCGACATCCCGATCCGCGCCGGCGACATCTTTCTCCTCCCCCCGCATGTGCGGCACTCGCCGCAGCGCCCGATCCCCGGGAGTGTCGGGCTGGTGATCGAGCGGCAGCGGCCGCCTGGCGTAATCGACGCGTTCGAATGGTACTGCCTCGCCTGCAACGCCCTCGTGCATCGCGTCGAGTTGCAGCTCCGGAACATCGTCGACGATCTGCCGCCGCTGTTCGAAGATTTCTATGCGAGCGTCGCCAAGCGAACCTGCCGGAACTGCGGCGCCCTCCACCCCGGCAAAGCAGCGATCTGAGGCACCGATCCCGCTGTCCGCGCCGAGCGCAATGATTCGCTGGGCGCAATGAAGGGAGTGCCCGTCAGTGCTCATCGAAGACGGATTGATATTTCGCGAGCGCCTCGGCCAAGGCTTTGGTTTCTCGCGGGGTGGGCTCGTCGGGATCCTTTGCAGCCGGCAGCGCCCCGAACTTCAGCATGCAGGCCATGAGCAACAGGCGTGCCTTGGTCGCGGATAGATTCGAGCCGCCGATGTAAGGATGGCGTACGGGCGCGAAGCCTTGGGTATTGCCGCGGCCGACGCGCACCGCCGGCAGACCGCTATGGATGGCGCGCCGAAGCAGGGTCTCGCGGGCCGCGGAGCTTACAATTCCGTAAGGGGTCCAGCCTTCGACGACGAAACCGGCGAGCGGCGTCGTGGAGAGCTTATGGTCGATGGAGGCAAGCAATTCGACTTGGGCTTCCACCCTATCTTCGGAATCCGCCGCGTAGCTTGCGTCCCGCACGATCGTTACGTCGGGGATCGCGGATTCGAGCAATTGGCCCTTGGCGGATTTTACCCGCACGTCCACGCGCTCGATTCCGCGCGGACCCTTGCGCACGCCTCGCACCCGTGCAGGCAGGCGCGTGATGTTCACGAGCGAACGATAGGTGTGCCGGAATGCGGGGATATAGTGAAGCAGCGGCTCGCCATCATGGCCGGCGGCGCCGAGAATGCCGCCATGCCCGCCGGCGGCTTCGTAACCTCCGGGACGCGCATCGACCTTAGCGACGGCGCGGGCGCTGAAAATCTGCTGCTCTTGGACCATCACGAAACCCGCGCGATTGCGTCCGGACCCGTCGGCCCAGACGCGCGACGCGATGTACGCGACCGAATCCACGATATTTTTGGGCCCGTCATCGCTGAGGTGCCCGTGCGGTCGCTGTGCGGCGTTGCCGCATAACGGCAAGGACGTATCGACGAGTAAATTGAGCCAATAAATCGTCTCTTCGATGCTAGGGCTGCCCTCGGTCCAGATCGCCCCGTCGTACTTGCCGCTCGATAGAATCTGCTGGACCGCATTTGCTGCCCGCGCCAAGGCTGGACGCCGCGGCGCGGCGATAAGATGGAAGGGTTTGTAGGGGAAGAAATCCGTACCGCGACGCTCCCCAGCGCCGCGATAACCCCCGGGCGGCAGCACCCGGAAAAACTCAACCTGTGCCTTGCCAGAAATGAGATTGCCTAGACCGTTTATCCCGACGCCGAGGCGGTCGATCTCCTCGAAGCTTCGCGCCCCGTCGGGAAAAAATCCCTGCCGCGCCCGCGCGTCGGGTGCGCCCGGCGTGGCGCATTCCTCCTCCCAGGTGCTGCCGTCCGCCTGCCGCGCCATATAAGGAAGCGGGTAGAGCCCGTCCTCGGGACGAAGCTCGACTTCATAGACCGGCTTGTCGCTGTCGTGGTGGCGGAGCTTGTGCACCCGTCCCGCTTCATCGACGTAGCCATCGGGCGGGCCGTAGAGCGCCGCCGCATCGGCTTCGAGCGGATGCGCGCTGAACTGCTCGATATAGACCTTGACGGGTGCCGCGAGACGTTGTGCCCGGAGCACGTCGAATTGCGCGGCGCTTCCGTCCGGGTTGCGGGTTGGCGGCAAACCGTATTTGGCGCGCGCCTTGTTCGAGGTGACGAGCGGCGGCGTGTTCTGAATCGTCGCGTCGGGCCCCGCCAAATGTGCAATTCGTGCTTTCCTCGCCATTTCATCTCCTATGAGCCACCGATTTCGGCGTGTCCGGCCACCGCAGAGAAATGCTCCCGCGTCTCGCTGTGGGGGTCGCCGCACCGCGCTCCGCGTGCAGCCGCCATGTGCGGCTAGCGTTGCCCGAACACCTGGAGGCCGTAGTGGCGCGCGACGACGGCAACCACCAGGATGATCGAGGTGGTGATCGTGCCGATCACGGCCGCCCCCTCGAGATTGGACGAGAGCGCGAATTGCATCATCAGAAGCGACAGGGTCTGGCTGTTGCCGTTCGCGAGGAAGATCGTGGTCGAGATATCCCGCAGCGCGGAGATGAACACGATCACGAAGATGCTGACGAGCATCGGACTCACGAGCGGCAGCACGATCTGGACAAAGGTAGCGAAGGGGCCGGCGCCGCTCACGCGCGAGGCTTGTTCGAGCTCGTGCGAGATCTGTCCGATCGAGGTCTTGATCATGTGCACGCCGATCGGCATTTGGGCGATGACGATGATCATCACGAGCGACATGAGGCTGCCGTAGAGAATTGCCGAAAGCGCCGGCACGGTCAGGATGATCCACAGCATCGAAATGCCGAGCAGGATCCCGGGGATCGACCACGGCAGCCAAGCCAGCAACTCGATCGCGTGCCGCCCCGGGAGGCGGGAGCGGCGCACGATCTGCGCAATTCCGGCATAGATCAGTACGCCGCCAATGCCGGCGCCGCCAGCGACCAGCAGCGAGTTTCGCAACGCCTTGGCGAAGAGCGGGTCGTTCAGCACCTCGCCCCAGTGCACGAGGCTGAACGGCGCCGCGATCGTGAAGAAGCCGAAGAGCTTCATGCAGGAGCCGACGATCAGCATGAACAGCGGAAACACCAGCGAGATCGCGATGAGCAGGAACAGCGCGGCCGAAATGACATACCGCCAGCGCCCGATCTCCATCGGCTCGAAGCGCGACCCGCGCCCCAGGATCGTCGCATAGTCGAAGCGCTGGCTCACGCGTTGATAGACGATCGCGATCATCAGCAGGAAGAACATGATGAAGGTGCTGAGCGACATCGCCGCCTGAAAATTGGGCGGCTCGAGCGAGACGAGATCGTAGATGCGGGTCGAATACACCCAGATGCCGCTCGGCTGGCCGAGGAGCCGTTCCACCTCGAAGGTCTCGAGGCTCTTGATGAAGCCGGCGAGCGCGCCCGTGAGGATGGCGGGCGCGACGATCGGCAGCGTGACCTGGCGGAAGACGGCGGATGGCTTGGCCCCGCACATCCGGCCGACCTCCTCGAATGACGAATCGAGTTGACGAAGCGCGGGCGCGAGCAGGACCACCATGACGGGGATGGATGAGGTGAGCACCTGTACCCACAGGATGCCGCCGACGGAGTAGATGTTGAACGGCGCCGAGGCCACGAAGGGCAGCGTCTCCGCGACCTTGTTGATGAGCCCGTAGCTCGGGCTCAGGAGCAGGATCCAGCTCAGCGTCACCGGCAGGACCGGCACGAAGAAGGTCACCCACAGCGCGAATTCGATGAAGCGGGCGCCGGGGATGCGCACCCGGATCAAGAGCCACGCGATCAGGAAGCCTACAAGCGCCGCGACGGGAGCGCGAAGCGCCAGGAGAAAGCTATAGGCGATGGCGGAGCGGTTGATTGTGCTGTCGATGAAGACGCTGCGCCACAGATTGCCCTCAAGCGCGCCCACGACGACCAGGACGACCGGCGCCGCCGTCACGACCGCGACCAGCGTCAGGACGAGAATTCCGAGCAAGAGCTGGAAGCGCGGTGTCGAGGCCCAGCCGTGAGGCTCTATTGCCTGCGCGGACAAGCCCCCTCACTCAGCGCGGCAGCTCGGCCGTGAGCGCCTTGAGATGGGCGGCGCGCTCGCCGCTGTACCAGCTATAGACATAGTCGTCGATGAGGTATTTGACGCCGGGCTGCTCCCGAACATAGTCCGGCACGGCGTCGCCGGTATTGACGTCTGTTCGCAGGCTCGGTTCCGCCATGTTCTTCTCGTAAATCTCCTGCGCCTCCTTGGTCCCCATCCAATTGGCGAAGACCTGGGCCGCGTTCGGATGCGGCGAATTCTTGAACAGCATGATGCAGCCGAAGCCGCCGGTGAGCGATGCGCCGCCGTAACCGTCATCGATGATCACGGGCGCGATCGGAAGACCCTGCCGGCGATACTGCTCGACCGCGAATTGCACCAGAGCGATCCCGATCGAAGCCTCGCCGCGCGCAACCCACTCCGCGAGCTGCCGGCTGTCGGTCGAGAATTTCACGTTCTGGCCGACATAGAGCTTCTTTACGTAGTCGTCGCCCATCACCTTGCCGAGATAGGCCGCCGGCGGCTCGCCGGGACCGCTGCTGCGCACGTCGAAGGAGACGATCTTGTCCTTGAATTCGGGCCTCAACAGGTCGCTCCAGCTCTTGATCGGCGCTTTCACGACGTCGGTGTTTTCGAAGACGGAGTTGAACACCCATTCCGTCGTCTGGAATGCGCATTTCGGATCGTTCGGCCCGGTCCCCGTTGCGCTGAGCTCGGTCAGCTTCGGGGCACCCCGGCGCCATACACCCGGCTTCAAAATGTCGGGATCGACCAGCTTTCCGTTCATATCGAGGAGTTGGCCGCGCGCGGCGAAGAGCCAGCACGTCGACATGCCTCCGATATGGGCGTCGATCGACAGCTTGTTGGCTTTGAACTCTTCATCGATGCGGGCGACGATCGCGCTTGTCGTGTCGGCGAAATAGTTCAGCGTGATGCCGTGACGCGCCTTGAATGCGGCGCTCAGGGCGGCGCGAAGCGACGGAGAAGGCGGGCCAGTGACGTTGAGCTCGCCGCCCTCCGCGAGCGCGGCCTTCTGAATTTCCGCCCATTTCGCCGGATCGCCGGTTTGCGCGGACGTGCGCGGCGCGAGCGCAGCGAGCATGAGCAGGACGGCGAAGACCAGCGTCAATCGGTACAACATCGGTTAGAACCTCCGCGAAGCGGCGCGCGCCGTCAGGCGTCCGCCAGCTCCGGCTTGAGTGCGGCGTAGGCGCGCCGGAACATCTCGTTGACATGCTCTTGCGCGGTGCAGGTTGCGAATTGCGCGGGACGGTCGGCGCTGACGCAGCCCGGGAGCGCCTCGATGATCGCGGACGGACGCGGCCCGAAAAAGAAGGCCATTGAATACCGGTCGCGGCGCGACGAATTGTTCATCACGCGATGGAGGTTCGAA
>Ga0187780_10001585_pt1 | contig 17176 bp, 18 predicted proteins | sample 1015_Q2_SP10_20__FD_132429 | JGI IMG/M metagenome (GOLD analysis project Ga0187780, IMG submission 132429) | Tropical peat soil microbial communities from peatlands in Department of Meta, Colombia - 1015_Q2_SP10_20_MG | ecosystem: Environmental > Terrestrial > Soil > Wetlands > Peat | place...
CGCGCTGGCCGGGTCCAGGCCGCGGGTGATGTAGTCCTGGCGTTGCGGCTGCCAGAGCTCCCAGAGTCGGCCCAGTTCCCCGATCGGGTCGTCGTGCCAGTCGACACGCAGGTCGGTGTCCGCCCAGCCGGCGGTTGGGTGGGTAACTGCTAGCCCGGCGGAGTGCACCGGGCCCGCCTCCCCGCCGGCGGACAGCGCGGCGGTCAGGGCGTGCACCAGCCGGACGGCGAGGTCATCGGCCGGGTTTTGTTCGAACGCGGTGAGCATGACGTCGATAACGTCGGCGGAGGCGAGCAGGTTGCCGGCTGCCACGGCGTCGGCGCCGATGGCGAGGTGGTGTGTGCCCAGCGTGTGCCGGCCGGAGTAACCGGCGGCCAGCCCGGCGGTGTCGACGACGGTAAGTTGCCGGTAGTCGGCGGTGGGGTCGGCGGCGACGACCGCGGCCATCGCCTCGGCGGCGCTGTCGCCGGCAGCCAGCCGATCGAGCAGCCGCTCGCCTAGGCGGGGGTCGGTGATGTTCTGCGACGCGGACGCGCCGACGCCGGGGCGCAGGTGGATGCAGCGGGCGGCTACGGCGGGGCTGGAGGAGCTGATCACGACGCCGAACGCGCCGGTGTTGGGGCAGCGGGCGGTGAGAGAGAACGTCATGATGTCGCCGAGCGGACGGCGGTGGCGTCGATCTCCACCAGCCACTCCGGGCGGGCCAGCGCCGAGACGACCAGTCCGGTGGACACCGGGTATACGCCTTTGAGCCAGCGGCCCATCACCCGGTACACCGGCTCGCGGTAGCGGGGGTCGGTGAGGTAGACCGTGACCTTAACGATGTCCTGCAGTGAGGAGCCGGCCTCGCCGAGCAGCAGGTCGATGTTGGTCATGGCCTGCTCGGCCTGCGCGGCGACGTCGCCGACACCGACGTTTTCCGATGTGTCGAGGTTCTGCCCGATCTGCCCGCGCAGGTAGATGGTGTCGCCGGCGATGACGGCCTGGCACAGGTCGTTGTCCAGGTTCTGCTCGGGGTAGGTGTCGCGGGTGTTGAACGGGCGGATGCGGGTATGCGTGCTCACGCTGTTCCTCCGGTGATCGTGGTGGGCGGTTCGGCCGACAGCCGGGCGGCCGTGGCGTCCTGCGGGCCCACGGCGCCTGTGCCCGAGCCGTGCCATCTCGCCCACGCGTGACGCTCCTTGGTCCTGGTCCAGTGTCCTGGTCCAGCGTGCAACCCGCAGAGCCATCTGTACAGTTGATGTTTTCATTGTTAAAGTTCGGTTCAATCTCTGCAAGCCTGTGGGGTCGCGGTGGCCGAGTACACGCTGCGCCAGCTGGAGTACTTCGTCGCGGTCGCTGAGTGCGGCAGCGTCACCGCAGCGGCGGCGCGGGTGCACCTGTCCCAGTCGGCGATGTCGACCGCGCTGGCCGATCTGGAGCGTGCCCTGGACGTGCAGTTGCTGCTGCGCCACCACGCGCGCGGCGTCACGCTCACTGCGGCCGGCGAGCAGCTGCTGGCCGCTACCCGTCGGCTACTGGCCCAGGCGGAAGAGCTGAAAGCCGAAGCCCACGAGTTCGGGCAGGAACTCACTGGCGCGATCGCGATCGGGTGCTTTGAGGTGCTCGCCCCGTACGTGCTCCCCGAACTCCTGGCGACCTGCGCCGAACGTCACCCTGGCCTGCGCCTGGACACCTACGAGGTCGACCTGGACGCGCTCGCCCAGGGGGTGATCGGCGGCCGGTTCGAACTCGGCCTGGGCTACGAACTGGCCCCGGACCCGCGACTGGTCACTAGCCGGGTATTCACCCTGCCGCCGTACGTGCTGCTGCCGGCCGGGCACAAGCTGGCGGGGCGCTCGAAGGTCACGCTCGCCCAGTTGGCCGACGAGCCGTTGGCGCTGCTGGACCTGCCGCAGAGCCGGGACTACTTCCTCGGGATGTTCGCCGGCGTCGGCGTGGAGCCGGACATCCGCTACCGGAGCAGCAACGTGGAGACGCTGCGGGCGCTCGTCGGCCGCGGGCTGGCCTACACGCTGCTGAACCTGCAGCCGGCCGTGGCGACCTCGCTAGACGGTCACCCGGTCGTGTCCCTCGCTCTCAAGGGAGGCGACACGCCACTGGAAGTCGTGCTGGTCACCGCCGCCGGCAGCCGCCCTACCCGCCGCGCCGCGGCGGTCGCCGCCTTGAGCACCGAGGTGCTGCGCCGCCGCGGCGCTCGCACGGACAAGAGCTAAGCATCGGCTTGACCGATGCTCTGACTCAAATACATCGGTTGGACAGGTGCCTGTGGCGCCCTCATGCTGGGTGTGCGGGGCCTGATTACCGCCCGGGCGCACGGGTATGCCAGGGCCGGGACTTACCGGTGACCACGGGTACGAGATCGGGTGCCGCGCATGTGGCGCAAGGAGGCCCGCCCGCAGAAGATCGGCAAGGACCGGCCAGGCCGGGAATGGAGGATAGTCGTGACCAGTTCACGCACGCCGGTGGAGACCGTCGCTGGCGCTGGCCAGCCGCATCCGCTGGACCCGCTGACGACTGGGGAGATCAAGCAGGTGGCGGCGATCGTGCGGCGCGAGCACGGTGCCGGGTGGCGGTTCGCGTCGATCGAGCTGAGGGAGCCGTCTAAGGGCGCCTTGCCGGCCCTGGAGGCCGGGGATCTGACCCGCCGGGAGGCGGTGGCGGTGTGCTGGGATCGCGAGGACGGCCAGGCCTGGCGGGCGGTGGTATCGCTGACCGGCGGCGTAGTCACCGCGTGGGAGCACCTGGAGGGCCAGCAGCCGAACATGACGCTGGATGAGTGGCGCGAGTGCGACGAGATGCTGCGCGCTCATCCGGCGCTGGTGCAGGCACTCGCGCGGCGCGGGATCACCGACCTGTCCCTGGTGTTCGCCGACGTGTGGGCCTATGGCGCCGCGCTGGTTCCCGAGCGCTACCGGGGCCTGCGCCTGGGCTGGGCGGACGTCTGGTACCGGGACAGCGAGCAGGGCAATCTCTATGCCCATCACGTCAGCGGGCTGCATCCGGTGGTAGATCTGAACCGCATGATGATGCTGGAGCTGGAGGACAGCCTGGCGGACGGGACGCCTGCCAGCCAGCCCGCCGTGATGGGCGAATACCTGCCCGCGCTCATCCCGGTGCCGCTGCGGCAGGTGAAACCGCTGCAGGTCAGCCAGCCGGAGGGGGTGGGCTTCACCCTCGAGGGCCGCCTGCTGTCGTGGCAGAACTGGCAGCTGCGGGTGGGCTTCAATCACCGCGAGGGCCTGGTGCTGCACCAGGTGGGATTCCGCGATGCAGGGCGGCTGCGGCCGGTCGCGCACCGGCTCTCGTTCGCGGAGTTGTTCGTGCCCTACCGGGACGCCACCCCCGACCATTACCGCCGGACCGCGTTCGACATTGGCGAGTGGGGCCTGGGCTTCATGACCACCTCTCTGGAACTGGGCTGTGACTGCCTGGGCGAGATCACCTACCTGGACGCGGTGGTGCACGATTCCCGCGGTGAGCCGATCACCATCCCGAACGCCGTCTGCATCCACGAGGAGGACAGCGGGGTCCTCTGGAAACACGTCGACCACAGTGCCGGAGCCGAGGTGCGGCGGGCGCGGCGGCTGGTCGTGTCCTTCCATGTCACCGTCGTTAACTACGACTACCTGGTGTACTGGCGGTTCTACCAGGACGGGAACATCGAGTGCGAGGTGCGGGCCACCGGCATCATGGTCACCTCGCATTTCCCCGACGGCAGCCAGCCGCCATATGGCACGCTGGTCGACCAGCGCACCTACGCCCCGTTTCACCAGCACTTCATCGTGGCGCGGCTCGACCTGGACGTGGACGGGCCGGATAACACGGTCTACGCGACCGAGTCGGTGGCGGCCACGGCGGGCGGGGACGACCCGTACGGCCTGGGCCTGGTGGTCAGGGACACCCCACTGCTCACCGAGGCGGAAGGGAAGCAGGACTACGACTGGGCCACGCAGCGCGGCTGGAAGGTGGTCAACGGCAATGTGAAGAACGGGCTGGGTACCCCGGTCGGGTACAAGCTGATGCCGTCCGGGGCATTCCCGCCGCTGCTCGGCCCGGACTCGCCGACCTTCCGGCGGGCCGAGGCGATCGGGCACACGCTGTGGGTCACGCCCTACCGGGAGGACGAGCGCTGGCCCTGCGGCGAATTCCCGATCCTGAGCGAGTACGACACGGGCCTGCCCGCCTGGACCGCGGCGGACCGGCCCATCCAGAACACCGACGTCGTGCTGTGGTACGTGTTCGGCATCCATCACATCACCCGGCCCGAGGACTGGCCGGTGATGCCCGCCGACGTCGTCTCGTTCTGGCTCAAGCCGTTCGGGTTCTTCGACCGCAACCCAGCCCTGGATGTGCCGCCGAGCCATCCGCGGTGAAGCGGCCGCTGCCCGGCGGCGCATTCCGCCGCGCCGGAGGAAGGTACCGTAATAAGCGGTACTGGAGATGACAGAGCGTAAACCGCCAGGGATCAGCTTCACCTCGTGGATCGACCAGAGGATCAACGAGGCGGCGGAGCGTGGTGCCTTCGATGACCTGCCCGGCGCGGGGAAGCCGCTTCCCAAGCGGAGCGAGGCGGATGACGGCCAGGCCTGGCTGCGGGACTACCTGCGCCGGGAGGGCGTTCCGGCCGAGGAGCTCCTGCCGATCCCGCTGAAGCTGCGCAAGGAGGTCGAACGGCTGACCGAGGAGGTCCAGGACCTGCGCAGTGAGCAGCAGGTCCGCGACGCTGCCGCGGAGCTCAACCGGCGGATCGAGCAGTGGCGCCGGATACCCGAGGGCCCGCCGATATACCTGCGCCTCGTGGACACCGAGATGCTCGTCCACACGTGGCGGGACGGCCAGACCGGATCCCCGCCGGTCGCGCCGCGGGTCAGGCCAGGAACTCCTCGAGAGGAACATCCACGTCGGCGAGCCTGGCCGCGTCGACGGTCGCGGCGTCGCGCACGATGGCCTGGATCGTGTCGTTGACGTCCCAGATGTTGACGTTCATGCCGGCCAGCACTCGCCGGCCGGAGAGCCAGAACGCGATGAACTCCCGCTGCGGCAGGTCGCCGCGGAACACGATCTGGTCGTAGCCGCCGGGCTCGACGTAGCCGGCGTACTCCATGCCCAGGTCGTACTGGTCGGTGTAGAAGTAGGGCACCCGGTCGTAGACGGCATCCTGGCCCAGCATCGCGCGCGCCGCCGTCTGCGGCTGATGCAGCGCGTTGTACCAGTGCTCGACCCGGATGTGCTTGCCCAGCACGGGGTGGTAGGCGCTGGCCACGTCCCCGGCGGCGTAGATGTCCGGGTCGGAGGTCTGCAGCCGGGCGTCGGTCACGATGCCGTTGCTGACCCGGAGGCCGGCCGCCTCGGCGAGCTGGACGTTGGGCGTGATCCCGACGCCGACGATGACCGCGTCCGCCGGGACGTGGGTGCCGTCGGCCAGCCGCACCCCGTCGGCCAGGCCATCAGAGGCGGTGATCTCCGCCACCTGGACCCCGAAGCGCAGGTCCACCCCGTGGTCGCGGTGCAGCCCGGCGAAGACCTGGGCCGCCTCCCGGCCGAGCACTCGCAGCAGCGGCAGCTCGGCCGCCTCCAGGATCGTGACCTCCACCCCGGCCGACCGGGCCGCGGCGGCGGTCTCCAGCCCGATCCAGCCCGCGCCGATCACCGCGACCCGGGACGCGGTAGCGAAGGTCGCCTTGATCTGATCACTGTCACCGACCCGGCGCAGGTACAGCACGCTGCCCGCGGCGGCGCCGGTAATGGTCAGGTGCCGCGGGGTGGAGCCGGTGGCCAGCAGCAGCTTGGCGTAGCCGATCCGGCTCCCGTCCGCCAGCGTTACCTCGTGCGTCGCGGGGTCGAGGCCGGTGACCCGGGCGCCCAGGCGCAGGTCGATATCGTGCTCGGCGTACCAGGCCAGCGGGTGGACAAACATGGTCTCCCGGTCGGCCTTGCCCAGCAGGTAGTCCTTGGACAGCGGCGGCCGCTCGTACGGCCGGTCGGTCTCCTCGCCGATCAGCACGACCGGACCGTCGTATCCCTGTTCGCGCAGGCCCTCCGCGGCCTTGGCCCCGGCCAGGCTCGCCCCCACGATCACGTACGCCGCATTGGTGTTCATGTCCCGCTCTCCTCTCCGGCTGGCCGCGGCTTGAGCGTCGTGCGCAGCTGGTCGTACGCGTCGCTGTGGGCGATGGCCTTGGCGAAAATGGTCGGATTGGTGGTCACGCCCACCACGTGATCATGCGCGACCAGCTCGGCCAGGCTGCCGGTAGTCAGCCGCGGCCGGCTCAGGTCATCCAGCCAGATCGACACTCCCCTGTCGCTCAGTTCAGCCAGCGGATCGGTCATCGTCGTGCTCCTTCCGCACTCACGGTCGCGTGTCGGGCGGTCCTGTCGCGCCCGTATATTCCCTGGCCGGTGCCCTGGCCTGCGTCGTTGTCCTCATGGCTGACCATCACCGATAGCCACGCAGCAGTGCCCGGGCCGCGGATCGAGCACGGTCCGCGCGCGGGTCACCCCCAGGCCGGCCACGATCCCCTCAACCAGCCCCAGGTTCATGCCGCAGACGACGTCCCTGTGATGCTCGGCGAGCCGGTGGAACGGGCAGTTCCGCAGCCGGATGACGCCATCCTCGCCCCGGCTCGGCTCGTATCCCTGCCCCGCCAGCGCTGCCACCAGGTCGTCCCCGTCGCGGCCGTGGAACCGGCGGCCCAGCTCGGAACCAAGTCGGCGCGCGGCATCGGCCAGGGTGGCCCGGCTCCGGCCGCTGGGATCGGACTCCACGGCCTGGACGAGCAGCCGTGCCGCCAGCTCGTACTCTCGCGGCGGAACGGTGACCGCGAACTCGCGGTCCGACCTGGCGTATCGCTTGGCCGGCCGCCCGGCACCCGGCCCGCCGCGCCCGGGCGGGCGCTGGTAGGAGGCCGTCAGCAGCCCGGCTTCGGTGAGCTTGTCGAGGTGGTAGACGGCCAGCGCCCGGCCCACCCCGGCCGCGGCTGCCGCCTCGTCTCGCCCGACTGGATCGGTCCGCTCGCACACCACCTGATACAGGCGGCGGCGCACCGGGTCATCCAGGCTGCTGAGCGAGGAAACGGGGTCCAGGTCCGTCATACGGCGACTCTATCACTAAAATTTGCTAATTAAAGAAGCTCGCGTCCCTGAAGACACATATTTCTGCCGAACGGTCGGTGGTATCACCTCTGATCAGGCCCGCGGCTCGGTGGCAGGCGCGCAGGTCTCCGCTCAGACAGGCTCGACCTCCGGGTAGGCGGGCACCCACATGGCCCGGCGCACCTGCCCGGCGAGATCATCCGGCGGCCTGTCGGCCAGGCCCTCGGCCTGCGCGGCCAGGCCCTCGGCCTGCGCGGCCAGGCCCTCGGCCTGCGCGGCCAGGCCCTCGGCCTGCGCGGCCCGGGCCACGGCCGCCGCGACCACGGCCGAGACCTCGCGCAGGCTGGTGACCGGAGGCAGCACGGCGGCGCCCGGCGTGGTGACATCGGACAGGCGCGCCAGGGCGCGGGCCGCGGCGGCCAGCATCTGGTCGGTGACCCGGCGAGCCCGGCAGACGGTGACCCCGAGCCCGAGGCCGGGGAAGATGAGCGCGTTGTTGGCCTGGGCGATCTGATAGCGGACCCCGTTGTACACCACCGGCCCGAACGGGCTGCCGGTGGCGATGAGTGCCCGCCCTGCGGTCCAGGCGATCAGGTCGGCCGGCCGGGCCTCCGCGTGCGAGGTCGGGTTGGACAGCGGCATGATGATCGGCCGGGCGACCTGCGCGGCCATTTCGGTGACGATCTGCTCGGTGAACGCGCCGGGCTGGGCCGAGGTTCCGATCAGAATGGTGGGGCGGGCGCGGGTCACCACCTCGGCCAGGCCGATGCCGCCGTCGCCATCGCGCCGCCAGTTGCTTACCTCGGCAGCCGGGCGGGCGTACGGCACCTGGAAGTCCCGCAGCGTCCCGGGATAGTCGCTGGTGAGCAGGCCGTGGCGGTCAACTGCGTAAAAGCGCCCTGCGGCTTCGGCGGCGCTGAGGCCATCCTCGGTCATCACCTGCCGCAGCGCGTCACCGATCCCGGTCCCGGCCGTGCCGGCGCCGTGGATCACCACCCGCTGATCGCGCATCTGCCCGCCGGCCGCGCGGACCGCACCCACCGCGGCGGCCAGCACCACCGCGGCCGTGCCCTGGATGTCGTCATTGAATGTGCAGTGGGTACCTGCGTACTTGGCCAGGATGCGGTGGGCGTTGGCGGCGCCGAAGTCTTCCCAGTGCAACATCGCGTTCGGGAACAGTCGGGCAGCCACGGTGACATACGTGTCGATGAGCCCGTCGTAGCGTTCGTCCCTGACGCGTCGATGCCGGGCGCCCAGGTACATGTCCTCGTTCAGCAGGGCGGGGTTGTCGGTCCCGACATCCAGCACGACCGGGATGACGCGGCGCGGATGCACGCCGGCCGCGGCGACGTAGACGGCCAGCTTCCCGGTCGCGATCGCGATGCCGCCGACCCCCCAGTCGCCGATGCCCAGGATGCCCTCGGAGTCAGTCGCCACGATGAGATCGACGTCGTCCGGCCCGAGCCCGTAGTTGCGGAAGGCCGCCTCGACCCGATCGGGATGGTCCACCGACAGGTACACCCCGCGCGGCCGGCCGTACTCCAGGCTGTAGCGCTCGATCGCCGTGCCTACTGTCGGGGTGTAGATGACCGGCAGCATCTCCTCGATGTGGTCGGTCAGCAGCCGGTAGAACAGCACTTCATTGCGGTCCCGCACGTGGCCGAGAAATATGTACTTGGCCAGGTCGTCGGGTTCGCGCATGTACTGCGCGTAGACCCGGCTCAGCTGCGTCTCGATCGTCGACACGCCGTCAGGGAGCAGGCCGGTCAGCCCGAGGGCCTCCCGCTCGGCATACGTGAACGCGGTGCCCCGGTTCAGCATCGGCGACCGCAGCACCAGGCTGCCCCGCAGCCCGACCCGCGCCACCACGCCCTCATCGGTCGAGATGAACTCGTACGGAGGTTCCACCATCGCTCCACCCACCCACCTCGGACCGCGACAGGCTGCCGCATGGAGCCTACGGTCGCGGGCCCGGTACGTGCCAGCGGAAGCAGCGCGAACGAGGCGATCCCGATCGCTATGATCATCCGGTGCCTGAACCAAGAGCGCGGGTGAGGATGACCACTGTTCCGGTCCTGCTGCGACGCGGCGCCACGATGGTCGCGGCCGGGCGCGTGGCACTGGGCGTGATCGCCCTGGCCTGGCCGTCGGTACCGGCCCGCCCGTGGGTGGGTGCTACCGCCGACGACCTGGCCGTCCGGGTGTTCGGCCGCGCACTGGGAGCACGCGACCTCGCCCTGGGCCTCGGCGCCCTGGCCGCGCTGCAGCTCCCGGCCGCCGGGGCCGGGCAGGCCGGTTCGGCCCGCGCCTGGGTCGCGGGGGGCGCCTTGTCCGACGCCCTGGACGTGGCGGCCAGCCTGGCCTCATGGCGCGAGCTCCCGCGGCTAGGGCGATGGCTGGTCGCCGCGTCGGCCGGCGGCGCCGCCCTGGTCGGCGCGGCCGGAGCCCTAGCCGTCCGTCCGGGCCGTGGCTACTGCCCGGAAGGACTGGCCGGTGTCCCGGCCAGCCGGCCGAACAGCTCGGCGTAGTCGTAGGCGGCCTCGGGCTTGGCGCGCACCGCCGCGTCGATCATGTTGGCGTCCTTGCCGACGAGGATCCGCCAGGCCCCGGATCGCACCCCGTCCAGGATGATGGTCGCCGCCTGCGCCGCGCTTACCGGCGCCTTGTCCCGGAAGTCGTTGCAGATCCGTACCAGCATCTGGCGCAGGTCGTCGGTTGAAGGACCCGCTGCCAGCAGGCCGGCCTGGGTCAGCCTGGCCACTGCCTCGGCCGGGATCAGCTCCTCCACCTGGGCGTCGCTCATCTGCTCCGGCTCGGGCAGGCCGCGGGCGCGGAAGCTGTTCCTCATGATGTTCGTGCCCACGTGACCCGGCATCACCACGGCCACCCGGACCTGCGGCGCGTTGTTGCGCAGGTCCTCAATGAGCGCCTCGGAGAAGCCCTTTACCGCGAACTTGGCCGTGCTGTAGGCGGTGTTCGGCAGCCCCGGGCCTAGCGTCGCCCAGAAGCCGTTCACGCTGCTGGTGTTGACCAGGACGCCGTCGCCGCTCGCGATGAGCAGCGGCAGGAACGCCCGCGCGCAGTAGTACACGCCCCAGAAGTCGATCGCGAACGTGCGCTCCCAGTCCTCCCTGGAGTCCTTGACGAAGCTGCCCGCAGCGCCGATGCCCGCGTTGTTGAACACCAGGTCGACGTGGCCGGCGGCGTGCCCCTCGAGCAGTTGGTCGCGGAACCGCAGGACCTGCGCCTCGTCGGAGACGTCGAAGACGTGGCCGGTGACGCGTACGCCGGGCGGGGCCGCTGCCTGCGCCATGGCCGCGGTCTCCGCCACCGTTTCCTCGTTGATGTCGCAGGTCGCGACCGAGCATCCCTGGTCCGCCAGCTGGCGGACCAGCTCGCGGCCCATGCCCGAGCCGCCGCCGGTCACTACCGCGAGTTTGCCACCGAACGAGTCCACCGCCCGACGCCTCCCACTGGTCTCATAATGTCAAGCCAGGATATGAAACAGACCATCATGCTGCCGATGGAGGATCGAGTGGAAGAATTCGCGGCACCGCAGGTGACGGCCGATGATCACGTGCGCGGGCCTGCCGATGCGCCAGTGACGGTGCTCGAGTACGGCGACTACGAATGCCCGTTCTGCCGGGGGGCGTCCCGCGATGTCCGCCGCTTGCTCGACTCCCACCCCGGCCTGATCAGGTTCGTGTTCCGGAACTTTCCCATCCCTCAGTTGCACCCGCACGCCGAGCAGGCCGCCGAGGCGGCCGAGGCCGCCTCGGCCCAGGGGAAGTTCTGGGAGATGTACGAGCTCCTGCTCACGCCCTCATCACGCCTTGACCTCGGCTCCCTCTTTGACTATGCCGCGGGCCTGAGCCTGGACGTGGGCCGGTTCCGCGACGACGTCGAGGGAAGGGCCTATGCCGGCCGGATCGAGCGCGACGTCGCCGAGGGTATCAGGGACGGCGTCAACGCCACCCCCAAGTTCTATGTCAACGGCGAGCGCATCGACGGGAAGGTCCCGCTTGAGGGCCTGGTGGATGCCGTCCAGGCCGCGCTCCGGTCGTCCCGGCCCGGATGAGGAGGCCGCCCCGGGATGAACCTGCGCGGACAGGCTATTCGCCTCCGCGATTCGTGGTGGGATAGCGGGCAGAGCCGGGGAAGGCGGGTGGGTGGCGATGCGGCTAGCGATGATCCGCACGGCGGCCGGCGAGCCCAGCGTGGCGGTCGGGCGCGACGGGGGATGGGTGCCGCTGCTCGCGCTGCCAGGTGCGGATCGGCTCGGGCCCGCCTCCGCCGACCTGCTGGCGTTCCTCGGCGCGGGCGAGCCGGTCCGTCGGCTTGCCGAGGAGCTGGTCTCCGCCGCGCCGCGGGCCGAGCCCTCACCGCCGCCCTCCCAGCTCCTCGGGCCGCCGCTGCGCCCGTCGGCGTTCCGTGGCTGCTCGCTGTGGGAGCAGCACATGATGGCCGCGGCCCGCGGCGTGCTGCGGTTGCGGTCCCCGGCGGCCGGAGCGGTGATCGTGGGCGTGCGTGAGCACGGCGGCTGGCTGTACCTCGGCAGTCTGTACGAGACGGCGGTGGGCCGGGTACCCGTTCCGGCCTGAGGCGACGCTCGATGGTTCAGTTGCCCTCGGCGGCCTGCCTCAGCAGGCTCCACAGCTCCTCGACGTCCCGGCGCTCGGTGGGCTCGGCGCCGATCGAGACGCGGACCGACCAGGTGCCGTCCAGCAGGGACGGCGTGACCAGGGCCGTGCCTGCGGCGTTGACCGAGTCCACCCAGGACAGCGTGTGCGCGTTCAGCGCGTCGGCGTCCAGCACCGCGCCGGTGCCTGAGACCAGGCCGGCGGGCTCGTGCCTGAGCACGACGGTCTGCAGGTTCACCGGGGCCAGAACCCGCCACCCGGGGGTTGATGAGACCTGCTCGCCGAGCCAGCGGGCGTTGGCCAGGTCCCGCCGCAGCCTGGCCCGGATGGCTTCGGCTCCGTCCAGCCGGAGGTGGAACCACAGCTTGAGCGCACGGAACCGGCGGCCGAGCGGGATGCCCCAGTCCTTGAACTGGGTCACCTCACCGTCCACGGCGGAACGCAGATACGACGGGCTGGTCGACATGACCCGGATCAGATGCGCCGGGTCGGCCACGTACAGCAGCGAGCAGTCCAGCACGGTGCCCAGCCACTTGTGCGGGTTCCAGGCCAGTGAGTCCGCGCCTTCCACGCCGTCAGCTAGCCAGCGCATCTCCGGCAGCAGCAGCGCCGAGCCCGCCATCGCCGCGTCGACATGCACCCACATCCCGTGCTTGCGGGCCAGCGGGACGATCTGCGCGACCGGGTCCACGGCCGTAGTACCGGTGGTGCCGATGCTGGCCACGACGGCGGCCGGGCGCCGGCCGGCGGCCGCGTCAGCCTCCAGCGCCGAAGCCAGCGCATCCGGCTGCATGGCATAGGTCACCGGGTCGACGTCGACCAGATGCAGGTTGTCCCGCCCGTAGCCGGCCAAGGCCACCGCTTTGGCGATCGAGGAGTGCGCGTGCCGCGTGGTGTATACCGTCAGCGGCGCGCTCTCGGCCTGCATCCCGCCGCGCGTCTCTGAGTAGGACGTCGCGCGCTCGCGCGCCGCCAGCAAGGCGACCAGGCATGCGCTGGAAGCCGTGTCCTGGATGACGCCCTTCCACGATGGCGGCAGCGCCGTCAGCTCGCGCAGCCACTCGACGACGACTTCCTCGACCTCCGTCAGCGCGGGGGCGGACTGCCACGTGATCCCCAGCGCTCCGAGCCCCGAGGCGGCCAGGTCGCCCAGCACCGAGCTGAGGGAGGCGTTGGACGGGAACCAGCCGAAGTAGCGAGGGTGCTGAACCTGGGTCACGCCGGGGACGACGACGCCTTCGAGGTCGGCCAGCACCCGGCTGAACGGCTCGGCCTCCTCCGGCGCCCGGCCGGGCAGCTTCCCGGCCACCTCACCAGGTCCCACCCGTGCCTGAACCGGCAGCTGCGGAATCCGGGCCCGGTAGTCCGCAATCCAATCGATCAGCTCATGACCAGCTGCCCGGAACTCCTCAGGTCCCATATCGCATCTTCACTTCCTCACGGCACAAGGCGGCGTACCCGTGCAGGTTATCCAAGCGGCCGGGCCCTTCAGCCGGTCGGCCGGGCGGCATGGCAGACTTGCCCGATGGTCTTGTACCGCCTCAACGCCGACGTCAGTTCGGAGAACCTCAGCGCGATCGAACCGGTGCTCACCCGGCTCACAGCCGGCCAGGTCACCGAGACCCCGAACGGCCTGCACGTGGACGGCGCGATGGAAGGCACCGACGCCCGCGACGTGAACCGGCGGCTGCTCTCGGCCCTGCGGCGGATCGAGAAGCGTACCCGGCTGCGCGCTGAATGGACCGCAGGCGGCACCACCTACCGGTTTTTCGACTACGCATCCAAGTCCGAACGGCCCGCCTTACCGGCCACGCGTGAACCAGCCCGATCGGGGCAGGTACGCCGGACCTCAGTGAGGTCCGCTACCCTCGGCCGCAGAGAGGATCGGCATGGGTAATGTTGGCTGGCCATCGGATCCGCAGACCAGGCACTGGATCTGGCTCGGTGGTCTGGGCGTGACCCTCGCGGCCGTGGTCGCGGTCCTGGTGCTGGTCTTCACCCCGGCCGCGGACACCGTCCATCCGGGTGCCGCCCGGACGCCGCACCCGGCGGCGGCCTCCGCCTCGCGGGCCCTCCCGGCCCCGCATCCGGCTGCCAGCTGGCCGGTCGCCGGGGCCCTGTCGGACCTGTCAGTGCCGCTGCCCGGCATGCCGCCGGTGACGGACCCGGCGAACATCTACGCCGACGCCGGGCCGAACATGCTCAGTCCGGCCGTGCGCGGAGTTCCCTATCGGATCTACGTTCCGAACAGCGGCGGTTCCACGGTGACCGTGATCGACCCGGCCACGTACCGGGTGATCGAGACCTACCAGACCGGGCTCAACCCGCAGCACGTGGTGCCCGCCTACGACCTGCGCACGCTGTACGTCACCAACGACCTGGGCGATAGCCTCACCCCGATCAACCCGCTCACCGGCCGGCCGGCCGGCCCGAACATCGGTGTGGACGATCCGTACAACATGTACTTCACCCCCGACGGTCGCTACGCCATCGTGGTCGCGGAGGCCCGTGAGCACCTTGACTTCCGCAACCCGCATACCTTCGCGCTCGAGCACCGGATCAGCGTCGACTGTGCCGGCGTGGACCACGTCGACTTCGCGGCCAACGGGGCTTACCTGATCGCCACCTGCGAGTTCGCCGGCCGCCTGGTCCGGATCGACCTGCACACCCTGCGGGCGGCCGGCTACCTGAACCTGCCGGGGTCATCGCCGCAGGACATCAAGCTGGATCCCGCCGGGCGCACCTTCTACGTCGCCGACAAGACCCACGCCGGGGTATGGCTGATCGACGCCGCGACCTTCCGGCCGACCGGATTCATCCCCACCGGTCCGGACGCGCACGGCCTGTATCCCAGCCGCGACGGCCGCGACCTGTATGTGACCAACCGCGGCAATGGCTCGATCTCCGTCATCAGCTTCGCGACCAAGAAGGTCGTTGCCACCTGGTGGATCCCCGGCGGGGGCAGCCCGGACATGGGCGGGCTGTCCCCGGACGGGAAAGTGCTCTGGGTATCGGGGCGCTACGACGCGGTCGTCTACGCCATCTCCACCGTCACCGGGCACCTGCTAGCCAAGATTCCGGTGGGCCTGCAGCCGCACGGGCTGTGCGTATGGCCCCAGCCGGGCCGCTACTCCCTGGGCCACACCGGGATCACCCGATGAGCATGCTGGGCCTGCGGGCCACGACTCCCGGTCCCGCCCTCCGCCGCGCGGGATGGGCGCTGGCCGGGCCGGTCCTGCTGCTGGCCGGGCTGGCGGGAACGGCTCCGGCCCGCGACGCCGGCGAGGTGACCGCCCGGCTGGGACCCATCACGGTCACCGCCACCGCGCTGCTGCCCGGGCCAGCCGGGACGCTGACCGCCGACGTGCAAGTCACCACCACCGGGCAGTCCTCCGATCAGCTCGACGCCGCCATCGCCGCAGGCGACGCTCCGGTCGCGGTCTACCACCAGCAGGTCGACGCCGGGGAGGTCACGGACCTGGCCAGCTGCGGCGGTGAGATCCCCCCGCCGGACGTGGTGAACCGCTGGCTCCACTACGGGCCGCTGCTGGTCCCCGGACGATCGGACGGCCCGTCCCGGCCCGCAGCGGCGACCTTGACGGTGCAGCCGGCCGCCCCGCTGCCGGCCGGCGGAAACTTGGCCATCACCTTGTACTTCGCCCAGGCCGGCTCGGTCACTGTCCGGCTGCCCGTCGACCACGCCTGACGCCGCCGATGCTCGGGCCGAGGAGAAGGAGCCACGGTGGTGGCCGCGACCGGCCAGGCGATCGCGTTCGCCCAGGATCTTGGCCTGGATCCGCAGGTGTTCCTGGACATGGTCAAGGGCGGCGCGGTGGACACCCCCTATCTCCACCTCAAGGGCCAGGCGATGATCGCCGGTCAGTTCCCGGCCTCGTTCGCGGTGGACGGTGCGGTCAAGGACACCGGGCTCATCGCCGCCGCGATGCGCGAAGCTGGCACCGACGCCACGCTGATGGACGCGGTCCGGCAGCAGTTCCGCAAGGCCGCAGACTCCGGGCACGGTGACGACGACATGGCCGCCGTCTACCACGCCTTCCGTGGCTGAGCCTGTCGGCCGGGCTTCTCAGGCGCCGGCCTGCTCGCGGTTGAGGCGGGCGTGTGCCTTGCGGTTGCGCCGGTAGAGCCCGACGAACTCCCGGAACAGGCTGTCGTACAGCTCCTTCAGGGCCGGGTCCGGCTGGTGGCTGCTCACTACCCGGACCCGGTCCGGTACCTGGTCGAACGTGAGCTCGCCGAGCGCGACCGCGGCCAGCAGACCGACTCCGCGGGTGCCCGCGTTCACCGGGTCGGCTACCTGGTCGATGGTCCGGCCGAGCACGTCGGCGAAGATCTGGCACCATACGTCCGAGCGCGCACCGCCGCCGATGAACCGGACCGGCTCCATCCGGTGCCTGGTAAAGCGCTCCACGGCCCCGAGCAGCCAGCGCGCGTTGAACGCCACGCCTTCGAACACGGCCCGCACCAGGTCCTCGCGGTTCGTCGAGAGCGACAGGTTGTGAAAGCCGCCGCGCACGAACCGGTCCTCCACCGGGGTCCGTTCGCCGTACAGCCACGGGGTGAAGATCAGCCCGCCGCTCCCCGGCCGGGCCTGCCCGGCCATCCGGTCGAAATCGCGGTACGCGGACGCCGGCGGATCATCTCCGTAGAGCACCCGGTCGCGCAAGAAGGTCAGCGCGGCACCGGCTGTCTCCTGCTCGTCGGCGACGAAGTAGCGCCCAGGTATCGGCGAGGGCAGCGAGGCCATGTTGTGCAGCAGGTCGGTCTTCTTGAACGGCACGTGGCAGGTCAGCCACGATGACGTGCCGACGTACAGGTGCGCCTGATAGTCCTTGGTGGCCCCGGAGCCGATCGCCGCCGCCTGCAGGTCGGGCGTGCTCACCACGACCGGGATGCCGGCCGGGACGCCCAGGACGTCCGCTGGCTCAGCTGACAGCGGCCCGAGGATATCCGTGGCGGCCAGCAGTTCGGGCAGCCGCGACTGCTCGATCCCGGCCAGCCTCAGCAGCGCCGGGTCATAGCGGATGCGGTCCGGACGGCGGTTGTCGGTCACCCAGTGCAGCGCGATCGAGTCGAACGACGCCGCGCACCGCCCGGTGAGGCGGGCGTTCAGCCAGTCCTTGGGCTCAAGGAACCGGTGCGCCCGGCGGTAGGTTTCCGGCTCCTGGTGCTTGAGCCACAGGATGTGGGCGATGGAGTCCTTGCCGCTGTGCGCCGGTGCCCCGCCCGTGGTCCGCAGCCACCGGGCCAGCCGGACCACCCCGTAGCCCTGTACCTTCACCGCTCCGCCGGTGATCCGACGCGCGTACGGCGCACCGCGCGAGTCCATCCAGATGATCGCGTCGCGGATGGGCTCGCCGTGCTCATCGACGGGCACGGTTCCCGACCACTGGGCCGTGCAGGCCACGGCGACCACCGATTCC
>Ga0187780_10001586_pt1 | contig 17173 bp, 27 predicted proteins | sample 1015_Q2_SP10_20__FD_132429 | JGI IMG/M metagenome (GOLD analysis project Ga0187780, IMG submission 132429) | Tropical peat soil microbial communities from peatlands in Department of Meta, Colombia - 1015_Q2_SP10_20_MG | ecosystem: Environmental > Terrestrial > Soil > Wetlands > Peat | place...
GAGAACGCGACCGAGGAGCGGCGCCTGCTGCTGCGGCTCTACGGCGCGACGATCGTCGACTCGCCCGCGGCGGAGGGCTCGAACGGCGCCGTCCGCATCGCGCTCGAGCTGGCGGAGCGGGAGCCGCGCTACTTCATGCCGTTCCAGTACGCGAACCCCGCCAACCCGCGCGCCCACTACGAGGGCACCGGCGCGGAGATCGCCGAGGCGCTCGACCGCGTCGACGTGCTCGTCGCGGGCCTCGGCACGGGCGGCACGCTGATGGGCACCGGCGAGCGCCTGCGCGAGAGCTTCCCCGACGTCGTCGTCGCGGCCGCCGAGCCGCTCCCCGGCGACCCCGTGATGGGCCTGCGCTCGCTCGGCGACGGCTACGTCCCGCCGATCCTCGACGTCTCCAGGCTCGACCGGAAGGTGCTCGTCTCCAACGTGGAGTCCGTCACCGCGGTGCGCGCGCTGCTCGACCGCGAGGGGATCTTCGCGGGCGTCTCCTCGGGCGCCGTCGTGCACGTGGCGCAGAAGCTCGCGGCCGAGCTCGACGAGGGCGTCGTCGTCTGCATCCTCCCCGACGGCGGCTGGAAGTACCTGACCGCCCCGTTCTGGAGCGAGGGGGCGGGAGAATCGATGGAGTCGACGTTGTGGTGGTAGTCGTGCCCGCCGCCCTGCGCCGGGCGCTGGTCGATCATTCGCTCGCAGAGCAGCCGAACGAGGCCTGCGGGCTGCTCGTCCTCAGAGACGGCGTGGCGGAGAGCTATCACCCCGGGCGGAACGGAGCAGCGTCCCCTTACCGCTTCGAGCTCGAGGTCGACCCGGAGCTGTGGTTCCTCGAGGACGACGGCTGCGAGCTCGCAGTCTTCCACTCCCACCTCTCGTCACCGCCGCGCCCCTCCCGCACCGACGTCGAGAACATCGGGCTCTGGGCCGGGAGGCCGTACGTGATCTACTCCGTGCGCGAGGACACGCTCGGCGCGTGGACGATCCGCGACGGCGCGATCGAGCCGCTCGAGCTCGCGCCGTAGCGGGCTACTCGAGCTCGTCGTCGGCGGTCGAGAGCAGATCCTCCTCCTGCTGCCGGGGCTGGGGGCGCTCGAGGAACGTGACCGCCATCCGCTCGATGCGGTTGCCTTCGACCTCGAGCACGTCGAAGCGCATGCCGTCGTAGGCGACGTCGTCGCCGGGCTCGGGGGCCCGGCCGAGCTGGCCGAACACGAAGCCGGCGACGGTGTGGAAGTCCTCCTCGGGGAGCTCGGCGTTGAACCGGTCGTTGAACTCGTCGATCGGGAACATGCCGTCGATCCGCCAGGTGTCCTCGTCGACCTGCACGAGCTGCTCCTCTGCCACGTCGAACTCGTCCTCGATCTCGCCGACGATCTCCTCGATCAGGTCCTCCAGCGTGCAGACGCCGACCATGGCGCCGTACTCGTCGACGACGACCGCGAAGTGGTTCTTCGTGCGCTTGAACTCCTGCAGGAGCGAGGCGAGGTCCTTCGTCTCGGGGACGACGTAGGCGGGCCGCAGCAGCTCGTCGAGCCGCACGTTCGCGAGGCCGCGATCGTGGATCGCCGAGAAGAGGTCGCGGACGTGCAGGACGCCGACGATGTCGTCGAGCGTCTCCCGGTAGACGGGGTAGCGCGTGAACGGCGAGTCGAGCACCGTCGCGAGCGCCTCCTCGGGTGTCAGGTCGACGGAGATCGCCACGACGTCGGGTCGCGCGACCATCACCTCGGCGGCGTCGGTGTCGGCGAAGTCGAAGACCTTGTCGATCATCTGGCGCTCTTCCTGCTCGATCTCACCCTGCTCCGTCGAGCGGGAGAGCAGCATGCGCAGCTCCGCCTCGGAGTGGCCGTCGGTCCGGATCCCGGGCGGAGCCTGCCCGAGCGTCCGCAGCACGAGCTCGGTCGACGTCTGCAGCACCCAGATGACAGGCCCCGCGACCGTGAAGAACGCGCGCACCGGCGCGGAGGCCCACAGCGCCGTTCCCTCGGAATGGCTGAGCGCGACGCCTTTCGGCACGAGCTCGCCGATGACGACGTGGAAGAAGGTCAGGATCAGGTAGGCGAGCGCGATCGCGAGCGCGGCCGCCATCCACGGGTCGAACGCCTGCGAGAGCGCGTGCTCGCCGAGCGCGCCGATGCCCAGCGAGGTGAGCGTGACGCCGAGCTGCATCGCCGCGATGAAGCGCGGCGGGTCGCTCGTGATGCGCAGCACGCCGCGCGCGCGGCGGTTGCCCTGGTGATGCAGCTCGATGATCCTCGTCCGCCGCGCCGTCACGAGCCCGTACTCGGCCGCGACGAAGAAGGCGTTCAGCAGGATGAGAACTGCAACGCCGACGAGTTCCAGAAAGAGAGTCACGCCCCCACCCCCAACGGGGCGCAGGTACTAGGCGGGATGTCGTCCACCAGTCATCTCGCAGTATAGGCGACGCCGCGGTCGTCTTCGGTCTTCGCCGCGCGCCCGAGCGCCACCAGCCGCTCGAGGTGCGACAGCGTCTCGGCGACCGCGAAGCGGCGGTGGATCGGAGGCAGGTCGGCGCCGAAGAGGTCGTGCGAGACGTCGAAGCCGCTGCGCGGCTCACGCCCGAGGGCGGCCTCCGTCTGGTCGAGCCTCCGATCGTGGTGCGCGATGATCTCGTGCGCGCGCGCCGGCGGGTCGTCCACCGTCCTGCCGTGCCCGCCGTAGGAGACGCGGGGCCGGAGCTCCGCGACGCGGTGGAGCGACTCGACGTAGTCGCCCAACGGGTCGGGCCTGCTCTCCGGGTAGAGCCCGATCGCCGGGGTGATCGGGGTCAGCAGGTGATCGCCTGCGACGAGCACGCCTTCGCGGTAGAGGCAGAGATGTCCGTCGGCATGGCCGGGCGTCGCGAGCACGCGCCAGCCGTCCACCTCGTCGCCAGGCTCGACGAGCTGCGGGTTCCACGCGAACCGGACGAAGTCGGCGAAGACGTGCCCCGACTCGATCAGCTCCTCGGCGACGTGCGGCGGCACGCCCTGCCGCAGGAACCACGCCGCGATCTGCTCCGGCCAGTGGTGCGACCCCCAGACCTGCTCGCACTGCGCGTAGTCGAGCCGCCCCTGGAGCACGGGCGCCCCGGTCGCCTCGGCCGCCGCCTCGGCGCCGCCGACGTGGTCGGGATGCATGTGCGTGATGAAGATGCGCGCGACCGGCCCGTCGAGCTGCGCGAGGATCTCGTGCCACGGCGTCTCCATCAGGCCGAGGCCCGTGTCGACGAGCGTCCAGCCGTCGTCGCCCCGGAGGAGGTAGCAGTGCACGTGCCGCGGGCCGGTCGGCAGCGGCAGCGTCAGCCGCAGGATGCCGGGCTCGAGCTCGACCGGAACTGCGAACGTATGTTCGGTAGACTGCTCCATCGGGATGCGCCTCCGCGTCGAGTATCGCGAAGAGCCCTGCCGCTCTGCGCTCAACCGCGTGCAGGGGATGCCGTTCTCGTGGTCGCTGAACCCGTACACGGGTTGCGCCCATCGCTGCACGTTCTGCTACGTGCGGGCGTTCGAGGCGCGCGCCGACCGCCCCGCCGGCGATCGCTACGGCTCGAGCATCCGGGTCAAGACGAACGTCGCCGCGGTGCTCTGCCGCGAGCTCGCCCGGCCCTCCTGGCAGCGGGAGCCGGTCGCGATCGGCACCGCCACGGATCCCTACCAGCCCGCGGAGGGCCGCTACCGACTCACGCGCGCGTGCATCGAGGCGCTCGGCGCCGCGGCCAACCCGTTCTCCGTCATCACCCGCGGGCCGCTCGCCCTCCGCGACCTGGACGTGCTCGCACGGGCGGCGGGGCGCGCTAGGGTGAGCATCACCTTCTCGATCCCGACGCTCGACCCGGAGATCTGGCGGAGGACGGAGCCGGGAACGGCGCCGCCCTATCAGCGACTGCGCGCGCTCCAGGAGCTCGTCGAGGCGGGGCTCGACGTCGGCGTCGGGATGGCGCCCATCCTGCCCGGGCTCAGCGACCGGCCGGAGCTGCTCGCCGAGGTGGTGCGCGCGGCACGGGCGGCCGGCGCCACCGGCGTCTGGGCAAACCTCCTCTACCTCAAGCCGGGCACGAAGGAACACTTCCTCGCCGTGCTCGAGCGCGACTGGCCGGAGCTGCTCCCGGTCTACGAGCACCTGTACGCGCGGCGCGCCTACCTCCCCGCCGAAGAGGCGAAACCCGTCCGCGAGCGGGTGCGAGAGCTCGCGCGCCGCCACGGCATTCGCGACCGCCGGCCGGAGCCGCTCCGTCCGCCGGCCGATCCGGAGCAGCTGAAGCTCGCGGTCTAGCGCGGCGCCGTCGAGCGGGCCCAATAGAATCCCTGGCCCGTGACGGCATCCGAGATCACCTGCCTGATCGTCGACGACCACGAGGTCGTCCGCGAAGGCCTGCGCCTGTCGCTTTCGCGCGCGCCGCACATCCGCGTCATCGGCGAGGCGGGCGACGGGGAGAGCGCGGTCGCGCTCGCCGAGCGCCGACGTCCCGACGTCGTGATCATGGACGTGCGCATGCCCGGCATGGACGGGCTCGAGGCGACGAAGCTGCTGACGGAGAAGGTGCCCGACAGCGCCGTCCTCATCTTCACCGCGTACAGCGAGCGCAGCCTGCTCAGCCGCGGCCTCGAGTCGGGCGCGAAGGGGTACATCCTCAAGGAGGCGCCGCACCAGACGCTGCTGCGAGCGATCGAGAAGGTCGCAGCCGGCGAGGGCTACGTCGACCCGGCGCTGATGCCGGCGTTCCTGACGGGCAAGGACAAGGAAGACATGCTCACCTCGCGCGAGCGCGAGATCCTGCAGCTGCTCGCAGACGGCATGTCGAACGCCGACGTGGCCACGAAGCTCTTCATCAGCCAGGAGACCGTCAAGAGCCACGTGCGCCACATCCTCGCCAAGCTCGAGGCGGACACGCGGACGCACGCGGTCGCGATTGCGCTGCGCGAGTCGATCATCGATTAGCTCCATGGCAGAGGATCCGGCTCGCCGCGAGCTGACCGAGCAGGTCCTCGCCGCCGAGCAGGACGAGCGGCGGCGGATCGCGCTCTTCCTGCACGACGGGCCGGTGCAGTCGCTCGCAGGGGTCGCGCTGATGCTCGACGCGGCCCTCGACCTCGTCTCACGCGGCAACACCGAGCAGGCCGGCGACGTGCTCGACAAGGCGCTCGCCCGCACGCGCGTGACGATCGGCGAGCTGCGCGACCTCTCCTTCAGCCTCGAGCCGGTGGTGCTGCGCGACCACGGCTTCGGCACGGCGGTCAGCACGCTTCTGCAGGACCGGGGCCTGGAGCACGGCATCGAGGTCGAGGTCGACACCGCCCCGGCGGAGGCGCTCGGCGAGCGGGCCCAGGCCGCGCTGTACCAGATCGTGCGCGAGGCGCTCGAGGGCGCGATCCGGCGCGGGCCGCCGCACACGTTCTCCGTCCGGGTCACGCGGGCGAGGCCGGACGCGCTCGAGGCGACGATCAGCGACGACGCTCCCGGCGAGCGCCGCCGCCGCTCGATCGAGGTGCTGGAAGAGCGGGCGCGGACGCTCGGCGCGACGATCTCCGTCGAGCAGACGGACGCCGGCACGACCATGCGCCTCGCGCTTCCGACCTACGCCACCTCCGAGTAGGATCCGGCCCCGGGTGGACGAGCATCTCGTCTTCGTCTGGCGGCCGTCCGGCTACGACCTGCGGGAGCGGGAAGGCGACCTTCCCGCCGTCGGCGAAGAGGTCGAGCAGGACGGCAGGATGCTGCTCGTGACGAAGATCGCCTCTTCCCCGCTGCCGGGAGACAGGCGCGTGTGCGTGTACCTCGCGGGCGAATAGCCCGGCCGACCGGGGGCGCTACTCGATCGGCTCGTTGTGGACGTCGTTGTCGTCCGCGTACTTCTGCGTGAGCGCGTTGACGACGTCCATGTTCGGGAAGGCGTAGTTGATCTCGACGAATGCGTTCCACTTGTCCGGGAGCGCGTCCTCCGGGAAGATCGCCTCGACCGGGCACTCGGGCTCGCACGCGCCGCAGTCGATGCACTCCTCCGGGTCGATGACGAGGATGCGGTCCGCCTCGTGGATGCAGTCCACGGGGCAGACGTCGACGCAGGACTTGTCTTTGATGTCGATACAGGGCTCGGCGATGATGTAGGTCATTGGCGCCTACTCTACCGAGCAGCCCTGCTAGGCCCTGCGGGTAAAGCCGCAGTCCTCAGCCGGAGGGGGCGAGCTCGTCGACGAGCTCCTGCGCCCGCTCGACGAGGGCCGACTTTGCGACCACCTGGTCGAACCCGGCCGAGTGGGCGGCGCGCAGCCCCGACGTGTCGGTGTGGTTCGTGTACCCGAGGATCGGAACGTCCGGATAGGTGTCCGAGACCTCGTCCGGATCGATGCGCGAGATGTCGGCGATCACGAGATCGGGCGGGTCGGTGTGCTCGACCGTGATCAGGTGATGCCCGGGCAACAGGGCCTCGAGCTTTCCCCGAAAGAAGAGGTCGACCCCACACAGCAGGATCGTGGCCACGGAGTAAGGGTAGAGCGGGCCGGGAGCCTGCTCAAGTAGCGTCGGCCACATGGGCGAGAACCGGCTCGAGGCAGGCCTTGCGCGCATCCGGGCGGGGCGGTTCTTCGAGGCGCACGAGGAGCTCGAGCTCGCCTGGCGCGCGGCCGAGCCGGCGGAGCGCGACTTCTACCAGGGCCTCGTCCACGTCGCCGTCGCCTGGTACCAGGCCGGCCGGGGGCGGCCGGTCGCGACGGCGCGACAGCTCGCGAAGGCGGCGCAGCGGCTCGGCGCGTACGCGCCGTCGCACCGCGGGGTGGACGTCGGCGACGTGCTGGCGCAGGTGGCGCGGGCGCGGGAGGCGGTGGCGGGCGGGTCGCTGGCGCTCGAGCCGCCGCGGCTCTGACGCTACGGCTTCGTCAGGCCGACGTCGTCGAGGAGCCTGTTCAGCGCCACGTGGAGCCACCAGTCGCGGTGGAAGAAGAGCAGCAACCCGAGCGCGACGAGCGTCAGGCCGCTCGCGACCTGGATCACGTCGTAGCGGTCGCGCAGCCAGCGGAACGTCCGCATCGCGCGGGCGAACGCGATCCCGGCGAGGAGAAAGGCAGCCCCGAGCCCGAGCGCGTACGCCGCCAGGAGGGCCGCTCCACGCAGAACCGTGCCCGTGCCGCTCGCGAGCACGAGCACGGACGCGAGCACGAGCCCGATGCAGGGGGCGGCACAGGCCGCGAAGGCGCCGCCGAGGAGCACACCCGAGCCGCGCCTCCTCGCCATCGCGAGCAGGCCGGGCGCGACGACCCGATCCGGCACCGGCAGCAGCCCGACGAAGGCGAGTCCGAGCACGACGAGCACGAAGCCGGCGATGTCGAGCTGTGCCGTCTGCGTCACGACGTTGCCGATCGCCGCCGCACCCGCCCCGAGCAGGACGAAGACGGATGTGAAGCCGAGGATGAACGGGATGCTCGCGACGACGACGCGCCGGGCCGTCCCCTGCTGCCCGAGCCGTCCCGCCTCGACGCTCGAGAGCGCCGAGAGATAGCCCGGCACGAGCGGCAGCACGCACGGCGTGATCACCGACGCGAAGCCGGCGAGGAAGGCGATCGGCAACCGCGCGCCCATCACTCCAGCTTCGCGAGCAGCTCGTCGAGCCGGCGCTCCGTCTCGGGGTCGAGCCCCGGCAGCGGCTTGCCGTTCAGCGCCGGCCCGCCCGCGGGCGCGTCGGCCTCGCGCGTCCGGCTCCAGCGCCAGACGCCGAGCGCGAGCAGGCCGGCGCCGAGCATGACGCCGCCGAGCGGCAACCACCACGCGACGAGGTCGAGGCCCCTGTGCGTCGGCTCGGCGAGGATGCCGGCGCCGAAGTTCGCGACGAGCTCCGACGTGATCTCCCCGGCGGTCGCGCACCGGTCGATCCGCGTCTGGATGAAGGCCTTGATCCGCTGCGCGGCCGGCGCGTCCGACTGGTCGAGGGTCGTGTGGCAGGTCGGGCACATGATCTGGCCCTCGAGGAACGTGAGCGACGTGCGCGGGTGCGCGCAGGCCGCGGCGGCCGGCCCGGCGAGGACGAGCGCCGCGACCGCGATCGCGGCGACGCGGAGGATCACGAGCGGAGCGCCTTCTCGAGCCCGCGCTGGAACTCGCCGGCGAACGCCGACGTATTGACGGGCCCGCGGATGTGGAGCACGATCCTCCCGTTTCGGCCGACGACGTACGTCTCCGGCACCTGGCTGATGCCGTAGCGGTTCTGCGTCACGTTGCCGGAGCCGTCCTGCACCATCGGGAAGCTGAGCCCGTGCGCGGACACGAAGCGGCGCGCGTCCGAGGTGACGTCGTGGTAGTCGATTCCCACGAAGACGACGCCCTGCGCGCTGTAACGGCGGTAGCTCCGCTCGAGCACCGCGGCCTCCGACTTGCACGGGTCGCACCACGACGCCCAGAAGTTGAGGACGACGGGCTTGCCGCGCAGCGAGGCGAGGTCGAACGTACCGCCCCCCTCGAGCCGGCGGAGCGAGAAGTTCGGAGCCGGCGCACCGACCTTGGGCGCATGATCCTGGTGCGTGAGCTTCCAGACGAGCAGTGCGAGGAGCGCGAACACGGCGGCGACGGCAACCCCCTGGCCTGCAAGCCGGAGCGAGCGGGTCACGAGGTCATCGCCGCCCGGATGCCCTGCTCGAAGTCCTTCTCCTGGTTCACGACCGTGCCGATGACGGGCCGGCTCGCCAGGCGGCCCCGCCGGTCGACGAAGAACGTCTCGGGCGTGCCGATGAGGCCGTAGCGGTCGACGAGCTCACCGGGGTCCCGGATCACCGGGTACGTGATGCCGTGGACCCGGACGAAGCGGCGCGCGTCGGCGACGGCGTCCTGAAAGTCGACCCCGACGAAGACGACGCCGTCGGCACGGTAGCGCCGGTACGCCGCCTCGAGCACCTTCGACTCCGCCTTGCACGGCTCGCACGACGACTGGAAGAAGTTGAGCACGACGGGCTTTCCCCGCAGCGAGGCGAGGCTCAGCGATCCGCCGCCGTCGAGCAGTTGCGCAGAGAAGAGCGGCGCGGGGCCGCCGGTGCGGCTCGGCGCCGGCTGGTGGGTCAGCCGCCAGACGAGCGTGCCGAGCAGGGCGCCGACCGCCGCGACCGCGACGACCTGGCCCGTGAGCTTGAGGCTCCGCATCAGGCGGCGACGATGAAGACGGGGGTGCCGACCTTCACCCGGTCGAACAGCCATTCCGCCTGGGGAATGAGCATGCGGATGCAGCCGTGGGACAGGGAGTAGCCGATCGAGCCCGACTCCGGCGTCCCGTGGATGCCGACGCCCGGGGACGAGATCCCCATCCAGCGGGTGCCCAGCGGGTTGCCCGGCCCCGGCGGCGTCGGCTTCTCGCCCGCTGCCCACGGGTCGTTCGGCGGATACCACCAGGGGTTCTTCCACTTCACGACGATGTGGAAGCGGCCGAGAGGAGTCGGGTAGATCGCCTGGCCGGTGGCGACATGGAACCGGCGGACGTACTTCGTGCCGCGGTAGAGCGTGAGCAGGTTCGAGCCGCGCCGGATGACGATCACCGGGCCGATCGCCTGCGACGTCACCGACGGCTGCGGGCGATGCAGAGCCACCGGTACCGGCGTGCGGGTTCCCTGCGCGAGCGCGCTTCGCAGCGCGCGGACGGTCGCGGACCTGTCGATCACGAGCCCCGGCTTCGACTTCGTGACGAAGGGCCGCAGGTTGCGCAGGAGCAGGCGTGCGTCGACCGGCTTGCGGTCGTAGCGGGCGGCGAGGCGCGACACGAACGTCTCGAGGGCCGGGACGTTCACGTTGGCCCGCAGCCCGAGCATCGTGTCGGGCCCGACGGTGAGCGCCTTCGCGACCGCAGCGTCGGCGGGAACGGCGACGCCGAGCGTCGCAGGGGCGATGTGCAGCGTCAGCCGCCCGAGCTGCAGGGTGACCGGGCTCGTGTACCGCTGCTGGAGCGCCTGGACGGCGGTGTCGGCCGGCATGCCGCCGACGGTCAGTGCGCCGAGCACGACGCCGTCCGGAATCGTCGCCTCCGTCACCGCGGAGGAGCCGGCGGCAGACGGGTCGCCCGGATTCGTGTCCGCGAGCACGGTTGCCGCCAGCAGGCCTGCGAGCGCACAGGTGCCCAGGAGGACGAAGAAGAGTCCGGCGCGTTTCACGATGACCCAGGCACGAAGATCCGCGGATCGTCGGTGATGATACCGTCGATGCCCGTTTCGAGCAGCGTCCGGACGAGCGCCGGCTCGTTCACCGTCCAGACGTAGACGGCCACGCCGAGCCCATGGCAGACGGCGACCGAGGCGGGCGTGACGACGCCCGCGTTCAGGGTCGCCGCGCTCGCGCCGGCGACTCGGAGCCACCGTGGCAGACGCCGCGGCAGCAGCGCCCGCAGGACGGCCAGCCCGGACGCGAGCAACGGCTGCAGCAACGGCCGCTCGGAAACGCCGAACCTGTCCTCCGGATATGTGAACGAGCGGGGCAGGTCGGGCGCCGCCACTGCGAACGCGGCCAGCACGCGGAGCGAGAACGAGCTGACGAAGCTGCGCGCGAGCAGGTCGTGACGCCGGAGCGACGCGACGATGCCGGACTCGAGCCCGGGCAGCTTGACGTCGATCTGGACGGCGAGGCCGAGCGCGGCCGCGAGGGCCAGGGCGTCGTCGAGCGCCGGCGCGTGCGCCGGCAGCTCGGGGCCGTGGCCGAGCACGAGCGCCCCGTCCGGGCGGCGCAGGACGTCGAGCTCGACCACGTCCACGCCGACCGCGGCCGCGGCCTCGACGGCGGCGAGGCTGTTCTCGGACGCAAGCGCCGCGGCGCCGCGATGCCCGACGCGGACGACGCTCCGCTCGCCTCGAAGCAACTCCAGCACGGGGCCAGTATCGCCTGCGCAGCAGGAGTCATAGACTCTGCGCGTGGCCCAGCCCATGCCCCGGCAGGAGCTCGACGACGAGCTCCCGCTCGACCCGTCCGCGATCGAGCTCCGCTACCGGTACCACCGTGCCCTCCGGCACGCCCGCGTCCTGCGGCGCGAGGAGAGCCGCCTGGCCGGCTACCGCTTCTACATCGCGCTTGTCGTGCTGATGGGGATCTCCGTCGCCTTCGTCGTCGGCAGCTGGCACGAGATCCAGCGGCTCTTCGGACTCTAGGAACGCGGTTCGCTCATACTGGCGCTGTGCAGACGCCGGAGCCGATGCCGCCCTCGCGGACGCCGCAGGAGCACGCGGCGCCGCGGCCCGCTCCGCGGCCTGTCGTGCCGGGCTACTGGGGCGAGCGGCTCGCCTGGATCTCGGGTCTCGTGCTGGCGATCTCCGCCTTCACGGACTGGTATGCGGGCAGCCAGACCGACGGCCTCACGCTGTCGGTGACCGGCTGGCACACCGGCGCCCTCGGCAAGCTCGTCTTCTTCATCGGGCTCGCGACGCTGATCCTCGAGGCGCTGCGCGAGGCCGGGATCGAGCTGCCGGCGACCGTGCCCGAGAGCCTCGTGCTCGTCGCGTTCGGCTCGCTCGCGACGATCTTCGTGCTCATCCGGCTCATCTCGATCCCGGACACGTTCTTCGACACGGCCGGGCGCGGGATCGGCATCTTCATCAGCCTGGCCTCGGCCGTCGTGCTGATAATCGCCGGGCTCCTGCGAGCAGCAGAAGAGCTGTAGCGATCCCGATCGCCGCGCCGGCGACCACGTCGAGCGGCCAGTGCACGCCGACGTAGACGCGGGAGAAGCCGATGGCGAGGGCAAGCAGGTAGAGGAGCGGCGCGGCGCGGGGGACGGCGGCGGCGAGCACGGTTGCGCACGCAAAGGCGATCGTCGTGTGGCCGGAGGGGAAGGAGCCGCTGCGCGGCACGTGCACGAGCGGCTGTGGCTCCGCGTAGCGGAGCGGCGGCCGTCGAACCCCGGTCGCCCACTGGAGCAGCGAGGCGACGCCGTCGGCCGCTCCGACGGCGAGCGCGACGAGCAGGAGGAGACGCGGCCGGCGCAGGCCGGCCGCGAGCAGCAGCGCGAGCACCAGCCAGACCGCTCCCCATGTGCCGATCCGGGAGAGCCAGACGAACACCTCGTCGAGCGGCTGCCACCGATGGTGGACGATCCAGCGCTCGAGGCGGCGGTCGAGCGCGATCAGGGCGAGCCCGGCCGCCGCGAGCGCTCGAGGAACGCCTCGAGGTCGGACCGTCGGAAGCGGCGGTGGCCGCCCGGCGTGTAGAAGGCCGGCACCCGGGCCTGATCCGACCACTTCCGGATCGTGCTCTGAGCGACGCCGAGGAACCGCGCCGCCTGCCCGAGGGTGAGCCATTCGCTGTCGTCTCTCTGTGCCATCGCCCCGAAAGCTCCGTGAGCTTTCAGGAGCTTTTACCAGGAACCGAGCTACGGGCGGATCGTCCGCACCGTCGTGACGGTCACGCCGGGCTTCGGGTTGTCGTGGAGCGCCTCGCCGACGGCGACGCCGGCCGCGAACGCGGCCGCGACGAGCAGGAGACCGAGCAGCCAGCGGATCACGACAGGTAGTCGGCCGCGCCGCGCTGGTAGCCGTGGAAGGCCGCGGCGAGCACGAGCGCGAGGTCGCGGGGCCACCCGGGCGACGGGGCGCGCTCCTCGACGAGCTGTCGCGCCCAGCGCTCGGCGCCGCCGTACGCGGCCGCGAGCTCGGCGAGCGTATACGTCTGCCCCACCTGCTTCCGCAGCTCGTTCGCGACGAGCTCCACCTGCAGGACGAGGCGCTGGTAGCGGCGGCTGTCGGCCCGCGCCGCCTCGAGCTGACGGTATCCGTCCTCCCATTCGTGGCGCGTCAGCTCGAGCGTGTCGGCGGCCATGCGCGCCGACTCTAGCTCTGCTCGCTGCAGCAGCGGTCGGGCCAGAGCGGCACGAGCTCCGCGACGACCCGCTCGCCCAGCTCGTACCCCGGGCGGGCGAGCGCGAACGCGGCGTGCGCGTGCAGGCACTTGAGCGAGCCGCCGCCGTGGGCGCCGCCGACACCGAGGTCGAGTGAGGCCCCACCGTCCCGGCCCGTCTCGCCGGCGGCGAGCTCGCGCCGAACCCGCCGCTGCTCCTCGTCGGCCCGCGCACGGCTGGCCGCCAGCTCCGGGTCGGCGGCCACCGCGTCCGTCCACCGCTCGACCCCGCCTGCGGCCTCGAGGCGCGAGACGGCGGCGACGAGATGACGGCAGGTCAGGTAGTACGTGGTGGGAAACGGCTCGCCGCCGGGGTCGTACGGCCTCTGCTCGGTCACGGCGGGCAGGCCGAAGGGACAGCGGAGCACGACGCGGCGGAATGCGCGCGGCTCACGGCCGATCTGGCGCGCCACGACGGCGCGGTCGGCGTCGGCGTCCACGAGGGGCCAGGCTACCGCGCCTCACGACACACCCCGACGGGTGTTGACAGGGATCCGTTTGCAGCCTTTCGTGAGCCGCACCCGGCCGTTTGGCCGCGAAGGGGTTCCAAACTGCTCCGACCCGTTCACGCGTACCTGGCGGCCGCCGCGGCCGCGATGATCGCGCCCGCGACGGCGGCGCTCGCAGCGGTGCGCGTGTCCACGCCGCCGCCGCCGCTCGCCTCCCTCGTGCTCGCGCCGGCCGACCTGCGACCGGGGGCTGTCGTCGGATCGCAGGTCACGACGTCGTACGACGGCCGTGAGCTGCTCCTGCGCACGTTCAAGCCGGGCGCCAGGATCACCGACGCGCCTCTGCTCGGCGCCGTCTCGGCCGCCGTCCTCGATCCGGACACGCCGACGGCGGTCGCCGACTACAAGGAGCTGAACGGCGAGACGCAGACCACGCAGGGCCGCCTGCTGCTGGCGAAGCAGTGGGCAACCGATTTCGTGAAAGGCATCAATGCCGCCGCGCACGGCAAGTCGAAGCTGACGCTCGAGCATACGGTCGTCGGCGAACCGGTCGAGCTGGGCCCGAGCACGCTGCGGCTGCCACTGATGTTCAAGACCAGCCGCGGCACGATCAGGATGATTCTCGAAGTGGTGCAGGCCGACCGGACGCTCTCGATCCTCGAGTTGATCAGCCCCTTCAACGGCCGGCTCGGCACGCTCGATGCGACGAAGGCGCTCGCCGCGATCCAGCAGCACCTGCACGTTGCCTTCACGGTCAGCAACACGACTCCGCCGACGATCAGCGGGACTCCGACCCAGGGTCAGGTCGTCGCAGTGGACGAGGGAGACTGGGCCGGCGCGCCGAGCACCTTCAGCTACTCCTGGGCTCGTTGCGACGCGGCCGGCGCCAATTGCACGCCGATCGCCGGGGCCACCACGAATCGCTACTCGGTCGACCCTGCAGACGTCGGCTCAACCATCCGCGTCACGGTCACGGGAGCCAACAGCCTCAGCTCCCAGCAGGGCGTCTCGGCCGCGACAGCGGTGGTCGGCTGACGCGTTGCGTCGGGCCGGGCCGCAGTCGATACTCCCGCGATGGCATCCGGAGACGGCGGGCTGAGAGCGCGGTCGGCAACCTGGGCCGATCTGACGGCGGTGGCCGAGACGATCTCCCTGGCGTTTCACGGCGACCCGACCTGGAGCCGGGCGTTCCCCGACCCGGTTCGCCGGCAGGCGCAGTACTCCGTGTTCTGGACGTTCATGATCGCGGGAGCGCTCCGCTACCCGTGGGTGCTGATGACCGACGGGTGCGAGGCGGCTGCGGTGTGGATCCCGCCGGGCGGCACCGAGCTCGCCGAGGAGGACGAGGCACGGCTCGGCCCCTTGCTGGAGCAGCTCGTCGGCGGGCGGGCGGACGAGGTGAGCGAGCTGCTCGAGCGTGTCGAAGCCGCCCATCCGCGTGACGAGCCGCACTACTACCTCAGCCTGCTGGGCACGCACCCCGATCACACGGGCCGGGGAATCGGCATGGCGCTCCTCGCCGAGAGCCTCTCCCGCATCGACCGGGAGCGGATGCCCGCCTACCTCGAGTCGAGCAACCCGGCGAACAACCATCGCTATCAGCGGTACGGCTTCGAGGCGATCGGCGAGTTCTACCCACCCGGGAGCGATACACCCGTGACGACGATGTGGCGCCACGCGGGCAGCACGCCTGTGTGATATTTCGCTTCGCGATGCACCATGCCGACCGCCTCACTCGTCGCCGCTTCGTCGCGTTCGGCAGTGCTGCGGCCGCCGGCATGTTCGCCGCCCGCGCCTCGGCGCGTGCCGCTTCGCCGCGCACGGCGGTCGGAGGTCGCGCCCCGGCGGCCGTCCGGTTCGCAACCCAGCCGACCTGGAGCCCGCCCCCTGTCGTCGTCGGCACCCCGGCCGTCGGGACCGCCGACGGCTTCATCTTCGTCGCCCCGATCAGCTTCGCGGTGACGGAGATTCCCCCCGGTCGGTACGGGCCTCTGATCGTCGACGACGAAGGGGAGCCCGTCTGGTTCCTTCCCCTCGCGACGGTCCTGGCCCAGAACTTCCGGGTGCAGAAGTACCGCGGCGCCGACGTGCTCACCTGGTACGAGGGCGCGTCCGGCGGCACGTACGGCGGCAGCTGCGTCATCTACGACGCTGCGTACGGCGAGCTCCATCGAGTACACGCCGGTCACGGGTTCGACTGCGACCTGCACGAGTTCCTGGTCACCGATCGCGGTACGGCACTGCTCTCGGTCGCGAACGAGGTGACGGCCGACCTCTCCTCGGTCGGAGGCGCAACGGACGGCCGTCTCGTAGAGGGAGTCGTTCAGGAGATCGACCTGGCGAGCAAGCGCGTGCTCTTCGAGTGGCACAGCGTCGACCACGTCGGAATCGACGAGTCCTTCCGCACGGCCGTGACGCCGGCCGGCAACGTCGACTACTTCCACCTCAACTCGATCGGCGTCGACACAGGCGGCGACCTGCTCGTCTCCGCCCGTCACACGTCGACGGTCTACAAGCTCGACCGCGACACCGGTGCCGTCAAGTGGCGACTCGGCGGGAAGAAGAACGACTTTCAGCTCGGCCCGGGCGCGACATTCAACTTCCAGCACGACGCCCGCGGCCACGGCGACGGCACCCTGACGCTCTTCGACAACGGCGCCACCGGCCCGGGTGCGGGGGAGGTCGAGCCGGCGTCGCGGCCGCTCCGGCTCGCGCTGGACGAGGACGCGATGACCGCCGAGCTGGTGCAGGTCTATCAAGCCTCGGATCCCCGCCTCGCGATCGCCCTGGGCGACGTCCAGCAGCTGCCGGACGGCGGCGTCTTCGTCGGTTGGGGAGCCGCCGGTCCCTTCTCCGAGTTCACGCCGGACGGCGACGTTCGCTTCGACGCGACCTTCGGCGACGGCAGCGTCTCCTATCGCGCCCTCCGCTTTCCGTGGGTCGGACGTCCCGCGTCCACTCCGGCGGTCGCGGCGGTCTCCAACCCCGATGGGACGATGACCGTCTATGCAAGCTGGAACGGCGCGACGGAGGTTGTGCGGTGGCAGGTGCGCTCCGGCACCACCCGCGCCGATCTGAAGGCCATGCACACCGCGAGGCGCACCGGCTTCGAGACGGCGATGGTCGTGCCCGCGGCCCTCTACGTGTCGGTGGCGGCGCTCGACGCCAAGGGCGGAGAGCTCGGTGTGTCGCAGCCGCTCGCCGTCTGAGCTCAGCGCGGTCTCAGGGCGCGCTTCTCCCGCGCGCGCCACTGTGTGATGCCCTTGACGATGAAGAGGTGCTCGCCCGGCCGCACGTAGCCGAGCGCACGCGCCTCGCGAGAGACCGTGACCGGGGAGGTGGCCGCGCCCAGCCGACGCTCGAGGTTCGCCCTCTCGTCCTGGAGCCGGTGCACGACCGCGTGCTGCTGGCTCAGCTCACCCCGCGCATCGACGTAGGCCTTCAGCGGCCGGTAGTAGAGCAGCGCGACGAGCACGAGCGCGCCGACGGCGATCCAGCGGCGCACGACGAGCGACCGCGCGGGACGGCGACCCTTCTTCCTGGGCATCGCCGTCGGTTTCGCGGCGGCCGGACGCGGTCCTGCCTCGTCGGCGGCTGCGACTTCATCGCGACCCGGTCGCCGCCGCGGGCTCTCGGCCCGCGCGCCCGCATAGGGCTGGAGGCTAGAGCACGCGCAGCGGCTCTAGCCGGAAGCCGGATCCACGCGGGTGGGGATGCCGCAGGCACCGCCGCCCGCGCAACACGACCAGTAGCCCGGGTCACGTAAGAGCTCGGGGGCTTTGCCGCCGAGCGCTCTGCGGAGCACAACATCTCCGTCGCGTAGGAACCGGAGGTTCCTACGCGATGTCGACCTTGATGACGTTCGTCGAGCCGGGGATGTTCAC
>Ga0187780_10001587_pt1 | contig 17170 bp, 13 predicted proteins | sample 1015_Q2_SP10_20__FD_132429 | JGI IMG/M metagenome (GOLD analysis project Ga0187780, IMG submission 132429) | Tropical peat soil microbial communities from peatlands in Department of Meta, Colombia - 1015_Q2_SP10_20_MG | ecosystem: Environmental > Terrestrial > Soil > Wetlands > Peat | place...
CGAGCTGTTCGTCAGTCGGCGTATCCGGCGCGGTCGTCATCTGTTGTCCCCGATCATTGAGAACCCGTACACCTCGGACTTATCACATGCCCAGGTCGCCCGGCGGGACGAGGTCGGCGTATGTCGTAGCGGTCCTGACCGACTCGTACCGCGACGCCGTCGGCGTAGCGGCTGGCCGCACCCACGAGATTGGACGCGAGGTTCGCCATTGTCATCCCCTTCAGGGCTCTTGCGCCGGGCCGGCAGCTGGGTCTGGTCGGAATCGGCCGTGTGGCGGGTACCGGCTGCAGATCTTGCTTGTGGCGACTGCGGCGCAGTTGGCGGCCGTGCTCTTTGGGGTGCGCTTGTTTGACCGTGCATCGAGTTTCTCTCCTGTAATGCTGGCAGGCAATCCTGGCGGGGCCACAGTCTGGTCGATTCAAGTGAGCGGCCCCGTGCGTGGCGTAGCGCTATGGTTCCTTCTCGCCCGCACCGACCTCGAATGTAGGCACCGGGCGGCCGCGCGGCCACCGTGCGCACGGCACGAGGAACACGATCGGAGTTGGCCGCTGCGCAAAAACGGTCAACCGGGTCCCTGTCAACAGCGGTCCAACAGCAGGCGGACCCGGCCGCCGGTGGCGGATGCAAGCCGTTAGCGGCAGAAATTCTTTGATCGCGCCGCGGAAAACGGTCAGGAGTCAAATCATGGTCGGTCGGCTTGCGCAATAGCGGCCACCTTCACGGCGGGCCTCCGGGCTTCCCTCATAGAACAGGCCAATATCGCCACAACCAGCATCGCCTTTACCGGAACGAGATCGCTGGGTGGACTGACTCATGAACGGCGCACCGCCACCCAGTCCGCCACGGAAGCATGCAGGCGAATGGGAAAGACAAAAGATATCCGCCAGGCCGTCGAGGCGGAACTCAAAGTCGACGACAACCTCACCATCACCGGCTCACCGTCTAGGCCAGCGGCGCCAGCGCCTCCGCCAGGGGCTTAACTGAATCGGGCCGCGCGTGGTACGGCATGTTCACGACGACCAGGTCGACGCCGACGTCGCGGTAGGCGGTGGCCGCCCCCACGACGGGTTCCAGTCCGGCATCAGGGTCGATGCGCACGTTGACCGAGCAGGTGATCTCGTTCACGTCGCGTCCGATGGCGGCGCAGTGTCCGATGAGCACCTCCTTCAGTTCGAGCCACTGCTCCGGGCTCTCGGTGATGGCGTTCCACTGCTGGGCCCAGCGTGCCACAGCGCGCAGCGTGCGCCTCTTGCCGCGCCCGCCGATCGTGACCGGCGGGTGCGGCCGCTGCACAGGCTTCGGTTCGCACCTGGCGTCGGTGAGCCGGACATGCCGGCCCGCGAACGTGGTGGTGGTCTGGCTCAGCAGGCTGATGATGGCCTCGACGCCCTCGTCGAACCGGTCGAACCGCTCGCCCAGCGGCGGCAGGTCGATCCCGTAGGCGTCGCATTCCATCTGGTTCCAGGCGGCTCCCAGGCCGAGCTCCAGCCGCCCGCCGGAGATGATGTCGACGGTCGCGGCCATGTTCGCGAGCACCGCTGGATGCCGGTAGACCATGCCGGTGACCTGGCAGCCGACCCGGATCCGCCGTGTCGCCTGCGCCATCGCGGCCAGCATCGTCCAGGCCTCGAAGTTGGGCCCGGTCAGGTCGCCGGTCAGCGGGTAGAAGTGATCCCAGTTCCACGCCGACTCGAACAGCGGGATCTCGTCCGCCGCGATCCATACGTCACGGAGCTCTTCCCATGTCTGGTGCTCGGGCCGTGTCTTGATCGCGAAACGCATGACGCTGACGTCCTCTCCTCGGCGGAGACCCACGGTCACAGGGTTATCCTATGAGGCAGCGGATCGCTCCAGATCGGGGACAGAGGTCAGCGCCCGTGGCCATCGCGTCATTTGTGATCAGCGGCCTGCTCGTAGCCGCGATCATCGGGATCTCGTGCTACGGGCGGTCACCCTTCCGCATGACGCCCGCGTCCCGCTTCACTACGGCTTCGGCGGCTACAGGAACTTCGCCTCCAGGAACGTGGCCCTGATCGTGTGGCCGGCCGCGGGAGCCTTCATCTTCGCCTTCCAGATCGCGGTATCGGCTTCTGCGGTCAAGCCGGATCACCGGGGCGGCGGTGGAACGCTCATCATCATCCCGTTCGTCCTCGTGATCATCGCCGTCTCCAAGTGGGGCGCGATCTCGGTCGCGAGAAGGAACAGCGATCTCGCTCAGCAGTAACGGATCCGGTTTCCGACTATCCGGCTGGCCCCGACCAGGCCTCTGGCGCGCCCGCGCCGTCCCTGCCCCTCCCAAGTACCTTGATATCGAGATACTGTAGGTTTAGCGGGGTGGGCGTAGGTACGAGCGAGGAGGCTCAGCGACGATGACCGCGAACAGCTTCGGCAGCCGGGCGGCGCTTCAGGCCGCGGGCCAGCGGTACGAGATCAACCGGCTGGACGCGGTGGACGGATCGGACAGCCTCCCGTTCAGCCTGAAGATCCTGCTGGAGAACCTGCTCCGTAACGAGGACGGCGGCAACATCACCGCGGAGCACGTCACCGCGCTGGCGCGGTGGGACCCGGCCAAGAAGCCTGATACCGAGATCCAGTTCACCCCGGCCCGCGTCATCTTGCAGGACCTGACCGGCGTACCCGCCGTGGTCGACCTGGCCGCCATGCGCGAGGCCATGCAGGCTCTCGGCGGCGACCCGAGGAAGATCAACCCGCTCATCCCCGCCGAGCTGGTCATCGACCATTCCGTGGTGGCTGACGTGTTCGGCCGGCCCGACGCGTTCACGAGGAACGTGGAGATCGAGTTCGCCCGCAACCGGGAGCGCTTCCAGTTCCTGCGCTGGGGTCAGGAGGCGTTCAGCCGGTTCAAGGTGGTGCCGCCCGGCACCGGCATCGTGCATCAGGTCAACATCGAGTACCTGGCCCGCGTCGTCATGGCTCACGACGGCCAGGCTTACCCCGACACCTGCCTCGGCACCGACTCGCATACCACCATGCAGAACGGCCTGGGCGTGCTGGGCTGGGGCGTCGGCGGCATCGAGGCCGAAGCCGCGATGCTCGGCCAGCCCGTCTCCATGCTCATCCCGAAGGTCGTCGGGTTCCGGCTGACCGGCGAGCTGCCAAGCGGCGCGACCGCCACCGACCTCGTGCTCACCATCACCGAGCTGCTCCGCAAGCACGGCGTGGTCGGCAAGTTCGTGGAGTTCCACGGGGAGGGCGTGGCCGCGGTCCCGGTCGCCAACCGCGCCACGATCGGCAACATGTCCCCGGAGTTCGGTTCCACCTGTGCGATCTTCCCCATCGACGCCGGCACGCTCGCTTACCTTCGGCTCACCGGCCGCCCGCGTCAGCAGGTCGATCTCGTCGAGGCCTACGCCAAGGAACAGGGGCTCTGGCACGACCCGGATCGTGAGCTGAGATATTCCGAGGAGCTCACCCTCGACCTGTCCACGGTGGTCCCGTCGATCGCGGGCCCGAAGCGCCCGCAGGACCGGATCACGCTTGCCGACGCCAAGACCGCCTTCAGGGAAGTCCTGCCCGACTACGTGCCCGAAGCCGGCCTGGACAACGGCCTCGCCGGCACCTTCCCCGCCTCGGATCCGGTCGCGTCCAGCGATGGCACCCGGGCTTCGAACCCGATCCAGGTCACGCTGGAGGACGGCACGACAACTGCCGTCGACCACGGCAGCGTGGTAATCGCCGCGATCACCTCCTGCACGAACACGTCTAACCCCTCGGTCATGGTCGGCGCCGCCCTGCTGGCCAAGAATGCGGTGGAGAAGGGCCTGAACCGCAAGCCCTGGGTGAAGACCACGCTGGCACCAGGGTCCAAGGTGGTCATGGACTACTACGAGCGCGCCGGGCTGCTGCCTTACCTGGACAAGCTCGGCTTCAACCTGGTCGGCTACGGCTGCACCACCTGCATCGGGAACTCCGGGCCGCTCCCGGCCGAGATCAGCGAGGCGGTGAACGACAACGACCTGGCGGTGGTTTCCGTGCTGTCCGGGAACAGGAACTTCGAAGGCCGGATCAACCCGGACGTGAAGCTGAACTACCTGGCCTCGCCGCCGCTCGTGGTCGCCTATGCGCTGGCCGGGACGATGGACATCGACCTGCAAAACGAGCCGATCGGCTCCGACCCGGCAGGCCAGCCGGTATACCTGGCCGACATCTGGCCGCCTCCGGAAGAGGTCGCCGCCGTCGTCCGGGACGCGGTGGCCGGCGAGATGTTCACCCGCGACTACGCCGACGTCTTCGAGGGCGACGACAACTGGCGCGGGCTGCACATCCCCGAGGGCGACACCTTCGCTTGGGACGAGGAATCGAGCTACGTGCGCCGCCCGCCGTACTTCGACGGGATGCCGGTAGAGCCGGAGCCGGTCAGCGACATCCACGGCGCGCGGGTGCTGGCCATGCTCGGCGACTCGGTGACCACCGACCACATCTCGCCGGCGGGCGCGATCAAGACCGATAGCCCGGCGGGGAGGTACCTGATGGCCCACGGCGTCGAGCGGCGCGACTTCAACTCCTACGGGTCCCGGCGGGGCAACCACGAGGTGATGATCCGCGGCACGTTCGCCAACATCAGGCTGCGCAACCAGCTCGCACCGGGCACCGAGGGCGGTGTCACCGTCAAGGATGGCGAGCAGATGCCGATCTACGACGCGTCCAGCCGCTACCTCGAAGAGGGCACCCCGCTGATCGTGCTCGGCGGCAAGGAATACGGCTCGGGCTCATCCCGCGACTGGGCCGCCAAGGGCACCCTGCTGCTCGGCGTGCGCGCGGTGCTCGTCGAATCCTTCGAGCGCATCCACCGGTCCAACCTGATCGGGATGGGCGTGCTGCCGCTGCAGTACCGACCGGGCGAGTCGGCGGCCTCGCTGGGACTGACCGGGCGGGAGACCTTCGACATCTGCGGCATCGAGGAAATGAATTCGGGAATTACCCCGAACGAGGTGACGGTGACGGCCGACGGGAAACAGTTCCGCGCCATCGTCCGGATCGACACCCCGGGCGAGGCGGACTATTACCGGCACGGCGGCATCATGCGGTATGTGCTCCGCTCCCTGCTGGGAGGATCCGGCGATAACGCCAGCTAACGCCCCCATCGTCACCAGGCTCAGGGCGGCCGGTTGCGTGTTCGCCGAGGACGAGGCCCGGCTGCTCATCTCCGCGGCCCGGACTCCGGCCGAGCTTGACTCCATGGTGGACCGGCGCGCTGCCGGCCTGCCGCTTGAGCACGTCCTCGGCTGGGCGGAGTTCTGCGGCCTGCGGATCGCCGTGGCTCCCGGGGTCTTCGTCCCGCGCCGCCGCACGGAGTTCCTGGTCCGGCAGGCCGCGATGCTGGCCCGGGGGGACGCCCCCCCAGACCCCCCCGCGACAGTGCTGGCCCGGGGGGACGACCCCCCCCAGACCCCCCCGGCCGGGGGGACCCGTCCCCCCGGACCCCCCTGGCCATCCCCCCGGACCCCCCTTGGGGAGGGCGACCCCCCCAGACCCCCCCGCAGGGCCACGGCCAGGCCGCGGGCCGTCGTCGTGGACCTGTGCTGCGGTGCGGGCGCGATCGCCGCCGCGATCGCCGCGGCCCTGGACGGAGCCGAGGTGTATGCCGTCGACATCGACGCGGCCGCGGTGCGCTGCGCCCGGCGGAACGTTCCTGGCCAGGTCTACCAGGGCGACTTGTACGAGCCGCTGCCCGCCGGGCTGCGGGGCCGAGTCAGGATCCTGGCCGCCAACGTGCCCTACGTGCCCACCGCGGAGATCGGGCTTCTTCCCACGGAGGCCCGGGCGTACGAGCCGCTGGTGGCGCTGGACGGCGGGCCGGACGGGCTGGATGTGCTGCGCCGGGTGGCCGCCGGGGCGCCCGCCTGGCTGGCTCCGGGCGGCTACCTGCTGATCGAGACCAGTGAACGCCAGCTACCGCAGGCCGCGGCGGCCTTCGCGGCTAGCGGCCTGATCCCGCGGGTGGCAAGTTCAGCCGACTTGAACGCCACTGTCGTCATCGGAAGGCGGCCGGCGCCGGACGGGCCGTGGCATACGCGAAATCCTTAAGGCGCCGCGCGCCGCGGGCTCAGGGGTTCGCTCATAAACCGGGGAAGAGCGGTCGTAGCTCATCGAGGTCGACGTCGGAGGTTTCCACCGGCGGGGTGTGGGCGGCGTCGAGACGCCCGTAGACCAGGCGGACGAACGCATCGGCCGGCAGCCGCAGCTCCGGCAGGCTTTCATCGGCATCATCTGAGGGTGTGAGGGTGACCGCCTCGCCCGTCGCCTCCAGAGTGAACTGCCGCTCTGGATCGGTGGTGGTGACGTGCACCCTGGTGCTTCTCCGTTCAGGATCACGCTTGCCACGCGAGGTCCGGGCGACGACGGAAGATCGTAGCAGTTTCCGGAGGCTGCCCTCCGGATCGTCTACGATGAGCCAATGACGGTCCGCGAGCAGTCCGATCCAGAGGGTCCGGCCGACCCCCCTGGCGGACTTGGACCTGTCGCACCCGTCGGCTCCGGTGCGTCTGCCGGCTCCGGTGCGTCTGTCGGCTCCGGTGGCCCCGTTGGCCCCGAGCTCGGATGCCGTCGGCTACGGACGGATGCCGCGCGCAACCGCGCCGTCATCGTGTCGGTGGCCAGGGATGTGTTCGCCGAGCAGGGCCTGGAAGCGCCGCTCGAGGCCATCGCCGTCCGGGCTGGGGTCGGCATCGCCACGCTGTACCGGCGTTTTCCCACCCGCGAGAAGCTAGTCGCGGGCCGCGCTCGTGGAGAAGGTCGCCGACTACGCCGAAGCCGCCCGGCAAGCCCTGGCCGTCACGGATCCGTGGGCTGGCTTCGCCGGGTTCGTGCAGCGGATCTGCGAGCTGCAAGCCGGCGACCGGGGCCTGTCTGACCTGCTGTCCATGACGCTGTCCGCGGATGAGCAGGTCGAGCAGCTCCGCAGGATGGCCAGCGACTCGCTCATCACGGTTATCGACCGTGCCAAGGCCGATGGCACGCTGCGCGAGGACTTCGTCGCCGAGGACCTCGTGCTGTTGCTGATCGCCACCGCCGCGGTCACGCACGTCACTCGCGAGGATGCACCGGATGCCTGGCGGCGATTCGCGGCGCTCGCCCTGGATGGCTTCAGGAGCCAGGGCTCGGCGCCGCCGCCCGAGGCACCCTCGGCCGCCCAGATGACCCGGGCCATGGTCCGGCTCGCCCATGAACGCGGCTGCGGCGAACGCGGGTAACCGGACGCGCGAACGGGACAGCCATGACCAGTGACGACACGGAGGACATCATGCGCAAGCCAAGTAACCCAGGGGGTGGGCGTGGAGACCGCGAACACTAGTGGCCTGGCCTCGGACCGAACTGATATCCGGGCGGTACCCGGCGAGAGTTCCGGCCGGGTACCGGCCAGCGCGCCACCGACTTGATGCGGCCCGTGGTCGCCGCGTGGCGTCCTTACTGCCTAGACTGCCTAGAGATAACAGTTCTCGTTCTGGTCAACGGGGGACCAGCTGACGCAGTACACCGACGACTCAGGCCACCCAGGGACGGGCGGCGGAGCGCGCACGCTCAGATCGGCCGAAGCCACGCCGGCCCGTGAGCCCGGGGGACGTGAGCCCGGGGGAGAGGTCCGGTTCTGGCTTGAGCGCCGCGGCATGATGACCGCCTACGCCGCGTTCCTGGCCTACGCGGTCATAGCCGCCATTTTCTCCGGGGGCCGGGATAAGGTCTGGGCGATCTGGGCCGCGTGCGGCTACGCCGTGGCCCTGCTCATGCTGTGGCGCGGACGAGACCGACGGATCCTCACCGCCGCCGTCCTGGTGTCCGTTGCGCTGGCCGTGATCGCCCCGCTGCTCTGGCTCTCCGTCGCCTATCCGCTCGAAGACGGCATGGTAGTGATCGACCGGTCTGCGGCCCTGCTGCTACACCACGGCACGCCCTACCTGCCCTCTGCGCAGGTGACCTGGTGGTTGTCCTACAACCCCTACCTGCCGGTCATGACCTTGTTCGGCCTGCCGAGCGCGGCCGGGCTCGGCGGCCTGGCCGGGAACCCCGGGCTGTGGCTGGCGGTCGGCACGGTGGTCCCGCTCGCCGCCGCGTTCTGGATCGCGGCACCGCACCGGAGCTGCCCTGCGTGCGGTCGGAACGCGCTGCTGGGCACGTCGATCGCGGTGGCCTCACCGGTGATAGGGCTCAACCTGGCCGTGATCACCACCGATCCGCCCGTGCTCGCCTTGATCCTGCTGTCCCTGGCCCTGGCCCTGCCCGGCAGAATGAGCACCGTGGCCGCGGGAGCCGTCAGCTCAGGTGCCGTCCTCGGCGTCGCCTGCGACCTGAAGTCCACCGCCTGGCTCGCGGTCCCGGTCATGGCCGCGATGTTCGCTGCCCGTGACGGCGCCCGGACCGCGCTCCGTTTCGCCGCCGCATCGGTGGGCACCGCCGTCGTCCTCATCGCGGTCCTGTCGCCCGCCGTACTGTTCAAGCCGGGAGCGGCCGCGGCGCTGGTCCAGAACACTGTCCTGTTCCCGCTCGGCCTCACCCGCTACAAGACGCCGGCCGAGAGCCTGCTGCCCGGGCACTTGCTCGCCGCCATGGGCACGGCCGGGCACGTGGTGTCGGTCGGCCTGTTGCTCGCGGCCGGCCTGGCCGTGGCGCTATGGCTGGTGATACGGCCGCCCCGCGACGTTCCGGCCGCGATCTGGCTGCTGGCCATCGGGCTGGCCCTGATGTTCCTGCTCGGGCCTGACGTCCGTTTCGGGTACTTCATCTACCCGCTCGGCCTGCTCGGCTGGCTGGCCCTGAACCCGCAGGTCAGGCAGGGCTCGTCCCGGACGTCAGGGCGGCACGTCGTCGGCGGCTGAAAAGCACCTGGGCCTCGGGACCGCCGGTGGCTGTGGAAGGCTGGTCTGACAGTCAGAGGAAGACCCGGAAGAAGGGCACGGTACGGCATGCGCGTCATAGAGATCGGTCGCCGGGGCGGGCCAGAGGTGCTGAGCGTGGCCGAGCACGTGGCGCCGGAGCCAGGCCGGGGGGAGGTGGTCGTCCAGGTCGCCGCGGCCGGGGTGAACTACATGGACATCTACCAGCGCGAGGGCGTCGGCGGCTACCGTCCCCCGCTGCCTTTCGTCCCCGGCGGGGAGGGCGCGGGGACGGTCATTGCCATCGGCGAGGGGGTAACCGGGCTAGCCGTCGGTGATGAGGTGGCCTGGGCCGGCCCGGGCAGCAGCTACGCCGAGCGGGTGGCGCTGCCCGCGAACCGCGCCGTCCCGGTGCCGGCCGGCATGACCACGCAGGTCGCCGCGGCCGCGATCCTGCAGGGCATGACCGCGCACTACCTGGTCACCAGCACCTACCCGGTGCGGGCCGGTGACGTCACCGTGATCCACGCGGCAGCCGGCGGGGTCGGGCTGCTGCTCACCCAGATGGTCAAGCGGCGCGGGGGGATCGTGGTCGCCACCACGTCGGGCGGGGAGAAGAATGATCTCGCCCGGACGGCCGGCGCCGACCACGTCACCGGCTACGACGATTTCCGCGCCGTCGTCGGCCAGGTCACCGACGGCGCGGGCGCGCACGTGGTGTACGACGGCGTCGGCAAGGACACCTTCGATGACAGCCTGGCGGCGCTGCGCCGGCGCGGGATGATGGTGCTCTACGGTGCCGCCAGCGGGCAGGTGCCGCCGTTCGAGATCCAGCGGCTCAACAGCGGGGGGTCGCTGTTCCTCACGAGGCCCACCCTCGCCCACTACATCGCCGATTCCGACGAACTGCGGTGGCGGGCCGGGGAGGTGTTCAGCTGGATAGCCAAGGGCGAGCTCGACGTGCGGATCGGCGGCACCTACCCGCTGGCCGAGGCCGCCCGGGCGCAGCAGGATCTGGCCGCCCGGCGCACCACGGGCAAGCTCCTGCTGATCCCGTGAGACGTCGCGGCATGCGCTCCGGTTCCGTGAAACGGGCTGGCGCGCGGTACTTCCCGTGAGCAGCCCCGGCGCTCCCAGCGGGCCTGGCGCCCGCACCCACTGTTCGTTCGGCTAAAGGATTATTTTCTTTTCCGTATGGCTTTACTTGCTGATGCCCGAAGATCCGCTCGCCGGCCGACGCCGGTCCTACCAGATCACGCTGCTCGTGGTGGCCATGGCGGCGGCCGGGCTGAACCTGCGCGCGGCGATCACCAGCCTGCCCCCGCTTTTTCCTGAACTGCAGGCGCAGCTGCACCTGTCGTCGGCCGCGGTGTCGCTGCTGGCCACCACGCCGGTGCTCTGCTTCGGCGTGGTTTCGGCCTTCGCCGCCTCCCTGAACCGGCGCTGGGGCGAGGAACGTGCCCAGCTCGGCGCGCTGGTCGTGCTCACCGCGGGCCTGCTGCTGCGCGGCCTGGCGCCCTCGATCATGCTGTTCCCGGGTACGGTGCTTGCGGCGAGCGCGATCGCGATCCTCAACGTGCTGCTGTCCAGCATGGCCAAGCGGCGCTGGCCCGAACGAGCGGGGCTGCTGATCGGCATCTACCTGACCACGCTCTCCGTCGGCGCCATCCTCTCCTCGCTGCTCAGCGTGCCGCTCTATCAGGTCTCGGGCGGCTCGGTCCGGCTGGCGCTCGGGGTGTGGGCGGTACCGGCCGCGCTGGCCGTGCTGCTGTGGCTGCCCCAGCTCAGGTACCGGACGTCCGGGCCCGGAGCCCCACCGGTCGGCCCCGCGGCCACGGCGGCGAGCCCGGCCCGCTCGCCGGGGAGCCCCGCGGCGGACAGGATCCGGCTGTACCGGTATGCCCTCACCTGGCAGGTAACGGCGTTCATGGGGCTGCAGAGCCTGCTGTACTACGCGGCGCTGTCCTGGCTGCCGACCATCTTCCGTGACCGCGGCGCGATGCCGGTCACGGCCGGCAACCTGCTGGCCCTGATGGGCGTCGGTAACCTCGCCACCTCGCTGCTGGTCCCGGTGCTGGCCCACCGTGCTCCCGGCCAGCGCGCCCTCGTCGTGCCGAGCCTGATCGGCACCGCCGCCGGCCTGGCCGGATCGCTGTGGGCACCGCTGGGCACGGCCCCGCTGTGGGTCCTGGTCCTCGGCGTCAGCCAGGGGGCCTGCCTCGGCCTGGCCATTTTCTTCATGATGGCGCGGGCGCCCAACGCGGGGGTGGCCGCCTCACTGTCCGGCTTCGCGCAATCGGTCGGCTACCTGGTCGCCAGTGCCGGGCCGCTCGTCGTCGGGCTGTTGCACAGCGCTACCGGCAGCTGGGACATCCCGATGGTCCTGCTGCTCATCCTCTCCGGATGCGAGCTCGCCGTGGGCGTCCTCGCCGCGCGCCCGCTGGTCCTGCCGGCCATCGCCGTCTTCCCGGACCCGGAGGGGCCAGGGGGGCCGGGTGAGCCGGGGGAGCACGGGGCGCTGGAGCCCTTGCGTAAGCGGGGGGTTCCTGGAGGGCCGGCCTCCCGTGGGTAGCCGAGTGCGACGTCCGTGTCGGGTACGAGACGCGTGCGGCGACCAATCTTGAAGATCGCAGTCGTAGACTCGGCTCATTCGCCTTCCCGCCAGGCCCGCACAGCACACGAGGAGCAACCCACCGTGACCCTGCTGGAGTGCATTAACGGCCCCGAGGACCTGAAGGAACTCAGTCAGGACCAGCTCACCATCCTGGCCGGGGAGATCCGCGATGTCCTGATCGAGACGGTGACCAGGACCAGCGGTCATCTCGGCCCGAACCTCGGTGTGGTCGAGCTCACGATCGCGGTCCACCGGGTCTTCGACTCGCCGAAGGACCGGATCATCTTCGACACCGGGCACCAGGCCTACGTGCACAAGCTGCTGACCGGTCGCGCCGCCGCGTTCGGCACGCTGCGTCAGCGCGGCGGGCTCACCGGCTACCCGAGCCGGACGGAGTCCGAGCATGACCTGGTGGAGAACTCACACGCCTCCACCAGCCTGTCCTACGCCGACGGCCTGGCCAAGGCCTTCACGCTGCGCGGCGAGGCGGACCGGACCGTGGTCGCGATCATCGGCGACGGAGCCCTCACCGGCGGCATGGCCTGGGAGGCGCTGAACAACATCGCCGCGGCCAAGGACTCGCGGCTGGTCATGATCGTCAACGACAACGGCTGGTCGTACCAGCCCACCATCGGGGGCCTGGCCGAGCACCTGGCCGCGATACGGGTCAGCCCGCGGTACGAGCACGTGCTCGACTACATCAAGACCACGCTGCCCCGGGCGCCGCTGGTCGGCCCGCCGCTGTACGGGACGCTGCATCGCGTCAAGAAGGGCATCAAGGACGTCATTCAGCCGCAGGTGATGTTCGAGGACCTGGGCCTTAAGTACGTGGGCCCGATCGACGGCCACGACGAGCGGATGTGCGAACACGCGCTGCGGCGCGCCCATGATTTCGGCGGGCCGGTGATCGTGCACGTGATCACCAAGAAGGGGCTCGGTTACCCGGCCGCCGAGCAGAACGAGATCGACTGCCTGCACCAGGTGCCTGCGGCCGGCGCCGCGCCGGGGACGTGGAGCCGGGTGTTCGGCGACGAGATGCTGGCCATCGGCGCGCGCCGGCCCGATGTCGTCGCGATCACCGCCGCGATGCTGCACCCGACCGGGCTCGCGCAGTTCGCCGCGGCGTACCCGGACCGGGTCTACGACGTCGGAATCGCTGAGCAGCACGCGGTGACCAGCGCCGCGGGGCTAGCCATGGGCGGCCTGCACCCGGTCGTGGCGATCTACTCGACGTTCCTCAACCGCGCCTTCGACCAGACGCTGATGGACGTGGCGCTGCACCAGCTCCCGGTGACGTTCGTCCTGGACCGGGCCGGCGTGACCGGGCCCGACGGGGCCAGCCACCACGGCATGTGGGACGGGTCGATCATGCAGCTCGTCCCGGGCATGAAGATCGCCGCCCCCCGGGACGCGAAGCGGGTCGCCGAGCTGCTCAACGAGGCGGTCGAGGTGGCTGACGGGCCGACCGTGGTCAGGTTCCCCAAGGGCCAGGTGGGCGGCGAGGTCGAGGCCACCTCGAAGCTCGGCGGCATGGACGTGCTGCGGGCGCCGGCCGCCGGGCTCGGCCCGGACGTCCTGCTCGTCGGGGCCGGCCCGATGGCGCTGAGCGGGCTTGAGGTCGCGGACCGGCTCGCCGATCACGGGATCGGCGTCACCGTGGTGGATCCGCGCTGGACCAAGCCCGTCGACGAGGCCCTCGTCGGCGCCGCCCGGCAGCACCGCCTGGTGGTCGTCGTCGAGGACAACGGCCGGGCGGGCGGCTTCGGCGATGCGGTGGGCAGGCTGCTGCGCGACCACGATGTGGACGTGCCGGTCAAGACGTTCGGGCTGCCGCAGGAGTTTCTGTGCCACGGGACGCGCGAGGAGGTACTCGAAGAGGCGGGCCTGACGCCTCAGCAGCTGGCCCTGCAGGTCACCGCGGCCGTGGCGCGCCGGTCTCCCGGCGCGACCCTCGATCCTGATGAGGGCGGCGTCCGGGACGCGGATGAGGCGGCGCAGGAGGGCCGGCCGGTCGAGTAGCGTAAGTCTTTATGTTGAACGTAGCCATAGTCGGCTCTGGTCCTGCCGGGCTCTACGCCGCCGAGGCGCTGGTCAAGCAGGCGGCGGCGCTGCCATCGCCGGTGCCCGTGCGGATCGACGTGATCGACCGGCTGCCCACTCCGTACGGCCTGGTCCGCTACGGTGTGGCGCCAGACCACAAGTCGATCAAGTCGATCGCGCAGTACCTGCGCAAGGTGCTGGAAAGCGCCGATGTCCGCTTCCTGGGCGGAGTGCACCTCGGTGAGGACGTCACCCGCGACGACCTGCTGTCGGCCTACGACGCGGTGATCTACGCGACCGGGGCGATGCGGGACCGGCGGCTCGGCATCCCCGGCGAGGACCTGCCGGGCAGTTACGCGGCTACTGACTTCGTGAACTGGTACTGCGGTCATCCCGACGTCGATCCCGGCACCTTTACCCTGGACGCCGAGTCGGTCGCGGTGATCGGCGTCGGCAACGTGGCCGTCGACGTCGCCCGGATCCTGGCCAGGGACCCGGCGGAACTGCATGCCACCGACGTGCCGCAGCCCGTCCTGGACGCCTTGTACGCCAGCAAGGTGCGCGAGGTGCACATGATCGGCAGGCGCGGGCCCGCCTACGCCAAGTTCACCACCAAGGAACTGCGTGAGCTCGGCGAGCTGCCCGGCGTCGAGGTCGTGGTGCACGCCGACGAGGCCGACCCGGACGCCTTCGACGCCTCCGGCGAGGGGGCCAGGCTCGTCGAGTCCGACCGGCGGGTGCGGGGCAACCTGGTCGCGATCTCGAAGTGGGCGCAGGGCGGGGCCGCCGAGTCGGCCGCCACCGGGCACGCGCGGCGGCTGACCGTCCGGTTCTGGCTGAAGCCGGTGGAAATCCTCGGTACCGACCGGGTCAGCGGCCTCACCCTGGAGCGGACCGCCATCGACTCCAGCGGGACCTTCGGGGGTACCGGGCAGTTCGAGACGCTCGACGTGCAGATGGTGCTGCGCTCGGTGGGATACCAGAGCGTGCCCCTGCCCGGCGTCCCGTTCGACCCGCGCGCCTCGGTGGTGCCTAACGCGCTCGGCCGCGTCCTGGGCCCCGATGGCTCGCCGCTGCCCGGGGAATACGTGGCCGGCTGGCTGAAGCGCGGCCCGACCGGCGTGATCGGCACCAACAAGTCCGACGCCGCCGAGACCGTGCGCTGCCTGCTGGAGGACCTGGCCGGCGGGCCCGGCGAGGGCGACACCCCGCTGCCGCGGGCCGGCCTGCTCAAGTACCCCGAGCCCGCCGCCCCGGCGGCCGAGGGCGCGGCAGAATGGCCGCTCGCCACCGTGCTCACCGGGCGCGGTATCACGCCGGTCTCCTACGCCGAATGGCTGCGCATCGAGACCGCCGAAGCCGACCTGGCCAAGGCCCTCGGCCGGGGCGAGCGGGTCAAGCTGCACAACCGCGACGCCATCTGGTCCGCCTGCCGCCCCGAGGCCGACTAGCAACCGGCAAATCCCCACAATCCGGGCGCCAGGTAAGCCTCGCCGCTCGTCGTGGATCATTACCCCTGCCATGAGGGGGGTTTCTATCCACGATCACGAATGCGTCATACTGGCGGCAAGCGCTCGTGGTAGGGCTGCGGTTGCCGGTGTAAGTGGTGCGGAAGTTGCTCAGCCGCGGCCGCGTGTTGCCCAGGAATGTCACTGCCTCTGCGCATCATGGGTTCCGAAGGCGGGACGGCCACCGTGGATGATGGAGAGGCAAGCGGGAATGACTGACCACAATGGCGTCCTGGTAATGCAGAGACTGCTGCTGGCAGGGACGCTCGGGCTGGCGATGGCCCAGAAGGCGGCGGCGATCCTCGAGGGCGAGCCGAATTCGGGAGCTCCGTTGCCGCCGGTTCCTGACGGCAGGGAATCCCAGAATCCCCAGCTGCGCGAGGGCGCGGTACTGCGCGCGATCCTGGACGCGGCGAACGAGTGCCTGGGGTACTTCGATGACCGGCCGGCGGGCGAGCGGTGGTGCGATGCCCTGCTTCACCTGCTCGACCTGGCCGCGTTCGCCGCTGATCTCGGCTCGGCCGCCTGAGGCCCGGGTCGGCGCTGCGGGGTTAACGGGATTTTAAGGGCCCAACCGGGCCCTTCATGGTTGCCGCGGCCCTTCCCGGGGAAATTCCAAGGCATCGCCAGATGGAGTGCGCGATGCCGAGGTACGGCCATATCGCATGGCGCGTGATCGCGGTGGTGGCCTTCGCCGGGACTGCCGCACTCGCCGTGACGCTCACCCGTGTCCCTGCGTCACCTGATCGGGCGGCCCGTGCCCGAACTGCGCGTCATGCTGCCGGACCAGGACCGGCCCGCGTTCGTGCCGATCCGCCTGTCCGTGTGCTCCAAGAAGGGCCCGGAGTTCCTCAGCGTGCAGGCGATCCAGCCGCGGCCGGGCATCCCCGGGTTCCCTGTGTCGTGACCGCGGGCTGCTACCACTGCCCGTTCTGAATAAAGGGTCGTAAGGATCTTGAGCATTTCCCAGTTGAGCGGAGTACGGGGAGAATAGGCGTCATGAGTGTCAGCCAGATGAGCGTTCCTCCGGCCGAAGGACCGTACCAGGACCCCTTCGAAGGACCGCAGCCGGCCAGCACGGTTACGCAGGTGGACGGGTCCCGCCAGGTGAACGGGTCCGGCGAGACGGCGCTGTCCGAGGAACGGTACCTGGACCGGGAGGAGAGCTGGCTGAGGTTCAACGAGCGCGTGCTCGAGCTCGCCGAAGACGAATCCGTCCCGCTGCTCGAGCGGGTCCGGTTCCTGGCCATCTTCGCGACCAACCTAGACGAGTTCTTCATGGTCCGGGTGGCCGGGCTGGTCCGGAGGATGGTGGCGGGATTCCCGGTCGAGGGGACCGGGGTCCGGCTGCCCCGCCAGGTACTGGAGAACACCCTGGACCTCGCGGGCGAGCTGACGGTCCGGCACGCCAGGGCGTTCAGCGAACGGGTCAACCTCGAACTGGCCGAACACGGGATCGAGATCTTGCGGTGGAAGGAGCTGTCCGCGAGCGAGCGCGATATCCTCAGCGAGCTGTTCCGGCAGCGTATCTACCCGGTCCTCACCCCGCTGGTGGTGGACCCGGCCCATCCGTTCCCGTTCATCTCCGGCCTGTCACTCAACCTCGCCGTCATGATCGCCGACCCAAGGACGGACGCCACAGTATTCGCCAGGGTCAAGGTGCCGCCGCTGCTGCCCAGGTTCCTCGCGGTGGCGCGGACCAGGTACGTGCCGATCGAGGACGTCATCGCCGCACACCTGACGGACCTGTTCGGCGGCGTGGAGATCATCGAGAACCACGTGTTCCGCGTCACCCGCATCAGGGACCTCGAGGTGGACGAGGACATCACCGAGAACCTGCTGCAGGCGATGGAGCGGGAGCTGGTGCGGCGCAGGTTCGAGCCCGCGGTGCGGCTCGAGGTCGAGGAGACCATGTCGGCCGACGTGCTGGAACGGCTGGTCACCGAGCTCGACATCGACGCCCGGGCCGTGTACCGGGTGCCGGGGCCGCTCGACCTGAGCGGGCTGTTCGCCATCGCCGACCTGAACATCGGAGAGCTGCGCTACCCGGCGTTCGTGCCGTCCAGCCTGGCGGTCTCGAAGGACGCCACCATCTTCACGGCCATCGCCGAACGCGACATCCTCGTCCAGCACCCCTACGACTCGTTCGCCGCGTCGGTCGAGCGGCTGATCGAGGA
>Ga0187780_10001588_pt1 | contig 17162 bp, 16 predicted proteins | sample 1015_Q2_SP10_20__FD_132429 | JGI IMG/M metagenome (GOLD analysis project Ga0187780, IMG submission 132429) | Tropical peat soil microbial communities from peatlands in Department of Meta, Colombia - 1015_Q2_SP10_20_MG | ecosystem: Environmental > Terrestrial > Soil > Wetlands > Peat | place...
TCAGCGCCGCGTTGTATGAAGGCGTCAACCGTTGGTTGGAGATCCGAGCCCAGGATGACAACGCATAGCCTTACCCCCAGCCCATCAGCAATCTCTCTTCCCTTCCCTAGTAGCTCGAACACCAAATCCTGCCTCTCAGAAAGGACCCACACGTCAGAACCATCGGAGGTCAACCCATCAGCCTCCAACAACCCCATCTTTGATTAGCTGACGCACCAGGTTTTCTGTGACCTCTTCAGTCTTTCCACCAATGATTTCTCTCTTCCGTTCTGTTACCGGGGCTAGAGCCTTCAACACCTTTACGGAAGGTGAGAGTGGGATTCCGAGCTCGCGTGTGTTTAGCACTTTGGCAGTCTTCCTTGATGCTTTGATGACCATGGTTATCTTCGGTATTCTAGGTTCGTTGATTTCCTTCGTAACCGTAAGCAAGAGAGGCATGGGGGCCTCGATCGTCTCGTAGGCGTCTTCCAGGTCGCGTTCCGCAGTCACGATGCTGCCATTCACCGAGACACTTCTCGCGTGGGAGACTAGGGGTATTCCTAGCCTCTCTGCGACCCGCGGGCCAACCTGCGCAGCGTACATGTCGACAGACGCTTCTCCGCAGATGACGAGATCGAACCCTCCGGTTCTCTTGACGGCAGCCGCCAGCAGGTTCGCAGTGACTCGCGCGTCTAGCTCTCCCATGTCTCCGGCATCTATCAGGTAGGCCTCGTCGACCCCCATGTTCAGAGCCTCTCTGAGGGCGTCGTTTGCAGTAGAAGAGCCCAGGGTAATCACGATAACGCTTCCGCCCTGTTTTTCCCTAACCCGCAATGCCTCCTCCAGTGCGTTCTTGTCGAAGTCGCTAATCTTGCGCTCGACGCGCTCGGTGACCAAAGACCTGGTCTTCGGATCGACCTTCAAGCCTCCGATATCGTAGACTTGCTTAATGCAAACTACAATCTGAACCATCGTTTCACCCGTATCTGTACTGGATCCCAAAGCCTCCCTTCGGGAAGTTCCATTCGATGGCGCCGGGAGAAGTAGCGGCCCTGCATGCGCCGCACTCCAGGCACCCAAGCCGGGAGAACACGAGCTCTCCCGACTTCATTGTGAAACAAGCTGTGGGGCAGATCCTGAGGAGTATCTTCGCATCCCGTTCCGTGCATAGCTTGTGGTCGATGGTGATGTGAGTCTCTTTGTCGGTGGCGAAGCTGTCCAGATTCAGTCTCTGTTCGACGCTGAGCTTCTCTAAGCTCACAGAGCTCTCGCCTCGAACAAATCTTCGACCAGGCTGACCCATGAGACCTTTCCCTTCATTTCGCGCCTAACCACGCCAAACAGGTTCTGCCTAGGAGCTCCGTCTACGGTATATAGTCTCTCCATGAGATTGCAGGCAAGGTCCGGGTAGGTCGAGTATAGCCTCTGAGTCGAAAGAAAATGTGGTGCATTACGGTAGGTCCTCAGATCCCGGAGAACGAATGTCTTCTGGAGAAGGGTTTCGTATTGCGAAAGTGTAGATTCAGTGTAGTCCCCTTTGTCCTTCGCCTTCTTCACGACCTCGGCAGCCAGCGCCCCGGAGGCAACGGCGAAGTCCATCCCCCGTAGGAGTAGGCCGCTGTTTGAGGCAAATCCTGCCGCATCACCCACGACGAGGAAGCCGTCACGGTGCAGTTGGGGGACTGCTGCGAGGCCTCCTTCGGGGATCAGTTGCGCCGAGTATTCGAGCGGAGTGGCACCTTCAATCAGCGCACTTACCGTGGGGTGGGTAATCAATTCGTCGAGCAATTCCGTGCTCCTCGCGTCCGTCTTGATCAATGAATGGATGCCAGCAACCACTCCGACTGACACACTCTCTTTGTTCGTGTACATGAAGCCTCCCCCCTGCATGCCACCTGTGCACCCGAGGAAGGTGTAGGCCACACCTTCGTCTCCGTGAACGTTGAACCTCTCCTGTATTACCTCCCTCGGAAGGCCTACCACGCTCTTGACGCCGAGCGCCACAGCGCTGGGGCTGAACTTGCCTCTGACCTTCGCACTCTCGACGAGGCGAGAGTTTACGCCGTCTGCGGCTATGACCACCCTGCTTCTGATCTCTTCCCCGCCGGCCCTCACCCCAACGACTTTGACCCCGTCCCACAGGAGGTCATCCACATGCGTGCCATCCGCCACGACCCCTCCCGCCCCCTCCACCTTCGACCCAAACCATTCGTTGAACTTGGAGAGGAGGACAGTGTAGCTGTTGTAGGGAGGAGTAGAAAATCGCGAGCTGTCAAAAGTCAGTGACGCCGATGATCCCCCTGAGAGGAGCGAGATCACGTGCCTTCTCACGTATCTTTCTACCGGTGCTTCTTTCCAGAACTCGGGTATCAGTTTGTGTAGGGCGTGGCAGTACATCAGTCCCCCGCTCATGCTCTTTGAGCCCGGGTGCCTGCCCCTCTCGATTAGGAGCACCTTGACGCCGTACTTGGCCAGGCTGTAGGCGGCAGCGCAACCTGAAAGGCCAGCGCCGACGACGATAACCTCGAACTCGGCCTCCATAAGGAGACTCTGACCCGAAGAAAGAGAATAAGGATTTTGCCTTCCTCACGCCCCCTGCACCCATTAAGGTCCCCATCGACCTAGGCGCTGGACTCGAACGAGCTTCACGAGTATGCTTCGAGCTTCTTCCCGAGCGACCCGAGCGCGATCTTTTGCTCTAGGATTTCGTTTGCGCCCTCGAAAATTACTGAAACCCTCGTATCTGCGAAGTGTCTGGCGCACCTGTTCTCGAGTGAAGGGCCTGCGGCATTGAAGATTTGAGTCCCCCTGTCCGCAGCATCGAGCGATGCGTTAGAGGCGAAGTACTTCGCTTTGGTAATGGCCAGATCAACGGCCTCTCTCTGTTCCTTGTCCTCGCCATGCTCCACGTATCTCTGTTTCATGAAGGCTGCCCTGAGTGTGAGCAGCTTGGCGGCTTCAAGGCTCGTCGACATCAATCCAATGTGTCTCTGAACCGAGTGATTCTCGGCGACCAACCCACCGTTTTCCGAGCGCATCCCCGCACACCTTAGGGATTCAACGAGGCAATCATGCGTGACACCAACACAACCAGCCGCCACACCGAGTCTGCCTTCCATCAACCCAGACAGGGCGACCGAGAGCCCCTTTCCGCGAGGCCCCAGCAAGTCTTCTCTTGGGACTTCGACCCGGTCGAGATATAGTGTTGAGGTGTCCGAAGTTCGCAAGCCTAGCTTGTCCTTGATGGGCTCGGCCTTGAAGCCCGGGCTCTCGCTGTCGACCACGAAGGCACACATTCCGTCTTTCTTCCCCCGTGGGTAAGCGAAGATCAGGACCCACTTCGCTGTTGACCCGAGCGAAATCCATGTTTTCTGACCTGAAAGCATGAACTTGCCTTCTTTCTCTTCGAATGAGGTTGTCAGTGAAGCCGGATCGCTTCCTGCGTTTGGCTCCGTCAGGCCGAAGGCAAAGATGCTATCTCCCCTAGTCGAGCGGGGGAGGAACCTCGCCTTCTGCTCTTCAGTCCCCCATCGGACAAGAGTCATTTGACATAATGCCGTGTGAACGGAGAAGAAAGCAGCGGGGCCCAATCCCTCCCGGCCTATTCTTTCCGCAGCCAGAGCATACGTTACAGCGTCGACTCCCTGGCCATCTCCATATCTCTTGGGGACCAGGAGGCCCAACAGATGAGCGTTTGCTAAGATTGGTATGATCTGTCTGTTGACCCTGTCTTTTTTGTAACACTCGTCCTCGATGGGGCGAATCTCCTTGCAGGCCTTGTCCACTCGTTCGAGTAGCATGGCCTGCCCGTCAGAAACGTCGAAATTCATATTCGAGACGTTCGTGAATTCGCCCTCCGCAGGCATAACCTATTACTCCAGGCGCTCATTCCTTAACTCTTTCTGGTTGGGCCGGGCCCGACATGGTTCACGGATTTGGTGGAAAGACGGTTTGGCAGAATCTGTGCTCAATATTTATTGCACATAGCGGTGCATGGGTCAGCACATGCTGAGCCTTCAAGACCAATACGCCCCAAACAGCCGCTGCTTCGGGTGCGGACCGAAGAATGACATGGGGTTGAGGATCAAGAGCTTTCCCGAGGAACGTGATGTGGTAGCTACGTTTGTGGCCGAGCCTTACCAGGCTTCATTCGGCGGTTTTGTAAGCGGAGGAATCATATCTACGCTCATGGACTGCCATGGCAACTGGACTGCGCTATACACACTGATGAAGGGGAAGAATATCAACACGCCTCCGAGCACTGTCACCGCAAGACTCTCGATTAGCTTTCTCAAGCCGACTCCCGTCGGAAAAGAATTGCACATGAGGGCAAGACCTGTTAAGGTTGATGGTGACAAAGTGGAGGTTGAAGGGGAGCTGGAAGCAGGCGGGGCCGTCACTGCAAGAATGACCGGTACATATCTGGCGGTAGGAGAAGGCCATCCTGCGTTTCACAGATGGGAGTGAAAATCTCCGCTGGGCACTTGTGAAGAACGACATGAGCGTGCTCCCCGTCGAACGCGAAAAAGCTGTGTTCGTGGACCGGCAACTGGTCGAGATGGGAGGTGGGTGTTCTTTTTTCCTTCAAATAGGTCGCCAGCGTTCTAGGTTGTGCCTTGAGGTGTGAGCTTGGGAGCCAGACGGAGACTAATGTGCTTCGCCCTCTATTGGGGTCCCCGCCGGGAGGGAGCACGGAATCCAAATGATTGAGTTATCTTCGGTCGATGTCGACGACTTCGTCTCAGGGGCCGCCATCTTGGGCACTGGCGGTGGTGGGAGCCCAGCCGACGGAAGAAAGCTTCTGTCCAAGGTCGGCAACCGCAAGTTAAGGATAGCCCGCTTGGACGAGCTCCCCAAGAACACACTCGCAGTCTGCCCATATGTAGTGGGATCGATTGGGGGCCAAGTCAGTTCTCCAACGCAACTTGGAAGGATGCTTCAGAGGGCCATTTCCCTGATTGAACAGAAGACCGGACAAGAAGTGGGGGCAACAATCTCCACGGAGATCGGAGGTCTGAATTCTGCAATTCCTCTGTACGTCGCAGGACTCCTCGGCATCCCGTTGATTGACGGCGACGTCGTAGGAAGGGCTGCACCCGAAGTCAGCCATTCTCTCGCGCTACTCAGCGGCCTAAGCCTCACGCCGGGAGCAGCGCAGACCACCACTGGTCTCGGAGTAACGGTTGATGCCTATGGTAAGGTCGAAGAATACGAGTCCCTGCTCAGGCAGCTGAGTGTCCACTCGGGTTACGTCGCGGTCGTCGACTCTCCCTACCAGGTTAGCACGGTGAAGAGAATGATAGTTGAGGGAACGATGAGCGGAGCCATGAAGGTCGGAAAGGCAAGGCGGCTAGCACTTCAAGCGAAAGGGGACGTCGTGAAAACACTCGCGTTAGCCATTGACGGTTTTGTCCTCTTCACGGGAGTGGTCAAATCAGTAAGGATGGTCGATGAAGGCGGGTTCCTGAAGGGAACGGTCAAGATTGCAGGGGGGATGCAAGGCAACACCACCTTCGAGAGCTTCGTCAAGAATGAACACATCTTTGGCTGGTTGCGTGGTTCGCCCATCGTCATGCCTCCCGACCCGTTCACACTTCTCAACAAGGAGGGGAGAGGCGTAAGCAATTCGGAAGTGAGAGAAGGTGAGAAAGTTTCCGTGATTGCGTGGAAGTCTGCACCACAATGGCGAACGCGTAAAGGTCTCGAGTTGTTTGGTCCTAGGCACTTCAACCTCGATTACGACTACGTTCCCGTGGAGAAGCTCATACGACGCGGAAAAACAGCCAGGTAACCCAAATTGGCAGTCCTTCTGCGCGTGGAGAATCTGGTCAAGGTGTTCGGCGGGCTGCGCGCGGTTGACGGTGTGTCATTCGAGGTGGAGCCAGGCAGGCTCATAGGAATTGTGGGACCGAACGGGAGTGGCAAGACCACACTGTTCAACCTGATCTCTGGAGTGGTAAAACCTACTGCCGGCAAGATTTACCTTAGTGACAAGAGGATAGACGGACTGCAACCATACGAGATCTTCCACCGTGGGATTGTGAGGAGCTATCAGATTCCGCGCCTCTTTTATGGGATGTCGGTACGTGAAAATAGCCTTCTGTCCCCGCGAGATCAAATCGGGGAAAGCGTGCTCAAGGCACCGATCTATTCCTCGTGGGTTCGACAGGAGCACGAGTTAACAGGAAAATCGACGGAATTGCTGGAGATGTTGCAATTGGAGCGCCTCGCCGGGGAATCCGCGTCCAACCTGTCTGGCGGCCAGCAGAAGCTGCTCGAAATCGGGCGTGCGTTGATGGGCAACCCGTCAATGTTGCTTCTCGACGAGCCGACGGCCGGTGTTTCTCCCAAACTAGCCGTTGAAATCTTCGAAAGAATCGTAGACCTCCAGAAGCGCCTGAGGTTGACGTTCCTGGTCATCGAACACAGACTCGAAGTTCTGTTCGACTACGTCGAATCCGTTCACGTCATGGACAAAGGGAAGATAATCTACTCGGGATCTCCCTCGGATGTCTCGAAGGACCAGAAGGTAATCGACGCCTATCTCGGTTATTGACTCGACCTGGGGGTGAACTCGCTCTTCCCCTTTCCTAGGAAGAGTCGAACCACGTCTTCATTCCTGGTCAGCTCCTGCGGCGTGCCTTCAGCGAGCTTGCTGCCTGCGACCAGCACGAACCCCCTGTCTGCCACGTTCAACGCCGTCCTGGCGTTTTGTTCCACCAGAAGCACACTCACGCCCTCATCACGTATCTCCGTAATCCTCGAAATCACGTTCTTCGCAATCTTTGGTGCTAGACCTGCAGTGGGTTCGTCGAGGATCAGTATCCGTGGCTTACCAATCAGACCTCTGGCTATCGCCAGAATCTGCCTTTCCCCGCCACTGAGGCTGTTTGCGGAATCCATGTGCTTGGCCTTCAGCTCTGGGAAGAGCTCGTACACTCTTTCGATAGATCTCTGACGCGATTCCCGCTCCAGGATGGTGGACCCCATCTCAAGATTCTCATGGATCGTGAGGTTCGGGAAGATGTTGTTGGTCTGAGGGATGTAGGACACGCCCAACCGAATTATCTTGACGGTCGACATTCCAATCAGCTCGGTCGTACCGAACAGAATGTGGCCGCCGAAGATGTCAATCAAACCCACTACGGCTTTTACAAGCGTGCTCTTTCCGCTTCCGTTCGGGCCCATTATCAGCGCGATCTCGCTTTCGTGCAAACTGAATGACACGTCATTTACTATGCGCATCTTCCCGTAACCGCAGCTCACCCCCGTCGCTTCCAGGATTGTCTTTCCAACCATTGCCAATACCAGCCCTAGAGAGATGGCATCTTCAGTGGCCTCTCTGGGAGTATCCCCTTGGGGCGGAACACAAGATTAGGATGAGAACCGCAGCTACGATCATGTTCCGGGCGTAGCTCAGCTCATAGCTCGGAATGTTGATCATTACGATGGCCAGGCTCGTGGTCGAGTCCAGGGCAGCGAGGATGAAGGCCCCCAGCAGGGCGCCCCTGTTGTTTCCCACCCCGCCCAGGACTATCATGATCCAGGCGTTCGCGGTCCACACGAAGGTGAAACTCCCGGCGAACTCGTAGTTGGTGAAGAAGGTGTAGAGCGCCCCGGACAGGGCCGCAATGGCCGAAGCAATGACTAGGACCTGCGCTTTGATTCGGGGCGTGACCTTTCCGAACGACTTGGCGACCGCCTCGTCGTCTCGGATGGACTTCAGCTTGCGGCCGTACGGAGAGTTCAACAGCCTCTCTAGCAGAAAGTAGATGGCGACGCCGATGGCCAGCACAAGGGCGGCGTAGGCGCCTATAGCTAGTCTCCCGTTGGTCAGCCACGAGAACGGGCTTGGAATTCCTCCGAGTCCGTTGGCTCCACCAGCTATCCCCGGGGTCGAGAGGACGAAGTTTTCGCTAATGGTCGCGGTCAACAGCAGAGTGATGGCCAGGTAATCTGCCCTCAATCTGATTGCCGGGTAGGAGGCAAGATACCCGAAGACTCCGCCGATTACCATGGACACCACGATTGCAATGATGAATACGAGCCACATCCCTGCCGGGTTCGACACCGCGTACTCGGCTCGCAGGTTTGCTGTCGCCGCTGAGAAAATGTCGCCGGGGATGTTTCCGAGGACAGAGATGAGTTCGGCAACCAGCGCGCCTGATGCGTAGGCGCCCAGTGAAAAGAAGAACACCTTTCCGAAATCTGGCTGCCCGGCAAAGCCGTATTCGAGGTTGAGGCTAAGGGCCAGAATGAGGTAGACTCCGAAGTAGACAGCCATCGTTCCGAAGAAGATTGCTAGGTCTATTGCCACCCACCATCACTCTCTAGAGCTCCCTCATCCTTTTCGTCGTCAGCCCAGAGGGTTTGGCAATGAGCACTGCAATGAGTATCGAGAACGTAATCAGAATCTTGTACTGCGTGGGGACCCCAAGGGTCTGGTTCAACAGGTACGCCCCGACATTCTCCGCCAATCCGATTATGTAACCAGCGATCACAGTGCCATCGTATGTGAGACCGCCAACGATCGCCGCGGCAAAAGAATCCACCAGCAGGTCGAACCCTATCTCAGGGGTGATGAAGGAGTACATCGCCCAGAAGGCCCCAGCCAGTCCGGCTATCACGCCGACAATAATCCATACGTTTCGTCTGAGTGCGGTGACGTTTATGCCGCTCACTCGCGCTAGCTCGGCATTATCGGACATCGCCCTGATCTGCTTCCCGGTCAAGGTTTTCGTCAGAAACGTCCTCAGGGCGAAAACCGTCACAAGAGCGGCGGGGATTATCCACAGGTACAGAGAAGTTACCTCCACACCGAGAATACTCGTCAGTACAGGCGTCTCGACGTTAGCCTTGATGGTCAGTATGAAGGCAGCTGCGGCATAGATGAAGATCCCGTAGCGGACGAAGATACTGACGGCGATGGAAGCCAACATTATCTGAATTGAGGTGGCACCCCTCCTTACGAGAGGCTTGTAGGTCGACTCGTCCACCGCCACAGCCAGGCCTGCAGCCCCAAGCATCGCCAGAGGGATGGCAATCAGGGCGCTCATACCTTCAAAGGAAGTAAGAACGGCCGCGATGTAGGCGCCGACCGTGGCCAACTCGCCATGGGCCCAGTTGTACATCTTGGCGCCGTTGATGCTAAGGGTCAGAGAAACGCCCAGCAGGGCGTACATGCTTCCCACTAGGAAGCTGTTCAGGACCGTGGAAACTAGATCTCCGGCTTGGATCAAACCGAAAAAATGAGGGAAGGGCTATCCGTTATGGGTTGTAAGTGATGTCACCTGTTGCTGAGGCCCAGCCTCCAATGTTCTTGAAGGCGTAGGTCCCCGCGGAGTTCACAACTGTCCAGATTGCGTAGTCCTGCGATGCCTTGTCACCGTTTGAGTCGAGCGTAAGCGCGCCCGTCGCACCATAGGTGTGTGCGGCTATTGTGGGAAGGATGTTCTTCACCGCAGTGGAGTTGTAGCTACCGACGGCCAGAATCGCGTTCGCAAGGAGATAGGTAGCGTCGTAGGCCTGCTCACCATAGGACTGGGGATAACTGCCCGTCTGAGCCTTGAAAGCGGCCAGATAGGCGGTGGCTATTGAGTTGTTCGTGATGCTCTGTGGGAAGGTGCCAGTGAGGTTCGTCTGAATCTCGAACTGGCCTATGGACGTCGGGACAGTGGGCGGCAGGATGGTCGAACTCTTGGGGCCGTCGCTGGAGAACCAGCGGACGCCCGTGAGGCTAGCGTAGGTTGCAGCGTGTCCGAATATGTTGACGGCTTCAGTCGAGAAGCCGCTGAACAGGACCGCCGTCTGCGGGCCTACCCCGAGAGTCTGGACGTTCGTGGCAAGGGTTGCGACCTCGGTTGCGAAGTCGGTTAGGGTCGGGTCATACGCCTCCAGTGTGACCTTGCCTCCTAGTGCGGTGAAGTCTGTGTTGAAGATTCCAGAGATCCCTTGGCCGTAGGCATCGTTCCTGTAGATGTAAGCCACGTTCCTAATGCCATCGTTCCAGAGGAGGGTCGTGAGAGCCTTTCCCTGGAATGCGTCTGGCGCGATTGCGCGGAAGAGGTATCCCTTGGGCACTGCCAGAAGGTCCGATGTCGACGATGGGGAGATTACGACGATTTTGTTCGTGTTCGCAAACTGCTCCACCGCCTGGAGCTGACCGCTCCAGCAGTGGCACAGGATAATGTCGTCGCCCGCCGCAGAAAGAGATGTGATTGCTTTCAGAGCACCGTCGGTGGTTGTCAGGGTGTCAGCTGGCGTTGATAACGCGAACCTGACGTTGCTACCCGATGCTGTAAGGTAGGCGTTGATCTGGGCAACTGCTATTTGGGCTGAACTCACTGTTTCCGTACCGAAGGACTCGCCCCCGCCGGAGAGGTCGGAAGCCAGCCCAATGGTGTAGGTGACTGTCTTGCTCGAACTGGACGATGGCGCCATGTAGTATTCGGCCACGTAGCCGACGGCACCCCCTATCAGGAGTCCAATTACAAGGAAGACGATAGCCCTAGTCGTTGTTGACGGAGACTTCGGTTTTTCCATGTAGGTCTCCGGTCCTCTTAGCTGGAAGGCCGCTCTAATACCATTTTCGAGGGGCTAGCCGGCTAATGGTTTATCATCGGGAACCGAATGCATCCCGTTGAATGGCGCCCGCAGCTCAGGTAAGCACGGCGAAGAGGGTCTTGGCTCCGACGTACGACTTCGCTGCCCGCGACGGGAGGCTCTTCCTTGAAGGAGTCGACCTGACTTCATTGGCCATGAAACACGGATCCCCTCTCTTCGTCTTCTCAGAGCGGAGGGTAATAGCAAACGTGGAAAGTGTCAAGAAAGCCTTTCAGGCGAAGTTTCGGAAGTCGAGGATATTCTACGCGACCAAGGCCGGGTCGAATCTCTCAATCATTAGAACCATCAAGAGAGAGGGGATCGGCGTCGAAGTCTCCTCCGAGGGAGACATCTTCATGTCCCTCGTGGCCGGATTCAGCCCCCATGAAATGGTGTTCAACGGCCCAGCAAAGAGCGACAGGGAGCTAGAAATCTCGAGCAGGCTTGGTCTCTACAGCGTGAACCTGGACTCGGTCGACGAGCTTGAGAGGCTCCATGCGATCTGCAAGCGAGACAGGAGGACAGCGAGGGTTGCTTTCAGGATACGCCCCGACGTGGAAGCGGGGACGAAGATAATCCAGACTGGCACTTCGACAAGCAAGTTTGGCATCGGCTTGTCGGAGGCCGTCGACGCCTATGCCAAGGCGGCCAGCCTTCAGGACCACCTCAACGTCGTGGGAATTCACGCGCACGTCGGCTCGCAGAACACGAGCGTTGAAAGCTGGAGGGACTTCGTTTTGAAGCTTGCTAGGCTGACGACGAGGCTGAAAGAGGAGCTCGACCTCGATTTGCAGCACCTGAACGTAGGTGGCGGAGTCCCTGCCGTGCACGTCACGGATTCACTCAACCAGCCGATCCCGCCCTTCATGAAAGCAGTGCCGAGCGATTACGAAGTTGCGAGCGCGGTGGCTGACGCGCTGCGCGAAGGAGGAATCCGGGACATCGAAGTGGTCGCCGAACCAGGAAGAAGGATTGTGGCTGGCGCCGGACTCCTGGTGACGAAAATAATCTCGGAGAAAGCGTCCGGGGGCCAGAACTGGATCTTCGTGGACGCCGGTTTCAACACACTTCCAAGCGCCCCGATGCCCTGGTACTTCCACATGGTGCCCGTAACAAAGGCAGGTGAGAAAGAAGAATCACCCTACAGGGTTGCTGGCCCGCTGTGTGACAACAAGGACGTTTTTCACGACCAGCACGGGGAGGACGAAGGCAATCCGACTCTCCCGGAGCACAGGATGCTCCCGAAGAGCCTCCATCCGGGTGACTACCTCGCCCTTCTAGATGTAGGAGCTTACAACATGGACATACAGAACAGCTTCAACGAACGATTGATGGCAGGCGGAATCTACATCGACAGGAACGGCACGCCCAGGGTGATGAGGAGGCGCCAAGAGTACGAGGACTTAATGGCTTATGAGCCCCATCGGAAGAAGTCGGTCGAAGGGGCCGTGAGGCGTATGACCAATGGGTAAGGAATGGAGGATACTCTCGATCAACCCTATCATATCGAGCATGTTCGACAAGTTCGATCAGAAGTTCCTACAGTCCAAGGCAGGCCCGGGGTTCACCATTCACGTCGAAAGCCTCGAGCACGGGGTTGAGACGATTGAAGAAGAGTACGACGACGCCCTCTGCGCCCCGTACATCGTCGACAAGGTCGTTGAGGCTCAGAGGAAGAAGTACGATGCTGCCATCATCGACTGCTTCCGCGACCCCGGCCTGGGCGCGGCCCGCCAGGCAACCGACATCGTCGTCGTGGCTCCTGGGGAAGCTTCCATGCTGCTGTCGCTGACCCTCGGCGATTCCTTCAGCATCGTCGACGTGGGCCTAGGGAGGTACAAGCGGTACGACCCACCAGCCAGGGTGAGGCAGCTGGGTCTGTCGGACAGATTCGTTTCCGAGAGGGGGGCTGCGATCAACGTCGCCGGCATTACGGAGGACACATCCAAGACCGTCTCCGAAATCGTGAGCGTGGCGAGGGAGATTCAGAAGGAAGACGGTCCGGACGTCGTGATCCTAGGTTGCACCGGACTCTCTGAGGTGGCAGAATCGGTAGCGGAGAAAGTTGAGATCCCTCTTGTGGACCCCTCGATCGCGGCGCTGAGTATGACCGAAGCCCTGCTCCTTTCAGGCTTCAGGCGAAGCAGCAAGACCTATCCGAAACCGGCTAAGAAGAGAAGGAACATTCCCGGCACCGCCTACCTGAAGTAGGGATTCCTCACAGCCGAAGCTTCTCATGACTGGACTCTGAACCGCTGCGATGGGGGAGAAGGTCTTTACTTGATGTGCGGAGGCAGCTTAGTGTACCTTCCCCGAGGACCCATCCCTGGGATCCTCGACGAATCTGCCCTGTCTAGTCGGCTTCGGAGGGCGTAGAGAGTATCGATCTGCTGGTGAACTGACGCTCTCTGCACTGCAACCGTTTCCCTTAGCAGCCACTCGCTGTCGTCAAGGTGATCGATGATCTCGTCCAGCCGGACCAGGCTGGTCCGAAGCACCGCTATGCACTTGCTCAGCACCTTGTGGGGCCGGACTCCTTCACTCGAAACGTCAGCCATCAGGAACGGGTCGAGTGAGTCCTTCATGCCCCGAACCAGGGTCCTCACAGATCTGGATGACGCTCTCTCGTGGACTATCATGTTGGAAACGATCTTCTGCTCCTCCTCGGGGAGACCTATGAGCTCCACCGCCTGACTGAGACTTACCAGGCGCCTGGAAACCTTGGCGAGCACATCATCCGGAAGGCTCAGAAGCCGTATTCGCTGTGAAACATACTGCGGGCTCTTGCCGATCCGTCGGGCCAGCTCGGACTCTCCGCCATAACCGAAACTGTCTACGTATCTCTTGAAGGCACGAGCTTCCTCGAGGGGGTTCAGGGTTTTGTGCTGCACGTTTTCAACCAACGATATCTCGTACGCCTCCCTGTCATCGAGCTCCACGACATGACAAGGGATCTTTCGCATCCCCAGCGACTTGCACGCGGCGAGCCTCCGGTTTCCGGCGACCACCTCGAACCCACCCTCAATGGGGCGAACCACTATGGGCTGCAGCAACCCCTTTTCTGAGATCGACATAGCTAACTCGTCAATCGGGCCGAGATCTTCCCTCAGGGGGGCCCCTGACGGTCGAATCAGCCGCGCTCCTATTTCCTCGAAGAGGCTTGGTAGGAGGTCAGCTCGCAACGCAGTTTGAATGGCGACGCTTCTTATCAGACAGACCCCTAACAACTTAGGCCCCTGGGCGAGGCTCTCCCCGAGGGGTCGTCCGTGCCGTTCCCGCCATTAGAGTGTTCGACAGCCAAATAGTCAGAAGATTTGGTTCTTGCTCGAAATAGTATTTACCGCAGCCACAATCGACGCATTGTGGAACCGACATGCAGACAACCAAGTTTGCTAAAGTCAATGGGGCACTCCCGGGCGCCAAGGCCGCTTCCGTGGTCGCGAAGACGAGCAAGTACATCTCGCCTTCTTTCGCCCGGTTCTATCCCCTGGTCGTGGAGTCGGCGCACGGCTCGCTTGTGAGGGATGTGGATGGCAACCAGTTCATCGACTTCGCTTCCGGCATCGCAGTGCTGTCTACCGGTTCGACCCACCCTATGGTGGTCGAAGCCATCAGGAGGCAGTCGGAGAAGTTCATCCATTTCTCCTACACCGATTTCTACTACGAAAACGTAGTCAAACTGACGGAGGACCTCCTTTCGCTGGTCCCCGGGCCGACGAAGATGGCCTACTATGGGAACAGCGGGGCTGAAGCAGTCGAGGCCGCGATGAAGCTGACGAGAAACTACAGAAGGCGTCCGATCTTCCTGGCACACGCTGGGGCCTTTCACGGCAGGACCATGGGGGCGGTCAGCCTGACGGCCAGCAAGCCGATGCAGAGAAGGGGTGCATTCCCTCTGGTCCCCGAGACGGTCCACTTCCCGTACCCCTACTGCTACAGGTGCCCCTGGAAGCAGACCTTCCCTGAATGCGATTACTATTGCGTGGACTACTTCAAGGAGCAATACCTGGAGAAGTTCGTGCCGATAGACGACGTTGCGGCATACTTCTTCGAGCCGATCCAGGGAGAGGGAGGATACGTCGTCCCACCCCCTGAGTATTTCAGAAAAATGGCATTCCTGCGGAAGGAAGGAATCGTCATGGTGTCTGATGAGATCCAGACAGGGGTCGGAAGGACGGGGAAGTTCCTCGGAATTGAGCACTTCGGGCTCGATCCGGACGTTGTAACCCTGGCAAAGGGGATCGCATCGGGCCTGCCGTTGAGCGTCATGCTAGCAAATTCAGAGATAATGATGAGCTGGAAGGCGGGTCAGCACGGCTCCACCTTCGGCGCGAACCCAGTGGCTGTGGAGGCGGCCCTGGCCACCCTGAAGGTAATCAGATCAGAGAATCTACTCGGCAACGCCAGGAAGCAGGGGGTAAGGGCGCTCAAGAGACTCCAGGAGATGAAGGAGAAGTACGAGATAGTGGGGGACATCAGAGGCCTCGGCCTGTTCATAGGTGTCGAGATGGTGAAGAGCAAGAGGACGAAAGAAAGGGGCGAGGATGAGGCAAAGGAGCTGATCGACTACTGTTTCCACCACGGCCTGCTGGCGATCACCGCAGGGAGGAACGTCGTTAGGATAGTCCCTCCGCTGAACATCTCGGACGAAGTACTGGACGAGGGCTTGGACATCCTGGAAGATGGAATCGCCCGGATCAACCATGATGCCGGAGCATAGGCTGGATCCGCCCCCGGAAACCCGGGAGGAACTCGAACCGCTGACAATCGCGACCGAGGGTGGAGCCTGATGCGAACGAGTCCTTTCGACGAGTTGCTCGGGCCCCTGACGAAAGCCGTCGAAGGGGACTCGCAGGAAATTCAGGACTTCCTGGTCCGGATGCTGAAGATCGAAGCGGTAAACCCGAAGGTGGGCGGACAAGGCGAGCGCGAGAGGGCCAAGTTCCTCGAGAGTTTCCTGAAAGACGAAGGTTTCACGGTAACCAGGGTAGACGTTAGAGACGAGAAGTCCCACGGTGCCCTGAGGCCCAACCTTTCCGCGACGCTCGAGGGGAAGGACAAGTCGCGTAATCTATGGTTCGTCACCCACATGGACACTGTCCCCGAGGGAAGCCTTGACCTGTGGGAGACCGACCCTTTTGAGCCGACCATAAGAGATGGAAAGATTATCGCTCGAGGCGCCGAGGACAACGGCCAGTCGCTTGTGGCTTCGCTCTTTGCGCTGCGGGAAATCAGGAAGGTGGCTCTTCCCCTCCCCTTCAACGTCGGTGTCTGGCTTGTTTCAGACGAGGAGTTCGGCAACACCTGTGGGATTAAGTATCTACTCGCGCATGGATACTTCAGGAAAGGCGACCTCGTAATCGCCGCCGATGCCGGAACCGCCACGGGGGCCGACATCGAAGTCGCCGAGAAGAGCCTCCTCTGGTTCAAGGTGACCACTCGAGGGAAGGAGGTCCACGCAAGCCTCCCCCGAAAGGGAATCAACGCCCACAGGATAGGGATGAAGCTTGCCCTCGACGTGGACGAAACATTGAGCAACCAGTATCAGTATAGCGACCCGCTCTTCGACGAGCCCCTGTCGACCTTCGAACCCACAAAGAAAGAGGGAAACGTGTCGAACGTGAACACAATACCCGGCGCAGACACGTTCTACTTCGACTGCAGGCTGCTGCCCAGATACTCCCTTGACGATCTGCTTGCACACGTGCAATCAAAGATTGGCGAGTACCGCGAGAGGTACGGTGTATCTATCGCCGTGGATATCGTGGAGAAGGAACCCGCGGGGCCGGCCACTCCGGAGGATAGTGAAATCGCAACTTTGCTTGCAAGGGCCATCAAGTCCATTTCAAACGTCCACCCGCGGTTCATTGGGATCGGGGGGCAAACCGTAGGGAACCTATTCAGGCGAGATGGGATTCCGACAGCCGTGTGGAGCAAGGTCGACAATGTTGCACATGAACCAAACGAATATGCGCGGATCGAGAACCTCTTGAACGATACGAAGGTCTTTGCAGCGATGCCATTCCTCTCGGATACATATGACTAAAGATGGTGGGCACACCAGCAGCAGTGCTGCTGTGTGTCTCCCAGACTACTGGGGACATCAAGGATCCCTCAGCCTGGGGCACATACTTTCAGCGAGAAATGATTCAGGTTTCTAGGGACGATTTTAGCGCGATTCTAGGGCTGATGAAAAAGAAAGTAATCTAGGCCAGAACCGGACGATTCTGTCGTGAATCGACTCAAATCGGACTCCAACAGGTCAACGCAACCGTGGGGTTTCAAGGACCCTAGAATGGTAAGAATAGGTGCAAGTTGAGAGTCGTGCGAGCCCACATGAGAGCACCTCCCTACAAGATAGGGGTTCTACCATACACGATTCAGGTCGACCCAGTCGCTAACCCAGTCACCAAACGGGCCCCAATCTAGGTCGGTAGCCGTCAGATATTCGGTATTCCAGCCCATATAGGAGAGTGCGGGGGGTGGGATTCGAACCCACGAACCCCTAAGGGATGGGAGCCTCAGTCCCACGCCGTTGACCATGCTGGGCGACCCCCGCGCAAATTGCCGCCCCCTCGGCA
>Ga0187780_10001589_pt1 | contig 17160 bp, 17 predicted proteins | sample 1015_Q2_SP10_20__FD_132429 | JGI IMG/M metagenome (GOLD analysis project Ga0187780, IMG submission 132429) | Tropical peat soil microbial communities from peatlands in Department of Meta, Colombia - 1015_Q2_SP10_20_MG | ecosystem: Environmental > Terrestrial > Soil > Wetlands > Peat | place...
GATTCCTCCATCCAGCACATAGTCATTAGGTGAAAGTTTGAGACGTTGAATCGCATACAGTCTAGCTTCCTGCGCCTTACCAAACGAGATACGGTCGTTTACGTGATCGTAGAGCGGAATGGCATCTTCGATTGCCGCGACAACCCTCCTCCATGTGTCCTTGGGTAACCCGATAATTTCTTCTCGCGAAGCCAGTGATCGCAGCACCAACAGGATGCTTGCGGGATGCCACTATAAACTGATTCTGTGGAGCGGAAAGCCCCCAAAATATCCAAAGAATTCAAGCTGAGGGCGTACGCGACATAAGTCGCATTCTCACACAGATCCAACCTACATTCTTGGATTATGCGACTGACGGGTAGATCGGAGGTTTTACGGAGGCGCTTCGACAGCTAACTCTACACGTCGAGTAAACTCTTGAACTGACACTAGTCCTGGGAATATCTTTGCCAGCGAGGATAGATAACTCTCGACGATTTTCAGCAGCCACGATGATGCGTTCCGCTTAGTAGCTAGATCGGTGGATTCTTTCCCATTCAAGTCGCTAGCTCTATCAATAGCTTTCTTTAGGAAAGACATTTTTGACTCCAGATTAATTCCGAGGAGTCCATGGAGTTCCATCGTCCGTTGTATTTGGAGATCATTCAAGATCCGCTGTTTAATCAATAGCTCATCCGGAAACTGACTTCGAACGGCTGTCCAGTCGTCCTTGATCCTTGTATCAGCCAACCACTCCGGTGCAAGTTGAGCGTGAATTCGGATATGCCGATCAATAGCTTCCTTGATCAGTCCGAGAAAATTCACGACAGTCTGAGCATCGCTGGGCAAATCTGGCATGAACCATCATAGTAGAGTACTAGGTTTAACGATTTCCGTACACAAAATGGTGTAGATCTCACCATTTCTAGTCAAGAATCGCCTTCTCTGAGAGAGTTAATCGTGCACCTGTTCGATTTTGTACGTGGAGACGATTGAGAGGGGTTGTTTAACGGTTGACCTCTTCTACGTCTCGATACCATTTGCTTTTGGACCCAACTCGGGCTCTGAGCTTCCAGCTCATTGTCTTCGGCTGATCTTCAATGATTTTCTGCAATCTATCAATCCTCTCACGCACAATTGTCCTATCCACTTCGGTTAACCCTCCATACGTGGGTAAGCGAGACTGTACATTCTTCAAGTTCGTTGTGAACGTGTAATAGAAGCCCCATTCATTTCCAAGGATTTTGGCGATATATTTTGCGTCGATCGTTTCCGGCGTCGAGTTCCCAACATCATGTTCGCGCAATAACATTACCGTATCGACGATATCTCTCTCGTTAATCTGCACGATCTGCATTTTCTCAAGCAACATATCCGCTAAGGATATCGTTACCGGTTCAATATCGAGCCGGCCCTGAAACGGAATAGTGTGGTTCATCTCTAGCATGTCGAAGAAAATATCGACATGAATCCCGTTTGACTTATTGTCCCAGATTGTTCGCCTATCACCAAAGAGCGCGGTTACCATGGGTTCGTCAGCGTAACCTAGGTCACGCATAAGGGTCGTCACTTTGTTGCTCTCCTTGCTGTAACACGCAAAATCAACGTCCTTCATTGCCTCTCGATGCTTCATCGCTATGGACTTGAACTCCGGGCAGTGCCGCAGGATGGAAATCGCTCCTAAGAGGCGCAAATGAAGTCCGCGTTTCGTAGCTTCGTCAATAATCCGTTCTCCTTCTGCAAGTAGAAACTTTGCGCGTTCATCGACGTTTTGTTGCAAAATCAAAGCGTCCCGTTGAAAGTGATGCCGAGCAATATCAGGATTATTAAGCCTTATTCGGTGCTGGAACCGATAGACTGCGTAGATTCTCCGGAATCAGTGATGCCTTTAAGCTTCGCAAATCAATTCTTTTCGAGATGTCGGACTTGAAAATTAGTGCTCGAAATGTTCTGAAAGCGAAGGTAAAGACGGTCGCACACGGATCGGTAAACTCAGAGATTACTGTTGAGCTTCCCGGAGGTACGGAGATCGTCTCAATAATCACCAAAACCTCTGCTGAACAGTTGAACCTGACTAAAGGAAAAGATGTTTACGCTATAGTGAAAGCAACAAGTGTAATGATTGCAACTGACTAACGATAAGCACCGACATTCTGGTCTCACACTCAACTATAATTCGGAAACATCAAACTACTGAGCTCGCATATTGAGAGTTATGTGAGCTTGCGGAAACGCAGTGCCTTACGATTTGGATTGCTTGGCTTAGGTCAAGTAGGACGCAATATCATCAGACGCCATGGGTCGCTCGGATTTAATTGGATTTGCGATAGCGAGGGTATCTGGAGAAGATCAGATGGCGCCTCACTAAGAACAAATGACCTAACTCGTATTATAGACTCAAAAATTTCAAAACAACCCAAGCATGTAATCCCCAAACTCAAATACGACAAATTCAATAGTCTTGCAGAGCAGACGAATCTGCTCCAATCGACTATCGCTGAACCTAAAAACCGATGGATCATAATCGACTCAACATACGTTAACGCCAAGTCGGCTTTCGAAATTTGCAGAACCACGATGGGCTGTTTGGCCTATTGCGGCGCCAACAAAACACATTGGGCAGAGTATAACTTCTGCAAGGAGTTGTATGAAGAAGCAGCCCGAGAAAACACATTCCTATGCCTTAACTGCGTACAAGGTGTCTGGCTTGATCAGATGGAATACCTGCCCGTATTGCTGGACAATTTCGAAAGCGGTAGACTCACCCTACTCAAACGTGACAATCCGAGTCTAAATCTCTTCTACGAAAAAATATGGAAAAAGATTGCGCCCTCACAGGCATTCTATGAAATCGGCAAACAAGGATACTTGGAACCTTCTGCCTCAGACCTCCTCGCCGAAGTCAAAGATCAATGGATCAAAGCAAAAATTACGGAAAATTTCTGTTCAATACTTACCAAAATTAAATCTCAAGTAATCGAACAACTGCCGACCAGTAACTTATTCACTAAGACCCCTAAATCAGCGAAACCTGAGAACATCGCAGATTGGCATATCTCAAATCGCAAAGAAGGAAAATATCCAGCCCTAACCTCAAGAGTTCAGTTAGAAACAGATCCACCTAAACTCAAGGCTGACCTAGCCTTCATCAATCTGCCCACGGGCCATCCCCTGGCTAAAGATTTCGGAGGAAGAAACGCGTTTTGCATTGAAGCCACTGACGCGCACTTCACCTGGACGAGAATTGCTCAATCTGATAGACCCAAATTTTTCACGCATAGCGGATTCGGAGGCGCACGCAAGACTGCCGACAAACTAGCATGGGAGGCTAAAAGAATCTCACGCTTCCATCTATACAAAAGGAAAGCAGTATTCAATCCTATCCCAGTAGTCTTCGGCCTGAGTGTCGGCGAAGCCTACGCTAACCGCGTGAAACATGAACTATCAAAAAAACTCGGCACTTCCTTCCAATAATATTACCACATCCAGTAGTTGCCAGTAACTAGATAAACCGCCAAGATCACTCGATTCAAGATTAAGTATGAATAAAAAAATCGTATTCATACCCATCGGCATCATCATGATCTTCTTCGGATCAATTTGGCTCCTACAGGGCATCAACGTTCTTCCCGGCAGTATTATGACTGGTTCATCCTTCTGGGCTGCCACTGGCGGACTAACTGACATAGTCGGTCTTATCCTCATTGCGATTGGACTGAAGAGCGTAAGAGCGAAATGAGAGTGAACACGCTTTCGAGCCTTGCCCTAAGGTTCGGATCATCATGACCAAGATGCAGAAACCCGGAGCGATCATGGCCGGGGTAGGATTGATAGGGGTATTCGTATCGTTCGTCATACAGAAAGGCGAGTTCGATCCTACGGCACTCGGATTATCGATAGGTTCGATTTTCCTTGCAATAATGGGAATCGCGTGGATGCTTGGTTCCCCATCCGAGGGTGCACGTAAGAAACCCCTGAAGTCGCGTCATCGACGAGCTAAGCATTGATCGATGAACATTATTGAACGACTTTTACGCATCGCTTGATTTCAATATTTGAAAATGGCATTCGACCGGCTTGCCGCCATTTATTGGTAGAATGTCTTGAGGGCAGGCGGAAAACGCCATTATTGTATCAATCTCTGAACGAAGGAGCACGTAATCTCCAGCCTTCGCCACCGTAGGGAGGAACTGAATGCTGCCATCTTGGGCAACTGGAATGTTCATCCACATGTTTAGCGGACTCGGGCATTCTGGTGGTCTAAGACCAAGCGCAGCCATGGCGGTGTAGAGATTGTCTGTGCAGTTGTCGTGATACCCTTCGACGTTTAGAAGTTTGTAACGATAAGGATCGCAAGCTGCAAGAAGAGTATCATGTATCCCAGGTGATGTATCCTCAATAATAGTCAGTATTGGTCGACGCTTGTTCGTGAACATGATATCGCCTACCTTAGGCATTGTGCGACTAATCTGCGTGCGAGTGTGCTCCATCGACATAAACTCATGCAGGTCGTCGCGAGCGAATGCCCATGTGTCGACCACTTGAGTCCCATGTGTATTGATCAACTTGACTTGTTGTCCTTTGTTGACGCGAACTGCTTTGCCGCGTCGGGCGGGGATCTCGATGAGGTCGTGGTTCGACATGATTATCGCTCCTTCGTCACTTTCAAACTTACATTTCAGTCTTCTTCTGGATGCGCAGTTTCATTTGATGCGTGCGCGTTTATTTGGATCGATTGTGACGCCAAGCCTCTAGCCTTTTCATTGCTTCTTTCAGATTACTCATTGAGGCTGCATACGAGAATCTGATGTGCCCTTCTCCGTGAGCGCCGAAGGCAGCGCCAGGTACCGAAACAACGCGTGCCTTGTCAAGTATCTCGAGCACCAGTTCTTCTGAAGTTTCAGATATTTCCGACACGTTCACAAAGGCATAAAACGCACCGAGAGGTTTTCGGCAATGGAACCCAGGAATTTGATTCAAAGCTTCCACGAAATAGTCTCGTCTGGCCTTGAATTCTGCCACCATCGCCGCTACGTCGGTCTGTGGACCATTTAAGGCTGCTACTGCGGCGGCTTGTGACACTGATGACGCACAGCTGGCTATGCAAGAATGCAGCCTAGTCATAGCAGACACAATCTCACTCGTTGTAGCAGCATAGCCTAACCTCCAGCCCGTCATCGCATAAGTTTTGGAGAGAGCGTTAACGACGATCGTTCGTTCCTTCATGCCTGGAAATGAGGCTATGCTTTGAGTTTCCACATCGTCGTAGATTATTTTTTCATAGACTTCATCGGAAATGACAGCAAGATCATGCTCAATGGCGAAATCCGCGATATGGCGTAGGTCTTCGGAGCTGAAAACTCCACCTGTCGGATTACTAGGCGAATTCAACAGGATAACCTTAGTCTTATCCGTTACGAGTTTTTCAAGCTCAGCCATGTCAGGTCGAAATTCATTCTGTTCAAGTAGAGAATATCCGACGGGGACAGCGCCGGTCAAGTTTACTTCTGGCTCATAATTCGCCCAACCAGGGTCAGGAACTAGAACTTCACACCCCGCGTCAGCTAGTGCGAGAAAGGCCAAGCTAAGGACCGTATTCGCTCCCGCGGCGGCTACGACCTCCTTGTTGCTATCATAATCCAAATTGTTTTCGCGCTTCAACTTCTTCGCGATAGCCGTACGCAATTCTAGTGTACCAGCACTTGACGTATAGTGTGTCGCGCCAGCATCAATCGCCGACTTCGCTGCCTCCCTGATATAGGCGGGGGTCAGCATGTCCGGTTCTCCGGCTTCAAGGTGGATCGCATCAGTGATTGCCGAAGCTCGTTCGAAGATTTTTCGGATGCCCGAATACGGAATAGTCCTTGCCCGGTCGCATATCATGCTTCGCACTTGGATCAACTCCGCCATTGGTGTAGGTGTAGATAATTAATTCGTCGGGTTCCACTAATCGGTTAGCAACGTGCCGATGGAACTCACGAGACTCGGATTAGGGGTCTGGGTGGTACACTTCCGCTTTTTCAAGATCAGTGGATGTATCTCGGTGCAGATTGGCATTGAAGAAGTCTCTGTTTTCAGGTAGAGCGACGCGATAATTACCCTCTCGCTGTATCTCGAGGCGGAGCTCATTCCCAGTACATTCAAGCAAATGACCGCCTCTCGTATGGTCACTTGATAAGAAATGTAGATGGTATCCAGGTACGTTCATTGCCTTCGCGTACTCAGGCGTCCAGAAGCCTACTAGGATTCCAATAAGGTCATGGAATTCGAACTCTGGTTGAGCTGCTGCAGCTTTCACTAATGGGACTCCTTCATGTGTTCGACACATTGCACGTGTTCGAACGAAATCAAAATGCCCGTCCACGCGTAAAGCAAAGAAGAAGTTGTCTGAATGCCGAAGCTGATCGAACTGCAAGGAGAGACTCTTGAGGTCTAGGCATTCTTTCATGACAATTTTTAGATCTGGTTTGAAATGGGTCAGTACAGCAAAGGGACTCGTAGCCTCGTCACCAACCTCTGTTACTGATCCGTCACTGTGAACCTGAAAGAAATGACCGTCGACAATCACCATCTCTCCGTCAAGATTTTCAAATGTGCCCAATCCTAGATTACCATGTCTCCGAAGATCCCCGATGCGTACTGCCCCTTCATAGACGCCTTCGACGAGCGCGCTCGAAGTTGAAACCTGATACAACAGGCCTCGTGATCCCATAACGCAACGATTACTTGGAGTTGCGTATTTAACCTGGCTCCAAGAAGTTCTGGAAGTAGCGGTTTGGATTACAAGATGAAAGATCTATCTGACTACTACAAGAGCAGAATCGACCGGCTTCAGTTCAAACTACAAGATGACAATCTGAACGGAGTAATCTTGGTTCCCGGATCGAACCTCAGATATTACACTGGCAGCCAATCCATCATGATGGAGAGAATCTACATGCTCTTCATCCCCAGTCATGGACAGCCACATCTAGTCGTACCCGACTTCGAAGCAGGCGAATCCATGGAACAATCAATCGTACTTCACAAGTGGAATGACAAGGACGGACCGTCCTCCTCTCTGCGAGACGTGTCAGAAAAATTACCCATAAAGGGACGTTGGGGACTTGAGGGTAGAGTCCCCTTCATGTTTTCAAGTCCGCTTATGAAGTACGCGAAACTGGAACTCGTTGACGCAGAACCTATATTGCAGAAAATTCGGGCAATCAAAGACGATACGGAAATCAAAACTCTTCAGAAATCCGTTAAAATTCTCGGCAAATCCTACCTTAAGATGAAGAATTTCCTGAAACCAAGAATGAGCGAGATCGACCTCGCGCGGAGCATCACTGCAGATATTTATTCGAATGGAGCGGAATCCGTGGCCGTTGTCTTGATTCAAGCTGGTGAAAGAGCCGCTGATCCGCACTCCCTTCCTACATCAAGAAAAATCAAGAGAGGGGAACCTGTCGTAGTAGATATCTCCTCGACGTTTCTTGGATATTTCGCTGACATAACTCGAACCATTGCATTTGGGCGGGGATCCAAGTTTGAAAGCCAATATGGCAGCGTTCTCGAAGCGCAAAGAACAGCAATCAACGCCGCGAAACCTGGGACCGCAGTCGGAACCGTAGATGCAGCAGCCCGCGATCACCTGAGAAACGACAAACTGGCCGAATATTTCTTGACGCGAACTGGACACGGAATAGGCTTGGACATACACGAACCACCGTACGTAGTTACTGGAGGCAGTGAGATTCTTCAGCCGGGGATGGTTCACACCGTTGAACCAGGAATCTATATTCGTAAGAATATGGGGCTTCGAATCGAAGATGACCTTCTCATTACAACAAACGGGAACCGCGTGATGTCTGCGATGGTCCCGAAAGACTTCGACTGGTGGAACTAACATAATTCCAGTATTGTGGGGCAGATAGCCATGATTTACGATCTCGGTTACTGGCGTGTCGTGTTAGGTAATCGCGACAAACACCAGGAGATAATTCAAGCGATCTATTCAGATATGAAATCAAAACGCTCCAAATTTGCCGCTCTCAAATCGTCACGCGTCTACATAATGAAAGCCGAAGGCGCTGCATTCGAGACCTGGTTGTGTGTCGACGAATTTGTAGATGAGGATGGTCGCGCGGAAAATATCAAAGCTCAAAATGAAGATACGCTAGCGGTTAACCTGAGAAAAAAATGGGAACCCTTAATCGTTCCCGGCTCCTTCAAAAAGGAGACGTGGACAGAATTTATGCCTGACATTTGGATTTGAACTCTCGATCGAGCCGCTACAGGAATGCTCGGCTTACGTAAATGGGCGGTCGAAAACCACTTGTCGTGTATTTTCGACTAACTCACTCCATGTAGGTAGCCGGTTTGATTAAATTGGTGCGTTCGACTTTCTGGTTAGTTGCAGTTGACAAGTCAATCCATCGCCGATGCGCTCAAGGACATTATGCCGAAGAAACCGTTTGTCCCGAACGTTGTCGACGTAGCTTCAGCTGCCACCTGCCCTCGCATTTCACTTCTCAAATTAGTATACGGCGCATCCGGCGAATATACACCAGGATTGGCAATTGGCACAGTCACGCATTCCGTATTAGCTGAACTTGGAAGAATCGAGCCAGAAATAGCCGAGAAAGTGAATCGAGCAAGACCGGTCTCAGAGATATCGAATCAGATTTACAGTCTATGGTTAGAGGAAGCCAGAACCAAGATAGAAGAGTCATGGCGGGTATTTGCAGACGCAAAAATCAGTGCTCAAGAAGGCCGAACTGCTGTACTTGAAAAACTACGAGGCTTCTCACAACATCTCGCTGAGGAGGTTAAACGAGGTTACACTCGGCCCGACGAAATAATCACTGGGCATCATCTAATTGACCTGGATCTGCCTTTGGAAGGTGTGCCCGATGAATATCGCATCTCACATAACCCATTCCGGATTGAAATTCGCGAATTCAAAAGCTACGGCGGAGCGAAGGTAAACGAAACGAACAAACTTCAGGCCTGCGGTTACCAGTTACTGCTTGAACCTCTCTATCCAAACGCGGAGTTCGCGATACGAGTATACTCGACCGACAATGTTGTCAACGTGCGAATGACACCTTCTCGACGAAAGAGACTCCAGGACGGAATCCAAACCATAACTCAGGTCTATCAGCACGCGTATGGACCGGCCAAACCCATACCAAGGATCTGTGCAGTTTGCGCAGTTAACCATGCCTGCAATTACTACTTCACAGACGCACAACCTTCCCATATTCGGAAGTATTTCTGGAAATTACGGATGGAAACTCTGGAAGAAAAAGGGGTGAATCAGGCGTGGAAATGGAAATCGAGGCGATTGACGAACGCGACAAGGATCGAGCTTGGGATAACTGACGTTGGATACCGAATAATCAAACTTGAACCAAAGCAAGTACAGCTTGCAAAAGACGGTGCCCCAAACGTTCTACCCGGGGAAACGGTTATCGTCAGCGCGGGAAACCCACTAACCGCACTCAGTTTTACAGGCGAAGTGTCTGAACTTATCGACAATTCAGTTATCGTTGTTCCGTACGGCGATATCCCCCTCGGTCTACCCAGTCAAGGTTTGTCGATAGACCGATACGATGTGGATCTGACCCGCCGACAGTTACGGTCTGTCGACGCAATGCATAGGGCCACAGGAAGAACAAGTGAACTCGCGAGAAGGTTACTCGGAGTGGAACTTCCACGGGAACCAACCCAGTTCAAAGAACTACAATTCGTCGCGGATCTTAACCCGAATCAACAAGAGGCTGTGAAGCTGGCGCTAAGTGCTCAAGACTACGCCATCATCCTCGGTCCACCCGGGACGGGGAAAACGCTTGTCATTGTTGAAATATTAGCGCAGCTAGCACGTGAAGGAAAACGTGCTCTTGTTGTCTCGATCACCAACCCAGCCGTTGACAATATCGTCGAACGATTACTGGCCGAAGGGCACAAATTCGGTATCAGATTCGGCAATTGGTACAAAATCCGTGAATCCGTCATGCAAGCAGCCCTCATCAATATTCTAAGCAACGAACAGGACATGGCATTGGCCGCCGTAGAGAAAATGCGAAACGCAGCCGCCGTGCTAACAACATGCAGCAGCGCGTCATTAGATCTCGTAAAGGCCGGCCGTTTCGACATAATCATCTTCGAGGAGGCCAGTCAGATTCGAATGCAAGATGCTTTCTCAGCCATTCCACAGGGCGAGAAGATGATTATCATCGGCGACGACAAACAACTCCCACCAGTTTCACAACTGAACAAACCAATCAACAGCCTTCTCGAAATCGCCCAATCCACACTGACCCGAAATAATCTCCAATCACAACTCATCAGAGACCTCACACTCCAATATCGAATGCGACAGGAAATCTGTGACTTGATCGATCAGAGCTTCTACGATGGCAAGATTGAAACTGCGAGACATGTACCCAAAAGGTCATCACTTTACGCAACCATAAATCCAATCCAACCCAATCAACTCAACCTCGTCCTGGACCCCAAGATAATAATCGGGGTCGTAGACGTTGAGGGGATCGAAGAATACAGAGGCGCGAGTACCTATAATCTTGCAAATGTCGAAGTTGACTTGCGTTTACTCAACGCTCTAAAGTCAACCGGGATAAGCGACAATCAAATCGGAATCATCACCCCATACAAAGAACAACATAGAATTCTAACAAAAGCGATTGGAAGAAGCAACATTGTAGGAACGGTTGACAGCTTTCAAGGACAAGAAAGAGACATTATAATCCTAGATCTAGTTCGAGCCAACCCAGACCGCGAAGTTGGCTTCATACTCCAACCCAAACGGATGAACGTAGCCTTAAGCCGCGCTCGAGAGAAATTAATAGTCGTTGGCAATTTCGAAACGTGCCCAGGATTCGGCACTATCATAGACAGAATAAGGAACCTACCGAACACTCGAATCGAACACGTAACCGCAAACGAACTGGGAATCAAACTTCCAAAATACAAGAAACGTGCTGAAATTCAAATCCTCACAAACCTGACCAACCTGGAAGAACCTGACCAAAAACAACCTCAGACTAACATTGTACCACCAAGTGGATACTTTGACATCTACTAAATCAGACCTGCGCTTCATCCACTTGGCTGACACACATCTTGGCCTAAACTGGCCACCGATAGGTAAGAAAACGGATATACAAATTCCAATCTACGGAAAAGCATTCGCAGCAATCATCGAAGCCGCGCTGAAAAATCAAGTTGACTTCGTGGTACATGGCGGAGATCTAGTGGATCGACCAAGACCACCAACGGCAGCCTGGAGTCGCATATTAGAGGAGTTACCCAAACTAAAGAAAGCCGGGATCCCCTTCTTTGTCGCTCCAGGGTCCCATGATAAACCCGAATCCTATTTCGACAAGGCAGGAGGCGACATCCTTCAAATTCTCGAGAAAAGGTTAGGATTAGTCCAAAGAGTGGACGTCGGAACTGAACCGATCAATTTCGAAACAAAATCTGGAAAGAAAGTAATCGTCTTCGGACTCGGAGACCACGGATCAAACCAGGAAGAGGAATTTCTCAAGCTTAAAGGAAACATGCGCGGAGGTTCAGAGTTCAAAATACTCATCATGCACGGCTCGGTAACCAGTCAACCAAACCTAGTCGGACCAGCTCTCAAATCAGAAACCATACAGGAAATATTCTCCAGAGGACTTATCGACTACGTGGCTCTCGGCCACAATCACAGACAGTGGGAACACAAACAAACCCACATATACAATCCCGGCTCCCCAGAGATCACAAGCTTCGCCGACGCCCCAACAATCAGTTACAATTGGACCGAAAACGCCGGCATTCAAGAAGACACACGCGAGACTATCAAGCATGGATACTACGACGTACAAGTCACTGGAGAAATAACAAACGCAAACTTTGTTCCCATACTAACACGTGACGTAAAAAGCATAAAAATTAACTTCCAGAACGCAAAACCCGCCGAAGTTACTGAAGCTGCTAAAGAAACAATTTCGAAAAACGTCTCAACTCAAGCAATAATCCGACCAGTGCTCACAGGAACATTACATCCATCCTCATCAAAGACAGAAATTGACATTCACGGTATCCTTTCTCTGCGCGAGAAAATGCTCTATCTCGACTATCCCTTGATGACCTTCGACCGGACTGGCGGGCAGATTGAATTCTCCAATACATCGGATCTGCAAGCTATCCTACAGACCTACTTCAAATCAGTCAACAGCCAAACCTCTCAAGATCTATCCAACTTAACGATGAAGATCCTAAAAATATACGAAAAAAAATTGAAAACAGCACACCAAGAAGCCCTCGAAATCATTGACGAATGGAAGCAGACTAAATGATTAAACGAATCGAACTACACAACTTCGCAAGCCACGATGACACTGAACTCGAGTTTGGAAACGGAAAGAACGCCATCATAGGAGCGACTGGTTCAGGAAAGACCAACATCCTCCAAGCCCTAGATTTCGCTTTTCTCGGAGATGTCCCAGAAGTCGATCTACCCGAACTAATAGCCGACAATTCAGCATCAGCCGAAGTCGTCGTTGACTATGATGATCCACGAACCGGACAGAATTATCGAATACAGAGACTACTCAAACGCACTCCTGACGGAAAAGTTGAACACGAATGTACGCTGACAAATCTCGCAACAAATGAAATCATAAAAAAACCTGAACCTGTTAGAAAGACCTTGGAATCATTCGGTGTCGACCCATCAGTTTGGCGATACATCGTCCACGTAGGCCAGGGAAGATTCAGCGAACTTCTCGAAGAGACTCAGGAAAGAAAAATCTCACTCGACAAACTCTTTCACGTCTTTCAGCTCGAAGCCACATACCAAGAACTAGGCAGAAGAGAAAGCCCGATTTCTCAACTTGAACTAAGGAAACGAACAAACTTGGAGAAAATTGTAGGCCTCAAACGTGACGCTAATCGCCTAACCGAAGAGAAAGAAAACTTGAGACGCATAGAAGAGCAACGCGTACAGCGACAGTTGGACTTGAAACAACTGCAAGAACGATACGGAAAGATGATTGAATCTTCCGAAAAAGTCGCAGTAACCTCAGACCGCATTAAAGCCATAGACGACGATGCCCAAAAAGCACAAATCGCCTCCGAAAACGCCTCGAAACAGATAACCGACTTAGTTTCACACCTCCTGAGAGAGAAGGTTCTGCCTGCATCTGTCGCTCCAAACTTCGCAGAGCTCGAATCAAACGAAATCATTCTCCAAATCAAGGAACTCGAATCCGATCTGGAGAGAGCCGTGCAGGAAGACACTAAACTTGAACAAGCAATCCAGCATAGCTTAGAACAATCAAGCCGCATTCAATCGAAACTTGATCAGATAGTAAAAGAACGCGATCAGGTTAACGCTGAACTCGATGATGTTCAACAGTATTTGTATGGAAAGGGTAAGCAACCGACAATTGCTTGCGATAGATGCGGAAGTATACTGACCGAAGAAAAATGGAAAGAACACTTCGAAGAACGCGGCAAACAAGCAACCGCCCTCAAACGTGAAGGGGATTTGCATTCAAAACTACTTGAAACAGAACGGAGTCAGACTGAAAAGTATCGTAAGGAGCACGAGGACACGAGTAGACAGACCAAAAACGTGAACCATGCACTCCTGGTCCTTAAACAGATACGCGAACAGCGTCGGATAATCGAATCCAATAAGATTCAGGATAAAGTCAATATTAGAACGGAATTATTACTCCAACTCAGAACTCAACTTTCAGCCAAATTATCCAGCTCTGACAAAGAGGTTCTAGATCAAGCTGCAACGCTAGCTCTAGAACTCAAGACCATTCCAAAACAGATCGAACAATTGACCCGAGAACTGAACTCTTTCGATCAAAGCTTCCTAAACCCGCAGAAGAAACGAGTTGAGAACGCTGAAAAAGCGAAAGAAGAAGCAGCTAAACTTGAACCAAAAATAGTTGAAGACGAAAGACGAATCAGTACACTAGACATAATACGGAAGTCGATGAGAGAAATCCAACCAATCGTACGTCGAAATTTTATCACCAAAATTGCCCAGAGCGCCAATGACTATATGATGCGTCTCTACCGCGGAATCGATCTTGAAAACTTTGAACTAACCGAAGACTACCAGTTTCTCGTCACAAGGGCAGGATACAAACGACACGCACGTAGACTCAGCGGAGGGCAACAAGTACTGACAAGCATGGCGTTCCTCCTCGCTCTCAGTGAAGTTCTGAGCCAACTCGACTTTCTAATTCTTGATGAACCAACGACCCATCTAGATGAAAGTAGACGAAAAGAACTAGTTAACGTCCTTGAGCACCTGCGCCGAGTTCCACAGCTGCTTATAGTCGATCACCACCCTGAATTGTTCGAAGCTGCAGACAGTCGTTTTCAGGTAAGCCTTACCAGAGAAGGACAGAGCCACGTTACTCAAATCGAAGTATGAATTCAACAACCTCCGATCGTGAAGATGATTATTGACTACAGTCAGGAGATAATGAGTAGTGGGCCCTTTTGGCTTTTTGAAAAGCTTCCGAATCAAACTGCTTCTCAGGTCGATAAATTATTCGGTGGCATTTTCCGCATTCTATGCCCGGCTCCTGAGCCGGCTGTTGTTTTCCAGTCTGCGCTAAGAGAAGCCCCCTTGGAGAGATCCGTTTCATCGGCCCTGCAACTTCAGAAAGTTCCCGAGTACGCCCGGGTTTCCACAACGTACTTCCACATCTTGGACATTTCTGTCGCTTAGATTTAGCCGTCTCTCCGCATGAAGAGCAAACCCAAATCATCCGCCAACACCATCTATCTTGTCTGTAAGGCATGATTCTAAGGTTGCTGCGTGTGCCGCGGATCGTTCCAAGTACGCACCCGATTACTATCATATAGTGGATCTTTCTACGCGAAATCTGGAAGTCGTAAGCAGCGGCTTGGAGATAGAGTCTATTATGATGGTCATGTTTACTGCAGGTAGCCATTGAAGCGTGGCTGTCCGTGATCTTCCGATCAACGTCATCACCGCAGTCGGTGCAATTAGTGTAGCGTTATCTTTAGAGTAAACTATCACCGTGCCCTGTCCAGCCCATGAAATTTGCGATGAGTTAGAAGGAAGGACAGGCTGAAATCGAATTGTCCATATCTTCGATGAACCGACTGCTCCGTCGGCCTCCCATGGAACTGATCCGCCACTATCACTGCATCCAGTCATTGTCCAAGCAGTGGATCCTTCACCGCTCAGAGCTGATTTCCATAAATTGCCAGTGACGTCAAAGATTGCGAAGCAAATGGCAACTGGTTTGGAACTCAAATTCTTCACGTGGATCATGATGTAATCATAGGACGCAAAGTCTCGCTGAAAATCGAAGGATGCAACCCATGCAGTTGCCCCTTTAGGGGCAATTTGCGTGGAAGTCTGAAGCAGATAGATGCCTGCGAACAAGGCAACTATTGTAATGATAACAAAGGTGCTTGCCTTACACGATTTCTTAGGAGGATGGAAGCGCAAATTTTAATCCGAACTGCGATAGTCTTCCAGTTATAAATGGCATCACAAAATTGAACAAGTACCGTCGCTAGTACCTGCAAATCGGCCGATAATTCCTTGTGAAGGTTGTCACCATTATTTCAATCGCATTCGACTCAGTCCGATTCTAGTCGAAATCTGTGATTATGTCGCTTCGTTTTAGACCAAGAAACTATGTCCGTCTTCAAACCATGGATGGTGCGGGGGAGGGGATTCGAACCCCTGAACCCCTGCGGGACAGGAGCCTGTGGACACACTCGTATACTTTTGAGTGTTCAGTCCTGCGCCTTTGACCTGGCTTGGCATTAGGGAGAATTCATCATTCTTACCCCCGCTGTCCAGGTCTGGAGACAGGCGGCATACTCCTGTTGCAGTCGAGATGCACGAAGCTATCCGAAAGTTAAACCAATCGGAGAGAGGTAACTAAAATTGACACTTCGACTCCCATAAGTCATAAAACATGTCTCACCAACCTTCAAAAAGCAGTGTTATGTTAGACGGAGAGCTTGTGAACTAGTTGAAGTTCGTTTACGGCAAGAAGCAGAAAGTGGAAAGCGTCGACTTAGACAAACTATTCACTGATTTACAGGCAACTCTAGGAAAACACCCGTTAGTTCCCGCCGCAAACATAGACGATATCGTCTCCGAATGGATCAATGACCTTCTCTTCGTTGCAGGGAAGATCACCGAAGAAGAATTGCAAGAAGCTATGCAGACCTTTGAGAGCGTGGAAGCAGCTGCTGGAAAGGGTAAGGCTGGCGCTGCGACTGCCAAGGCCGGTGGTGATGACGATGAGGATGAAGACGATGAGGACGACGATGACGAGGACGAAGACTAGTTCTCAAAATCACCCGTAACGGTAAGGTCGAACTCGCACAAAGTATTTTAGAGCTGAACTTCAACAGCGTTCAAGAAACATTCAATCTGGTGTCATGATTGGGTCATAGGAAGGTACATGCACCTAAACGTGGTTCACTCGCATTCCTACCTAGAGGACGTGCTGCTGCTTGGAGAGGCCGAATACGAAACTGGCCTGAAGCCGAAGCTGGACCAAAACTGCTAGCATTCGCCGGATTCAAAGCTGGCATGACCTACTCACTAGCAATCGATAACCGCGAAGGCTCACTAACCTTCGGAAAGGAAGTTGTAATCCCTATGACCATCATCGAAACACCACCAATGTTAGCCGTTGCCCTACGGGCTTACGCTAAAGACTACAAGGGTCTTCGTACGTTCGCTGAAGCCTGGATGGAGAAACCTCCCAAAGACTTTGAACGAATCATTTCCGTTCCAGAAAAATTCTTGACAGAAGAAGGATTAAACAAAATCGAAAAGAACCTTGAAAGAATCGAGGATCTCCGTCTCGTAATGGCCACACAACCACGACTCGCGAAACGTTCGAAAAAGATGCCCGATATGATTGAAATCAAAATCGGTGGCGGCTCCATCAAAGAACGATTCGAGTACGGGAAGAAACTTGTTGGCACAGAAGTCAAAGTTGCTGACATCGTGAAAGAAGGCCAAGCTGTGGATTCGATCGGAATAACGAAAGGTAAGGGAATCCAAGGGCCGGTAAAAAGATGGGGTATTAGACGCAAGTTCCACAAATCCCGAAAAACCGTGCGTGAAGTAGGATCAATTGGTGGATGGACTCCACACTA
>Ga0187780_10001590_pt1 | contig 17160 bp, 15 predicted proteins | sample 1015_Q2_SP10_20__FD_132429 | JGI IMG/M metagenome (GOLD analysis project Ga0187780, IMG submission 132429) | Tropical peat soil microbial communities from peatlands in Department of Meta, Colombia - 1015_Q2_SP10_20_MG | ecosystem: Environmental > Terrestrial > Soil > Wetlands > Peat | place...
GTTCTGACAGTCTTTTTTACTTTCACGGTTAGAGTGGCAGCGTTCCCAGCACGACGAGGACCAAGGACATGCAGGGAGAAAGCGGGGCGTGCCTCCCGCCTTCGACGCCAAGCTGAGGTACGGTCCGCGTTGGTTGACTCCCCAACCAAAAGGGCCCGTCGGCGTCGTTTTCTATGCTTGAGGATTGTCCGTAGGAATACAACTGCCACTTCTTACAGAGAAACCTGTCCATGAGGTTTAGGCCGGGGTTCCAGGAGAAACTCGACCCGCCCTATTTTTCTGGCCGGCTGAGTTAGGCCTGTGATGGTAAACTGGCAGGCCCTCAGGCCATTTCTCTGAACGGAGCTTAGCCACACTGAACCCGCACTGGAGGCGGGTCGGCATGGTTTCCCCAATCTTAATCCCACATCTCAGAGTCAAGCTCAAGAACATTGCCCGTATGGTCGCAGACGTCACGACGGGCTTGACCTACATGACCAACGATGACAAGCGCGTGGCAGGAGTGGCGGAAGTGGACTGCCTGGAAGCCTTCCGGGGGATCCGCGACCAGGCCAACCAGTGCATGCTATTGCTCGCCCGCGCTCTCGCCGGGCACGATGAGGAGAAGACGAAGACCCGGAAAGACGAGCGCCTCGAGATGTTCCAGGCCAAGGTTCAGGAAGCCCACCAGCAGTATCTTGCCGCCGTCTCGAATGCCGAGACCCGGGAGTTTCTGGACAGCCTGCTCGAAATCGTCGACTCGCACCTCATGGAGCTGGGGACGAGGAGGGCGTCGTGACCGTGCTACACTGGCAGGGACTTTTGGACTTTCACTGTCCGGACTAGAGGCCCCATCCCGGCGGCTTAGATGCCACGGGACTGGGGCCTTTCTACTTGCTCCTTCCCCAAAGAGCGGGAGAAGGGATAGTGGGTGATTCAAAATTGACCTAAATCCCAGAATCAGCGGTCGTGAAGAGGACATCTAAGACTGGCTGACGCAGCCAACCAATCGGGTCAACCAAAGTAACCAAATCTGTACGGTGGCGACAAGAATGACGAACGTAACGGCCACCGAAGAGCCATTGTGTGCCAGCTCTGTCTGCCGCAATCTGGTGATTGGGCACGACTATGACTCGCCCCGTCTTGCGATTATGGACTCAGGATGAAGGCCAAGACGTAGCGGAATATGCCGTAATGCTGGCTGTTGTTTTGGTGCTCACAATGGGCACGGTCCGACTGATTGGAGCGAATGCAAACAACGTGTTCTCTAGCATAGCCAGCGCGATTCAATAGCACGTCGCTGATCGACGCCGGCTTCACCGCGAACCCAAAGAGGAAAGGACCACAGTAGCACTTCGAGGACATGCCAACTCACGACGAGCACATCCTGCGCATTCTCGGTGAGTCGGCTGAGCCGCTGTTTCCGTCTGAAATCACTGATCGTCTGAATCGAGATCTCGGCCGGACTGCGTACACGCTAACGGAGGCGGTGATGCACCTAACCGGTCTGAAGGACCAAGTCGTGCAGGTGCGAGATGGACGATGGACATTGAAGCGGCGAGCAACTTGACGTTAGTTGGTTTTGGCGACTGCTGCATCCGTAAGACCCTATTTCGCATTCCAGTCCGTTCGGAGTTCGTCCTGTCAAGATTTCGTGACGTGATGCACTTCTTCAATGCTAGACTCTCCGGCTTTGACAGCCAAGGAGGATTGCTACTGTGTGGGCAAATCTACGCGGTGCAAGACTTGTGGCACTTATCGGCTGTTTACTCTCGGCGAAGAGCATTTCCTTAGCGTCGGGTCCGCAAACCTGGATTGAACTGCGATCCCCCCACTTCATCGTCGTAACCAACGCCAGCGAGCATGAAGCCCGCTTGGTGGCGAATCAATTTGAAGCGATCCGCGCCGTCTTCCTGAACTATTTTGGAGATGTCTCCGCCAGCGACCAGCCTGTAGTGATTCTTGCGGCCAGAAACGAGGACACGTTCAAGCAGCTTCTTCCTGAAGCCTGGGCGCAGAAGGAATCAGCGCGCCGGGTCGGTTTCTACTTAAGTAGCGCGGACAAGAACTATGTCTGTCTCCGGGTGGATGCTAGCTTGAACCCGCAGGCTTACGAACCTTTCGAGCCCATCTATCACGAATACTTCCACTACCTCACGCGACGGATGTTCTCGCAATTACCTCTGTGGGTAGTAGAAGGCTTGGCGGAGTTTTTCGGTAATACTCGCATCGAGCCTGAGAAAGTGTTTATGGGCGCACCTAGTACGTCGAACCTTGCCGTGTTGCGACAGCAGCCGCTGCTTTCACTTAATGCGCTATTCGAGATTGATGCTTCCTCGCCCTACTATAACGAGCAGAACAAGGCTTCCATCTTCTACGCCGAGTCATGGGCTTTGACACATTACTTGATGGCGCAGGATTGGCGCCAGAGGATGCATCGCATGAACGACTTCGTTGTCCTCCTTGGCCAACACGTTCCGCAAACAGAAGCGGCACGCCGCACGATCGGTGACCCCGAGACTCTCGAGAAATCGTTAAGAGATTACATTCACAACTCACAATTCACCTCATCGGTGTGGAACGTACCGGGGATTGAGCAAGGGCAATTCCAGACCCGAGTTCTCTCCGATGCCGAATCCTTGGCAATACGGGGAGATTTCATGGCGCACAATCGTCGCTATGCCGAAGCCCAGCAGATGCTCGAAGAATCTCTAAAGCTCGACCCGAAACCAGCAGCCGCATGGGAGACCATGGGTTTCTTGTATGTTGGGCAGGGAAACAAGGTGGAAGCTGCGAAGTGGTACTCCGAAGCAGTGGCGCGCAACTCTCAAAGCTACTTAGCAAACTACTACTATGCCGAGAGCTTGCTGAAGGGGAAGCTGGATGACGACTCAGCCGCCAAAGCTGAATCGAGCTTGCGTGCTGCCCTCAATGTCAACCCGGACATCGCGGTGGTTTACGACGATCTGGCCTTCTTGTTGGTTTCGCGCAACCAGAGGCTCGATGAAGCGTACAAGCTGGTTCTACGTGCCCAACAACTGGAGCCCAAGAACATCCGTTACCGCGCTCGCGAAGTGGAGGTGCTTGAGCGTTTGGGTCGAAGCCAAGACGCCGTGGACGCGGCTATCCGCATCCTTCCCACTACCCGCACACCGGAGGATCGTGCGCTGGCTCTAACAGCGCTAGCACACGCTGAGCAATTTCTGGCTTACCAGAATTACGAGGCTTTCAAGCGAGAGCATCCATTTATACGTATTCCAACGATCCGGAGCGCTGAAACTCCTACTGCGGCTCGAGCCTCGGCCGCAGTACTTCCTCGTTTAGCACACCACGGAAATCCACCTAAGATTGCACCACCTTTCGCGGATGTTGCCCTCGGAGCAAAGCAACAGTTCTCCGTGGCGAATCTGCCGACTGACAAGAAGGTGATCTGGAAGGTCTCTGGATCGGGCTGTTCGGGAGCAGCGTGTGGCACAATATCGGCGGACGGCCTCTACAGGGCGCCGGTCAAGGCGCCAAGTCCTCCTGCTGTGACGGTGACGGCCGCGCCGGCGGATGCTCCCGGCGCAGCTGCCTTTGCTTTGGTCTCTATCTTGCCGTCCAGTTCTAAATGATTGCACCACCTCCGTTGCAGTTCGCTGTCGTTCGCATCACAGATCCACATGGCTATCCGCTGGCCTACAGAGCTGGAGCAACTCAGAGCTATGGTCGGGGGCACCTGCCCAGTACCGGCGTCCGTAGGCAAGCATTCCCCATTCCATTGAAAACCAGCACCGGTAGCCGGAAGCAGCTCGCAATTAAACGGCCACCAAAAAACGCGATTGCGCGCCTGTTTTCCACACGCGTGCGGCTCTTCCACAGTTGACAAGGGCTTAGCTACCGGTAAACTGCCCTTAATCAGCACCCAAAACCAGAAGTTCCTCATGAACGAGCGATTGAAATCGAAAGATCGTCCGTTTGTTTAAGGCTTGCTGACAAGGCTATGGCAAGAAGGCCGCCCGAGCGCGGCTTGAAGAATACGGAAGGTCCTCAAATTCAAATCAAACGAGACAAAACGGTGAATGACGAAAAGCAAATTGTGGGTGCAGGTGAGCAACGCGATGGCCAGAGTCCGCAGCCTGTATCCGAACCAGAGTTGGATAACAAGGTTTCTTCATTCAAACGTGGGAAGCCCACTTCAGAGAAGAAAACTCAAGCAAACCGTCGCAATGCGCGTCGGAGCACGGGTCCGCGAACTGCTCGAGGGAAGAGAATTGCTTCCCGCAATTCAACGAAGCACGGGCTTTGTGCAGCTGATGTCGTCAATCCTGACCTCGGGGAGAACATTGAGGACTTTCGAAGGTTCCACGAGAAACTGATCGCAGAATACGAGCCCATCGGTGAAATAGAGAACCTGCTCGTGAAAGAGATCGTCTCGCTTTTGTGGAGACGCAAGCGAGTACAGCGCGCAGAAAGCGGCGAGATCATCCAGGCGAAAGTTGCAGCGGAAAAGCGGAACTTGGCCGAACGCGACCGGCTTTCGATGAGGGGAGTTTTCTGGAAAGGTGAGAAGGAAGTTTGGGCTTTGATGCGGACCGACGAAGGACTAAGGAGAGTGCTAGGAGTTGTGCGATGGATTCGCGACGAAATTGCGGAAAAGGGCAGTCTTGCGTCTGGAATGCGCGATTTGAGTAAGAGGTTGAGCTCTCTTGGGTGTATCTATTTGTCGGGGCTTGACGAGAAACTTGACCAGAAAAAAAATAAGGTCCTCGATATAGAGGAGCGAAAAGATTCGCTATGCCAAATCGACTGGGAAATCAACCGGCTCGAGGATCGCCAGACCCGTATCGCCGCACTAGAGAAACTCGACCAAGAATCGGAGATTCTCGCTTCCTCCATCCCGTCGGCGGATTCAAGAGTGCTCCGCTATGAAACCCACATCGACCGGCTCTTGCATCGCACCATGCTTCAGCTGGAGCGTGTGCAAAACAGACGAAAAGGCGAGCCCGTGCCCACAGAGATCGCACGCTTGCCTAGAAAGTCTCCTGCCGGCTACTCTTCGGCGAGCCCCGAGGCGTCTGTCATGACCCAAACGACGAAATAGGGCATTGGTTTCACTCGCGGCTGGGTCCCGCGTATCGTCTTCTCATAATATATCGTAATGCGATATAAATCTCTCTGATTGCGAACAAGGACCATTATTAACTCTGCAGAGATCGTCCGTGGTCACGGAAAAGTAAAATTGCGGAACGAAGCCACTAAGTGCATTGTTTGCAGCACGACGTGCCCACGAGTCTTGTTGGAATGTCAAATGGTCAGAGCCGCAATCCGAAACTCAATCGGGAGATCACGTTAGGCTCATGTTATTTCAAGGGAATAAACCTTGTCTTCCGAATGTCGGGCCGATCAGGTGGGGTAGCCTGTCGGCACGCTATCATCGGGGCGTCTGGTGGCCTGGACGGAAGCTGATGCCGGAGGAGCGCTGGGAACTGGCAGTGATCGGCGGCTGGATCGTTGTTTTGTGCGGCGTCTTGCGCCCGCCGGAGCACCGACTCGTAGCAGCTCCGCGCGTAATTATAGTCGGCCATAATATGACCGAACTCGTGGTCGGTATGGTGTCCCGTCTCGAATTCGAAAAGGCGTGACCGCTGTTCGTCAAACCTGTTGCGGGCCTCCTCGAGCTGATCCTTCAGAGGCCTGGGAGGCGCAAGAGTCTTGAAGTTAAATCTTTTGCAAGAGCTGCTTGTAAGATCTGCGTCGCCGGCACTGCCATCGCCTTGTATGCTTGAGCTGGCGTGACAATCCACTCCGTGAAACCTGACAGGACAAAACCAAACGCAACCGAAGCAACGGCAAAAATAAAACCGACGATTGTCCCTCGCGCAATATCAACTCGCATGACTGCTGCTACTTATGAGACAGCATGTATTCTGCGTATTTGGAGAACACGGTTCCTTCCAACCCGTTATCGATGGAATCTCTGATCATTTTGAACACCTTCCCGTCGGGAGTGACGAAAAAGGCGGCCCAGGCACTGTTGTTGCCGATCCAGGCCTGTTGCACTTGATCGGTGCCGTGCAGAATTGGAAAGGTCATCGAGTACTTGGTTTTGCAGCCTTGTATTGATTGATCGGTATCGCGACCAACATCAATACCGACGACCTGAAATCCTCGCGATTTGTAGCTCTGGTTGACCTTCACGACTGCCGGCTCAGCCCAGTCGCAGGTTTGTTGAGAATTGAAAAAGTTGACCAGAGCAGGTTTGCCACGAAGATCTTTAAGTTGAACGTGCTTGCCCAATAGGTCTGTCAAGTCAAAGTCGGGAGCGGACGTAGGTTCGCTGCGAATAATCGGCGATTTTGCCGGCACGGGTTCTGCAAGAACACCCTCGATGGATGATTCAATTCGTTGCCAAGCGTCGGGACTGCGATCGAGACCCAAATAGCGAATCTTCCCGCTTCGACTGACCAGATAGTTACCGGGAGTGTCGCCTTGTCCGAGCGGCCGGATATCGCGCATGAACTCAGCTTGATCGTTATATCCCACGGGCCACGTGACGCCGTACTTCTGCAGATATGCGGGAGCCTGCGCGACGGTGTCAGCCGTGTCATCGGAAATGCCGATGATGACGAATCCTTTTGGCTGATACTTCTTGTAGAGAGCGACCAGTTTCGGCGCTTCTGCTTGCGACCACTTGCAATTCGTCCGCCACCAATTGATCAGAACAACTTTGCCGCTGTAATCGGAAAGGCGGATGAGCGTGTTGTCGCGAACGGAAGGCAGACTGAAGTCTTTTGCTATGTTCTGACCATATGCCGTCGGAGTGTTCAACGAAAATGCAAGGACTAAGGATGCAAGTATGCCTCTCATGACTAAACTCCCATTAGCGTCAGCTTGGCGACTCCATCAGACCCATAATGCAGAACCCCGGCAACCTTCAACCCAGGACCGCATCGATGATCTCGACGACCCGGACAGCATTCGAAGTGCTGATGCCTCCTTCTCCATCGGGCGGAATTGGGTTACCTGAATCAAGCAGGTTTGTGAGGCTCTGACGCACGTCCTGCAAGATTGCTCGACCGCCCTCGTTCTCCGCCATGCCCCTGGCGATTGATTCAGCGGCTGCTCGATCTGCTGCTTCGAGCTGCGTTTGTAGAGCTTGGATCGTGCCATCAACGGCAGCCTGTGCCTGCGCTTGGGCTTCGGCAGCTGCGTCCGCTTCTGCGGTCTGAAGCGCCTGAAGGTCATCGAGGGCGTCTTGTGCCCGCTGAGCAGTCTCTGCCGCGTCCGCTGCTAAGCTGGCGGCGCGTTCAGACTCGCCTGCTGCTTCGGCAGCTTCAGCGGCTTCGGCGATAGCGGCCGTCTCTTCCGCCGCTTGGGCCGACGCTGCAGCAAGCACACCCGCCTCCCCGGTTCCTACCTCCTCGGCTATAGCGCCCGCCCAGGCCGCGTCTGCTTCAGCGGCATCAGCTGCAGCTTCTGCGATCGCTCCTGATAGTCCTCCGGCCTCCGCCATCGCAGCTTCCTCCGCGGCAATGGCAAGCAGCTCAACACCCATCATTGGCAAGATCACAAGAATGGCCAGAGCCAACAAAAGAGCAATCAGCAGTGCAGCAATCCCAAGCGTCACCAGACAACAGGAATCATCGACGCAGCTTGCGTAAGCCTTGCTCGCACCGAACACACAGAACAGTAGAACGGCGGTTCCGGCAGCCTTTGTGACGCTGTGCATATTGCTCGGTATCGGGTGCCCGCCCCGACTGCCACCGGAAATGACGGACGACGATCCTTCACCCTCGCCGTTGGCGGCTAGCAGCAACATGATCGGGAGGCCGATGGCCAGGCAGATGAGCTCAATACCGAATTTTCCCTGACTGTCTAAGCGGCCCGGAACGGACACTATGAACCGCGATATCAGGAACGCCAAGAACACAGCCACAGATAACCTTGCCGCCAGCGGTACGCGCGCTGCAGTGCGAGACCATGTAATCCAAACCTTCATTTTCGGCAAAACCAGCGCGCGGAGCAGCAAGATGACAGCGAAAATCACAAACATTCCGGCGGTGTATTCAAACGAGAGCAGCAGGCCGGAGATCAGAAAAGTCAATGCGGCCGCGGCAATCAGCGCACGTAACCAAGGTGGCATGCGACGGGAAAAGGCAGGTGCAAGATCTGCGAAACGGCTTAGGTTTTTGAGGCGGTGGAGCCGGTGCATAACTTGCTCGTGCCTCAGTGCGCGATGCATTAGAAAACCACGGAGAACCACCGCCGCTGCAGCCGACAACGGGACCCACGGTCCAACGAGGTCCAGGTATCCGGGCACGGTAAATGGCGAGGAGCTGTGCCCCGTCCAGATCCACACGATGCGGATGATCATGGGTGCTGCGACTGCCCACGCGTAAACGAGAGCGAATTGAAATACTGCCGTCGTGCCGACGCGTAGGACTTTTGTGGCAGCGTCGTTGCCGCGCGGCGAGCGCAGCAGGCTTGCGGCAAGCGCATTTGAGGTTAGGGTAGTTCTGGCTGCGAGGATAAACAGGAGCCAGTAGCAAAGCAGCAAGGGCAGCCGCTCGCCGAAAAATAGGGGCCACGCCGAGTTGTAGCCCCAAATAGCGGTGGCCGGGCCGGCAATCAGGTACTCGCCAATCATGTACCCGAACGTCAGCATGAGGCCAAGATGAGCGCTCAGGCTGCCGAGTACGACTGCGACGAAAAGGAATGGGAGAGACTCCGCAAAGACGATGATTGGCCCTGTCGTTGATATTGAGTTATCGCCGATGACATAAGGCGACCAGTGCGACGCGCCTAGGGCAACGCCAACCAGCGCCGCCAACATAGGCAGCAGCACGGCGAGCCGAGGCCAGGCGGTGAGGTAAAGGCCATCAGCCCATGCCGTCGAAAGCGTCACGGAGTAACGGCGCAGGCGCGCGGGTACCCGGACCCACCACCAATCCAGCGTAGGGACTGAGTAGAGTCGAGACAGAAATGACGGAACTACGCTTGTCTTTACGCCGGCAGCTAAACCGCCCATTACTGCCCTCCGCACGAACCGTTTCCGAACGGATGATCCTTGCCTATCTGTGTTGGTGCGGCGAGCCAACGCTCGCTGACGCTGCTCTGGCTCGCATGGATTGCTGCGCCTCGGTCTGCAGGCGCGAAGCCAAAGATTTGAGACCCTCAACCGCAGCCTTTTGCGGCGGTTCCTCCCGAGGGAGTTTGGCGGCGTTCGCATCCAGGAGCGGCCTGATCGCGGTCTTGATCTGTTCGGCGGTCATGCTTGTTCCGGCCGCTTTAAACGCTGCGATCTGCTCGGGAGTGGCGCCCGTGGCTGCAATCTCGCTTTCGGTGTCTTTGGGCAGGCCTTGCGGGAGTTTGGCCTTAATCCTGGCTACGTCTCCGTCCCATGTGGTTCCCTGCTTTTTCGCTCTCTCCGAGATTTGTTGAACAATCGGAAGCAGCATCTGTTGGAATTTCGCGATCGCGGCTCCAGCCTTGTCTGCATCCTGGCCGGTGCGGTCACTTAGCTGGACCAGCGCATTTGCCAACTGAAGCATCGCTTTTGGATCGTTGGCCTGTTTAGCCCCCAGATAGCGAGAGTAGTTCGCACTGAAGGCCCGGAAGTCGGAGGCTTCTGCGCCGATTGCGTTCACCGCGGCAAAACCAGCGCGTGCAAAGTCAGACGACTTTGCCGGCGCAACCGCCGCTTGAACGGACGGTAGCACGACCTCGTGGTAGTCAGAGGAACGCGCAGCAGATTGCACCGAAGCGGCGTTGGCCGACAGCTCCTGGAGCATGATGCCCCAGCTAATCCCGACAGAGCCCAAGCCGGGTTTCCAGCCAGGCGGGTTATTCTTGGACCAGTAAAACCAGGAAGCATCAACGAGATACCAGAGTTGTACCTGCTGCTGTGGAGGGCTTTGAGATCCGCCTCCGCCGCCACTCGATCCGCCACTTCCAGGCCCGCCCGATGCTCCACCGCCACCGCCAGTTGCCGAACCGCCGCCGGCGCTGCCACCGTCTCCAGAAACGGAGCTACCCGGCTGTGATTGCTTGCAGTTCGGGTCCGAAGGGTCGCATTTGCCGTCATCATTCGGACATGGCACTATGCGCGCCGGATGATCTGCCGTGGCCGGCTCTTTGCACTTAGTCTTCGGATTACTATCTCGGGCAGAATTGTTCCCGCATTTTCGGCAGAATCCAATTTGTTCTTCGTTTGTCGATGGAGATGCAGGGTTGTTCGGCGGCGGGAGGGGCGGTACTGGGGGTGCGTTCTGCGAGGATAAGGGAACACAGATCCCAATCAGATAGACGAGAATGCTTACAGCAGCAAGCGACAATCTGCGAGTACGGTAATGGTCAAATCGGCCCTCCCCAGAGCATGCTAGCCATGAATTCATCCAGCGTGGGGGCAATCTAGACGGAATTTGAAGCCAGGGAAAATTCAGTAAACGCCTCCCGAATAGTTGTCGGTTCGGAGCGGAAGGTCGAGACGTAATCATGGCTCCCCTAGGTTGCCTGGGCCTTGCCTCTGCCTGAGCAGCGGGCTAGAATCGACCCAGGCGCGAACGTGGGGATCCCGGCTCACCGCCCAGGCAAACACCTCTAGGTACCTTGAGCCGGCGCGGAAAGTCTTGAAAGAACGCTCAAGTTTTCTTGAAAGAATTTTCAAAAGTCATGGAAGCGCCGGGTCAGACTCGTTATTGCTTCGGGCCTTTCGTTTTGGACCCTGCCGAAAGGGTCCTGCTTCGGGAAGGCTGTCATCTTCCCCTTCCTCCCAAGGCCCTGGAAACGCTCTTAGCACTGGCGGAAAAGCCTGGGCATGTTATTGAGAAATCCGAACTTCTCCGTCGTGTCTGGCCGGATACATACGTCGGAGAAGCCACGCTGGCCCAGAACATCTTCACGCTTCGCAAGGTACTCAACCACTTGGGGGATGGTCACGAATACATCGAGACCATTCCCAAACGCGGATACCGCTTCGTCGCCCCGGTTGAGACAAAAGGAGAACCAATATCGGTCGGACGCAGGAGCCTGCGAACCCCGCTTCGCCGCCCCATCCCCTGGGCAGCATGGGCGTCTCTCATCCTAGTGGTGGCTCTGGGGATCTACGTTCGCTGGCGCGGTCGGCGCCTCCCGGCTGACCCGGCGATCGGAAAAGTCATGCTGGCCGTACTCCCTTTCGAAAATCTTTCCGGTGATGCCAGGCAAGACTATTTCAGCGACGGCCTGACCGAAGAAATGATTGCGGAGTTGAGCCGGATCGATCCCGATCGGCTCAGAGTCATTGCGCGCACCTCGGCGATGCAATACAAAGGCACGGCTAAGACGGTGGCGCAGATTGGCCGGGAGCTTGGCGTAAATTACATTCTGGAAAGCAGCATTCGGCGCGAGGGAAGCCGGGTACGGGTTACCACGCAACTGGTCCGTGTGAGCGACCAAATCCACCTCTGGTCTCAGAGTTACGAACGCGATATGCAGGGGGTGTTGACGTTGCAAGAGGAGATCGCAGGCGACGTGGCCGCGCAGATCGCAATAAAGCTCGGCTCGGGAGCTTCCGGACAACCCGCCACGATTTCCAATCTAGACTCCTACGAAGACTATTTGAAAGGCCGATACTTCTGGAATAAGCGATCCGAGCAGGGGTACCTGAAGGCCATTGAGTATTTCCAGCAGGCGATCGCTGAGGATCCGGGATATGCGCAGGCGTACTCGGGACTCGCAGATACCTTTGCGTTACTCGGCTCCAACCCGACTACTCCCATCACCCGCCAGGAAGCCATAGCCCGAGCCCGCGCCGCCGCGCTCAAGGCTCTTAGTCTGGACGACACGCTGGCCGAGGCGCATACCTCGCTCGCTTTTGTGTACTGGCACTACGACTGGAATTGGTCTGCCGCCGAGAAGGAATTCCAGCGCGCCTTGCAACTGAATCCCAGCTATCCCACTGCCCATCACTGGTACGCGTTCTACCTGGTCTCCCAGGGTCAGATGGACAAGGCGCTTGAAGAAATCCGCCGTGCCCAGGGAATCGACCCCCTTTCATTGATCATCAATACCGACGTCGCGCAATTGCTCTATTTTGCCCAGCGCTATGACCAAGCGATCGAACAAGCCAAGCGCGTGCTTGAAATGGATCCGGAGTTCGCATTGGCACGTGAGATGCTAGCATGGTCCTATCTGGGCAAGCAGCAATATGAAGCCGCTCTCGAGCAAATCAAAGCGGGTATGCGCATCCCGGGAGCCAAGTCTTACTTTGAAGCGAATCTGAGTGCGACCTATGCCTTGATGGGCCAAAAAGCTCAAGCCAAAGACATCCTGCGCAAGATAGAGGCGCTGTCAGAACAGAAGCACACAAGCCAGCTCTACGTGGGCATTGCCGAGGTGCACGCTGCGCTGGGCGACACAGATCAGGCATTCGCATGGCTGGAAAAGGATGTCCGGAACCGCGATGGCGGGCTCACCTTGATCCAGGTATTGCCCTACTTCAATTCCCTGCACGAAGACACCCGTTTCAAGGACTTGGTCCGTCGCATTGGCCTGCCACCCCAAAACATCAGGGCCGCGGTTTCAAGTGCCTGTTCAATGACTGGGAGCCGGCTCTTGTAGACCTTGAAGTAGATGATCTCGTGGGGCTCAGTTTCCCGTCCCGTAAGCTCCCTCTCCACCTCCCGCACAAAACCCTCCGCGGGAGATGCGAGGCCGGAGGGAACTAGCAACGTTTGCATCTGCTCTTCCCTGCCAACATCGAGATGGTCAATAATGGGCGCGTTTTGGAGTATCATGCGCTCCTGGGGGAGGGATCACAATGTCGACTCTGACTCCCGAGCAATGGCAGCGCGTAAGCCCGTATCTCGACCAAGCCTTCGACATACCACAGAGCGAGCGCGCGGCATGGTTAGTGTCATTGCGCCACGAGGACGCAGATCTCGCATCGTTGTTAGAGGCATTGCTGGAAGAGCAGCAAAGTGCCGACTCAGAAGGATTTCTCGAAATCTCTCCCATACCTGCGCCGGTGGGAATCACGGGACAAACCGTGGGCGCTTACAAACTCATTGCACAAATTGGCGAAGGCGGGATGGGCACAGTGTGGCTCGCCCAGCGCACGGATGGTAGGTTCGAGCGTCAAGCGGCTGTTAAGTTTGTAAGTGGTGGGATGCCAGGCCGCGCGACTCAGGAGCGGTTTAAGCGTGAGGGCAGCATGCTCGGCCGGCTTACTCACCCTCATATTGCGGAACTTCTCGATGCTGGCCTCTCCTCCTTTGGTCAACCCTATCTGGTTTTGGAATACGTCGACGGCAAACCCATCGACCAATTCTGTGACGAGCACAAGTTCGATCTGGAAGCGCGCATCCGCCTATTTCTGGATGTCGTGGACGCGGTTGCCTATGCCCATGCCAATCTCATTGTGCATCGTGATCTAAAGCCCTCGAATGTGCTGGCCACTAAGACCGGAGACGTTAAGCTGCTGGACTTCGGCATTGCCAAACTGCTTGAAGGCGAAGGTCAATCAGGCGTCGCGACTCTGCTCACTCACGAGAGTGGTTCGGCGCTCACGCCACAGTATGCAGCGCCAGAACAGCTTTCCAACCGGCCGGTCACAACTGCTACCGATGTATACGGATTGGGCGTTCTGCTCTATGTGCTCTTAGCTGGTCAGCATCCTGCGGGTTCTGGTCCACATTCGGCTGTGGAGCTAGTGAGAGCCGTACTTGAGAACGAGCCGCCCCGACCTTCCCTTGTGGTTAGCTCGGCGCGCGATAAGGCCATTGCCGAAGAACGCTCTACCACTATCGACAGGCTGGAGCGTCAATTACGTGGCGACTTGGACACGATTGTCGCCAAAACTCTGAAGAAAAATCCTCAGGAACGATATGGATCCGCCACCGCCTTAGCTGACGACCTTCGACGCTATTTAAAACACGAGCCCATCAGCGCGCGCCCAGATACGCTTACTTACCGAACTGCCAGGTTTATGCGGCGCCACCGTAGGGCTGTGACGCTGGCGACTGTGGCCCTGGTCGCCATCATTGCTGCCATATCAGAAAGCGTGATTCAGGCCGGAGTTGTGCGTAAGGAGCGTGATTTTGCCCTTCGCCAGTTGTCGCGTGCAGGCGCAAACAACGATCTGAACGAGCTGGTGCTTTCGGGAATAACGCCTTCGGGTAAACCTTTTACACTTGATCGGATACTGGAAAGTGCGGAACACATAGTTAAACGGCAGCACGGCATTGACGAGGCTGTTCGGGCAGAGCTTCTAGTTTCCATTGGTCGGCAGTATGGGTACAGTGGAAACTACGAAAAGTCTAGGCAGTTGCTCGAGGAGGCTCGCGCACTTTCACAGTCTCTGCCGCTACGCTCATCTCATGCCCTCGCATCATGCGCACTGGGACAGGCATTATCCAGAGGGGGGAACTCGGCACGTGCCGAGGCGTTGTATCGCGAGGGAATCGCTGAGTTGCCAAGCGACAGTTCGTTTACTTTGGAACGAGTCTTTTGTCTATCGCGCGGCAGCGAGATCGCCGACGATACAGGTAGCGAACAAGACGCTTTCTCACGGGCTGACGCTGCCGAGCGCTTGCTAAGAACGTCCCCTTATCGTCCCGACTCCGTCGAATTAACAGTGCTTACCAACTTAGCCGGCACGTACTACAAAATAGGGCGGCCGGATCTGGCCGACGCTACCTATCGTCGTACCGTGGACCTCATCCAGATGATGGGCCGCGACCAGACTGTCCTGGCAGGCACCGTGCTTAACAATTGGGGAGTAATGTTGTTGCGTTCCGGACGCCCGATGGACGCAGAAAAATGCCTTCGTCGCACCATTGAAATCGAACGGTATTCATCGGGAGGGGAGGGCATATCTCCGACCAGTGAGGGCGTTTACAGCGAGGTCCTGGATGAGTTGGGTAGGATAACCGAGGCGGGCACTTACGCGGAGCAGGGCTATCGACATGGCTTGGCGGCAGGCGATGGCATCGCCATCCGGAAGGGTTTGCTCCAGCGCGCCCGATTTTACCGGCTTCAGAATCAGCTTGCCCGATCCGTGGAGATGCTGTCCCAGCTCGAGCAACGTTTGCATGCCAGCGTTCCGCCGGACCACATCTATTTCGGATATCTTGCCTCCGAACTCGCGCAGAATGCGTTTGCAAGCGGCGACCTCGTCAGCGCGAAGCGGTTTGCTAACCAAGCGATCGCGATCGCGCAGGGTTGGCAAAAAAAAGCTCATGGCTCCAGCTATTATGAAGGGAGATTTCTTCTCGAGCGATCGGCCGTTCTATTGAAACTGAACCATACGGACGAAGCGCTTGCCGACGCTACTCGCGCTGTTGCAATGTTCCAACAGGTAGCAATTTCCGGAAAGTCTTCCTCAGACATCGGCCGAGCTTATCTTGCGCAAGGCTATGCGCTTCAGCAACAGGGCCAACGTCCCGGGGCGCTTGCGGCCTTCCGCCTTGGCGCACAACAGCTAGAAAACGCATTAGGTCCAGACGATGCTGAATCCCGTTTGGCACAACAATTGGTGCGGGACAATTCCTAAGACCGATGTTCTCCTGCCTGATTCAGTCCTTAGACCGATGCGGGACGCACAGCACGAATACCTCTTTGAGGAACGTTGAGGGCTACTTTACCAGCGCTGGGAAAGCCGCATCTCCGGTTCTTCATTGCCGCCTCCCGGGCCAGTGCGCTGCAACGTCCATCGACCCCCCGTTGGGTGCGTCGGCCGCCTGAGGCAAGACATTAATGCATACCCTCGACGACAAACAGGTCGGAAAGCGAGCGCGTATAGACGGTCCCATCCGAATTTTTCTTGCTCGCCACCTCGCTCTTCCATTCGCTGAAGTCAAAGACCGCCGCTGCGCCCGCACGACTGACGGTGATATCTGCCAGCGAAGCGTTCATACAAAGGAGGATCACATTCTCCACACAGTGCGCTCCGTGAGTTGCCGCTCCAAATTTCCGCGGATGCGGCAGCTCTAGAAATCGGCGTTCGGCTGTGCCGAGGCAGGATCCCGCACGTAGGCGACAGAACTGGGGGTGCAAATCCTTACATTCGCTGAAAGTTCACAGCTCGCCCTGGTGCGCCCTGCTAGCGGTGGGCGCTGGAAATTAACCGGGACGCCACTCCGGTGCGCAGCGTAATCAAGGTAACTTCGGGTGGGCAGTTCCAGCGGGTGGGAAAGAGGATGGTTCCAATCCCCACGTTAGTATAGAGAACGAGGGAGCCTAACTGCCGAAGGCCGGAGGGGTACTTCCGGCCCATCTTTGGCAGGTATAGTGGTCCGAGCAGCGGAAGGCAGACCTGTCCGCCATGGGAGTGGCCTGAAAGTTGCAAATCGACCGGATAGCGCACAACCGTGTCGGCAAAATCTGGTTCATGTGCGAGCAGAACTACCGGCTCTGCCGCCGGAACAGCCGCCAAGGTGAGATCGAGGTCAGCCCTACGCTTGAGCACGTCACCGACTCCTGCCAGCCACAACCGCTGACCACCCCGTTCCAGGGCAACGGCGGTGTTCCTGAGCACTTGGAATCCTACCTCGGAAAGCATGCGGGTCACTGTGCGTGCGTCCGTGGATTCGTCGTGATTTCCTAGGGCCGCGAAGACGCCGGAGCGGGCCCGGAGACTGCTCAGCAGCTGAGCGCAGGGTGCCGCCGGCTGCGCCGCCTTGCGCGCTGACTTGACCGTAGTAAATTCGGGCGCGGTTACAAAGTCCCCGGTCAACACAACCAGATCGGGTGATAGTTCATTGGAGATGCGGACCGCCGCTTCTATCGGCCGTATCGAGAAATACGGGTCGTAGTGAAAATCGCTGAGTTGCACGATCGTCATTCGATCGAAGCTGGCCGGAAGACGGCGTAGGAAGATCTCCTGTCGCACCAAGCGGGGGTGGTTCGGCTCCAACAGGATCGCATCGCCGGTGATGGCCAGGCTACCGGCGGTGGCGGCCCCAAGAAACCGTCGTCTTGAAATGGAAAAACCTGTCACGGGGTCCTTGGGAGGGTGACTCTATCAGGCAGTTTGTGGACTACAAGCCAAGACACTCAGGCTATTCTGCCGGCGGCAGAAATGCAACCGCCCGCTAGTCTAGGTAGTCTAGGGGGAATCTCAACTAGCCATTTTTCACTTAGCCGCGTTTTTTCAACTCAGGCAAAAGCCACGTCTGTGACGTTTGAGTTGGGCCAGCGAGCTCTGCCGGCAGCACGGCA
>Ga0187780_10001591_pt1 | contig 17156 bp, 17 predicted proteins | sample 1015_Q2_SP10_20__FD_132429 | JGI IMG/M metagenome (GOLD analysis project Ga0187780, IMG submission 132429) | Tropical peat soil microbial communities from peatlands in Department of Meta, Colombia - 1015_Q2_SP10_20_MG | ecosystem: Environmental > Terrestrial > Soil > Wetlands > Peat | place...
AGGTCTTTCATTGCGAGAAACGTTGAGCGCAATAGCACAATTTCAACCGGAAATAGCCGGCATTGAAGTACTTATTGATCGTAGCGGGGGTGATGCTATTACTCAATTTGAAGTGCCTTGTCACGCTCTTCTCACTGTCACAGCACGTACTTATTGTTCGGATGAATGCCCAATGTGTAAAGAGGGTATTCCTATAGTCAAACCAGGTTCACGGTGCACCTAAACGATGAACTTTCTCGATAAATTGCTCGCAGTATCTCATCAACATAATAGTCTGCTTTGTGTTGGGTTGGATCCCGAAAAAGAACGTTTACCTTCTCGATTGCAAAGCATGCCAGTTGCTAGAGCAGTAACGTACTTTTGCCAGGCAATAATAGAAGCAACTGCGCCATATGTGTGCGCGTTCAAACCTAACCTTGCTTTCTTTGAAGTACTTGGCCCTGAAGGTATGTATGTCTTTCAAAAAGTAATCCAGGCAGTTCCGGACTATATCCCAATCATAGTCGATGCCAAACGTGGAGATCTGGGCAATACTGCGCGTAACTATGCAGCTGCATTCTTTGATGTGTATGGTTGCGACGCTGTTACCGTCAACCCATATTTGGGCTACGATAGCGTTGCCCCATTTTTAGCGTATGAAGAAAAAGCTGTGTTTTTCTTATGTCGCACATCAAATCCAGGCGCAAGCGATTTTCAAGATTTGTTGGTGTGTGGAGAGGAAGGACAGATCAGGCCCCTCTACAAAGAGATAGCACAGCGTGTCCAGTTGTGGAATAGGATCGGTAATTGTGGTTTAGTAGTTGGCGCAACCTATCCACAAGAACTCAAAACAATCCGTTCTCTGTGTCCCGACATGCCGATTTTGATTCCTGGTGTGGGAGCACAGGGTGGTAATCTGGAGGCTTCTGTATTGAATGGAGTGAATATATCACGAGAGAAGGCAATCATTTCAGTTTCTCGCTCTATTCTGTATGCTGGTGATGGTGAAGACTATGCTGTTTCTGCGGCAAATGAGGCGCGAAAATTGCGTAATCGCATCAATGAGGCACGAAGAAAATGATAAACCTGCAAACACAACTTGCACCATGCAATACAAGAGGCTTGTTGCTACGAAATCCAGTCGTGATAGCATCAGGCGCCTTTGGTTATGGCATGGATACCGCAAAAATTGCCGAAGTACAATTTTTGGGTGCGTTCACCTGCAAAGGCACCACATTGCATCCTCGCAGTGGCAATGAACATCCTCGTATTATACAAACAGCTTCTGGCATGTTGAATGCTATCGGATTACAGAATCCTGGCATTCAGACTGTCATCGAAGATTATGCGCCAATCTGGGCAACATGGGATACCCCTGTCATTGTCAACATTGCAGGGGAGAGCGTCGAAGAGTTTGTCGAGCTTGCATCACTTCTTGAAGGTGTCGAAGGGGTTGCTGCTATCGAATTGAATGTATCGTGTCCAAATGTACTTGCTGGAGGGGCGGTTTTTGGCGCAGATGCGCTTACTGTAGCAAAAGTTACGGAGTCGGTGCGTCGTGTGACTACTTTACCAATCATCGTCAAACTTTCTCCAAATAGCGGGGATGTGCGCCCAACCGCATTGGCTGCAGCTTCATCTGGCGCAGACGCAGTCTCTCTCATCAATACCATCACTGGTATGGGTATTGATATTACCAGACGACGTCCAACATTAGCGAACATCACTGGCGGGTTATCTGGCCCTGCCATAAAACCGATCGCACTACGCATGGTCTATGAAGTAGCGCAGGTATTACACCTATCGTATCCTCGTGTTCCAATTATTGGTATTGGGGGCATCTCCAATGCAAACGATGCACTTGAATTCCTGATGGCAGGTGCTTCAGCTATCCAGATCGGCACGATCAATAGTACTAACCCGCATGCGGGAGTCGAAATCGTAAAGGGTATTGAAGAATATATGCGGCAAGAGGGTATAAAAAGCGTTAGCGAGCTTGTGGGGATGGCTCTGTAGTCACTGCTCAATCTTTTGCCGCACTTTTTTGTCTGCTTTCGCCAGATCACTTTCCAGTGCAGTAGCACGCATGTATTCCAGACGTTCCATCCCTTTAGCCTGTACATCAGACCATTCAAGCGCAAATCGACCTGATAATATATCATCCTCAAGTACTCGTTTGAATTTCTCATACAGCCAGGAACCGTCTTCAGCCAGTAGAGCCCGGAGTTGTCCATACTGGCTGGTATGAGAATGTAGCGGTAGTTGTTCGAAGAGTCCTACTTGAGCAATACGATCGAAAACTTCAGCAGGTTCCTTTGAAAGATACATCTCGTTGAGAATAGCTTCATCGCTAAACCCCGCCTCGTGCAGCACTTGATAAGCAGCTCTGAAAGCAGCCATTATAAACGGCCATACAGCTTGTTCGCTAAAAAGATCCAGCGCAGCCTCTTCTCTTGCTGAGGAGAATATCACACCGCGTGTCGCGCCGATGCCGTACGCGATTGATTTGGCTATCATTATCGCATTACCACTCGTATCCTGTTCCACAGAAATGAAGCAAGGATAGGGTTCTCCCCTCAAATATCGCTGGCGTACGCCAGAACCAATCATGCGTGGCGCCACCATGATTACATCGATTGAGCCAGGTAAATCAAAAAGCTGGAATGCCACATTGTAGCCAGAAGCAACAACCAGGGTTGCACCTGGTTTCAGATTGGGACCAATTTGATCGCGAAAAACCTGGGGTTGCACTTCATCAGGAATGAGAAGGAATACTACATCACCCCAGGCTACTGCTTCAGCAATAGGCACAACTTGAAAGCCATCGGCGATGGCTGCATCCTTATACTCATCGTCACGATTCCCAATGAGTATTTCTGAGACTCCACTATCACGTAAGTTTTGCGATTGAGCTGCTCCCTGGTTACCATATCCAATAAACGCCAGACGCTTTGTTTGGAGAAGAGCAGTATCGGCATCTTCAGCAGAATAATATGATGTAGTCATTGTTATGTCCTATCGTACTCAGCTTTTAGAGGCTCAGCAATCTTTTCTGCCACTTTTTGGACAATATTCTCTGGGTACGGCGCTCTTAAATTCAAGATGATGTGATTTGCACCTGCATCTATGTATGGGCGAATATGATGGAGGGTTTCTTCCGGGTTTTCGTAGTTTGTCATCGTTTGAATTGAGTGCTCAATCTCTGAGGGATCGCGCCCAATGGCTTTACAATGTCCTTCAAGTACTTCAATTTTATGGCGGAATGTATCAACTGAACCACCGGCAAAATTCCAGATGTTTGCATACTTGGCAACAACACGTAAGGTTAATTGCTCACCACTTCCACCAATGACGAAAGGAGGATAAGGCCTTTGTATGGGCTTTGGCTCACACCGTGCATCTTTAAGCTGGTAGTATTTCCCATCGAAGTTAGCAACAGGTTCAGTCCACAGTCTCTTGACCACCTCACACGCTTCACCCAGTCGCCTGATACGCTCTCCAGGTGAGTAAAGCGGAATTCCATACATATTGCTCTCAAGCTCATTCCAACCTGCACCTATACCAAAATCCAGGCGGCCATGAGAGATTTGGTCTACAGTTGCTCCAATGTTTGCCAATACCGCAGGATGGCGATATGTATTACCAGTCACCATGAGACCAACCCGCAAGCGCTTTGTGCGAGCCGCTAAGGCTCCTAGTAAGGTCCAGCCCTCCAATTGTGGGCCAGTGGGGTCAGGGCCAAGCGGGATGAAGTGATCGAATGCCCAGGCATGTTCTATTATGGGAATAGTATCTGCTTCAAGCCAGACACGGAGTATATCATCATATGTGGTGAATTGTTGTGCAGTTTTGATACCGAACCGTAACTTCATGATAAGCTCTCCTCAAATTTGCTCGAGTGGTATAAATCCAAGTATTCGTAATGCGTTGTTCATTGTTTGAACGGTCGCTTGCACTAACAGTGTGCGGAAGGCTTTGACTTGTTCATTTGTCTCTTTTAGGATGGGCGGAGTATGTTCGTAGAAGTCACTAAAGTGAGCGGCGAGGTCATACACATACGCAGCGAGCATATTAGGTGCCAGTTGCGCACTTGCTTCTGCTAACCTACGCGGGAAGGCATCAATGTGGAGCAACAATTCCCACTCACTCTGCTCAAGTTGATTAGGTAACAATTCTAGTTCTTCAGGCTCCTCATAGTTATCTTCTTTGAGACGACGTAAAATGCTATTGGCTCGGGCATAGGCATATTGAAGATACACTCCTGTATCCCCATTTGCGCGTAACGCCTCGTCAATGTCTAAGGCAATAATCTGTTGCAGGTTAAAGCGAATCATAAAGTAACGAATTGCCGAAGCTGCCAGGATTGCTGCTACTTCAGGCGATAAATCGCGTTTTGTCTCTACTTCTTGCATTCTTGCAACTGCGGCATTGATCAAATCGTCCGCTTTAATCTCAATCCCTTTGCGTCCTGACATAGCATAAAACTGGTGACCATCTGAGGTATCGATCCCCAGTTGTGCGGCCGTAGCAGCAGAAAGAGTGATTACTTCGTAAGCAAGATGATAGGAATTATCGGCTTGTTCTGTATATCCCAGCCTACGCAGGCTCTCGTACACGATTTGCTGCGGATAAGACTGGCGCACGTCAATCACATTAATCACGCGCCTGGCGTGGCCGAATCGCTTAGGATCAGCTTTCTCCTCATGTGAAACTTCAGCATCTGGTGGTCTCATGCTCCAGAGTATTCGACCATCCTGCTGGTGGCCCCATGGAATGAACTGGAAATGTACCCCTATGTGTGGATCATCGGTCAAGCCAAATTTCCAGAGCTGGAAGGCGATATCCTTGGCGGTGTATGTAGCTGTACCATCGTTTCTTACCAGCACCTTGTTGGAAGTATGCTCACCCTCCTCCGTCTGCACTTCTCCTTCACCGAAAGGCAGTACCCAGCAACCAGCCAATGGGCCAGTTTCAGGCTTCTCCACTAAATCGCGTTCGCGTAACATTTTGAAGACGTGGTCCCATAGTCCAGCACTCAGGATAGCTGATTCCCATGTCAGCAGATCATACGAAATGTTCAGCCGAGCCATTGTCGTGAGATGGGCCTTTACAATCTGACGCGAAACATCTGCTGCAATTACTGGATAATCAGGTCCGGTTTCAGGTTCGCTTCCATGTTCAAGCGCATGCAGAACGTTTTTACGCAATTCTAGAAGTTCTGGTTGGTCTTCGTAAGCTTTGCCGACAGCGACATATACCCTCGAACAGAAGTAATCAAAGGATTCTCCTGGCAGTTGCTGATTGCCTTCTGGAATCTCCAAATTGCATTGTTGAAGCAAAGTAAGACCCACAACGATATCCGCGACCTGCACTCCCGAATCGTCGATATAGTTCTCAGCTTCAACTTTGTAACCTTGCGAACGCAACATGCGTACTACAGTGTCACCAAGGCATGAGTTGCGCAGGTGACCTACGTGTGCAGCTTTGTTGCTATTAATGGCTGTATGCTCAACAATTACCTTCGTACGTGCTCCAATATCATTGTGGCCGAAGTCCGCCCCATTCTCCAATACTTGTTCAATGATGGTTTTGCCAACTTTAGGACGATTTAGTCGAAAATTGAGAAATCCAGGCTTTGTAACGGTTATCTCATCAATAATCGGGTCATGAATCTGGCGGAGTGTCTCTGCTAATTGCTTAGCGATTGATAACGCTGGGCGTCCCAACTTGTTCTTGCTTGCCCATGGCATGACTGGCATCGAGTAATCACCAAAGCTGCTCTGGGCTGAAAATCGCAGGTCAATCGGTAACTCTTCACTGTCGAGGGATATTTGTTCTTTTTTAAGATAGGAATTGGTAGCTTGTTTGATAAGAGTGGTAAGATATTCGAATATATCTGTTGCTGATGATTTCATCATATGTTGAACCTTGCTACTTACTGTCATCATTCCTCACTTCATAGTAGTTTGTTCTTGTAAGTTTCCTGACCAGGTACCTTCACTATAGCGTAGCTTTGCGATGTGGTCAAGTTTTAAGTAGTAGAGAAGACCCCCGTTGCTCGCATGCGAGCAACGGGGGTCTTCTCTACTACTTGCTTTGTTACTATTGTGCAGCGGCTTCACGTCTTCTCTTACGGCCAAGGTAGATACGGCTAGGATCAATAAGCATGCGCAAAGCTTTCAACTCTTCTTCGGTTGGTGGCATTAACTCTTTCGCTTTGCTCGTGTCAAGCGGCCAGCCAGTATTGTTGAGAACATCCTCGATGCTAATCCCAGGAAAAACGGTGTCCAGAGCTAATATACCTGTGTCAGGATTATTGCGCATAATGCACAGGTCGCTGATCATCACCAATTCGCCGCCGCGAGCGAGGCCGTAGTCCCAACGAGATTCCTTCTTTTCGAGCGGGCCGCGGTAACCGGCAACACTGGTCAGGTATTCAACATGCTGAGGAAAACGGCGCTTCTCTTGTACCATGACGAGAAGTACCTTGTCAGCAAACGAGGCAACGTTATTAGCGCCGCCGCTCCCCGCAAAACGCACTTGTGGTCCTTTTCCACTTTCTGAGACCCCAGCAGGCCAGTAGCCACCAATAATGGTCGAGTTAATGTTGCCGTACATGTCGCATTCCGCGCCGCCTAGCATTCCAACAGTGCAAAACCCACGAAGTGCGGTAGTTCCAAAAGCATCAGCCATGTTTGTAACCACACTCCCCTTGTAGTATCCTCGTGGATCAGAAACTGAGATCGGTAGGTGCTCTACTTGGGGTCCTACAATACCAGCTTCCAGAATCAAGGTCATGTTAGGTGCGACAGTGTACTGAGCCAGCATAGAGGCAAGCAATGGGAGACCTGTGCCTGCGAAGACAAAAGCCCCATCGGGCACTTCGCGAGCTGATGCTACTGCCAGCAGCTCCATTGTGGTGTATTGAGTTCGTGTTAGCCCTCGAACCTTTAGATAGGAGTCATAGGCTTCATTTGAAATTTGGTGCATAATATGCTCCTGTTGCCGCTTCTTATTCTACATGGGCCGTTTGAGATCAGCACGGTATCCATAAGCTGGAGTAGCTCGTAGCTCAAACAGACGATTCATGCCCACAATCCGTTGCAGGTAATCCCAGTCATCCCTGGTGTCTACAACGTGCCTGGTCCACCAGTCCTTGACTTCTTCCTTGCTCTTGCGGTTGATCCGGCCGTAGTTGACCCACCAGTCCCAGTCATAGTCGTAGTAGTTTGGTACTGCCGAAGGATAGCCTCCAAACGGCTGTTCCACGATGGCAGTCGTAATGTGAGCAGGAAGATGGTTGAGTTCAGGAGCAGCACGTAACTCGTCAGATGGAACAATTTGCTCGCACTCCACAATTAATATTTTTGCGCACATGGCCTGTTCAGCGTCTGGCCCAAGTATACCTTCCATGCGAACGGTGCCATCGATGGCTACACGCTGTGCCCGAATAACCGTAACTTCTGGCATCACGGGCGGTACAAGCATCACTTTTACGCCTTTTTTACCAGTATATTTATCAGACTCTCGTATCCGATTGAGAGCGTTCGTTTTGTTTGCAGTAGTATCTCCCCCCTCGAATGCGTGAGGACGCAAGCCCCAACCGTCGAATGGATCATCTATAACTGCAAATTTCTTCGGTGGGATACGGGGGTCAATCCAACTGCCATCGGCATTTTTACCTCGCAGGCCAGCTTTACCAAAGACATCGTACTCTGGTACGTCGCTGCCTAATTCAGCCATCAAGGGAGCAAAAGGCCACCCAAAGCGCCCTGCAATGGTACGTGTGGCATAGCCATAGTTGCTATAGTCTTCAAACAGGGGAATTGAGCCATCCTGGATTCGACGGCGTATACTATTAGCTACCGGCTGTATGCCCTCCAGGCCAATGTAGGTTGTCTCCATTCTCGAGATCAAGTCATTGGCAGCCAGGGCTTCTTCAACCGAAGCCCCACCGTTCATAGTACAGAAATGGTGCTGGATACGGTCGCGCTGTCGCATTACTTCACGCGCAATGGTGAAAGGGCGACGAGTGTAGCTGAAGCCTCCCCAGCATACTTGGGTGCCTGTTTTGATATACCGTTCTACCGCTTCACGTGCTGTAATAATTTCTGGCATACTCCACTCCTTGTACTCTCCGCTACGATTTAAGAGATAAGTGTAAATGGTTGTTCAAGCAGTGTCTCGATTTCGGTCATACCAGCCTGAAGTTCTCCTACAACTTGTGCCAGCGATGTATAAGCTCGTGAGAGTTCTAGAGCGATCAATTGCCGATCTTGCTCACTCATGATACCTTGGGCAAAAATGTCACCAAGATCCTGCAAGATTGAGGGAACACGCTGCAAAGGTATGCCGAGATGGCTTAACTCTACTTCGATTGTGTTGAGGAGCCAGACAGCACGCATTGCCCGGCTCCATTCCAGATTTGACATGGAAAGTACCTCGTTGGAAATAATTGTGAACGAAATAATGGAGACTGCTGAGTTACTGGTATGAAAGCAGTTACCCTCCTGCACCTGGTAGAAATAGTTCACTAAAGAATGCCACTCTCACAGTGGAGAGTGGCCTCTATAAACGTAACAATTATGACATATGATGTGCTTTTACCAACCCTCTAGCCTGCATCTCATCTACCAATTTTGCATAATAACCTTGAAAGCCTTCGACCGCTTTTTGATGGGTAAGAATAACCTTGAATGACGCTTCTAAATGTATACCAACTTTGTCACCGCGTTTATTCCAACCCACTTCTAGTGGCCGGAGGCTTTCTTTAGCAACTAGACTGCCACCGAATTTAACCTCTCGGCATTGTTGGCAGATTAGCCAATTTGACAGAGGCAAGTACTCCAGCCAACGCCGTGTACCAGGCAGCTAAAGCTGTAACAATACCAAGCCATCCACCAATCTGGACCCATGTGGTAAAGGTACCTGTACCTACTCCACCTAGCCAACCAATGGTCAAGCAGAGGAAAGTCAAGAACAGGAGTCCGAATACCACAATCAAGGCTCCACTGATCCTCAACGTGGCGAAGAACATCAAACCAGTGAAGATAGTCCACCCCAGGAGGAAGACTCCAACAGCCTGACTAAGTGCCTTTGCCGCGACAAGTGAAGTGATGATACCTGTCCCAGGCAGAAGTACAACAGCGAGGGCCATCCAGAATCCGGCGTAGGAGCAGAAGGCAGTTGCACCGAATGTGTTTCCCTGCCTGAACTCCTGGATGCCTGCAACGAGCTGGACGAGGCCACCATAGAAAAAGGCTAAACCGATAACAACATCACCACCTGGTATGAAAGCGGCGGATGGGAAGAGGAAACCAGCATTGGCGGAGCTGAGAACGAATGTAGTAAGTGCGAAGGCGCTCAGGCCAAGAGGTGCGGGGTTTGCGATTGCGGGCGCTGCCGATTCAGCGCGTTCGGCTGCATATTGGGCCATGAAGGTCCCACCTTTCTTTCATAGACTAGCTAATGTACAATCAATTGGTACACACCGGGTTTTCGTAAGAAAACTTCCTACGAAACTGCTTGTCGAGGACACCACTGTCCGTTGATAGGTAGGATATGTCATCCACAGCTCTTCGTGGATGGCTTCATGCTCGCCTTAAAAAGGCGAAAACGTTCTAAAAAGCCTTTGAAGAGATCTCATAATTGCAAATGAAACCTATTTAGATCAATACCCCCTTTCTCTCTGTAATGATAGTTTTACTTCTTACCTTCTTTAGTTTGGTAAGTCTATACTTGAAATAGTATAGCATATTAACGGTCCTTTGTAGTAGGATTCACCTGTAATATCACGGTATTGTGATAGAGTGATTGTTCTCGATTATTTGCGTTTTAGATTCAGATATTCAGCATGGCAATACTATTTTGCTGTCGCTGTTTTCAATGTGCAGTCCAGCCGCAGTCTATGGTAAGGGCGCTACCAGTGATACCGCTCGCATCATCCGAACAAAGATAGGCAGCAAGTTTTGCAACTTCCGCAGGTTCAAGTAAACGCCGAATGGGAGCTTCAACTAGCATGATTTTCTCTACAACTTCATTTTCAGGTATGCCATGAACCTTTGCCTGGGAAGCAATTTGTTTTTCCACGAGCGCTGTTCGTACATAGGATGGGCAGATAGCGTTACAAGTAACACCGTACTCTGCTCCTTCTAATGCTGTCACACGAGTTAGCCCCAACAACCCATGTTTTGCTGCCACATACGCCGATTTGTATGCCGAAGCACGCAAGGCATGTACGGAAGCGATATTGATTACTCTCCCCCACTTGCGGTCGTACATTCCCGGCAAAACCTCCTTTGTTAAAAGAAAGGGTGCAGTGAGCATTATGTCGATGATCTCTTGCCATTTTGATAGTGGGAATTCCGTGATAGGTGCAACATATTGAATTCCGGCATTGTTGACTAAAATATCAACGTGACCTTCAGCAACTATGGTGTCAGCTACTAAGCGCTGGCAATCATGCTCGCTCGTCATGTTAGCAAATTGGAAACGGGCCGCGGCTAATTCAGCCGCGGCTTCATTGCCTTTTTTCTCGTCAATGTCTGAGAGTGTTACATGTACACCGCGCGTTGCCAGCTCTTGGGCTATAGCCAATCCGATGCCACTAGCGGCTCCTGTTACAATAGCAACTTTGTTATCCAGTGTGCTCATCTTGTGCTCTTACCTTTCTATTTCTGTTAATAAACTATGTATGTGAAAATCCACTCACCAGTAATGATGCCAGGATAATGAGCGCTGAAAATAGGTTTGCCCTTAAATTTGTTGACATCAGCTTTATGTAATGCTTGAGATCACCTGTTGCCTGCCGTAAAGCAATCTCAACAGGTATGATGGTTAACACAGCAAAAATGGCATACCAGGGAAATACATTCAGGTTGACGTCGACTATTATTGTTACTGCGATCAGTAACAGTAACAATGCGCCTGCTATACGTGCTCTCTTTTCTCCCAATGCTACTACAGGTGTTATTTTACCTGCCTCTTTATCAGCACGCCAATGTAGAAAGTGATGGAAGTAGAGCACTACCATTGTATAGAGTCCGATTGGAAGAGCAGCAAGTAGAGCGATGTGTGTTATTGTACTGGTCTGGACATAAAATGAGCCGGCCAATGGCAAGATGCCGAATGAGATCAGAATATCTATCTCTCCAAGCCCGCGTCCAATATATGCCAGTCGAACTGGGGGAGCGACGTAGAAAGACGCCAGAAGAAAACCTACAATGCCAAAGAGCAGCGCCCAAGGGCGAAATATTGTTAACACTAAGCCGCACAACAAGGCAACTGCGAAACTGGCAATTGCCAGTTTACGGTAATACGTGATTGTAAGTTTTCCATTGAGTAGGAACTTTGAGCCAGTTACAACTGTGCTACCCTGGTATGTGATTGCTTGTGCTGCCTGGTCTGTTCCAGCACCAAAGTCAAATATATCATTGATAAGATTTGCTCCTAAGTGTGCTGCCATTGCACCTATAAAGGCCAGGACAAAGAGACCCCAGTGGAAAAGTGAACCTTGTTGCCAGGCAAGCACAGCGCCTATGATAACAGGCGCTGCCATTACTGGTAAAGTACGCGCGCGTGATACTTGCAAAAAAGATCGAACTCTGCTCAAATCAAGTGCCCTGTTGATTGTCTGTCGTTCGAAAGGTCATCTCAGTATACCTTGGACTACCCTCCAGGTTTGTTATACGTAGCCATGTTAGCTGCATCTCCACCGCAACGATGGGTACACGTGCAATAAATGCCGCGGCTACTGGTGATTTTTTCCCCAGGTTTTCGAGTACGATCGAACTTGAACTCTCATCATTCAGTGTATGTGCAATCGCAGTTGCTTCAAGCCATGTCGATGGCTGGGATGGTCCAATAAATATTCCAACTCGCGGATTTTGCTGCAAGTTTGCTAGTTTGCGAGAGGTGGTAATAAAAGTTCCATAAAGTCTCAGACGACTTTCGCTTACAGGCTCTTCTACAAAGAATGCGCGTGTTACAAAAGGTTGTCCTTCGCGTTCTGTTGCGATTGCAAGCGTATCATATTGCGCGAGGAACTTGTTTATTGAATCGCGCACTGAATCATCCATCATTCATTTCCTTCAGATGTGCATGCATTGTTTTTTGCTGCTTTATGTCTTGCGGCGATGAATTGCGAAATATCTAACTGTACATATCATACTGCTTGCTAGCCAAATTTTCCATATAACTTTGGCTAAGATAATGCACAAAGATGCAGGCGCTCAGAAATGCCCACAAGGTTTCTGAGTGCCTGCATCTTTGTGAGAAGAATTGTTACGATGTCACCAGTCCCCAACGCTCGCGCACACGCCGTTCAATAGGAGAGAATATCAGGCTATCGATAGCAACACCAATCGCAATTATCAGTAGCATGACTGCCATAATCTGCGATGCATCGTTGAGATCACGACCTGTATTCAGGAGATTACCGAGACTAATGGTAAAAAAGAGTAACTCACCGGCCATCAAAGATCTCCAGGCGAACGTCCAACCTTGTTTTAATCCGTTTAAGATCGCTGGTAATGCGGCTGGCAAGATTACCTGCGTGGAAAGCGCTATTCCATGTGCGCCAAGATTGCGTGCTGCTTTCAGGTAAATTGGAGGGGTGTTCTTGACTCCCGCATCCACACCAAGAGTAATCGAGAAGAGCGCACCCATCACAACTACAAAAATGATTGCCTGGTCAGTCAGTCCCAACCAGAGAATAGCCAATGGTAGCCAGCAAACACTCGGTAATGCTTGCAACCCCAATATCAGTGAACCAAGTGTTTGTTCAAGTAATCGACTGCGTCCTAAAAACAAACCGAGTATCACACCAATCACGAGCGAGATGCCATAACCAATGGCGAGGCGTTGCAGGCTCAAAAGTGAAGCTTGAAGAAAGTTGCCATTTATGAAGCCGTTTATCAGAGCATTAAAGACTGCGATTGGCCCTGGAACCAGGTAATCTGGCCAGATACCCATAATGGCAATTAATTGCCAGAGTAAGATCAGCAATACATAGAAAATGATACGCCGCGCCCACGCAGATTGACTAATGCCGCTAATACTCAATCTTTTTGGAGATGCGTTAATTGCTTTTGCCACCAACTTCCTCCTGTTCTTGAGTGCTCATTGCATCTTGCAAAACAGTCATAATCTCTGCTGCCTGATCTACAAGTAAATGATCTTCCAATGAACGCGGACGCGGCAAATCTATACGAAATTCACGTACAATATGCCCTGGCCTGGGTGAAAAAACTAGCACACGATCTCCGAGGGCCACGGCTTCACGTACATTATGCGTTACGAATAACACTGTTTTGCGTGTTGATGCCCAGATCGATTCCAACTCCGCATGCAGGCGGTCGCGTGTCAGTGCATCAAGTGCACCAAAGGGTTCATCCATGAGCAAGATTGCCGGGTCAATAGCAAGTGCCCGCGCAATTGCTACGCGCTGGCGCATACCCCCGGAGAGTTGATGCACGTAGCTGCGCTCGAAGCCTTTCAGATGCACTAGATCAATAAAATGCTGAGCAGTGGCTGCACGATCCTTTCCAGCTATTCCTACCTGGCGCAGGCCAAACTCGACATTATGTTGAACATCTAACCAGGGAAACAGTGCAGCTTCCTGAAAGAGGAGGACTCGATCAGTGCCTGGTCCACGCACAATTCGCTCATTTGCTAAAACAATGCCACCGGTTGCTGATTCCAGTCCCGCGATTATGCTCAGCAGCGTCGATTTGCCACAACCACTAGGTCCCAGTAAGCAAACGAATTCACCTGCCTGCACCTCAATAGACACTGGACGCAGTGCCTCGACCACTCCAGCGCGTCCGGTAAAGATCTTACTCACCTCCTCGATCTTCAATGGTATGCCGCCAGGGGTTAGCTTCCTCATGTGAGTTACACGCTCATGGCGTTTCATGCCGCCTAGTGTAAGCATGTGAAACATCTGCAATGTCCTCTCATCTTAGTGGGTCCTTGTATAGCTAGGGTGCTGTAATCGATGCTAATCCTTTGGATGCAAGCACCTGATTTAATGGACCAAGATAGTAGATTCCAGTCAGATTGGGGTTAGAACTACCCAGGAAACCAAGTGCAAAAGCTCTATTAGCTGACTCCTGGAGAGTACTTGTGAGCGGGTCATAGGTAATGTCCAGATTGTTATATGCCAGGTCGATCTCTTTGCTCGACAGTGCTTTTCCTGTGATGAGCTTAATCTGGGCATTCACTATATTCTTTGCGCTATCAGGATTGCTCAAGATGTACTGTACTGTGTCGACATGTGCCTGCAAGAATTTGTTCACCAGGTCAGGATGTGCATTGAGGAACGCTGTACGCACAACCACGTCGGTGGTGATAAATTTGCCATCAGGCCACAATGTTCGCTCATCAACGAGAACTTTGCCATTTCCTTCTACGACTAGACGCGTTGCCCAGGGTTCTGGCACCCATGCACCGTCGATCTTTCCTTGTTTAAATAAGGTGAGAATAGTGGGGTTATCGGTTGGGATAATCTGTACATTTCCACCTTTGTCGACCGTTTTAAGGCCATTTTGTTGGAGGTAGTAACGTAGAGAGATGTCCTGGGTACCGCCTAGTTGTGGGTCAGCAATTTTTTTGTTGGCCAGGTCTTTTGCTGTCTGGATGTTTGCTCCTGGTCGCACGATGAGCAAAGCACCGCCACTCGCAGCACCAGCAATAATGCGCAATGCCTCACCATGACTTTTCACATAGCCGTTAATAGCGGGACTCGGACCAACATAGCCAATGTCAATGTCACCGGCAAAGAGCGCTTCGATCAGCGCAGGACCAGCATTGAAGGTTTTTGTCGCTAGTTTAACATTCGGTCCAAGCGCATTCTGGAAAGTGCCGCGCTCCACTCCTACCAGTGCTACAGCATGCGTCAAGTTTGGGAAATAACCTAGATTCAAGGTAACAGGCCCATTGTTACTGCCGCTCGACGATTGAGAACCACAGCCTACAAGTGCAAGCGAAATCAATACAGCGAGTGCAATGGTGCGTGAACAGTACGTAAATGGTGATTTCATCAATTGGCTCTCCTTTTGGTAATAACTGACAATTCGGACAAAATAGCTGATGAAGAAATGAACTCGGTTACTCTTGCGTTACAGAAACTTCGCCGAATGCAGGCTTTAGTTGGACCATGAGTGCTCGTACAAGTTCTTCATCCTGTTTGCCAATTGCTAATTTGGCTTCCCATAATAAAGAAGTCCCTCCCAGTTTGGATATCTCTTCAGCTAGCCTCTGGAAATGTGCGAGGTTATGGGAGGATATTGGCAAAGCCCAGACTGCATCATGCAACAATAGAGCTCCGCTTCGCTTGAGTTTTCTCCAAACATAAACCCGGTGTGAACTTGGCTCGTGAGGCACTTTGTAAAGAAAGAGCAACCAGGATTGCAACAAACATACCTCCTTCTAGTTCATACCCATTGGACAAAAATAAGTAAGGACTTGTCGAGGAAGAGCTTAAATTTATGACAGTAAAACGCTCAATCCCAAAAAGCTTTTTGGGGCATAAGCTTACCCGGTGTTCCAATCATACGAATTAAATCGGAAACTTCACGATACGTAAAGTGAAATGGAAACTATTTTTCTATTGGCGCCTCGATCAAACTACCCCATTCTGTCCATGAACCATCATAGTTACGCACTTTGGGATATCCCAAAAGATAGTGCAGGACATACCAGGTATGGCTGCTTCGTTCACCAATACGGCAATAGGCTATGACTTCTTTGTTTTTTGTTACTCCCTTGTTATCATACAAGGATCGTAACTCATCAGCCGTTTTAAATGTTCCATCGTCGTTAACAGCCAATGACCAGGGTATATTAGCTGCACCCGGAATGTGACCGCCACGTTGCGCACCTTCTTGTGGCAGATGTGCTGGGGCAAGAAGTTCGCCACTATATTCACCAGGAGACCGTACGTCTACAAGTGCAACCTCTTGTTGACCAAGTTCAGCGAGAACCTGGTCGCGTAAAGCACGGATTTCGGTATTTGGAGAATCGGCGAGATAAACTGTTCGAGTGTATGAGGGGACATCCGTTGTTGTTGGGCGCTTATCGGCTAACCACTTCACTCGACCTCCGTCAAGAAGGCGCACATCTTTGTGCCCATAGTACTTGAGAATCCAAAATGCCCAGGCCGCAAACCAGTTATTGTTATCTCCATACAAAACAATCGTTGTATCATTACTAATACCAGCGCGACTCAAAAGTTCTTCCAGGTGTTTCTGATTAATTGGGGAACGTACAACCTGGTCCTGAAGCTCTTTTTGCCAATTGAATCCAACTGCTCCAGGAATATGACCTTGATCATAGGCGGTGGTATCTACGTCGACTTCAACCAATCTGACCATAGGATCATGAAGGTGATCCTCAACCCAATCCGCATCAACCAGAACTTCGGGATGAACATATCCTTTGTTTTCAGACATAACTACTCCTCATAAGGCGAAATAATGCACACTACTGCATGCCACCGGCAAGCGAAATGTAGTATATGAAACCTTGGCTTCACAGGGAAAATAATAACATATTTCTTCACATTCCAACAAGTTATTTTCTACATTCCAAAGAGTTATAATAATATTGGTATGAGTTTCAGCAAAAAGCATTCTCTGAGGTTATTTAAATCATTCAAAATAGTTATAATGAGTGAGGAATGAAGAGCATAATGGCTAGAAGTTGCATTTTCGCGATTCACAATATTTATTTTGGAGTTGCGAAGTACCAAATATAGGAGGCCGAGATGAATTTATATCACTTGCGTGTCTTTCAGACTGTAGCTGAACACGAACACATCACGCGAGCATCAGAGGAACTGGTTCTCAGTCAACCTGCCGTTACTAAAATTATTCAAAGCCTGGAACACGAAACAGGGCTTGAACTCATAGAACGTCATGGTAGACGTATTGTTTTGACTCAGGCGGGTCATATATTACATAATTATGCTCGTCGAATGTTTGCCCTTGAACGTGAAATGGAAGAAGCACTGGCTGTATTAAGAGACGTTGAGTCTGGCGAAATCATACTGGCTGCAAATACAACAACGGGTGTTTACTTGCTGCCTCCAATTGTGTCGCGCTATCGCAATCTCTATCCTCAGGTTACTCTAAGCATTACTATCCTTAACTCACATGAGATAATAGAGCAGACATTGA
>Ga0187780_10001592_pt1 | contig 17155 bp, 13 predicted proteins | sample 1015_Q2_SP10_20__FD_132429 | JGI IMG/M metagenome (GOLD analysis project Ga0187780, IMG submission 132429) | Tropical peat soil microbial communities from peatlands in Department of Meta, Colombia - 1015_Q2_SP10_20_MG | ecosystem: Environmental > Terrestrial > Soil > Wetlands > Peat | place...
AGAAGCGAATCAACAACTTCTATGAAGGAACGCAGGTACGTCACTTCCTCTTCCTGTTGCTTCAAGCGCCGCTCCAAGAACGTCTTCATTTCTGCAAGTTTCTTGGTCAAGTGTTGGTCAGACGAGGACAAAACGACCACCCGTGCCTTTCGCCATTAGTGGGCTCAACAATTAAAGGCCGCCCATATAGGCTGACGGCCCTTCCTAAATTCAGTTCTGCTGCAACAGTACTTACTTTCTCCTCCCCCGTCCCTGAATCAACAGTCCGAGACATAACCCACTTTAGTGAAATCAATCGAGTCTAGGTTGATACTGATTGTCGTCCCCACTTAGTATGAGCGTCAAGAGACTCGGGCAGATTCTCAAGGACGGGGCCGAAGGCCAGGTCGGAGAGAGTGAAAGTCGACTCCAAACTGCGAGCGATAACTATTGGCCTCTGGTCAAAGACTTGTTGATTACAGACTTCAAATTTGAAGAATCATATGAAACAGCTCGCAAACTGTTCAGCAAAGATAAGGTCCGGTTCGCGGCAGTGGACGGCTCGGAAGACCAGAGGCTGTTAGGAGGTTTAGCGGTGTTTTGGGCTGGCTCGTACGCCGCAACTGGGTCGATTACATTCTACAAGGATCAACAACCGAACGTGGAATACGATACAGGGTTCGTTGAAAGAGGTCAAGGCCTAGCGAGCTGTGTTCCGATCTATGTGGACTCACTCCCGGAGGTCGACCCGCAATCAGCATTACACAAGAGCGGTCAACAGTTCACCATCTCGGGTCCGATGACGGAGCAGTCGACTGTTGACAATTCGACGATAGCAGATTGGATAATGTTGTTCTCAGAAATTTACCTCGCTCATCAGCTTGCGGCGTCAAAGGAATACGAAATCATTCTTCTTGATAGGTCGCTCTCTGGAACATTGAGCAATCTAATATACGATACAGCAAAGCGACCCTTGTGGAAACGGCAATGCGCAATCTTCGGTTTTGAAATCGATAATGTCCCAATCGACGAACCAGAGCTAGCTTATGGTAGATACCACACACCAAAACTCGACGGGTCCTTACCTCCCCGTGGAGATTACCTGCGCTATTCCACCATCTTTCTGTTGCAGAAAAATAAGAAAGCATTCAGTCTTGCTGAGATTGCGGATGAATTAGACTACTCTGCCGACGATCAGCTTACCCGACTGGCTCGTTTTGTTAAGAAATCAACAGAGGAGGGGTACCTCCAAGAATCAAATGCGAAGTACAACGCGAACCCCCGCTATTCAAACACTTGGAACCGCCTACGTAAACTAGTCGAATTGTTCGGTGCCCGGTTCTTCGCCAGCAGCACAGGAAATCCACTCCGCATCGAAGGTGGTCGCGAACCTCGGTGGGTAACAACACTTGACCTTGCTTTCCTTTGCCTTTTCGCTTTCAACCTTCTAATTGAAGAATCGCAAGAAAACCACATTCTCACACTAGGCATCACAAAAGACACAACCGCAAGGGATCTCATCAGCCACCTCATTCCCGTATCGCTGAAAGAAGGAATTTGGAAGCAAAGGGTCCAACACGTCGCGACAACTGACAGAATGCTATTGCAAGCGATCAGTATGTTTCATCACAGCGACCTACCCATACCCTGGGCTACGCTTGAGTACGACACAGCCTTTCAGACAATAGTCCCAGACTTTGAGCATCGAGATGGCTATGTGTCGGGGGCAATCAGCAATCGTATCATTCTTGAACAACGCTTCGTAAAATCCTACATTCAGCTTGACAAAGCCAAATCCGACGACCAGTTCAGAAGCAACGTATTGTTCATTGACCGTTTGTATCATGACCTCGAAAAGGCGCCCACGCTAAAGCTCAAACATGATTACGCAAGCACAATAGAGGAAATACAGCCAGTCCTCTGGGGGTCGAAACTGTCGTCGAACCGCGTTCAGGAACTTACCATCGTAACTTTGAAGGCGATGACACAGCAGAGCCTTCCAGAAGTTTTCGGCCACAATAAACCCCTCTACATCGCTGACAAGATCGTCAAGGCTCAAAGGGACCGCGCAGCAGAAATAGTCAAAGCCACTGGCCACTGGTTAGTAACACATCCAAAGCTGAGGAAGTTCTCATTCTACATGAACACTTTCCGGGCACGTAGGAGCGAAGTTGAGAGTGCAAGAAGCAGAGCTTAGCCGCCACTTCACCGACCTGAACAACCGGTTCGACGCGAGATTATCGGCCGTCCTCGCAATAAGACGTGCTGAAGTCTCGGCTGAGACTACAGGTTTCTCAGCAAAATACGAATGCCGTGTGAAGGCACAATATCAGAAAGACTTGATGGGCCTTCTCGAGGAGGGCATGCTATTGGCGGTGCGTAATTTCAAAGCGAAGAAACATGACGGCAACCGCTTCACGCTCCTCGAAATTTCCCGCATCGGACCAGAACACTTTGGGCTCAAAGGGCTCTCTGACCAGAGCTACTATCCATACCAGTTTGAGATAATCGAACAGAGTGTCTCCGACTGGGATACTGATGATAAGGCAACGATGATGATTCAATTGGCGGCCATTCCCCTTAACTATGATTTGATTCTCGACAACCTTCGCCAAACGTATATGAAAGGTTTCACATACCCAATAGTTGGCGAACGAGTATTCATCCTAAGTAAGAACACTATCCATAGGATGTACAACCGACGACTCCTCGAGGAATTTGGCCTAACTTGGAACGAGGATAGAATCTCAACCTTCGGCGACGCCCGAAAGGATCCACGGATTGGCGCGATCAAGATGTTCCAAGAGGAGAAGGATCCGATTCCAATTTACGTTAGCTTCGAAAGGCTGGCCAGATACCACTTCGGAGTATTCTCTTTCACAGGGAGCGGGAAGAGCAATCTCGTCTCAAACATCCTTAGAAGAATAATATACCACACGAAGAGCACGAAAATTGTCATATTCGACATATCAATGGAGTACCCATTTCTGCTCCAAGACGTTTTTTCCGACAAGACGATAAACAGCAAAATCATCACCGATGTCCCCATCGCCGACGTTGAACATTTCAGAAAAATCATCGTAACTCCCAGAAAATTCGAAAAAGCGGACATCTCACCGACACTCAAGTCGATCCTCACCTTAGGCCGCGTCGGTCATTTCGCAGAAGGAACCGAGCATCCCCCGACCTACGAAGACATTCTTGAAGAAATCAAGCTCCTTGCACTAGACGACATGAAGAAGGCTGTAAACCTGAACGCGATCAATCAAATCAAACTCAAGGTATTGCAATGGATCAAAGATAATCGTGCGGAACGCTCACAAACGGTCACGCAAGCATTCTTGGAGTACTTGCAAACTGAGGCCGTAAGCACACTTGACAGATTCAAAGTGTGGAAGAATAGCGGACTTTACGCTTGGGCTTCAACCCGATCTGAATTAGCTCCACTCCTTCAGCCCGAGGAGAAAGTGAAAGACGATAAATCCTTCGGGCCGGAAAGGATAGTGCAGCTTCTCGAAGGCGATACGAGGCTACTGTGTCTCTCAATCGCGGAACCGAGCGTCGTGAAGCAACTCGCCATCACGTTAACCGCCGACATGTTGCGACATAGGAAACGCGAATTTCAGGTAGAACCGCAGGTTCTCTTCGTCTTCGATGAAGCTCAAGAATTCATCCCAGCCTACGATAAGGCCAGGGGGATAGACTCCACTTGCACACAACGCATAGAGACATTGCTAAGACAAGGAAGAAAATACGGGTTAGGGGGATGCGTTGCCACCCAACGAATCGCCTACCTTAACACGAACGCATTGCAACAATTGCACACATACTTCGTCGGACCCTTGCCGCGGCCTTATGATCGAAGCCTCGTGAGTAGCACGTTTACAATTGATCAAAACATTCTTGAGAAAACGCTTGAGTTTGCCCCTGGTCAGTGGTTGCTATCTAGCTATATTGCGACGGGGATGGAAAATGTTCCAATATTCATAACCGCTGATAACTCGGAGACTGAACTGGAACGAGTCATACCCATGAAACGTTAACAGAACGGCGCCAGTCTCATTCCCCTTGGCACCCATCGAATCGACTTAAATACGAATGATGGGGTTCATTTGCTCGGTGCCTGACAATTGGGTGACTGCTTTAACAAGGCAAACCTTGGCACGTAGCTCACCTACAGATTCCGCGTTATCTACATTTTCTCTAGGAGGATTGTGCGTTGGATGAAGTGCCCACGATCGCGGATATTTTCGCGGGAAAACTCGACGGTGCACATGTCGTCTTTAGAGGATGGCTACACCATATTCGAAGTAGTGGGGGCATTCTCTTCCTCCAGCTGCGCGACGGGACGGGCGTTGTACAGTGCACGTTGAAGAAGGATAGGACGGATCCTACGGAATTTGAGCGCTTAGCCGCTACGCCTATCGAGAGTACGATAGAAATCTCAGGTGACATTAGGAAAGACCCCCGGGCACCCCGCGGGTACGAAATTCTGGTTGAGACAGTCACGGTGGTTTTTCCGGCTGAAGATGGCTTTCCAATTGCTGATGAGAAGAGCCGCCGCCATCACGGTCCCGACTTTCTACTTGACCAGAGGCACCTGTGGCTGAGAAGCCAGAGGATGCAGGCAATCATGCGGGTGCGGGCCCGCCTGATAGACGAAGCGAGAAGATGGCTCGTAGATCATGGTTACCTTGAAGTCCAAGTTCCAATACTTGTCACCGCGGCTGTGGAGGGTGGTTCGACACTTTTCCCAGTAAAATATTTCGACCAGAAGGCCTACCTTACTCAGAGCTGGCAGTTCTATGCTGAAGCAATGATCTCCAGTGTCGGGAAAATTTTCACGCTCGCACCATCGTTTCGAGCGGAAAAGTCAAGGACCAGAAGACACCTGACCGAATACTGGCACCTAGAATTGGAAGAACCCTGGTTGGAACTCGACGGCCTAATGCACGTCGAAGAAGAATTGGTAACGCAGATGTGCCAGCAGATGCGGGAGAAGGTACCCGAGGAATTGAAGTTCATCGGGAGGGACCCTGAACAACTTGCGAAGGTTAAGCCCCCATTTCCAAGAATAACTTATGACGAGGCTGTCGACCTAATCCAAAAATCAAACCCCAGCTTCAAATGGGGAACCGACCTAGCTTACGAGGAAGAGAAAGTTCTCACCGAGCACTTTGAACTGCCATTCTTCGTCAGCCACTACCCAAAAAGCGTGAAAGCATTCTATCATATGCCGGACCCGAAAAACCCCAAGGTAACACTCTCAACAGACTTGCTCGCGCCCGAAGGATACGGCGAGATCACGGGCGGCGGCCAACGCATCCACGATGCAACGCTTCTCCTCTCAAGAATAAAGGAAGAGGGATTAAGCGCTGAAGATTACAAATGGTATATCGATCTCAGACGCTATGGAACCGTTCCGCATTCGGGTTTTGGAATGGGAATTGAGAGGACTTTGGCATGGATTTGTAAACTGGAACACATCAGAGATGCAATTGCATTCCCACGATTGATAAACCGCATCTATCCCTAACCACAACCAAGCTGTCAGCCAATGCTGCAAATCAGACGGATGCGATTCGACGACATCCCATACGCCCTCCGACTTACCGACCAAGAAAAGTGGGGCGTGACAAGTGCCGACCTTGTCAGAATTCTGAAGCTTGACCGCAGAGGTTCCTTCATTGCCGCAAAGGGTTCACGGAGAGTTGGCATTATCACAACAACTCGATATGGCAGAAAGCTCGCTTGGATTGGGAACGTCATAGTTGACCGAAGCTACCGTGGAGCACACATTGGCCAATCTCTCGTCCGAATTGCGCTGAAACACCTACAGAAATCAAAGGTCAAATACATCGCACTTTACTGTTTCGATGAAAACGTCAGATTCTACCGCAGACTCGGGTTCTTTCGCGACGCCCCATTCGTCAGGCTCCGACGCAAATCAGCGCGGACAACTCCCACATCCCATGCACACATGGCTCATCGAGCCCTCCCCCTCTGGGGAGTCCTCTCGTTGGATAAGAAAGCATTCGGAGCTGACCGCTCACAACTAATTCGATTCCTACTTCGCTCCAAGTCTGGATGGTACCTAAGTTCATCAAACTCCTACTTGCTGGTCAAGGAATCCAGAGAAATGTACGAGATTGGACCGTGGGTTTGCAGCAAGCAGCCCAAGGCCCAGGCAGGTGAGATGCTTGACCTAGCCCTACGCGTGGCCGGCGGAAAACCAATAGAGGTTTCCTGCCTGCGAAACCATCAAGCTTACGGACTGTTCAGGAAACATGGTTTTCGAGTGCTGAGCCACGGCTACCGCATGTACCTCGGTCGGATCCCTCAAATCGGGGACCCTGCAGCTAACTTCGCGCTCGGGTTCCTGGACAAGGGATAGTTTCCGGAACTAAGCGGCCGCCTCTTGTAGTAAGGGCATTAGTTCCGGTGCGGGTTTCCCTAACTTCTTGTCGAGTGCAGCTTTAATCAAGCCATAGTAAGGCGCTGAGGGCCTACTCGGCCGGGATTTGAATTCAGCGTGGAACTGAGTTCCCATGTAGAAGTACTTGCCTGGCAACTCAAAGATTTCCATTCTCCTGCCGTCCAAGCTACGCGCCGAGAATACTCCTCCACCCTCCACAATCCGGCCGATATAATCGGGGTTGACTTCATACCTGTGCCTATGCCTCTCAGAGATTACTTCGCGGCCGTACAAGAAACTCGCAGTGGTATTCGATGTGATGCGTATTTCATGCGCACCGAGACGCATCGTTGCACCCTTCGAATCCACTCCGTACTGCTCAGGCATGAGGTCGATGATAGGATGAGGCGTTTTGGGGTCGATTTCGGTGCTGTTCGCATTCTTCAGACCCAGATGCCTGCCAAATTCCACTACCGCCAGCTGAAATCCGAAGCATATGCCTAGCGTGGGAATGTTGTTCTCGCGAGCGAACGATAATGCGTTAATTTTCCCTTCTGTGCCCCGCGATCCGAACCCGCCTGGTATTAGAATGCCATTGAAGCGTGACAATATTGAACAGTCAGTAGGGTTCTTCTCGAATAGTTCTGTTTCGATCCATTCAATTTCAACTCGTGCATCACAGGCCCCGCCTGCATGCTTCAACGCCTCGTTCACACTTACGTAAGAGTCGGCTAGCTCGGCATATTTTCCGCAGAGTGCGATCCGAACGATTTCATGTGGGTTGGAGATTCGTTCTACAACCCGTTTCCAAGGGGCCCAATTCACAACGTGTTTTGCGAGGCCGAATCGATCGGCCAGAAAGTCTCCCATACCCTGGGAGTCGAGTTCAAGCGGCGTTTGGTATATGGTCGGAAGGTCCGGCGAGGCGAAGACTGCACGCTCCTCAACGTTGCAGAAAAGCGCAATCTTTTTTCGAGGACTTGGATTGAGCGGTCCTTTGGTCCTAGAAACAATTAGGTCAGGTTGAATACCAATTCTTCGAAGTTCTTGTACACTGTGTTGCGTTGGTTTAGTTTTCTGTTCGCCCACAACATCCAAGGCGGGAACCAGCGTAACGTGAGCGAAGAGAACGTTTTGATGTTCCTCTTCGAGTTTCATTTGTCGGGCAGCTTCAAGGTATGGTAGACTTTCAATATCTCCGACGGTACCTCCTATTTCAACGAGGAGAACGTCCGGTTGCGCCTTCGACGCCACGCCCCTTACAACCGATTTGATTTCATCTGTGATGTGGGGAATTATCTGGACGCACTGTCCAAGAAAGTCGCCGCGCCGTTCCTTGTTTATCACTGCCGTGTAGATTTGGCCGGTCGTTGTGTTATGGGTTCGGGATAGGTTGATGTCGAGGAACCTTTCATAGGTCCCCAAATCCATATCGATCTCGCCGCCATCGTCTGTGACGAAAACCTCTCCGTGAGCGACCGGGTTCATTGTTCCAGCGTCAACGTTCAAGTACGGGTCAATCTTCATCGCAGTAACATTGAAGCCCCTCATTTGTAGAAGCTTTGCCATCGAAGCTGCGGTAATGCCTTTCCCTATCCCCGACATGACGCCGCCGGTTATGAAAAGATACCTTGTATCTGTCGGCATAAATCACACGGAGCACTCGTACAACTTAAAGTTTCTCCGATCGGAAACCGGAGAATGTGTAAGAAAAGCGGAGTGAAGCTGTTGTCTTCGTCTACTTCGGAACTTGAGTTTTCAGTTTTCTGATCTCTTGGTTTATGAGGTTCAGGGCGATTCGTGCGGTTGAGATTGCTTGGTCTAGGGATTGCGAACTTTCAGCTGCCCATATCTTAGCTGCACCTTGGGCCGTCTGTGCACCGAGCTGGCTGAGGTAGAAGCCCCCGTTGTTCTCGAAGATTAGCCCAGCACTCACGAGTCCCTTTACAGCGTCTGTCTCGTGTGAGGATAGTTGGAGGTCTCCTCGTGGTTTTGCGGTGTCTACTGAGGTTGCATTAGTCCTCAAGAGCTTGACCAGAAGGCTCGGCCCAGCAGGGACGGTTTCTCCGAATTCGGACCTTGCCGATTCCTGTAGCTTGCGTAGTTGCTCTATTCTAGAAACTGCGTCAGTAACTGTTGTGAGGCTTTTGGTTATGCTGAGGAAGGATTGTACGACGGGACTCTGCGCGTTCATTCGGTATAGGGTAACTGCGCCAACGTGCCGCGAGGGTGCGATTGCCTTCATTCGTTCGAGGTCGTTCCACACTCGGTAGAGCGTCGTACGCCCGATTCCGGCCCGTTGCGCAATCTCGGTCTTCGTTAGTTCCTCTTGGGGTCGTTGCGCGAGGATTGTGAGGACTTTGAATTGCGGGCTCTTCGACAGTACTTCCATGAATGCTGTTGCTTCGTCTGCTGCCATGGACTGTTCAAGTGAAGTAAGGAAGATGAATGGTATATTAATGTTCGCTTTTCCACACACCATAGTTTCATATGGAAGATGGATAAATTAGAGGGTCCCAACGATGGGACATATGCCCGAACCGAACATGCTCTCCGAACTTGAGGAGAAGACCCTCCTAGCCATCTGGAAGCTTAAAGGCATAGGTAAGAATGGGGTCGAGGAGAGCAACCTCCAAACTGAGTTGACGAATGAGACGCCTCAAAACCTAGCCGCTGTGCTGGAGGCTCTTCAAAACCAGGGATTCATAGAGAAGACGAACTCTAACGGCCGCAAATTCCTTTCACTGACTCCACTCGGCTTGGCAATTTTGCGTAAGCTTGAGGAGGACAGGCTGCAAGAGCTGAAATAACAGAGAGAAATCTGCTTCGATTTTATCAGTGCCCCAAACTTTCAATCGTATCGAGAAAGCGAAAACTCCCCCCCTTCCGAGCTGGAGGAAGGCCAACTCGGTCGCTTACCAGACTAGCTCTGCGTCGTAAATCTGCCAAAGATTGACCGCAACCATTTCAACCCGCTCTAACTATTTCGATTGACGATCGACCGGGTCACAGCCTATGTGAGTGCTCAGCACGAAAACATTTACTGCGAGCTTGGCGTTACTTTTCATCGAGAAGGATTCAAAATGAAAAGCAAGAGCAGATTCCATCGAAGAAAGAGCCCTCGTGAGAAAGGAACCATGCTCGTGAGCGAACGACCAAGAGGCAAACCACCCGACTCTCTAACTCGAAGAACGCACGTGGATAAGCCGCTACGAGAGTCTGAAGCTCTCTTCGATCGAATGTTAGATGGAGTATACCGTAGCACACACGAGGGCCGATTTGTCGACGTCAATCCTGCTTTTGTGAAGATGTTCGGATATTCGAGCAAGCAGGAAATGTTGGCCATTACGGACATCAAGAAAGAACTGTATTTCTCACCCGAAGAACGCGGAAGCCATCTCTTGGATACCGGTCAGGAAGAAGTAGAAGCATACCGCATGAGGCGAAAGGATGGATCCGAGATCTGGGTAGAAGACCATGGCCATTATGTTCACGACAAACAGGGAAACATCATTTACCACGAGGGGATACTGCGCGATATAACCGAACGCAAACAATTTGAGAAGAGTCTTTTCGCGCTCAACAGACACGCCCTGCAATTGAATTCTGCGACAAATATGGAGGAAATAATCGAACACACGCTAGACGCGATGCAATTAGCTCTGGGATTCGATTTCGGAGACGTTCTCATTATCGAGGACGAATCTCTCCGAATTAAAGGGAGCAGAGGGAAAGCGCCCACAGTATCCCAGTTACCATTGAATGGACGGGGCTTGTGCGCTCTGGCAGCGAATAAGAAATTGACAATCAGAGTCTCGGACACGAGTAAGGAGAACGCGTACGTTGATCGCATGGGGTTTGATTGGCGAGGAAGGCCGACGATGCTCTCTGAGCTAGCAGTACCAGTAATTGTGGGCGACGACGTGGCAGCAGTTTTGAACGTAGAGAGTGAGCGACTGGACGCATTCAAGTACGAAGAGGAAGAACTCCTCGAGACACTGGCCAGTTACGTTGCCTCAGCAATAAGCCGACTGAGACGTGACGAATCACTTCTAGAATCTGTATCTCTGCATCGCGCCACTCTTGAATCAACTGCTGAGGGGATCCTTGTCGTCGACATGACCGGCAAGGTGTCCGCGTTCAACCAGAGCTTCGCTGAACTGTGGCGCATACCAGCCAGTCTACTCGAAACCAGAGATAACGCGAAACTGATCCAGTTTGTAGCAGATCAACTTGAGGATCCCCGCAAGTATCTGGGTAGGATAAGGGAAATTTATTCCAAGCCCGAAAAAGAATCGTTTGATGTCCTCAGGTTTAAGGACGGCAGAGAGTTTGAACGTTACTCTCAACCTCAACGATTAGGAGCCAGGATCGTTGGAAGAGTATACAGTTTCCGCGACGTAACGGAGCGAAGTCGAGTCGAGGAGAAACTTCGTCAATCGGTAGAGCTCTACCAGTCTCTCTTCGATCGGATGCTTGATGGAATGTACCGTAGTACGCACGAGGGTCGATTTGTTGATGTTAGTGCGGCTTTTGTAAAGATGTTTGGATATAGAAACAAGCAAGAAATGCTGGACATTGGAGACATCAAGAAAGAACTGTATTTCGCGGCCGAAGAACGTGGGAGCCATATTCTAGATACAGGCCAGGAAGAAGTTGAAGTATACCGAATGCGACGAAGAGATGGATCTGAGATTTGGGTAGAAGACCATGGGCGTTACGTTCACGATGAGCAGGGGAACATAATCTTCCATGAAGGAATACTGCGCGACGTCACCGAGCGCCGACGGGCGGAAGAGGCGTTACGTCGACGGGCTGATGAGTTGGCTGCGCTTCAAGCAACCGTGCTTGACATGACAGACGCTTCATACGACTTGCCGACTCTGCTGGAGGTTATTGTAAAGCGAGCTGTTAGCTTGCTAGATGCAAAGAGCGGTGGGCTTGACCTATGCGATTCTGAAAAGCGAGAGGTGCGCTGCGTAGTAAGCTACAACACGCCACAGGACTTTAGAGGATTAGTGCTCAAGTACGGGGAAGGATCATCCGGCCTGGTGGCCGAGACTCGGAAACCACTCATAATCGATGATTACCGCAAATGGAAAGGCGCCGCAAGTATCTCTGGAGCCCAAGAACTCGGGGCTGAGATTAGCGTGCCCATGATCTGGCGAGGCCAAGTAACTGGAGTAATCCAAGTCACCGAAGACTCGGCCATTCGACAGTTCACGCAATCAGATGTTGACTTGCTAATGCTCTTCGCCAACCACGCAGCCATCGCAGTCGAGAACACGCGAGTAGAAGGGGCACTTCGTCGACGGGCTGAGGAATTGGTTGCTCTTCAAGCGACCGTGCTTGACATTACCAGCCTTCCGGGTGATTTGCAGAAGCTGTTAGAGGCGATTGTGGAGCGGGCGGCTCGGCTACTAGGCGCGCTGAGTGGAGGGTTCTACCTATGCGATCCTCAAAGGCGGGAGGCAAGGTGCGTAGTCAGCTACAACACGAGACGCGATTTCAGAGGGGTGGTGCTCAAGTATGGTGATGGAGCGGCCGGCCGCGTCGCAGAGACCGCCAAACCCGTCATAATCAATGACTACCGCAAATGGGAAGGACGCGCCGGGGTCTACGAGAAGGATAAGCCCTTCGGAGCAGTACTTAGCGCACCCACAATCTGGCAAGGCGAGGTAACAGGAGTGATCCACTTGATGGAAGAGTCAACAGTTCGGAGCTTCACTGAGGAGGATCTTGAACTGCTTATGCTCTTCGCCAACCACGCCGCAATTGCCATAGAGAACGAGCGCCGTGCGGAAGGCCTAGAGCAAATTGTTGCCGAGAGAACGAAGGAACTGATAGAAGCTCAGGATCGGCTACTGAAGGCGGAGCGGCTGGCAGCTATCGGAGAGACAGCAGCCATGGTCGGCCACGACCTGCGGAATCCCCTACAAGCAATTTCCGCAGGAACATATGTTCTGAAGAAAGAGATGTCCTCAACAGCAGGCGAAAAAACCCGAGAGATGCTTGAAGTGATCGAAGACAGCGTCGCCTACTCGGACAGAATTGTGCGTGACCTGTTGGAATATTCTCAGGACCTTGAGCTAGAACTCACAGAAGCAACACCCAAGTTGATAGCAACCGACGCAATTCGACAGGTAGAAATTCCAAAGAACATAGTCATCTCGGACCTGACCTCGGACGAACCTGAGATACGAGTTGATTCAACTAAGATCAGACGCGTATTCGTCAACTTGATTGAAGACGCAGTTGATGCCATGCCGGACGGTGGCAAACTTACGATTGAAAGCAACATCTCGGACAACTTTTTGGTTCTCAGGTTTGCGGACACTGGACCAGGGATTCCAGAAGCGATCTTACATGATCTCTGGAAGCCCCTCGTCACAACTAAGCCCAAGGGAATTGGCTTGGGATTGGCCATCTGCAAACGAATCGCAGAGGCACACGGAGGTTCAATAACGGTGCAAAGCAAAGTTGGCGAGGGAACAACTTTTACTCTAAGGCTTCCCTTATCACATAGCCAACAAAGGAGCCCGTAAGACTTGAGCGATCCGCCGCGGCTACTAATCGTCGATGATGACGAGAACATACTGAAGACCTTTTCCACGGTTCTCCGAGACGCCGGATATACGACAGACACAGCAGAGAATGGGAGAGAAGCGATTGAAAAAAGCAGGGCAAACTTCTACAATCTCGCCCTCATAGACATCCGCCTCCCAGACATGGAAGGCACCGAACTGCTAACGGCCCTGGTAGATACAGCTCCGAAGATGGTCAAGATCATCATTACTGGGTACCCTAGCCTGCAGAATGCAGTTGAAGCGGTCAACAAGGGTGCCGACGGCTACATAATCAAACCCGCAAATATGGCCGACCTGCTGACGAAGGTTAAACAACACTTAGGGAAGCAAGAGAAAGCGAAACGATACGATCAAGAAAAGATCAAAGAATTCATCGAGACCCGTATCAAGGAATCAAACACGAGAGAGAAGCCATAGAAGAGCGTATTTGGCATTCGAGTCAAAATAGGAACAATCCAACACGACTCTAATTCAATGCGCTTCCAAACCCAAATAATGGGTGAAAGGGATCAAACGCGTCAGTGACCCCTGACAGAAAGCCCCTGGGCTTCAACGAGATTGTTTCTCAATGCGTGAAAGAAGGATTAACGGAAGCACTTGGCATCATTATCGTTGATGCGTTGTTTGATCAGATGTACGAACACTATGACATTACCTTAGAGAATCTACCCAACCGCCTCGACACATTTTTCTCAGTTTTGGAGGGTGCGTTTGGCCATAAGGCAAGCCAGGTTTTGAACAGAGTTATCGCAAGAAAACTATATGCTAACCTGTCACTTGAGTTCGATGAGGGCACTACGAAGGGACTTCCTGAACATGTTGAAGACCTAAGAAAGAAACTTTCCAAGTCATAACCGGAAGGAGGAGAGAGGTTTATCGGTTTTCCGAACTGGATGGGGAGATTGAAAAATACTACGCAGAAGTTGCGCTTTCAAGCTCTTTGTACGAGCAGAGGAATACGCTGAAGTCTCAAACAAAATCAACTAAAACTGGCGTATAGCTCACTAGATGAATTTCAAATTCGTGCCGCGTTTCCACGCTCTGTCACGCCTAGCTCAACGTTTCATAGCCTTATCAAACAACGGTATGGCTATAGTCATGGTTAGGAACGTGTAGACTATGAGTATGAACACGTCGGGCATGATGGCGGCAAGCGAGGCGTTGAGGATTATCACTTTTCGTAGTGCATCGGCCGCGTAGTATAGTGGCATGGCTTTTCCAATCAATTGTAGCCATGCGGGCATTTGATCAATTGGGAATAGGATTCCGCTTACGAACATCATTGGGAACTGTAGGAGCACAGTCATCATTTGGGCGGTCTCTTGGTCGGGAGCGACTGCAGTCATAATGATCCCCACGCCAACGAAGCTCGCTGTTCCAAGCACCATGACGATGAGCATGATGACTGGGCTACCGTATATTTGGACGCCGAAGAGCACCATGGATAGCCCGAGAATTAGAAATCCTTGGATTAGTCCGCGTACGGTTTGCGCAGCCACCTTCCCAAGTATTATTGATTGGTGAGGAATGGGCGCGACAAGGAGTCCGTCCATTGTTCCCTGTTCCTTTTCACGGGATATTGCGGTTGCGACTCCCTGTAGGGAACCAGTGATTACGGTCAGTGCCATGAAGCCTGGCGCCAAGAATTGGAAAGATGAAGAGACGCCGCTGATTAGTGGTATGTTTGTGACGGATATGGGTTGCATGATAAATGTAGGGTTGACTCTGCCACCATCCATATTGTTGATGTTTTGCGCGGACATGCTTGAACCGATGATGTTGAAGACAGCCGAGATTTCGGATTGAACTACAGAGGCAGTTGTTGGGTTTGTTTCGTCGACTGTCACCTGGACGGTGGCGGGCTGTCCAGCAGCCAAGGAGTCGCTGAAGCCTTGTGGTATGATTATGATGCCTTTGAGGTTTCCTTCTACAAGCTGGACTCGGGCGGCTTGGTAGCTTGAGCTTTCGGATATGCTGAAGAGACTTTGCTGTTGGGAGATTTGGATAAATTGGGCGGCAATTGAGTTCGCAGCCTGACCGTCATCCATCTTTACCAGCGATACTGGAAGGTTGGGGAATGCTGTGCCCATGTTCCCCGTGTTTGGGTTGGATTTCGGCACTGGCGGGTAGATGTATCCGAACATGCTCATCAATAGGATGGGGAACAGGATGAAGAAGAAGAGCAACATTTTGGACCGCCACAGGTCTAGGAGGTCACGGCGTGCAATGCCTAGCGCCAGCTCCCAGGTGATTGTTTCTGCCATTTCACATTCTACCCATTGGAGCTCGCATCGAGATGCGTTCGTTTGCAGAGTCACGCAGCTCGCGGCCCGTGAGTGCTAGGAAGACTTCGAGTAGGCTGCCCGTGTTGTATTTGTCCTTCAATGCCTGAGGCGTGTCCACCGCCATGATTTTGCCGTGGTCGATGATGCAGACGCGGTCGGAGAGTTCGTCCGCCTCTTCCATTATGTGCGTCGTCAAGACGATGGTGTGGCCGCGCTGCTTTAATTCTTTGACCAAGTCTCGGACGAAGCGTGTGCTCTGTGGGTCAAGCCCTGTTGTCGGCTCGTCGAGAAAGAGAATGTCTGGGTCGTGTAGAATTGCACGAATCACGTTTACTCGTTGCCTCATTCCGCTGGAAAAACCGCCCACAAGCTTGTCTTTGAATGGGGTCAGTTTGACCATTTCCAACAATTCCTCTGATTTCTTCCGCAGCGTATTCCGCTCCATTCCGTATAGTCTGCCGAAGAACATCAAATTCTCAAGAGCCGTTAGCCGCGGGTACATGATCATCTTCTCGGAAACGAGGCCAATCTTTTTCCGAACATCATTCCCTTGCTTGATAATGTCGCATCCGTCAACCGTGGCGCTTCCCGATGTGGGCGACAGCAGAGTGCAAAGCATTCGTATCGTTGTACTCTTCCCTGCCCCGTTCGGCCCCAGGAAACCGTAGATCTCTCCCTTACAGACGGCCAGGTCAACGTGGTCGACTGCTGTGAAACTATTGAACCGCTTCGTCAGACCATGAGTTTCTATCGCGTAGCCAGATAAGGGGGAAGCTAATTCTGCGGTCTGTAATTTCGTCATGATACCTCATTCTTTATTCGTTCGGTTCCATATATCGATACGTTACTATCTCATCGATATGGTCGGTAATATTAAAATACACTGCCTGACATATCGATGCGATAGCGATGCTAATGGCGAAGGGAATCCAGACGGGCCCTTATGAGGTAATGTTCTTTCTGGCGCTGAAGGATGGACCAGCCTATGGGTACGAGTTAGCTACACGGTTTAGGAAGATGACCAGGGGGCACATTAGGTTCAGTTTTGGTACGATCTACCCTTTCCTACATCGCATGGAGAGGAGAGGAATAATCAAATCGACTCGAAAGGTAGGCTCGGGTAGAGTATATTACGCGTTAACCCCGAAAGGCCGGGCGGCTCAGGGAAGGGCCTTTAGGCAAATCGAGAAGTCGCAGAAGGAATGGGAACAGAAATTGCTCGGAATACTCGCAATGCACGGGGAAGTGTTTGGACGAAGAGCGCTTCGCGACCTGCTGGAACGTGGAAAGCTCTTGGCGAAACCGTCATGATAGGGTGTTTGGTGAAAGCATGAAGCGGCGCGCTTTCTCAATTGGTGGAGCGATAATTGCCCTGTTTGGTTTGGTATGGTTCCTACAGGGAGTTGGAATTCTTCCTGGTAGCTTCATGAGCGGTTCGCAATTCTGGGAAATGGCGGGCGCAGTAACTTTCATCATAGGACTCGTAATCATGGTTTATTGTCTGCGGACATAATTGAATCCTGCTCAGAACGTGAGTTTTCCGTTCCGGACGACGGCATTGCCGTCTACTGTCAGCGTAGCTTTCGTTATGACTCCGGCAAGATAGAAATCGGTCTTGTTGGCGCCCCCTATGTCGTCGTTTCCACCGATGCCTACAGTCACGACACCGGAGGCCAGACTATCTTGAAGGAAGCCCGTTCTCACCTTCGGATTCACGCCAACACCGATAGTTGCAATCCTATCCCTCTCACCTGAGGCTTTGCCATAGGCTGTCTTCAGATGGTTCGCGTTCAAACGGCCTCGATAATTCGACAATAACCCATTCCTGAAATCTAATCGAACGCCGCCAACCCACTTACCCATGAATGGCGTTGGCCTGTCGAAAACCA
>Ga0187780_10001593_pt1 | contig 17154 bp, 16 predicted proteins | sample 1015_Q2_SP10_20__FD_132429 | JGI IMG/M metagenome (GOLD analysis project Ga0187780, IMG submission 132429) | Tropical peat soil microbial communities from peatlands in Department of Meta, Colombia - 1015_Q2_SP10_20_MG | ecosystem: Environmental > Terrestrial > Soil > Wetlands > Peat | place...
CATTGGATCCCCAACCCCCGATTCCCACCCACGCTGAGGAGTACTCCGTCGAGGACGAGGTCGAGGCTATCGAGGCAACGGTCCAGCACCCCTCGACTCCCAGGATCTCGTTGCCGCTGCCAGGATCGACGCAGACACCGGAATGCATGAGTTGACAACGGAAGTCACCACCCCAGTTTGTCGAGTAGTACCCGCTTCCGTCAGTCAGTCCCGAGCCGGTGACGGGACCCGTGATGAACGCGGGCATCGAGCGGAAAGGAACGATGAGGCTGGATGAACCGACGAGGTCCGCAGACTTGGGAGGTGGCGAGATCGGGACTGGGGACTTGGACGGGAGAGTGGCGGCCGTATTCGGCTGGAGCGGGGGAGTATTGGCAATCGGGGCTGCGGTAGAGCTGACTTGCCCATTTACGGTAGGCGACCCGAGATGAGAGGTCCCTGCAATTCCGAGTAGGCTAAGAAAAACTAGAACGAATACAAAGACTGAGCCACAAGTTCTCGTCCGTGGAATTGAGCGCTGCATACATCCGATCGACCCTTGGCGAATACTGTCGGAAATGTGTATTAATACGTATTGACCCGGAGGCGATTGAACAGCACTGCGACGACAGAGGCCATCGATGTGAGGCAATTTCAACTGCGCTCAATCCCTTCAGCGGCAGGCGAGGACTCGAGCGTACTACACAATTGTCGAGATGCAGGCGGATTGCCCGGCTTGACCCTGGCCCGCCACGGAGTGCAAATGCAATTGCACCAACGAGCAATCGTGCCGGTGACGGAACGAGTCTGACTCTGCTGCCTAAGGCTCTGAAGACAACTTCAGCACCGCGCAAGCTCCGCCCCTCCTGAACTATAGTTGAGTCGCGGGAATGATGAGGCGCGGTATGGTTCAAGACGAGACGCTGCTCCTCCGTTCAGTGCAGAAGCGGCGAGCTGCCTTGATTGAGAAAGGGGGATTCCCACCCCGTCGATTCACAGACAATCTTAGCTGCTCTTTTCGAGCGTCAAGACTCCCGTCGGGGGAGCGGACTCCTGCGCGCACCTGTTATTACAAGGATGCGACTCGTTCAACAAGAACGGTCGAGCGATGACACCGCTTGAGCTCGAAGGGGCCAATCCGCCCCTTGACCCCACGTCCTATCGATGAAATCCGCACATCTAGTCACGAAGGCACTTCGCCATCCAGTCTGGGCATACAACGCAATCAGAATGAGGGGTCGCATTTCCGCATTTACACAGACCCCGAGACGGTATCTGGAGCAATGGCTCCGAGAACTTCACCGCCGGGATGACCTGCCAGCGTTGCTAGCAGATCGATGGAAAGCGGAGACCGGCGAGCCCCTCTGGAAGTATTCGGGAGGTTCCACGATTGGTCCATCAAACGAGGGTCTGTACCTTCTAGTTCGGTGCGCCACGCCAGACGTGGTCATCGAAACCGGTGTAGCCTCTGGTTTCTCTACCGCATTCATTCTCCAGGCGCTTGCCGACAATCACCGGGGCAACCTAATTTCGATTGACCTTCCGAATACTCGACCCGAGGGGTACCTCAACGAAGATCACATTGTTGAAAGGGTCCATGTACCATCGGCCGACAAGGTTGGACAGGTTATCCCTCAACACCTGAGAAGTCGTTGGAGACTTGTTATAGGATCATCACAGGATCATCTGCCCTCTGTGATTGCTGCGGCAGACCGCGTCGATTTCTTCTTCCACGATTCATCTCACGCGTATCAGAACATGATGTTCGAGTTTCAGACTGTCTGGCCTAGGCTAAGCCCAGGCGGGATCCTTGCGTCTGATGACATTGCGTGGAATAGCGCATTTGCCGACTTCAGTAGGAATGTCTCGCGAACTCCGGTCTTCTGGGTAGGCAGGGGCGCAATGAGGAAGTGAGGAACAACCTGGATTCACAAGCTTGACTGGGACGGTCGACACTCCACCAAAGACTCCCTTTTCAGGCGGTCCTACAGGGCGGTGCTGTTTGTTCTTAGCGAGTCATACGTATGGGTAGATCACCGTTGAACCTTCGCGTCGGAGGGAGGATTTCTCCAGGATTGCAGTCATCAAGCCTGAACGAATACTCACTACGCCAATCGGGGGCTCGGTGAGCGGAGTTGCGCACCGACACCCCGTCTGAGGGTCGCCAAAAGCTCCCATTGTTCGACCGAGTTGCCTGATCCTGCCCCGTCTTCAAGCCGGCCGCTCTTTTTCGCGGATGTGAGTTCGCGGTGTGACCTCTTGAACGTCCACCTTGACCATCGCCTTCATAAGCGGGAAGAATGGTGATAACATTGCGGGGGCACCGTAACGGTTGCTTGCTCCTTCCGCCAATGAAGAACGGGATTGACCAAAACCGGACCCGGGTGGGCGTGATTGGAATCGGCGCGGTTGGAGAGGCTCTAGTCTACACCCTATCTTGGTTTCACGAGGTGATTCCGTACGATAAGAAGGGGAGCTACGCCTTTGAACCGATTCTGTCGGCAGACCTCATCCTAGTCTGCGTTGACACCCCCCAGGGCCCTGACGGAAGGTTGGACTGCAAGAATGTTCGCGATGTGCTAGCGCGACTCCAAGCCGGTGGGTTCGGCGGAGTGGTCGTTGTACGGAGCACGGTGCACGTCGGGTTCATGGATCAGGCTACGCGAGCGTATCCTAAGCTGCATCTCGTCTATTTTCCTGAGTTTATCCGGGAGAGGAGCCGCTTGCCATGGACAGTTTGCCCAGATAGGCTCGTGGTGGCGGGGGATCAGCCGGACATTCGGGCATTGTTGAGAGTGTTCGATTGGGTAGAGGACGTCCCGGTTTTGCAAATGTCATTCGTGGAGGCTGAATTGGGGAAGCTAGCTCATAACGCGTTCATCGCAACCAAAGTCAGTTTCACCAACGAGATTGAGCGTATCAGTGAGAAGTACGGGGCCGACCCAGACAACGTCATGAGAGTCGTCATTGCGGACCGTCGAGTTAAGTCCAGCGCCCACCTGGTTCCGCGCAAGGGGACCTTTAATGGCCGGTGCGTACCAAAGGACACGCATGAACTTTTGTTGGCGGGCGATGGTTCAGCGTTGCTCGAGGCCGTTGAAGAAGTTAAGGAAGAATTTGACCAGCGTGAACGGCAGAAGTCGGCAAGGAGTATCATCGAGCAGCCACAGCGAAGCTCGGGTAAATTGCCCGCGTCGAACGGAGGGAAGAGAGCTTCATCCGCCCCAACCTAGGTTCCGCATTGGCCGGACCTCCGAGATTCAACCGGGTGAAAGATGACTGGGCGAACCAGCAGAAGAGCCGAAACCCCCCGGGGGCTACTTGACGAACGAGGTCGACCGGTAGGACGGAAGCGTTCGATTCGGTCACTGTGGTATTGCGTATCTTTGGAACGTCAACTGTCCCGATGATTTTCGACTTCTGGCCCGCGATTCCACTCCGCGCGTCCTCGACGTACTCGCATCCGGGCGGGTAACGGTGGGGCCCTTTTCCTGGGAATCGCCGTGCTTTAAGTTCTGAACTCAACGATTACACGGCGCTTCCTCGAAGAACAATGAAGATCCTCCTCTATGATTCACTTGGCACGATTACAGACGCACATTGGGGGAAGGAACAACTGGCTCTACCCCAGGCTTTGGCCCAGCTCGGTCATGAGGTCATAGTGGTCACAGGAGATTGCAAGCTGAAGAAAGTCCCGGAGAAGTTTTCCCTAGTTACGACTGGCCGAACTCGGCTGACGCTGGTGAGCCTTGCCTCGGAAACGCTGGGCCTCCTCGAAATCTTACGAAGAGAGAAGCCGGATGCCCTCATCTGTCACCGAAGAATCCCCGCAACATTGGTCTCGTTCATAGAGCGATCTGTGGGCCTCTTCTCGTCGAGGGAACGCCGGGCTGGAAGGGGACGTCCGCTACTCATTCTTCGTAGTGATTTTATCTCCGAGCCGGCTCGCAGTCCGTCTGAAATAATCGAAACCTTGCTCCTGGCCGTGCACGTGCGTGCTTTTGACCGACTTATTGTCCAAACTTCCTGCCAGGCTCGTAAGCTTCGCTGGCTCAGAGTCAAGTCGCCTGCAATCTGGTTGCTTCCCTGGGGATACGACAGTTCTGTTCCCAACGATATCGGAGTCGCTCGGATATCGGAGCGATTACCGATTATTCTCCTCGTGGGGAGGGTAACAAGACAGAAAGCAATCGAAGTGCTGATACGGGCGTTCAGCAAGATTCACTGCAACCTTCCCGGTTGGCGATTGTCAATCGCGGGACCAATAACTGACCCGCCCTACAAGGCCGAACTTCTTGAACTGGCGTCCCACCTTAGTTGCGAGCAGCTAGTCTCGTTCACGGGTTGGTTACCAAAGGAAGCGCTTGATGAATTGTATCGATCAAGCTCGTTGTTCTGTCAGCCATCAAAGTACGAAGCGTCCCCGCTGGTTCGAATAGAGGCTCTTCTACACGGAGTCCCCATGGTCATTGCCGATACCGGGTGCAGCGTGGAGTGGAAGGCCAGGGGGGCGGAGACGTTTCCGGTGGGGGACGACACGGCGCTTTCCGAGATTCTTGAGAAACTGGCACTACACCCCGACTTGCGTGAAAGAATGGTCAGACGAGGGAGTCATCAGAATCTGATGAGTTGGGGCGCCGCCGCTGCTGAGCTCCAGAGTCGGTTGGAATCCGCCGCCCTCAGCTAACCCACTCTTCTACCGAAATCCAGTCGTAATGTTCAAGGCGAGGTGGGAAAACCCGATGTCACAGATGCCCAGTCACGTTGGACCGACAAGTCTGGTCTGCCAAGCGGGGACATTCCGATTGAGAATCTATAGCCTTCCCTCGCCTAATACCGATCCGATCAGTTGGTTGTACGCTTTGGCGACAGGAACCACATCGAACCGCTCTTTTGCCAATCTCCTAGAGACCGCCCCCATCCTGACGCGCAGGTCCGGGTCTGAGACGAGGCCATCCAAGGCACCAGCGATTCCTGAAGGATTTCCGGGTTCCACAAGATAGCCATTTCCGCCGGGAAGAACGGAGTCCATCAACCCACCAGTGCGCGAGGCCACGATAGGCAGACCGCAGGCCATTGCCTCGACAACCGCCATACCGAACGGCTCGACGATGCTTGGCTGGACGTACACGTCGGCCGATTTGTAGAGAGCGGGGAGGGATTCCAAGGGTGATCTCGCTGACTCAATCTTAACGACTGCTTTCAACCCCAGAGACCCGACCAATGATTCTAGTTTGGTTCCCTGGCGCCCGTTACCATGGATCACTAGGGAAATCTTCCTTCCTCTACTCGCGAGGATCTTTACAGCCTGAATGAGAGACCCTAGGCCTTTTGCGGGATGGAGTCGGGCCACGGTTAACAGACGCACCGTTTCCCTTCCGGGGATTTCTCGGCCCTCGGCAGTCTTAGGAGACACAGGCGCCGGGTTGAACAGTTCGCAGTTTGTACAACTTGGAATGTACCGAAGCCTTTCGAGCGGTGCCCCCATTCGCGCGAAGTACTCCTGGGAAGCAGTTGAGTGGAACGTGAGCACCCTTGCGCCTTCCCTTAGTTTCGGCCCAAGAGTATGGTCAAGCAGCTCAATCGCTACTCGCGCCGTCACCGGGCCGATCGAACCGTAGCGCTCTGAAGTTAGGAAGTAGGGTATCGACCGACGACGGGCATGGACAGAAGCGACAAGAGAGAAAGGTGGATAGTCTTCTTCGATCAACAAGAGATCTTCTCGATCGGCAAGCATTTGAGGAAGCCCCAACGGCACTGCGCCTTCGGTGTAAGGCGTTGGAAGGGAACTCACGTGAACGATGGTAATTCCGCGGAGAAACCTGTTCTCGGAATGCACACCTGCTTGCCAGAAGAAGCGATCTCTCGAGCCGCGAAATCCTGAGCAGTAAATCGTAACCTGGTGTCCCGTCGTACTCAGCCCGTAGGCGAGCCAAAGCTCAGACGAAGTCACCCCCTCTGGAAATATCGGAACCACAATCCCAATCCGCACGGTGATTCCTTCCCGCCTGACTCACTCATCCAATATCGAGAGGTTTTCCAGGCTCTAATAGTCAGGCTCAGGCGGACAGGCATTCCGCCGGCGCAGTGTCGAGAGAAACTTCCGGATCTCTCAACAGACCTTTTTTCTTAGAGATTCCCTTCATGATAGACCTATTCTGATTAAGCTCTCACTTCATCGGAGGATCACGCAGGCGGGTCCCCCCTGTTAGACGAACCGAAAGGTACTCCGCCAGCATCCATGAGGGGATGAACAAAAGGAGTATCGTGACTGCTCCGGCCACACCGGGCTGAACGCTCGGAGTTACGGATATCTCGGTCAGATTTGATGACACCCACAGCAACGAATCCACTGACCCCAATCCTGGGGACAGGGCAGTTCCGGGACCGCTGGCACGGAGACTAGAGTAGTAAGGGACCCTTACAAGGACGAGCGAGGAGGGGGACCCTGACAAACTGTAGCCTTGAGCCCCACCTACCACTGTCCAGTTGGACCCACTAACGACGTCGGTTAGCGTCGAGTTCGTCGCTAGACTTGCAAAGTATAGCCATATTTGGAACGAGGCGTTGACTCTGGAGTGAATAGGGCTACCGTAAGAAGAGAAGGAAAGACGCAGTTCGTCGTAAGGGGGAGGAGATGCCTGAGACAGCAAGGGGGCGCCGAACTGGCTCAACCCACTTGTGCCGTTTCCCGCCATGTTCATTCCATCCATCGATAGCAGCACGCCAGGCGAAATTGAATACTGAACTGCGATGGCTGAAGCAGGGAAAGTCGTGTTTGTGCGGAATGTGACATCGCCTAGCCCGTCGTAGAACGACGTAGAGTTTTCGAAGCCGATGTACCCGCGGATTAGACTGCCATTAGAACCAACCTTGGTTACGGCAACGTTGAATGCTTTGACAGATGGTGTTTGATAGCTGGCAGCAACATAAAAGCTAGGCGATGGAGAGCTGGGGACCGGGCTTGAATACGCCGAAAAAGGTGCAAATGTGACCTCGGAAATCCACGTTGATCCGTTAGTCACTTGCAGCATTAGAGTTCGATTAACTCCGAGTTCCGCTTCGCCTATAGGAACACGTATCCAGGAGACTGTCAGGTTCGAACCGTTGTAGCTCCCGGTGTTGAATCCAAATACCCTGGCTGGTGGTGCGTTGATGACGAAGTTCGTCGTAGCAAGGGCTCTTACAAGTAGCGACAACCACCCACCCGAAGACCCCGGTACATCGATCGGCAGTTCGATAGGTACGTTGCCCGTTGCTTGAAGATAGAGAGATTGGTTCTCGAGAGCCTCATTTGTGGGCAGTGAGGCATAGACGGCCTGCTGTCCAGAAATGTCGGCGGAAGGGGTCTCAAACGCATCCCCCGGTGTTGTAATGATTATCTGATCAGTTTGGGAAAAATTCGAAATCCAACCCACCACTTCACTATCTTGGGCAAGAAACACCGTTCCAACGGCATTCCGACCCGATTCGGCTGTGATTTGCAAGGTGCCTGAAACACCGGCCGGATTGAATGGTAACTCGAGCCAGACCATGGAGTTATTCTGCCCATCCCAGCCGCGGCTAGTATTGACAAACCACTGTGCCCCGGCATATCCGAAGACAAGGCCTCCGCCATCTCCGGAAAAGCGAACCGGAAGCCACAATCTGCAATCTGCCGAACAACCCCCGCCGGCGATCGGAATACTCAGTGAGTATGGCCCGCCGTATGCCATGGCCAAAGCCGTGGGCCACGAATCAACTATCGATATGCCGGCCTGCTGGTAACTCGAGTACCACGAGTTGGATCCGCTTGCGCCTTCTGGTAAGTAGCTCAGGGGATTCGTCGATTCTAGGGCGACGCATTCGAGTGCTACAGCGACTAATGCATTGGCAGACTCGGCGTAAACTCTGGACGTTCGGCTCAGGACTTGGGGACATCCGATGCCGGGAAAGTCTGAGGGGAAGAGCAACGCCTGATTCGTCAGATTGAATCCGGCATACGCCATTGCGTCAAGCTCCGAGTAGCCCCCAGCAACAATCGACAGGTTTGAAACGGAAGCTGCGACGTGTGAGTAGTAGAGATCTCGATAGATTGCGTAGTCATGAGCATACAATACCGGAACCACATTTTCTTGGTACTTCATCAGCACGCTGGCGTTCTTGCCGTACGAGAACTGCAGAAAATACGGATGATACGAGGCCGACTGGACTCCGTAAAAAACGATGAAGTACTCAACGCCGGTAATCGCAAGCAGCTCGCCGACGTACCGGGTTGAGTTAGTGTAAAATTGTTGGTATACCCAGTAGTAGTAGAAGTTCGAAGCGTAGGGAGGTGCCAAGTAGACCGGCAAGCCGGGGGTTCGAACGGTGGGATAAGCAAAGAATGCGTTCAGGACGTTGTGAGTTGAGTTGAACAGAAACCACGCCGCGTCGGGATTGAACAGGGCAACTCCGGCGTACTCTGGTCCAATTAGATTCTTGAGAATCGCAGGAATCTGCTCGTAGTCGGCAGGATATGATACTGTATGAATCGCATCGGGCCCATATTGAGCATTTACCGTGTATGGCAACGCCACTGCCGAAATCGAGAAAATTGCAACGACACTCGCAAGAAGAACTATTTCGCCTCTCAAACGTCTGGGCCGGGGTTTCTGACCTACTTCGGAGTGGTTCTTGGTCCCGCCGTTCGATATTCCACTAGCGGAAGCTCCTGTAGCGCTGCCCGGAGCTTCTCGAGACGTAAGGCGTTCGACAAGAATGCCAAAAGCCAAGGCAAACAACGGCGCGACAACGATCCAGTCCCAGTAGTACGACGCATTCAGTGCTTGGAACCCCACCATGTGAAGGTAGAGGTACGTGTTGACGAAACCAAGCGGCCCATGTGGTCCTGAGCCGATCAGGCTCGCAATTGTGACAACTCCGAGCAGGAGATATCCCCTCAAGTCCCGGTAAATCAGTAATCCTGCCCACGTGAGCACTACGAGGGACACAACGAACCCAAGCCACACACTCGCGATCGCTGTGTTGGAAGCTGCACTTATCATCTGATATCCAAGCGAGTCTGCCAGTTGGGAGGGGTCTGGACCGGCCCTGTAACCACAGAGCAGGAAGATTCCCAAAGGATTGGTCGTGTAGGACGAGAACGTTGTGAGAGGCAAAGCGAGCGGAGAGGATGGGCCCACGTTAATGGGAGCGTAGACAAGGGAGGCCAGCATTGGTGACAGAACAACTGGCAGAGCTAGAAGTCGAACGGAGGTCCAACCTATCGAGGCACGACCTGAGTTCTGAGGGTCCCGCTTGTTGAGAATGAAGAATCCTGCGGCAAACATGAGATACAAGACACAACCCAACTCGAGTACCTGCAGGGACGCGCATGTAAGGAGAAGTGAGATCATCGATAGAGGGAACATCACCCAACGAAGCGACCGATTACTGAGTGCCAGCCAGAGCAGATAGATGGACAAGAATGCGAAGGCCTGGCTGGTGAACAGCAGATAGTCGCCCTGACCGAAGAGCTGGAATTGGAACGGACCTGCCACGAATAGAACCGTGGCTGCTAACTGACTGCGTGGCGACTTGATCAGCGTTCTTGACAGTAGGAGAAACGAGACGCCCAAGAACCATGTCGAGAGGACTGCGTACAACTTCGCGGCTATCGCGGGGCCGGAGACTGTGGAAAGAAGCTCGAGCGGCCCAAACGATGTCAGGAAGTTCGTTACGCCAGTGAAAGCGAATGTCGTAGGAGATCCCATGAATTGGTACGCGTTCCAACCAGATGGGAAGGAGTCGTAGCTTGCGTACTGGGATTGGGTGTACGGAACAAGGTAGTTCCCCCACGTAACGTAGCCTCCCAAATCGAAGACAAGCACCCAATGGATCCCGAGAAAAATCAGAAGAATGACCAAAGACGCAGGCAACACCGACCCGCTAATCAGCCAATTCGCGACAAGCTGGGCCCTCGTCCAAGTGTTCTTGAACAACCTCACGAATCGTCTGACAATCCTAGGCCGGGCAGAACCCTTTGTGTTGGCCTGAGATGTCCTCAACTTTGCTCCATTCTAACCATTCACCGGAGGCTGGCAGACGGAAACAGACGGACCCTGGGAACCGTCGAAGGCGAGATGGCGCCCCGGTACGTGAACCCGAGGGAACCCCAACCAAGTGAGATTGTCCCGACACATGTGAATAATCGTGAGGCAAATGACCCTCGACGCTCTTGTCGGGTAAGAAGGTTCCGAGGAGGGTGGGTGCGCATGAAGACCCAGAAGATATCGATTCAAGTCCCCGTACCCTCCTTCGCCGAATCGTCGGTGATGTTGGCCTTCGATATTTTCGCCCGTTCATGAGGGTAGCCGATTATCCGAGACTTCTGTTCTGTGAGTCGCTTGCCCACAGGGTTCGATCTCCGGGGATGGGAGCATGCCGAAGGAGTCGCAGAGGTCGGCTTTGACGGCTCTCTCTATTGGACAGAATCGCGAGGGAACGGTACTCAACCTGCTACTTAGAACTCTGATTTGGTTTGGACACTCAAAGCGAAAAATCTACATCTTTCATGCATAGTTGAGATAGGGGTAGGGTTGGGAGACAGTTTACAGGACAGCACTCTGTTCATAGTCACCGATCAGGGTCCATCCACCGGTATCGGAGTCTATGCTAGCAGCTTGGCGGATCTTGTTCGCCCGTTGTTCAAAGAAGTCCGACTCATTTCTCTCCAATATTCGGGATTGAATGATAGAGGAACCGGTCTCATATCGTCTCGTTTGAGAGCGACTCGCGCACGTCCTCTGTATCCCATAGTGCGGCGGCACAATGAAGCCATTCTTCTCAAGGAGATGTCTCGCGATGCATGCATCCATTTTTGTGGGGCATCCTATCGTCCTGTGTTCGCATTCAATCGAAGCGTCGTGACGATACACGACTACAACCTGCGTCTACCCGATTTGCGAACCCTCAATTCCCTTGACGTCGGGCTTCGTGACTTTTACTATTGGTGGTGGTTCGTGACCCTTCCGCGCAGGGTCAGGTCTGCCCGAATGATCATCGTTCCCAGCGAGTTTGTCCGAGAGGAAATCGAATCGCGAATGTCGGTTGATTGCAGGGTCATTCACCACTGGACCGATACGAAGCGCTTCCATCCAAGGTCACAAGTGGACGCCCGATCTATTCTCGGCCTTCCTATGAAGGACAAACTGGTTCTGAATGTGAGCGCGGCGACGTCCAACAAGAACTACGGGCTGCTCAAGGACATCTCCGGGCTCTTGGGACGAGACTGCCGGCTTGTGAAGGTTGGCGGCCCTATCCCCGGGGCTAAAAATTCCATTTACTTTCCAGGCTTGAATGAGGAAATGTACCCCTTGCTGTTCAACGCGTGCGACTTGTACCTTCACACCTCGAGGTCCGAGGGTTTCGGGAGACCGCTCGTAGAATCGATTGCATCAGAGCTACCGGTGCTGGCTTTGCGGACCAAGGTTGCACTCGAAGTTCTCGGAGATGCGGCAGTCTATTGCGAGCCGGGGATGCGCGCCTCGGAGTGGGTCAAGGTTGTCCATTCAAGTCTGACAGATTCGATTCGGAACGATGTCATTCGCTCAGAGAGGCAGCGGTCCGACCTATTCAATCCGGCGGCAGCCCACCGCCTCTATCAGGACGTCTACGAAAGTGTGTTCGGTGGGTAGGATCTTTGATCCTACTGAAGACTTGCGTCGGGGACAAGGGTGCAATCCATGAAGGCGCGAGGCGGGTCTCCCGTTGGCTCGTTCGTGGCCAGGCTATCCGATGCGGTACTCACAAGTCCGCTCGGAGCTACCTTACTCAGCCCATCGAGGGTCCGCCAACCTCGGAGATATTTGAGGGGGCTAGCGACTCCACGAATTCTCGACCTGGGCTGTGGAAACCACTCACCCACCTTCTTCAGATTCGGCATCCCGGACTGCAGCTATACTGGCGTTGACAGTTCTGTCTACAACAACACGTCAGCGGATCTTGGGCGTGCTGATCGGCTGTTGTTCCTGGACCTAGAACAAACGCATCTCGAAGACCTCCCAAACGGCACTTTTGACCTTGTCGTAACCTCGCACATTCTCGAGCACCTGAAGCGCGGAGTGGCCATGCTCGACTATGCAATTCCCAAATTACGTCAAGGAGGGATTCTGTTCGTCGCCTATCCATCTCCTGCATCTGTCAGTTTCCCTCACATGAAAGGAACTCTCAATTTCTACGACGACCCTACGCACGTTACCCTGATTGGACGCGATGATCTGACTCGCGTTGTCCACAAGCACGGCATGCAGATTCTCGACACTGGAACGTCGCGCTCGTCGATAGGTCTAGTAATCATGCTGTTCAGGATCGTAACTTCTCCCCTTTTCGGAGGAATCACTGGGCCGATGTTCTGGGACCTCTATGGATTCGAGGACTATTTGGTGGCCATCAAACGCTGATTGTTCGACCATGAGAGCTGGAGCTCTTGACGGAGTTCAAAGAGGTCATTCAATCGAGCCATTCCCTCTGCGTGAGATTTCTCAAGATTCTTGCTATCCACTAGGCAATGCCCCTCCCTGGTTCTGAGTGGCGCTTATGTCTATTCGATTTGGTTACAGACCGAGTCAACGGGCGAGTTTAGATACCCACAATGAACGCATGAGACCGACAGATGAGTACTCGACCCGGGCCTGAAAGCCACCGAATGCGACATGGACTCCATATCGCCTACGTAGGAGATTTTGTCGGCCACGGGACTAATTTGCCTCAGCTCGGAACTGCCATTGCGGTGCTGTCCGCACGTAATCCGAAAGTGGAGATTCTAGAGGTGATGTGTCCCACTGACACAGGACTCGACGAACCGCCGGGGGTCCTGCCGGAACGAGTTCGATTGACTCCTCTTTATGACCTTAGTCGTCCACTCAGCCTTTTGAGGGTGGTCAAATCAATCCGAAAGGAAAAATTTGATCTTGTAATCTTTAGTCTTTACCCCACGGCTTTTGGGCGCGGGAACGTCGCTAATCTCCTTGGCTTGCTCAACCCCATTCTCGTGTCATTGTTTTCCAACGCGCGGGTATCGACCATATACCACAACTCGGTTCGGACCAACGACTACCGAAAACTTGGTTACACCCGACCTGTGGATTACTTGCGAGCACGGTTCATCCGCGGCCTAGAAAGAGCGTTGTCCTATCGGTCTCGAATGTTTCTCACTCTGGACTCTTATGAGACCACGATGCGACGTGCCATTGCGAAAGGTAACGTTGACAGAATCGACATCGAGTTCATGGATGCGATTGCCGGCGCCTTCACCCGTGGCTTGCTGGGAAAGTCCAGCATCTCGAGCCTTCCATACAGACGTAGCCCACATCCAACAATCTTGCTCCATGGATGGTGGGGCCCGCAGAAGGATCTCCGATTCGCTCTACAGACCCTTCGCCAGGTAAGGCGGACTGGGAGAGACCTCCACGTCGTGTTGAGCGGTGGGGTTAGCCGAAAGTTCCCCTGGTACCAGACGGAATTCGATTCTGTTCGATCCGAGTACGCTGATGTGGTGGACGAGTACCTTGGCTATGTATCGGAGGCCACATTATCGGATTTGCTCATCGGATGTGACATACTACTCCTTCCGTACGTGACCCCGGGTGGGGTGTCCGGCGTGTTGGAAAGCGCCTCATTTTACGGAATGGCCGTTATCGCTCCAGACTTCCCCGAGTTCCATGAACAGGCAGTCACGAAGTCCAATGTCACTGTAGCGAGGCGTGAAGATTTTGAGAGAATCCTCATAGAAAGAATCGATCGTTTCCAAGAGTTAGATCGGACAATCGATATCAAGGGAGGTCTAGAGAAGGCGCAAACACACTTCGGGACGTTTGTCGATAAGAGTTTGGGGGCGGCTTCCGAGAGGGGTGACGCGGATTAGAACGGGTTTTCGGAGCTAGTCCAGCTTTCAGTCCTAAGGGCAGGGGAAGGGGACACCGACTTTGGCCGTAAGTTCAGAATCGCCTCGCAGGGATGTCTGGGAGTCTTGGTTCCACTCTCGCCGAATCAGACTCCTTTCTTGGATGGCGCCATCCACTTCCGTCTTGATTTGACAAGTCTGCTTTGAGTTTTAGGAGTCCAGTGCCATGGACATAGATGTCGTTGAGCAATCTAGAGATTTCAGTTCGTCCCACTTTTCGTTCGACCCAATTCACCGGGATTTCCTTGACAAGCATTCCCATGCGTTGAGCTAGAACCACCACTTCTGTATCCCAAAACCAAGTGTCCTCGTTGGTCGCACTAAGTAGTTTGGAAATGGCGCTCCTCGTGAATAGTTTCATCCCGCACTGATGATCCATTACCGAGCCTCCCAGCAGGAGGCGAATCAACCGATTGTACGACCTAGAGGCAAGGGAACGTAGGGGAGGGCGGACGACGGACGCACCGTCGACGTATCTTGAGCCAATCACAACGTCCGCGCCGGCATCAATGACATCAAGGCCCCGCAACAACGATTCGGTCCCTGCAGCTAGGTCCACATCACTGAACGCATAAACGTCAGCCTCGACCCCAGACCAGAGTACGCGTAAGGCATACCCTCGACCTCGTCGGCCTTCCAAGGACTGAACAATAATCTCCGGCCTTCTCCTTGCGATATCGTTGATCAAGGACTTGGTGCCGTCATCAGATCCGTCTTCAGCAATCGCGAGGAGGAACCGGACATTCGCCTCGCGAAGTGCCGAAGTAACGGAATCGACACATGTTTCGATGCGAAAGGCTTCGTTGAAGACAGGGAGAGTCACCAAAACCAGCGGGTCGCGCTGATTTGGAAGTTGGGGAGAACGAGCGGGCACTACGATCCCCTCCCCCTCATTGGCTGGCATGACCTGCTCGAGCAAGCGTCCGCATTCCCATTGCTCCTGTATGCGGAGTCAGCTCCCTCGACCCATTATGTCTGGAGACGACCGGATGCACAGGGTCCTCCACCCGGAGTCACCGTCGACGTTCTGGCACCAGAATCTCTCGGAACACAATCTGCAGTTGGCTTTCGTATTGAGATACCTTCACTAAATCTAACGCGCGCTTCATATTTTGAGGTTTTTGAACTACTTGCCGAGGTCCATGTCTCGTTGTATATCTGACCACTCGTGGGTCGGTTAACAGCCCGCTTTGGCGACCCTCCTTGAAGGCCGTAGGAGGCTGCATGAACGCGTTCGATAACCAACGCGGCCTGGCAAGACGCATTGGTGCCGATGCCGTTCGAGATGAAGCTCGCGACGGCATAGGGACGACCTCCACAGGCTTTGCGCAACGTGCGTCTCTTTCGAGTCGGCTGCTCAGAAGGGAAAACCATCGAGATGCGTCACAACATGAACAACGTGCCAGGTGCCGCAGAAACTTTCGCGGCCCTGCCACGGGAACGGACCAATCAGCCCGCCGAACATCGTCGCCCAAGCACGGGGGGACAATGATGGCCCGTGCACTGCCATGAATGAACCGACTTCCGCGTAACTGTAAGATGGGATAGTACGTCGACGGTCTACGCCTCGGAGCAAGAGAGTTGCGGGGGTCCCTCTATGAGTCGTTGCAAGGCAGCTTGCACACGGCACAGGGATCGAGCGACGGCAAAGCGATGGACGCCCGCGGCACCCGAACTAGTACGTCTCGAGAATCACACCGGAGATTCGAGCAAAGTCCGTATCCCGGCTCAGGACGTGGGCATGATGATGCCGCGCCGTGGCCGCCACGAGCAAATCCATGGTTCCGACGGTCTCCCCTCGCCTGGCGCATTCGCCACCTTCCCGTGCGGCTTCGATCGAGATCGGCTCGGTCACGTCCAAGATTTCCAACTCGGATACGAGTGCAAGTGCTTGGGACAGCCGCCGACCCCCCTGGTGAAAGGCTCCGACTAGGAACTCGGTGAGCGCGGGCGCGGGAATCGCGAGCCGCTCGTCGGTGCTGTCGAGCTCTGCTGCCTTGGCGACAGCTCCTGGGGCCCCATTCACCAAGTCGATGCAGAAGGCCGCGTCCACACACTTCACTTCCCGCTCCACTCGCGTCGGATCCTCTCGGTATGACGTCGGTCTGCCTCGTGAAGGGACGCGTACACTCGGTCGAGCTCCCGACGTTCCGCTGAGGACATATCCTTCCAGATTCCGGCGAAAGAGGAGAGCGGCCTGCGAGGTCGGGCCAACCTCCTCACCGCATCGCTGAAGCTCTCGTCGGCCTTCTTTTGACGCTTCAGGAGTTCGTAGGCTTCCGCGTCTAGGGCCACCGTCTTCGTTGCCATCGAATTACATTAGCTACATGTAGATAAAACATATGTGCTCTCTTTCGGGACCTGGAGGCAACGTGCAAGTCTCGTCATCGCCTCGGAAAGGAGTTCAGTATTCGTCTCTCGCGAGACTCGAGCGGAACTTGTGAAGTTCAGGCGCGCCCTGGGCCGTAGGACCCTCGACGAACCAACCCGTGCTTTTCTTTCGCCTAGGCGGAAGGAACTCATCTCCCAAGTCTACGGACGCGCCCGAGGTGTGAGGTCCTTTCGCGAATCGGACCGTCTGGACAGCGATCGCGATGTTATCCCAACCAGACCGTTCCGGGTAGTTCGCTAAAGTGGGAGTCCCCCGTGAGGATTCCTGCCGAATTCTGACGAGCGGTTGCGAGAACGAGCCCATCCGCGATACCTGGAGGCGCACGCTTCTGCGCCTTCGCCCGAGACCGCAGCTCCTGGACACAGTGGGACGCGGCCAACGCAATCCCGGCTTCGATCGGAACGACCTCGGATGCCTCGCGGATCGCGAGCAGCTCCTCGAGGATGAGTTCGTCCGAGAATCCATCGCGGAGACAGGCGGATGCGACCTCAGCGAGAACAACCGAAGGCGTGAGGCATCGGTCGGCAGACTCGATAGCAACGCGAGCCGCGTATCCTTGAGGCGACTCGCGTAGAATCTCGATCCAAGCGAATGTGTCAATAACGAGATTCAAGTCGATCGGCCTCCGTAAACGGCCGTAGGCGGCCCTTTCCGCTCCCGAGCATTCTCAAGAGGGCAGCAGATCGGCGTTCCCGGATCAGCCGCTGAATCGTCTCCTCTGCCGTTTCCGTTTGAAAGGCCTTCCGGAGCCGCTCGAGATCACGAAGGGTCTCGTGAGAGACTCGGATGGAAGTGTCAGCCCCGCTCATGTCAAGACTGCATGCACGTATGCAGAATAAACATTTGCCTGAGGATGGAA
>Ga0187780_10001594_pt1 | contig 17153 bp, 22 predicted proteins | sample 1015_Q2_SP10_20__FD_132429 | JGI IMG/M metagenome (GOLD analysis project Ga0187780, IMG submission 132429) | Tropical peat soil microbial communities from peatlands in Department of Meta, Colombia - 1015_Q2_SP10_20_MG | ecosystem: Environmental > Terrestrial > Soil > Wetlands > Peat | place...
CGCGAAAATTTCGAAGCAATGCAAGGTTTCCACGCAGGCTGGCGCAAGTCAGGTATCGGCGGAGCCGATGGGAAACATGGCCTAGAAGAGTACTTGAGAACCCACGTAGTGTACGTGCAGTATGACCAGAACAAAAAATAACACGGGACGGTAATGTCCTCCCAACGGAGTTGGCACAAAAGAGCCTTTATTCGCGATGTTCGATCCAGACAAGCCGCCATTAGCGACCAAACAAATGCTGACTAATTACTGCTGTGAATTCACGGCATGAAATGATCGCCGAGCCATGCGACCTCACAACCGAGTCTATCGGCGGGCAAATTTGAACCTCTGCCGGCGCTCATTTCTTGAATTGTGCGGGCTTGTACCCATTAGGAAATCTCGTAACATCGGAATATCGGATGGTCCATATCCGAACCAACCGGACAAAATACGGATAGAAATCGGAGAAAGGATGGCTTTATGTTGGAGCCTCGGGCGGGGTTTGAACCCGCGACCTGCCGCTTTCCCGCCGATTACAAGGCGGCTGCTTTCCGTTGCCCAGGTTCAGGCATCTGCCAGGCTGAGCCACCGAGGCGTCCGGGCGTGATATTGAGGATGATGCTTAAAATTCTCGCTTATGAGGTCCGTCCTGCGCGATACCTGGTGGATGCTTCTTCAAGCGCATCGATGGCGGGCAACTTCTCACCAGCAAGCATAGACATCATCGCCCCGCCTGCAGTGCTGACGTGCGAAAATTTCGCGGTTATCCCCAGCATGCTCGCGTAACCTGCCAAGTGGCCGCCTCCGATAACCGTGAAGGCCCCTGAACTAGCCATGGCTTGCAGAACAATTTTCGTTCCATTTTCGAAACCTGCCTGTTCGAATACGCCCATCGGGCCGCTGGCCACTACCGTTTTAGAATTGCCAATTGTCGTGGCAAAGATCTTTGACGTTTCGCTTCCGATGTCCATCAAATCTCCAGCAGCATTCGCGACATTTGTCACAGCTATCTCCTGCCGTTTGCCATCACTCAGCGTTCCGAAGTCGACGGGTGCAACGATGCGGTCGCCGTACTTGCGAAGCATGTTGGTTGCGTTCTGAACATGGTTGGTAGCAGCGGTCATCCACGATTCGTCAGATTTGTTGAACTTTTGACCCGCAGCTTTCAGAAACACTTTGCCGACATTGCCGCCCACTAGAACATGATCCGCCTTACCGGTCGCAAGGATATTTTCAATCACTGGAACCTTATCCTCAATCTTAGCGCCACCTAAGAGGTAGGTACTCGGCCGGTTGGGTTCCCCAAGCAACCTACTGAGTGCACTCAGTTCCTTCTCAAGCAAGAGACCAGCAGCCGAAGGCAGGACGTGCGGAAAACCAACCATTGAAGCTTGCGAACGATGCGCAGAAGCAAACGCGTCGTTCACATAAAGATCGAAGAGGGGTGCAAGTCGTGAAACAAGATTGGTCTTCGCAAGCTTCTCACCCTTATCCTCCAGATTCTCCTCCGAACAGAGCCGTACGTTGTCGAGGACAAGCACTTCTCCACGTTTTGTTTCACTGATAGCTGTCTTAGCAGAAGGCCCCATCACATCCTCTACAAACCTAACTGGCTGGGAGCATACGGACTTCAGGAGTTCTGCATGCGGCTGAAGGGATGTGAAATCACCTTTTCCAGGGCGACTTTGATGCGCCATTACTACGACCTTCGCCTCTCGGAGGGCATCCAAGCTTGGTTTTGCCGCTAAGATCCTGCTATTGTCCAGGATGCGATTGGTTTTCAGATCCATGGGACTATTGATGTCGAGTCTGAGCAGAACCTTCTTGTCTCGAATTTCAAGGTCACTGAGCTTCAAGCAGTCAAACTTCATTGACGTCTAACCTCGATAACTTCACTTGGATACTTGATTTAACGCCTATTGAAATAACCCTCGACGCGCAACAATAGAGAAGATTTTTACATACAGAACTGAGTTTCCTGACTCGGGCCGGGGTGGCTCAGCTGGTAGAGCGCCAGCCAGACTTAGGGCGAAACTCATAATCTGGAGAGCATTGGGCCCAGAAGTCGCGAGTTCGATCCTCGATCCGTTAATAGTCGGGCGAAAACCTCGCCCCCGGCACCATCATCATGGCCGAATTGTATTGCTATTGTTCCGATTCGACTCAGAACTCAAAATCATTCGAATAACCCTCAACCCGACCGTAGGGAAAAGGAGAAGATTGTTCGCGAGAGCGGCAATCAGTGTGGGTATTCCGAGGATGAGGGTCGGGATTATTGGAGTATTGAAGAGCACTGCACTCGTCACGTTCTGCAACGTTTCACTCATCAGAGTTAACAGTATAGCTGCCACAATCATTACTCGAAAGTCGAGTTGTTTAATCACCTTCCGAATCATGGCGGCGAAAACGCCTATGATTCCGATTATAATAGCGATAGGCAGAGTCCAAGGTCCGGGTAGGGTGGCAATATCTGAAATCACAATTATTGAAAACCCGGATACGAAGCCGGCAACAGGGCCGAGGGTGAAACCGGTGATAAACGTCATGGTTTCAGTTAATCCCACCGCTATGAAATATCCATAAAGCAGTGTTGGAAGGAACATCGTAATGTTTCCGATGCCTATCCTTGCGACCGCTCCGACCGCGATCAAGACTGCAGCTAGGGCTACACGTTTGGAGCTGGCCATAAATTTCAGCCGGTTGGATTATCCAACCAGCCTGACGGTTCCTGCATCTTTAAAGCCACTGGTGCCGTCTCTGTCGCAGATGATCAGTTAATGTCGCTTCTCAACTATCTTGAAGCGAAGGGCATTACACTCGACGATCTTGTAACAACCGCTCTGGAACTGTTCGTACCCCATCCGGGAGTTGAGACTAGAGAGAAAGCAACTCAAATCTTGACTGAAGAATTTGTCAATGCAAGTTCTGATGTTGATGTTTCAACCCTGGTGGTGGCTTGTCACTTGGCAGAGGATGAAGCTAGGGCGGGACGGATCCCCAACCTAACTGCAGAACGGTTTCAGGGTCGGCCTGGCTTAATTGCGGACGAACTGCTCGGAATGACCATTGCCAATTACATCGCTGGCGCTCGAGGCATCTTCGAATTCGTCAGATTCGACCAGCAGAAGCCTGGCATCCTGAGCAAGCTCGGTCCAATAGTGAACGACGCCATAGGAGGACTCATCGCAGGATGTTCATCTAACATGTACACTTCAGCCAAGCGTCATAATCAGATGGTTTGATTGCGTATTTCTCGAGCGGTACGCAACATCTTCGCGTTCTCAACGATCGTTCCGGTTGGCATGGACCCTGACGGATTAGCCTCAGCTGCCGCTTACATGCCTATCTTTCCGATAGTCGGGGCCATCATTGGCCTTCTCGGAGGAGTTCTGATTTGGCTTCTCCAAGTAGGTCTCCCACCGTTGCTGGCAAGTACGATTGGACTGGGAGTTATTGTGCTGATGAATGGAGCACAGCACGTTGATGGCTTACTAGATTTCGGCGACGGGATCATGTGTCACGGCTCCAGAGCACGAAAGTTGAAAGTGATGCAAGATCCTCACACTGGAGCTGGCGGCTTCACGTTGGGTTGGTTCATACTCTCTGCTACCGTCTTCGCTATCGCATCTGTAACTCGAAGTTTCGTGATTCAAGCTTTGGTCGCTTCGGAAGCTTCTGGAATGTTCGCGATGGTGTTCCAAGCTTGGGCCGGGCATTCAGCTCACAAAGGGATGAGCAGTGGCTTTGTGGCGGCGATGCACTCCCATTGGCGTAACCTTCGTATCGTCTCATCCATCTTGATACTGGTGATGATCACGGTCCCCGCATTGTTCACTTTTGGGTTGGTCGTGACATGTGCGGCCATACTCGTTCCGTCAATAATGCTACAAATATCAAACAGAGCCTTTGGTGGTATAACGGGTGATGTTATGGGGGCTACGCATGAAGTGACGCGACTCGTAGCACTTGTAGTCATCCTGGTTGGGATCAGTTGGCTATAGCAGCGTTAGTAATGGCCGGAGGAAAAGCTACACGAATGCGATCAAGAATAGAGAAACCTCTCCTCGAAGTAGGAGACAAACCGATGATCCATCAGGTCATAGATGCGCTGAAGAGTTCAGGATCAATTAACCGAATAATCGTCGCCGTATCTCCTGATACACGATATACCGCTGTGATCGCACGGGAGATCGGAGCGGAGGTCGCGGAAACAGATGGTGCGGGGTACGAACAGGATATGAAACAAGCAATAAAATCTCATAAATTAGGTGACGTGGTGGTCGTAGCAGCCGACCTCCCATTCTTAGTCCCCGCAATCGTCGATGAGGCTGTACAGAAGTATCTCGCAAGCGGCAAACCGGCTCTCATGGTCGCTGCCCCGGTCGAACTGTACGAGAAGTTCGGCCTGAAAGGCTCATACGCCTTCAATTGGGAGGGCCAAGAAGTGGCTCCCGTTGGATTGAATGTGATTGACGGGAAGCGAATTGACGAGGGGCGACTTGAGGAAGCAGTGTTGGTGGTTAGAGATGATAACTTGGTGTTTAATGTGAACACTCAGACGGACCTAGAACTGGCTAAGGATCACTACGGAGATCGATCGTAGGATGAGAATCAAAGGTAAAACGCCTCGCTCTTACCAGCTTACCCGAATCTCAGCATTATCCGCGCTGTCGGTGGTTGGGTCGTTCATTCACCTTCCTGGCCCCGTACAGTCAGTTGCGTTTGATTCTGCACCGGGGTTCTTTGCAGCACTGATGTTCGGTCCCTTCGATGGAGCTGCAGTATGCGGATTTGGGCATGTTGCAACATCGATTGTGAATGATTTTCCACTAGGAATCTTGCACATTCCAATCGCCCTCGGGCTAGCTCTTGCAGGAGCCGCGATGGGGTCGTTCAATCGCAGATTCGGGCTCCTGCCCGCCGTCGGTATAGGAGTTTTCATTAACACGGTTCTAATCGTAGTAGCTATCCCCGCCCTAGGTTGGCAAGGTACTCTTAGTTTCTTACCTTTCTTAGCACTTGCGGCCTGCCTAAACGCGTTAGTCGCGTCGGGAGCCTATCGGAGTCTCAAAGACCGGATTCCAGTATGACCAAATCAATAATCACTTGCAAGACGGCGAGAGATGTAATCCTCCTTAGAATAAGCGAAAATAGAATTCTAGTTGTTAGCTGCGACTCGACGGGAGCAGTAGGACGAAAACCTCTCGACGAACTGAGCGTTCACCCATCAATTGTCGGAAAGTTCACGGCTCGAGTCGCATTAATGGAGCTTATAGCGGTCGGAGCAACCCCTATCGCCTTGTCCGTTGCGCTATGCGTGGAACCGACCCCCACCGGGCGCGAGATCATGAAAGGAGTTCGCGAGGAACTAAGAGCTTCAGGACTCGATTATGTGACTCTAGTTCAGAGTTCCGAGAAAAATTTTCTAGTAAAGCAGACAAGCGTTGGCACGATGGCCAACGGCCTCGCAGATAAACGCAATCTAAGAATCGGCAAATGCAAACACAATGATTCGCTTGTAACCGTTGGCAATCCAATGGTAGGTCGCGATGTAATTGAAGGAGAACGAACCGGAGCTATCGCAGATCTTAATGTCGCGCGTGATCTGCTCGAATTGACCTGTGTGCACGAGATTATTCCAGTTGGGTCAATGGGCATATTCAAAGAGGCAAGTACCATGGCAACTGATTCACGACTCCGATTCCATAAAGCCAGAGAGACAAGTGTGAATGGAAAAAAGTCTGCAGGCCCCGCAACCGTAATAATATGCGCAATCGACCCCGCCGGACTGTCAGAGCTGAGCCGGGTTATCGATAGACCTTTGAGTTTTGTCGGAGACCTACGTTGAGAGGTTCAAGATCAGTAGGGAGGTAGCGCGTTGAAGAAAGACGGACTGTTGGCAAGGCTTCAAGCGTTAGCTCAACTGTCCAGTGCTGGACCTTCCCCCGCGTTTGCCTATCCCCAAGTAGCATGCGCACTCCTCCTCATAGGAGACGACAAATCCGTTGGACGAACACAATTAGCTAAGACACTTCGATTAGGCGAAGGAACAACACGGACGATCATCAGACATCTCACCCTTGCGAGATTGGTAAAATCAAGCAAACAAGGTTGCACACTAACCCCAAGCGGGCTCCTCCTTTACAAGCGCCTCCGATCAAGACTCTCCAAGACAACCCCAGTAAACGCTGGACAACTCTCGCTTGACAATGCTAACACCGCCGTACTCGTCAAGAAATCAGCCCACAGTGTAAAGCAAGGGATAGAAGAACGAGACGCAGCCGTCCGATCTGGAGCAACGGGCGCATGTACAATACTAATGAAACATGGCAGACTTGTTATGCCTCAAGGATCAGGTCAATGGAAGCAGGATTTGGATGCTCCACTGGTTAAAGAACTGGTAACTCTCTTTAACCCTCAGAATGATGACGTGATCATAATTGCAAGCGCACCTGAGAAATCCGTCGCGGACTACGCGGCAATAGCAGCCGGACTTATGCTGCTTGACTAAGACTAAGCTTAGCGCGGGCTCATGACCCTGACCTTACCGTTTCTCTGTCCTACGTATGCGCGGTCGGTCAAACCTACAAAGAGTCCGGTCTCGAGAACCCCTGCAACCGTTTTCAAGCGTCGCTCCAGTTTCATGGGACTTTCAACGCGCCCAAAATCCGCGTCAACCAAGAAGTTACCGTTATCAGAGATCACTGGGCCCATTTTTCCCGCACTCTCCCTGAGTGTCGCGCGACCTCCAATTTTTGCAACCTCAGACCTAACGTATCTGTACGCAAAGGGTAAGATTTCAAGCGGGATAGGTTGCTTAACCCCCAAGTAGTCGACCATCTTATACTCGTCGACTACCACTACAAAATTGTGCGCGGAGGAGTCGACGATCTTTTCTCGCAGAAGGGCTCCACCCCCTCCTTTCACCAAATCCAAGGTACTTTTTCTAACCTGATCTGCGCCATCGATCGCAAAATCGACGCGTGCAACTTCATTTAGACTCGCGATTCTCAACCCATGTGACGTAGCAAGATATTCCATTTGGTATGAGGTTGGAACGACGGAGAACTCCATCTTGCGGTCCCGTTGTAGTCTTGCAAGTTCTCTCACGGCATATGCCATTGTTGACCCGCTGCCCAGTCCGATTACCCATCCACTTTTCACTCCTTCCAGGGCCTTGAGGACAGCGTTTCTTTTGGCGTCCTCGATCCAGGACAATTCTACCCTTCCGACTCTATCTGCTCAAGCCGATCCATTGCTTTGAGAATCTCATCGCGGATCTGCTCAACTCGTTTTTCAGCATCAGTAGTCTGCTCCTGCTTGACTGCGGTGATTTTGCTTTGTTCAATCTGGAAGAGGTCAGCGGTCCCGTTTCTTAAGCTGGTTATCTTCTCATCCATTTGAGCTATTTTCGTGTTAAAGTCTTTGACGAGTTCTTCTCGTGATCTTTCCAAGTCGTAGAGATCAACGGTGCGTTGGTGTTCGTCGATAGAGCTGTTCAATCGTTGCAGGTCGACTTTGTACTTATCTACGAGTCGATCCCGCTCGGTCTGAGTGATTACTCCCTTGGTTTCAGATTCGAATATTGTAGTGAGAGCAGTTCCGATTATTTGTCGTTCGAGCAGAAGAACCTTCAACGCTCCTTTGGCTTTCTTCACTTCAGCCTCCTGCCCGGCGTGATTATCTCCCGTAATCGGTTTTGGCAGCGGCGGGAGCGGAATGATTCGTTCAGGTTCAGAGGTTTCCTTCTTCTTCCAGAATGCTAGAGTTGCCAGGTTGATCAAGGTCGGCCCTCTGAACGGAAGCGGTTATTTGCGATTGAATGTATTAATAGCTTCGAGCCGTAAAATCGCGATAGTGGCAAATGATTTTTGACACATTCATACAAATACCGCTCAGAAGAATGTTGACGGTAATGCTGACTATTGCATAAAACACGAAGTGTTTTACGCTGATCGCTGCAAGTAGCCGGTCTGCGATGAATGTTGCATCTAGAAGGGTCCTTTGATACACCGGCTACGCGTGCAGTAGTATGGGAATTCCTCCTCAACCCCAGTGAAATTGCCCCATGCTTCCCCGATTTGCGATCTCTTCAGGTAATCTCATCCGACAGGTTCCGCGCCAAAGTTCAAGTCGGCCTCTCCGTCGTGAGAGGCACCATGGACTTCGAGTTCCGTACATCTGAGACAAAGCCTCTATCCTACGCGAAACTGATTGGCAATGGAAAGGGCGTTGGCAGTACAGTGGAGATTCAGACAAGTTTCTCCCTCACAGACTCGGGATCAGGAACCCGATTATACTGGACCGCTGAGGTTTCAATCGGCGGCGTAATGGGCGGCCTAGGATCCAAACTGCTCGATTCGACATCGAACAAGATGGTTAGTCAAGTGATCGAGAATATTAGAACGAAGCTTACTCAGAAAGCCGGAGCATGACCTCAACTATATGCCTCGAAACCCTTACCCAGCACGAGTGAAGCAATTTTCAACTCCATGATTTCGTCGGTTCCTTCATAGATCCTTGCAACTCGCGAGTCACAGAGGTGCCTCGCCACGGGTGATAAGAGAGAATAGCCAAATCCTCCGAAGATTTGGACAGCCAAATCTGCACTTTCGAATGCTAGCCTTGATGCTATTCGTTTAGCAATCGCCGACTCAAGATCCACTCTTGAGCGAAGATCTACGTCGGTTGGATTGACATCCAGCTGTATCTTGTCAACAGCTGCAACGTAATTCGGCCATCGAGCCATCTCAGTATTCATCGCGATTGTAGCGATGTACCGTTGAATGAGTTGATGTTTGCCAATTAGCTTACCATGCTGCGTTCGCGATTTTGCGCGCTCAATGACCGAGCTAAGGCAATCTTCCATAATTCCGACGCATCCTGAACCAATCCCGATTCGGCCGTTGAGCAACGCTGCGTATGCGACATGCAACCCCTTCCCCTCGGTCCCGAGAAGATTCTCCTTCGGGATTCTGCACTCGTTCAGTTCCAGAAGAGCCGTATCCGAGGTGAAGAGTCCAATTTTCTCTTCAAGGTGCAGTGCAGCGGAAAACCCTTGGGCGCTGGAGTCAACAACGAAAGCGGACATCCCCTCTTGACGTCCGTTCGGGTATGCAAAGATAATTACAGCGTCGGCTATGGAACCGTTAGAGATCAGATACTTCGTGCCGTTCAACACATATTCTCCCTCACGCCTCTCATAGGTGGTCTTTAGCGATGTAGGTTCACTTCCCGCTTCGGGCTCAGTGAGTCCGTAAGCCAGAATCTTCTTGCCTTTGGCAGCTGGCGCTAGATATCGTTGTTTCAAATCTTCTAATCCATACTGAGTTATCGCGAGGCACGCCAGAAGCGAATGAACGTCAACAAACGTAACAACGCCCAAACCTAGCTGACCAAATCTTTCAAGTGCTAGCGCCCAAGTCAAAGGGTCTGCAGCCAGTCCTCCGTATGATGATGGGATAGTGAGACCCATCAAGTCGTATTTTGCAAGGACGCGGGGAGTCTCCTCATTATACTTGTGAGCGATGTAATGTTCAACCTCAGGCAGATAGAGTTCTTGGCAGGCTTGATCTACGCGCTCTAAGATGTGTTGCTGCTCTTCAGATAACTGTCGCAACTTGCTTGCTTTCTCAATTGAACTCGCGAATGACCCCTCCACCTTGCCTCTCCTTAGTCGCCAAGGGCTAGAGCATTCTTTTACATGTTTTCGACAGAGTCTTCAAAGGTATCTTCTAATCCGAACATATCTAGGTAGAGGTCTAGTTAAGAGCCTATTAGCCACAGTAAAATATCTCAGCGTTAGAGGAGGACAAAGGGGGAACTTCAACTGAATAGAAGCATGCTCGCTATAGCTCTACTTCTAGTCATCGTGGCAATAGAATCCTCCGTGTTGGCATTCCGAATGGCCACGCCACCCCAACAAGCACCATATTTCACTGAAGGTCGAGAAACAGTATTTCGCGTATCTTATGACCTGTTCAATCAACCCATATCTAACGATACCGAGTACTCGTTGAACTCAAACATCAACGGTTCATGGAGGATAACTATTCAAAGCACCGTTGTACCGCCACCGGTGAATTCGCGGAAATCGGAAGCCCAAATAGCAATCGCTCCCGAATACCCGACGGAGAATCTCTCAATCCCGACAATCATCGTCCAAATGCGAGGTGATAATCTTCTCAGAATCGAATATTACGCTCAAGATTGGGAGAATTCTTACGGCTTCGTACTATACAACTCAACCTCACCTGGCTGGATGGATGAACAGAACGTTACGCTGACGTTCGTCAGCTTCGGTCCTCCGGTTCCTATAAACCCTCAAATTGCACCGAGACCCAATGGTAATCTCACAATTGCGATCGGCAGTACGGTTGTCGTATTGAACTACATGATCTCATGGGCGAACCTCGCGTCATTCTACGTCTACGGTCTCCTGGGTTCGCAGTTCACGGCTGGAACTGTTACACTTACTACGACCGAACTGGAGCCAGGCTGACCTGTTTGCTCCAGTGCGTGCTGCTACTCGTTCTGGCCTTTTCGTCACCATATGCAACGGCTACAGTGTCGCCTGGCATCATGCAAAATCCGCCGCAAGGATTCTATCCATACAACCTCTATCCTACTCTGAACTCTACGGATAACGGCCCAGTTTACGATCCTAATTTCATTCCGGGATTCAGTAAGGGACTGACGAACCTTTCCATCACATGGTCGACTGGACTTGGATTCGCGCAGATGGGCTATTGGGTTGGTCCGTGGAAGGAAATGCAAGTGGGGATGCCTCACCTCGCGGTCGGTCCCCAATGTTGCAACTTCCGGGAGATACCGAGGACGCAACAGTACAGACGAATAGAATGGGGTGATTACTATGACGTGAAAGCAGGCTTCGTATCACCCGGAGTGAACTTACCCGACTATACGTCGAACTTTACTGCACCTGCCTACGTTGGACTCCGAACGGATTGGGACTGGACAGTGAGCGTGTCTCTTGACTGGAAGGCCCCACGCCTCTTGAATTCTGAAAATGAATGGTTTGCCGTTGGCGTTGCCGTCACGCAGTACGTGCCTAGTGTATCCGAGAAACTAGTTTATACTGTTCTGAACTTCTGGATGGATACCAACAGTTCTACAGTGCTGGCTACTAGTACCTATGGACGCGATGGTTACGTCGTAACGGGTCCTAGAATAGTTGTGTATCACCCCGTTCAACTCAACACGGAAGGAAATCAGACAATCACAGTCAACTTGTCCCCGTATCTCAATGATACATTACGCATTCTTAATTTCACGTCATCGCAAGCAGAACCTCCCGTTATTTCATATGTTTACTTGAATGTGGAGGGGTATAACGTGCAGTGGAATTCTACACTCTACTCGTTCTTCGTGCTCTCCGACCACAACCCGACAGCGAACCAAGGAACAGCGAATTTGCCACTCTACATTGGCATTCCAGTTCTCCTTGTAGCGTTAGTCTACATAGCCTATGCGGCGAGAAGACGCAAGACAGTCTAAGTTACTCCTGCTCTGAGTAGCCTGTTTAATTGCAATAAGTTTCCGAAAAACCAGGTAGACCTAGATTGGTTAGTCTGAATCTTCTGCAGGATCTGATAGGGGCAAATAGAAGAACTCTGTTAGTACAATTCCCCTAAGCACGTAGCGCATACCAGCACACCTTGCATTGGTTATGGCGGACTTGGAGTCCTCTTAAGGTTACGCTATGCCTTTCAGGATTCATTAATTCCAGCGCGTTGACTTTCAGTTAAGTTGACTTGATCTTGCTCACGTCTCGCGTTCGTAATGACCATGACAACACCGAGTAGACCTAGCTAACCTTCGGTTCTCCTTCTTTGTATGACTTCCTTTTTGCCCAGATTAAGAGGGAGATTGCGACGGCTACCAACGCAGATGCTAGTCCGGAGACGGCATATGTTGAAGACGCTGCTGTCACTGCGCTGGTCGATGAGAACGCAGTCTGATTACGAGAGCTTTGCAGAGGTATTGGATAGACTGTTGGCGCATATGGGCCTGTGTCGGCTAGAATTATCGGGGGTCTAGGCGGGCTTTCGAAGTCGAAGAACTCAAGCAAATTATTAGAGTTCATGATGTCTCGGTTCATAACGGGAAGGTTCCAGTTGTATTCAATAAAACGTATAATCGACAAGTGATTCAGAACTGTCTCTGAAACATAGTTTTCTCTCGCGTAAGCCGAGATCACCAACAACGGCACCCGCTGCCCATACCCCGCCAGCGGTTGATTGAAGCGATGATCGATCGTTAAGATTTGAGGGGGCGCGACATGGTCAAAGTAACCGCCCCCTTCGTCCCATGTAATGAGTATGGCAGTTGAATTCCAGTAACTGCTCGACATCACGGCATTCACGATTGAGACAACCCAAAGCTCACCCTGGGTCACATTCTCGTCAGGATGCTCATCGAGCATGCCCGACCCCAACGAGTTTACGAAGCTGACTGCTGGCAGACCAGTTCCGGAATTCAATGCTTCGAAGAATTTCGATACGTTCATGATTCTATCATTACTGGTTCTGTTGAGGAAGTAGTTGAATGGGTAGACGTTGCTTGGTGAACCGTAGGCGCTGACAAAGTCGAAGTATCCCCATGAGAGACCATGGCCCTCAAGTTCAGCGAGAATCGTTTGATTATACTCTAGGTATGGAGGTGGACCGTAATTATTCGCGACGGGCGTATCTCCAGCTAGGAGGAGGATTCGGTTTGGAGTTGTTGTGCTTAGTGCAGATGCGAAATATCGGTCAGCCAATCCATACTCTTCTGCGTAGTCCCAGTAGGCTGCTATTTGATGATAGTCAAAGTAAGCCATCGACTGCGAGCCGGAAAATTCAGCGAACCCGTTCATCCCACCCGCGGCGTAATCCTGCGCATAGGTGACCTGTCCCTCAATAGGGTTCAGAGTATTGCTGGACATGGAAAGATATGGCGCGACGCATGCGTTTCCCTGAGGCAGACACACCCCTCGTGGCAGTCCATCCACCGGGTGCAATCTTGATGTAATATTATTGATAAGAGACCCGTTGGCCGTTGGGTAAGTTCCGAAGTAATTATCGAAACTGTGGTTTTCCTGCATCACAACAACAAGGTGCTTGATAGGGGTGACTTGCGCAAATACTGGGCTAGTCGCGGGAAAAGCCAGAACCAAGATCAGGACGACCAGTGACTTCAAACGCAAATCTTCTCGAGACATTTTACTCACTGGTCCATCGAGTCGCCATGTTCTTAGGGAAAATCGCGCTCTCTGATCACCAAATACTCCACCATAAGTGACTACCGCTGGTCACTTAAACTCGAAGCCACAATCCAATGTCTTGTTGATTAAAGGTAACCCGCTTAACTTGTCGAGTTCAACTTTCCGGATGTGATTTACCTTTGAGTCACGAATCCGAACCTCAGAAGAGCTTGAAGCGACTGACCTGGCAATACGAGAATTGTCTCGCATGTGTTTGGTTCTTCCCCAATGACCCTATCAATGCTGACATAATGGAACGGGGAATATGCAATCATCCTAAACTGAAACCTTTCACGCTCATCGTTTCGGGACGCGACTGGTGCAACCTGTACAGCGAGATCACACAGAAACAGATCGACAGTCGCCAAGAGATGGCGATGAAGAAAGAAGAGCCAAAGAAAAGCTGACTAGAACACCGATCGAGACTGCAAGACTTCCTAGCCTGCGGGAAATCTGTTGAGTTATGCGGCCTACACAATTAGGTCTAACGGAGTTCTAAACAAGTCTTATATCACCTCTCCAAGCTGTACTATGGTTAGAGACCAATCAATGCACTCAACGCAACATTTCGTTACGAACACTACTACAACTACCACTACGACTCAGACTAACTGAGTCGGACTGCAAGAAACTAACCGCTTTCTCAGTTTCGTGCTGTTCCGGCTTGAAATTATGGAGAATTTGTAAGAAATGAATAATCAAGAGGTTTGGCGTCACGCTCCGGAAACGTTTGAACGACCTGAGCGGAGCAGATCGTATGAATGCAAAGCTCAGAGCGTCGAGGTGAATGTGCCTTCAACCACAGCGAATTTAGGGCCGGGATTTGATGTTTTTGGGCTCGCACATGACGCTTTCGTAGATTCTGTTAAGATCGAAATTGTTACGGGATGTAATCTCGACGTTGAAGTCGTCGGAGTAGATGCGCGAGCCGTCTCACGCGATGTGGATAAGAATACTGCTGGGATCGTTGCAAGTTATTTCTTGAAGAAGCTACGGCCAGGTTGCGGTCTCAGACTCCGCATTACGAAGCGAATTCCGGTCGGCAAAGGCTTGGGAAGCAGCGGCGCAAGTGCAGCAGCATGCGTGTTCGGATTGAACCACCTGTTGGATTTGCACCTATCCAATAATCAGATGATTCAGCTAGCCGCAGAAGGAGAGGTGGCTTCAGCCGGATCTGCGCATGCAGATAATGTCGCGGCTAGTGTACTTGGCGGCTTCACAATAATCCAGTCATATGATCCATTTTATGCCATTGGGCTTGTGCCGCCATCAGCCCTTCGAGTTGCAGTGGCCGTTCCTGAACTTTCAATGGGTGAGAAGAAAACAGCTTACGCTCGTGCTATCCTTCCTAAACAAATCGCGATGGATAAGATGGTCCGCAACGTTGGACATGCATCGAGCATGATAGTAGGAATCCTTACTGGTGATTTGGATCTTCTTGGTCGAAGTATGATGGATACCGTCGTTGAACCCGAGAGAGCGAAATTGATTCCTGGCTATTGGAGGGTCAAGAAAGAGGCTCTATTGGCGGGTGCGGAAGGAGTTGCAATAAGTGGAGCAGGCCCAACAATGATTGCAATCGTGGACGAGAGAACGGCAGCGCCGATCCAAGTTGCTGAGGTAATGAAGGAAGCGTTCGAGGCTGAGGGCATAGCCTGCAGTGCTCTCGCTTCGAAACCAACAAAGGGCGCAAACATTGTTGAGGAAAGATGAGCACGGTGCATCATCAACTCGAATGCATAGGATGTCACGCTCATTACCTCTCGACGACTATCTCGTCGTGGTCATGCGCGAATTGCCATGATCTACTTGAAGTGACCTACGACTTCAATGACCTCAGAGAGTCAGTAGACGTCTCAGCCTGGAAGTCAAGACCACCCTCAGTCTGGAAATACGAGCAACTCCTTCCCATTGACGAGGCCTCGGCAAAAATCACTTTGGGCGAAGGCGGAACAACGCTTCACAAAACCTCTAGACTGGCGGAAGTGCTGGGGATCAAGAGTCTGAACGTGAAGAATGAAGGTGAAAACCCTACAGGGTCGTTCAAAGATAGAGGAATGACAGTTGGAGTTTCAAGAGCCGTCGAGGTGGGCTCGAGAAAAGTCATCTGTGCCTCAACTGGAAATACGTCAGCGTCATTGGCAGCTTACGCGGCTAAAGCCGGACTCGAGTGCGTTGTGATAATACCGGAAGGAAAAATCGCCTTCGGAAAGCAGGTGCAGGCGATGGTCCACGGCGCTCAGGTGATACACGTGGAAGGATACTTCGATGATGCATTGCGAGAAGTTCTAGCTCTCGCAAGATCAACTCGAGGACTGTACCTTTTGAATTCTGTTAATCCGTACCGGATTGAAGGTCAAAAAACTCTTGCCTACGAGATCTGGGACCAACTTAATGGAAACATTCCTGAAGTTGTGATCGTTCCGGTTGGTAATGCGGGCAATATCAGCGCCATTTGGAAGGGCTTCCAAGATCTCAACGAGATCGGGTTAATCTCGAATCCCCCAAGAATGATCGGCATACAAGCACAAGGATCCTCACCTATCACTCAAGCGTTCAAGGCGGGTCAATCAGAAATCATACCCGTTCAGCATCCGGAGACAATCGCAACCGCCATTAAGATTGGTTCACCCGCAAGCTGGAAGAAAGCTCTGAAAGCCGTGAAGGACTCGCATGGAATCATGGAATCGGTTACGGACAACGAGATTCTGGAAGCTCAACGTCTACTGGCAAGACTTGAGGGCGTATTCGTTGAGCCGGCCAGCGCTTCTAGCATCGCAGGATTGAAGAAGCTTAAAAATGTCGGACTTGTTGGACCCGATGAACGAGTGACATGCGTTGTCACGGGGCACGGCCTGAAAGACGCCGAGATTGTGTTCCGGACGTTCGAAAAGCCAACACCAGTTAAGCCAACTGAACTTCAGCGTCTGCTGACCTGAGTTAAGTGATCTCTTCTGCAGTCTGAGATACGTATACTGCCGAGGCGTTAGAAATCGGATTAAATCGAAAGGAGAAAATATCGAATTTTCGATCTGAAGGATGAATTAACCTAGTCCTACTTACAAGATGTAGTCTAAATGTGAAATCGCTATGAACCGCGGTCAACTAATGAATTGCTGGAGATAACATCCCAGTGAAAATACGATGGCGAGTAATCATGGAACTGTGAAGGCATGTGTCCTAATTAGAGTGCGACCGGGACAACATTACGCGGTCGCCGAGGAAATTGCTTCCTTCAAAGGTGTGAAATCTTCGTTCGCCGTCATGGGTGAGGCGGACGTAGTGGTACGGATTGAGGTGGAGAATATGCGAACGCTCACCGCCCTTGGAATGCAAATTGGCGACCTCCCAGAAGTTGTAACTACTGAAACATTGGTTGCTGCGGAGCAATGAATAATGATTCGCGCAGTAATGCTGTTCAGAACAGGAAGCAGAGTTCCGAAAGCAGTAAACATAGCAAATCAACTGAAAACGATCGACCTTGTCACTGACGCGTACGCCGTTTACGGTAGATTCGACATCGTTGCCTTCTTGGAAGGCAAGAACGAGAAACAACTTCTCAAATCATTTTATGATGCTACTAAGCTTGAAGGAATTGTAAGTTCAGAAACTCTCATAGACCTCGTCGTCAACGACGAGTCAAAGGACTATGGGAAAGGTTACCTATCGATGTGAGGCAAACACGTGAGGCGGAAGTCGAGCTAGGCGTCGAAGGATTCTTCCACTCAAATGACGGGCCATCGTTTTGCGTTCCGAGCTGGGCCCTTCCGGAGCGTCCTTTAATCCGCCGGATTGATAATCACTATCGTTGAAGTCGTCCAGTGGATGGAATTTCAAAGTGACGATTGTTGTAAACACTCGTCAAATATCTGTGGTACTTCTCGTTGGTGCCGGTTACGACGCGTTC